>Ga0075433_10000206_pt1 | contig 33103 bp, 24 predicted proteins | sample RhiMethybrSRZTD2_FD_75299 | JGI IMG/M metagenome (GOLD analysis project Ga0075433, IMG submission 75299) | Populus rhizosphere microbial communities from Tennessee, USA - Rhizosphere MetaG P. TD hybrid SRZTD2 | ecosystem: Host-associated > Plants > Roots > Rhizosphere > Soil | place: USA... | reverse complement strand
CCGGGATACGTCACCGCCTGCTGGTACGGACCGGCGCCGCTCTTCCCCTGCTCGTCGTAGTACGGCTGGAACGAGTCGACGCGGAAGCCGCCGTTGAAGGCGAGGCGACGGAAGTTCCAGGTGTCGTTGACGAATCCCCACTGATGCGTGACGTCGTTCTCGAACGAGAACGGCGTGTCGTAGGTTTCGATCTCGGCCGGCGTGACGAACCCGCCACGCCAGAACGTCTTGATGTTGTCCTTCGGCGACAAGAACTCGTATGGCGCGCCCTCGAACAGGTAGCCATAGCCAGTCCGCAGCGTGTGATCGCCCACGCGCAGGCCCGAGGTGTGGAGCGAGTAGACGCCGGAGATGTTCATGTGGTGACTGCGATCGATGAACGGCGCGTTGCGGCTGCCGCGCTGCAGACGGGTGTCGAGATCCTCGCGCGCGATCTCGTCTTTCCCCGGGCGCGTCCACCAGCGCCACCCGAACTCGCCCCACTTCACTTCGAGCGTCGAGCGGTTCGACAGCACCGAGGTGTAGGTGACGCCCTGGATCCAATAGGGAAAGTCAGTCAGCGATGTCGAGTCCGAGTCGACGAACGCCGACGCGCCGGAGTTCGGGAGCGACTTGGTGTTGTACTGCGACGAGTAGGCGATGGTGTTGTTGCGCGTCAGCTGGTAGTTCAACTTGGTGGCGTGGTTGCGCAGCGTCGTGAACACGGGTTCGGGCTGGCCCGTCTGGGTGTTGAAGTAGCCGGGCGTCCAGTTGTCCGAGTTCAGGTTGCGGAACCCGTAGAACCACCAGAAGCGGTCGCGCAGCACCGGACCGCCGACGTCGAAGTGGACCGATTGATAGCGCGCCACCGAGCTGGTGTTGGTGACACCCTGGCGCTTCAAGTCGTCGCTCAGGTTCGAGCTCTGGAGATCGAGCGGCTCGCGATCGTAAAACGCCAGGCCGCGCATCGTGTTGCCGCCGCTCTTCACGATGAAGTTGTTGAACGAGCCGCCGACCGGTGCATCAGCACCCTTGCTGGCGCCGGCCACCTGCACTTCCTGATACACGTCGGGATCTTCGTATTGCAGCGACGCCATGATCGCGCCCTCGATCACGTTCCACTGCGAGGTCGAGCCGAACACGCGAAACTGCGCGCGCAGCCCGGCACGGCTGCCGCCGACGTCGGGTGCGGTGATTTGCACGCCTGGCGTGACGGCCAGCACTGAAAAGACGTCGTGCCCCGTCGGCAGCGCGGTGGTCAACTCCTTCGTGAACGTCGTCGACACGGTCGCATTCGTGACGTCGATGAGCGGCGACTTTCCGGTGACGGTGATCGCCTCCGCCACTGTGCCGACTTGCATGGCAACGTTGAGCGTCGACGTGAATCCCGGCGTGATCTGAATGTCTTCACGGACAACGCTGTTGAAGCCGGGTAGTTCGAGCTTCAGCGCGTAGGTGCCCGGCGGCAGCAGGCCGAAGCGATAGCTTCCCTGCTCATCGCTGACGGCGGTGCGCACGCCCATGATCGACGTGCCGGTCAGCGAGAGATTCACTCCAGGCAAGACCGCGCTGGAGGAATCCGTGATGCGTCCGGTGATGACGCCGTCCTGCGCCGAACAGGTCGCGGCGACGAGCCACGTGCAGCACGTGGCCACCAGGATTCTCGTCAGCTTCGCCATAACACCCCCTGAGCAACTCGACGTGGAGCAAGAGGAGAGCGCGCCCGAGTGACGAACCGTTGTCGTGGGGCGTAATTTACGGCGCGTGTGGAGGCGAGGCAAGCGAAATATCGATCAGACACTTGACCGCGACGCAAAGGGGCCTATGCCGGTGTGGGGCGACCCGATTTGAGGCTCTTCAGTCCAATTGCACGGGACACCGCCGGAGGCACCCAAACTATATCGATGTACGGTATACTGACGCTCGTCACAGATGCCACCACGACGAGAATCGTCAGACGACGTCGACGCCTTCCTGCCGCTGCCAACGGCGGTGTTCCACATCCTGGTCGCGCTGGCCGATCGCGATCGACACGGCTACTCGGTGATGCAGGACGTGGCCGCGCGCACCGACGGCAAGGTCCGGTTGAGCGCTGGTACCTTGTACAGTGCCGTCGCACGCATGCTCGAGCAGGGACTCATCGAGGAGCTGCGCGAGAATCCCGATCCGGAGAGTGAAGACGAACGACGACGGCACTATCGGGTCACGCGTCTCGGCCGCGACGTGGCGCTGGCCGAGGCGCGGCGCCTTCAAGACATGTTGAGCCAAGCGCGCGCCACCGGGCTCATCCCACGAAAGCTGTAAGCGCGCGATGCGATCCTGCGACGTCTATCGCGTGCTGCTCCTGTGTTATCCCGCCTCGTTCCGCCACGAGTACGGCGGCGAGATGGTGGGCGCGTTCAGCGCGCAGCTGCGCGATGCACAACGACATCGCGGCCGGCTCGCCGCCGCATGGATCTGGGCCGCCACTCTTTTCGATCTCATCCCCACCGCACTTCGGGAGCATCGTCACGTGATTCATCAAGATCTTCGTCACGCCGTCCGCGTCTTCGCTGCAAGTCCGGGATTCACGCTCGTGGCAGTGTTATCGCTCGCGCTCGGGATCGGCGCCAACGCTGCGATCTTCAGTCTGTTGAACGGCGTGCTTTTCAGCGCGCTGCCGGTGCGCAACGCACACGATCTCGTCATCCTCACCAATCCTGGCTCCCGTGGCGTGGCGGTCGGCTCGCAACGCGGCGACCGCACGTTGTTGTCATACGAAGAGTTCCGCCAGCTTCAGGACAGTAATCACAGCTTTGTCTCGCTGATGGCCGCGAGCAGCTCGTTGCAGCGCATAGAGGTGCGCGTGGCGGGTGGCAGTTCCGAGGAGATCGCGATCCGCCTCGTGTCCGCGTCGTACTTCTCGACACTTGGCGTCTCGACCGTCCTCGGCAGCAGCTTCGATCCCACGCACGAACCTGCACCCGGTGCCGCGCCACAGGCGGTGATCGGCTACGACTACTGCCAGCGCCGGTTCGGCGGCCGAAGCGATGCGATCGGCCGGACGATCACGCTTCCCAACGGAATCGTCTCGGTGATCGGTGTCGCGCCCGCGTCGTTCTTCGGTGAGACCGTCGGCGAGCGGCCGGACGTCTGGATCCCGCTCGCGATGCAGTCAGCGGTCCTGCCGGGGCGCGATTGGCTTCATGACGCGCCAGGCAGCGCCGAAAAGACGATGTGGCTGCACGCGTTCGGCCGTTTGCGGCCTGGCGTGACGCTGGAGAGCGCGCAAGCGGACACGAACGCGATCTTCCAGCAGGGGCTCACGGTCTTTTACTCATCGATCGCCGACCCGGTCGCTCGAAAGCAGTTCGGGAATCAAAAGCTGAAGCTGAGTCCCGCTGCCACGGGCGCCTCGTCGGTGCGTGAGACTTTTTCGGAGCCGTTGACCGTGCTGCTCGTCGCAGCGGGACTCGTGCTGCTGATTGCGTGCTCGAATCTCGGCAACCTGCTGCTGGCACGCACCACCGCTCGCACGCGCGAGATATCGGTGCGCCTCGCGCTCGGGGCAAGTCGCGGCCGGCTCATTCGACAACTGCTCACCGAAAGCCTGTTCCTCGCGACGGCCGGCGGAATCGCAGGGCTCGTGGCGGCACTGCTGCTTCGCAAGGGCGTGCTCGCGCTCGTTGGCGATCCAACAATCGTGCTTCCTGCCGCGATGAGCCTGCGATCGCTCGCGTTCGTCTTCGGGATCACACTCGCAGCGGGTCTCGTGCTCGGACTGCTGCCCGCTGTGCGCATCACCAACACGAAGCCCGTGACCGGACTCCGGGAATCGGGGCGCGGCATTGCGGGATCCGTGACGTGGCAGCGCGTCGGCAAGGCGGTCGTGATCGGACAGCTGGCGCTGTCGCTGCCGCTGCTCGTCGGCGCCGGTCTCCTCGTTCGAACGCTGACGAACCTGCAGCACATTGACGTGGGGTATTCGAAGGACCACCTGATCACCGCGCGTATCTCAGCCACACCCACCGGCTACGGGCAGGCTCGCCGGACCCTGGCCTTCGATCAGCTGCTCGCCCGGATACGTGCGCTGCCAGGCGTCCGCGCCGCGACGTACTCCAACAACGGCCTCTTCAGCGGTTCGGACAACGGCGATCAGATCATCGTCGAAGGCTACACGCCAACCGGCCGCCAAGGAGATCGCGGCTCACTCTACGATGCCGTGGCGCCGGGATACTTCGCCACACTAGGCATTCCCGTGCTGCTCGGCCGTGAGATCTCCGAAGCGGACCATGCGGGGGCCCGATCGGTGATCGTCATCAACGAGACGTTTGCGAAGCGCTTCTTCAAGGACCGCAACCCGCTCGGTATGCACGTCACGACGACGTACGCCGATCAGCGCCACACCTTCGAGGTAGTGGGCGTGGTTCGCGATTCACGTCAGAGGGGCCAGCTGCGCGGCGACGTCGAGCATCGCTTCTACACACCGATCACCGATCCTGCCGCGGAAGAGACCACCGCAACGTTCATCGTCCGGTCGTCTGGCGAAGGTGGAGGACTCATCGAGACGCTTCGACGCACGCTGCGAGAGGCCGAACCGAACATGCCGATTGTGCGAGTGACGACGGTGGCAGACGCCATCGACTTGCGAATCGTGCAGGATCGTCTTCTCGCGCACTTGTCCTTCGTGTTCGGCATCGTCGCCGTGCTGCTAGCTGCGATCGGACTCTACGGCGTGCTGTCGCACGGCGTCACCAGACGGACCAACGAGATCGGCATCAGGAAAGCGCTCGGCGCGCAGCAGGGAACGCTGATCGCGATGATCCTGCGCGAGACTGGAGCCTTGCTGCTCGTCGGCATGATTGCCGGTGCGGGTGTATCGATCGCAGCGGTCCGCCTGATCACCAGCCGCCTGTATGGCCTGTCGCCAAACGATCCGGCGACGATGACGAGCGCGGTCGTGGGATTGATGGTTGTCGCCGCGCTGGCCACCTGGCTGCCCGCGTATCGCGCGTCTCGTGTCGATCCGCTCGTCGCCCTGCGTCAGGAGTAATCCCGCTCCTATAATCACGGGCGATGGAAACTCCGCCCGGAGAGCAGGGCGCGCGCGATCCGTTTCTGCGCATGCACGCGGTCAACGTCTACGTCAGGGATCAGGAGCGAAGCCTTCGTTTCTTCCTCGACACACTTGGCTTTCAAGTCGCGTTCGACGCACGCGTGGAATCGGGTCAACGTCTGGTCGCGGTGTCGCCGCCAGACGGCACGACCGTGCTGACACTCATCCAGCCGACACCGCATTCACTGCAGTCAAAGTTGATCGGCCGCGCGACACAGGTGGTCTTCGTGACCGAAAACCTGGCGGCCACGTATCGCGAGTGGCACAGCCGCGGCGTCCGATTCCTGGGCACACCGCGATTGCGACGCGTCGCCTACGAACCGGCCTCAAGGCCGTCAGCAGCGGGAAGGTCGGCGTCTGACGATCACGCGACGGCATGGGGCGGCGCCTTCGCTCGTTTCGAAGACGTCGATCAGAATTCCTTCGCGCTCGTCAGTTTCGATGAAGTGAGCCGCGCCGTGGAGGCGCAGCGCCAGGCCGCCGCCGAACGACGCGATGCGGAGCGCCGTGCCGCCCACGAACTGCAGATCGCGCGCGACGTCCAGGCGCGGCTCTTTCCGCAGCGGCTGCCCGAATTGGAGTCACTGGAGTACGCCGGCGCCTGCGTACAAACGCGCCAGGTCGGCGGCGACTACTACGACTTTCTCGATCTCGGCCAGTCGCGGCTCGGTCTCGTGCTTGCCGACATCGCCGGCAAGGGGATTGCCGCAGCGCTGCTGATGGCCAACCTCCAGGCCAATCTGCGCAGCCAGTGCGCCACCGCCGTGGAGCAGCCGGAACAGCTCCTCCGATCGGTGAACCGGCTGTTTCACGAGAATACCGCCGAGAACGCTTACGCCACACTGTTCTACTCGGAGTTCGACGATCGCACCTGCCGTTTGCGATACGTGAACTGCGGCCACCCTCCCGGCCTCGTCGTCCAGCGTGACGGGACGGTCACGCGTCTGTCGTCGACGGCACCGGTAGTCGGCTTACTTGCGGACTGGACCTGCAGTGCCGCGGAGCTGCAACTGCGCTCGGGCGATCTGTTCGCCATCTACACCGACGGCGTCACAGAAGCCCTCAACCAACGCGACGAGGAGTTCGGCGAGGAGCGGTTGCTCGACGTGTTGCGACGCGCTCGCGATGAGAGCCCGAGCCAGATCGTGACTGCCGTCTTCGAGGAAGTACGGCGATTCAGCGGCGACCAGCAGCGAGACGATGTCACGTTGATCGTCGCACGATGCCGGTCGCGAGAGGGCGGACGGCCTCAATCTGGCACGCAGGCAATCGGCTAATATCATCGCGGCAGTTCATCCACCCGGATCAGGAGGACGTTCATTTGCCGCTCGCGTCGGGCACGCGGCTGGGTCCCTATCAGGTCGTCAGCCAGATTGGTGCGGGCGGAATGGGCGAGGTCTACAAGGCCGCCGACACGCGCCTCCAACGGACCGTTGCCATCAAGGTCCTTCCCGAACATCTCGCCAACGATCCCGACCGGCTGGCGCGCTTCCATCGTGAAGCGCAGACGATTGCCAGTCTGAACCACGCCCACATCTGCGCCCTGCACGACGTAGGCGACGAACACGGTACGCACTTCCTGGTCATGGAGTACGTCGAGGGCGAGACACTCCATGACCGCATCACCACGCGCGGCCCGCTTCGTCTGGCCGATGCACTGGAGTACGCCACGCAGATCGCCGATGCGTTGAAAGCCGCGCACGACCACGGCATCGTCCATCGCGACCTGAAGCCGAGCAACGTGATGATCACTCCATCGGGTATCAAGCTGCTCGACTTCGGTCTGGCCAAATTGAGCAGCGAGGCCAGTCGCCGCGCGGATGTTTCTCAGGTGCCGACGCTGACCATCTCGCGGCCGCTGACCGAGGTGGGCACAATCCTCGGCACGTTTGCGTACATGGCGCCGGAGCAGCTCGAAGGCAAGGAGGTGGATGCGCGCACCGATCTCTACGCGCTGTGCCTGCTCCTCTACGAGATGATCACCGGCAAGAGTGCCTTCACTGGCTCGACGCAGGCCAGCCTGATCGCTGCGATCCTCAAAGACCGACCGCGACCGCTCACCGATTTCCAACCGATCGCGCCGGCGCAGCTCGATCGCGTCGTGCAAACCGGACTCGACAAGGATCCGAACACGCGATGGCAGTCGGCGCGCGAGCTGACACACGCACTGGAGTGGATCCGATCGGAGTCGCACATTGCCGCAGCGCCTGCTGCCGCCCGTGTCTCCTGGTTGTGGAAGGGTCTTGTCGCTGTGCTCGCGCTCGCGCTCGCCGGCGTGCTGCTGCTTCGACGTCCGGCGCCGATTGAAGGCGAGCGGCGACTCGAGATCTGGACCGGAGCGACATCGGATCCGACGGGATTTGCCGTGTCACCAGACGGGCGAAGGCTGACGTACGTCGCATCGGGACCGGCCGGCACGCAGTTGTGGATCCGATCGCTCGACGCGGACCGGGCCGAGCCACTCGCCCAGACACTGGGAGCGTCACACCCATTCTGGTCGCCAGACAGCCAGTCGATCGGATTCTTCGCCGAGGGGCAGTTGAAGCGCGTTGACCTGGTCAGCCGCGTGACGACCTCGCTCGCGAAAGCCCTTTCACCGTACGGCGGCACATGGGGAGCGAACGACATCCTGTACACACCCACTCCAGGCTCCACCGTTCTTCGCATACCGGCCCGCGGCGGTGAGCCCACGCCGGCCCTCTCGCGAGTGCAGGTCGGCAGCCTGTTTCCGGTCTTCGTTGGTGCGGGGCCCACCTTTCTCTTTCAACCGCTTTCGCGCCAGGAGGTCCGTCTCGCCACGCTCGGCTCCTCCGACGATATTCTCCTGCCCAACGCGATCACAGCCGCGTGGCACCCGTCCGGGTACATGCTCTTCGTGCGTCAAGGCGCGCTGCTGGCGCAGCGCTTCGACATCGCTGCGCGGAAGATGGTCGGCAGCGAAGTATCCGTGGCCGACGGCGTGCTGACGAGTAATTTCGGCTCTGGCACGGCGCTCTCGGTGTCGAGCTCGGGCATCGTGGCCTATCGCCGTGGCCGCACGACTCGGCAGCTCGCCTGGTTTGATCGCTCCGGCCGGCGGATTGGACTGGCTGGCGGCGAGACCAACGACCTGCGATGGCCAGCGGTTTCCGCCACCGGTCGCATCGCGCTTTCGCACACCGCGACCAACCAGGTCTGGCTCGTTGACACAGGCTCATCGATCCCGACGCAGCTCACGTTCAGCCGCGGGGGCAAAGTCGCACCGGTGTGGTCGCCCGACGGGCAGTGGATCGCCTTCTCTGCGTTTGCAGGAGGACAGGTCATGCGCAAGCGGTCGAACGGAGCCGGCGATGAGGAAATGCTCTTCGCCGGTGTGCCCATTTCGTTGAGCGATTGGTCCCCGGACGGCCGATCGATCCTGACCTCGAACCCCGGAGGGCAGACCTCGGACCTCATTGTGCTGTCATTGGAAGGGAAACGGGAGTCGCGTCCGTATCTCGCGAACCCGGCCTATGTGGAGACACGAGGCGTGTTCTCGCCCAACGGCCGCTGGGTCGCCTATGAATCAAACGAGTCCGGACGCTTCGAGATCTACGTTCGACCGTTTCCCGATCCGTCTGGTGGTCAATCGAAGGTGTCCACCGACGGCGGAAGCTTTGCGCGCTGGAGCCCGGACGGCCGCGAGCTTTACTACCTTGCGCCCGCGGGCGCACTGATGACCGTTCCCGTGAACATCGCCGCGAACGTCTTCACGCACGCCGCGGCACGTGAACTGTTCCGCACACGGATTGCCGCGACGGAGATGTCCGACGTCGTTCACCCGTATGATGTGTCCACGGACGGTCGCTTCCTGATGCGCGTGCCCCCGGAAGAAGAAGGCAGTCCGATCACGATCCTCCTCAATTGGCGCGCAGAGAAAAAGTAGCGACGGCTACGTAGTCGGCTTCGTCACCAGTCCCTGCCGCACGTACCACTGCAAGAGGTGATCGCTGTACTGAAGCGGCCAGGCGAGCATGCTGGCCAGGATCGCCAGCGTGAAGGTGGCGCCGAATCCCATCGCGAACGCCGCGGCGCCATGCGATCGCCACGTGAGCACGCAGAAGGTCACGAACACGGCCGCATAGATCGCCGCACTCACCCACAGATGAAGCCGCTCGCGCGTCGACGGTGGGCCGAGTCCCGCTCGCGCCGCCGTCGACGGTGCCGTCGTCAACGCCCGCACGTATTCGGCGATGCCGTGGTCGTCCACTTCGGCGCGCCGCGTTTCTGGCTCGAGCACGCCGGTCAGCAGGTAGCGTAGACACCGAGCGCCACGGCGAACAACGGTGGAACGAGCCGCGCGACGAGCGTCAGCGTCACGTCATTCCTGTCTCTACAGGCTCTTGATTGCCCCGCCGATAATAGTCCGATGGATTCGCACAGATCCGACGCATTCTTCGAAAGACTCTTCGGGGATTCCGAACCAAGCCACTTCGGAAGCGGCTGGATGAGCGGCACGGCGTCCGTCTTCTTCGGACTGCTTGGTTTCGGCGGTGCGCTGTGTCTGCATTTCCCGTGGCTGCTCACGCTTCCCGATGCGCGTGCGCACTACCCCATGACCATCATCCGGTTGCTGATCCAAGGAAGCATTGTCCTTGCGATCGTGCTGGGCGCTGTCTCGGGATTCTTGCGACAGCGCAAAGTACTGGCCGTCACCGGGATCTCGCTCGGACTGTTGGCGGCGATCATTGGCGGTGGAAGCACGCCGCTGCCCGACGAAGTCCGCTCGAAATTCGGCCTCGGTTTGGATTGGTTTCTCCTGGATCTGTTCGTGATGACGGTGGTCTTCCTGCCAGTGGAGCGCTTCTGGCCACTCCATCCGGACCAGAAAACGTTTCGGCCTCAATGGACCACGGACACGTTCTATTTCGTGGCCACGCATCTGCCGGCACAGCTCATCACGCTTCTGATGGTGATCCCAGCCAGCTATGCGTCCAAGTGGTTTGCGCTGCCGTGGCTTGCGCAAACCGTCGGGAGCCTGCCGTTTCTCGTCCAGCTTCCGCTCGCGATTGTCGTTGCGGATCTCTCGCAATACGCCACGCACCGGGCCTTTCACCGGATTCCATTCCTCTGGCGCTTCCACGCCATCCATCACTCCATTGAAACAATGGATTGGGTTGCCGGATCGCGCTCGCACTACGTCGATATCCTGCTCACCCGCGGGCTGATCCTCGTCCCGATGACGCTCTTCGGTTTTTCGCAGACCGCGTTGGCCGGTTATCTCGTCTTCGTGTCCTTCCACGCCACGTTTTGCCACTGCGACTTCCGACCGCGGACGATCTGGCTGGAGCCGTACTTCGTCACCGTGCGCTATCACCACTGGCATCACGCGGCGCACCCGGAGGCCGTGGACGTCAATTTCGCCATCCATCTCCCGTTCATCGATCGCCTGTTCGGAACCTACTATCTGCCGAAAGATGAGTGGCCGAAGCGCTACGGCCTCCACGGCAGCTCAGTGCCGGAGGGGTTCTTCGCGCAACTGCTTGCGCCGTTCAGGCGAAGCACACCGTAGCACGCGCGCGCCCTATCAACTTCCAACGCCCAATTCCCAATGCCCAATGGGCGATGCACGAGGTCTTGGGAGTTGGCATTTGGGAGTTGGGAGTTGATCGTCTTTCGATCTCCTGCTACAGCGCGATCTCCACGAGCGCCACGTCGGCGGGTTTGTCCGTGCCGGTGTTGGAGGGCTTGACCAGTCCCAGCGCGCTCATGACTCGAACTGTCATGTAGCCGAAGTCGAACTCACCAGGGCCGTGAGTCGTCCGCAGCAAATGCGGATAGTGGTGATGGTTGTTCTGCCAGCAGGCGCTGAACGTCGCCATCACCGGCAGCCAATCGCCGATGTTCATCGCGTTGTCATCGGGATCGTCGTAGCGTCGCGTGCCCCAGCGGCGATCGTGCGTCCAATAGTTCTGAACCATGTTCACCCACAGCGCGAACACGCGAACGCCCGCCCAGACGCCGATGGCGAACGGCCAATCGCGAACGAACAGCCACAACAGACCGCAGCTCGTGACCGGCGACAGCAGCGTGAACAGCGGATGCGACACCAGGCGGAACGGCCACGTTTTGAGAATGTCGTCGGTGGCCACGTTCAGGGTGGAGCGGTAGGGGAACACACAGAGGTACATCGTTTTCCAAAAGCCGTCGCCCGCGAGCTTGTTGGGATCGCCGGTGTGATCCGAGAATCGGTGATGTAATCGGTGACGGTTGACCCAGCTCACCGGATCGACGTAGACGCCGAAGGTGTTGTTCGCCAGCGTCACGCCCTTGATGAACCACTCCTTGTAGTCCAACGCTCCGTGCGTGATGCCCATGTGCATCACGTCGGACAGATACACCCCGGCGAGGAACCAGGAAAACAGCAGATACCCGAACCCGATCGCCATGCCCCGCCAGGGTCCGAGCGAGGGCGGCGCAAGAAACGCCGACAACGCAAGCTGAAGCCCCAGCAGCGCATATCCGATCGCGTTGTAGATTCTCATGAGTGAGCGATGTACCAAACGCTCATATGGAAGTCAACGCAGCTTCACGTGACGCGCGACGCATCGCCGGCTTCGAGATCTTGTCGGTCGCCGCCATCCACCTGAACGCGCACACGGCCTTCGACGACAAAGAGCCACTGCGGACCGGAGTGCCGGTGCCAGTTCGTTCGTCCACCGTCGAAGAATGTCACGCGGTAGACGCCGACTGGAACGCCCGTCTCGTCTTGGGCCAGGCGCTGGACCGTCGCTCGGCCGATGAAGGTTGCAGGATCGACGGGGCCGATGGGCGCGTCACTCGATCGAAAGACGCGCATCGAATGATCGTACCTTGGTTCTCAGACGAACCATCATGCACGCGGCGCACGCGATATCCGCTAGCGATCTGATGGGTGGCGCAGGATGCGGTACACCGAATAACTACCGACCGTCCGAACCACACTACAACAGTCCGGCACGACCTTCCTCAAGAACGCCAGCCGATCGCGCTCGGTGGGCAGGAAGTAGTCGCTGCCGCTCGGTTCGCCCACGACGAGATACGCCACGTCATGCTGTCGCATGACCGAATCGATCAGCGCTCCATCGTCGGTCGTCGGAAATGATACGAAGTGGCGGCCGGTGAGATAGTGGAGGATCGTGGCCTGCTGAGCCATCACCGTTGTTGCGTTGTCGGGCTGCGCCTTCAGCCACTCCGCTAAGCGGGCAGAATCGGCGTGAACGAACGTGGTTTGATCGGGCTGGATATTCCGTGCGGCAATCGTCACGTCCATGGCGAGTCCGACTGCCAGCAATGCGCCGATCACCCAGACCGCGGCGTTCCGCGCAAAGGCGGTCGGCGCCGGAACCGGTCTGTAGAGATATGTGGTCAGGGACACTCCAAACAGCCCAAACCAGAACACCACGAACGACACCGACTGAAGTCCACGAGTCTGGAGGGAGGCGAACGATAACAGCGCTCCGAGCGCAATGACACCCACCGCGAGACGCACGCGTCCCGGATGTTTGGTGATGTCGTGCCGGAACTCCCACGTGAGCCGTGCGCCTCGCCAGGCGAATAGAAACATGAAGGGGAACACGGGGAGAGCAAAGCGCAGTCCTTCCTCGAAGGGCCACAGTGCACAGACTCCGAGGTAGGCCACCACATACCACGCCATGAATGTCGATCGACCCGAGGCGACGGAGTGAATCAGGCCAATCACGACAAAGGCGAACGGAATGAGCACGAGCGGTGAAAACCACACCGGATCGACCCATGGAATCCGGAGCAGCATCTCCGAGAAGCTTGCCATCTGAGACGACGCAAAGTGAAAGACCCGCGTCACCAAATCACCCGCAGTGGCATGGCCGAGCAGCGGATGGTGCGGATCCTTGAGGGTCAACGCGGCGAGATACGAATTCATGTATTCGCCTGGCCAATCCTTCGACACCCTGGCCAGCGCCCACTTGAACCAGAGACCGCCGACGAGAACACTCGTGGCCAGCCCAGCGACCAGCCCTCCAGCCGCGAGCAAGGACAGACGACGCCTGAACACAAATGGGCTGACGATCGTGGCTATCGTCGCAGCTACCAGAGCAATGCCCACCGAACGAATCATCACGCTGGCCGCCATCGCTACGCAGAAGGCGACGATAGTCACAACGCGCGACTTACTGCCTTCCGATGTCAGCCGGCATCCGAACAGCAGCGTCACCGTGCTGGCAAAAAAGAACGGCAGCTCCGACAGAACAGACTGTGTTGAGAATCGAAAGAAATATGGCGACGTGGCCAACAGCAGCGCGCCGACTGCCCCGACAAACCAACCCTCTTCCAATTGCAGCAGACTGAAGGCCGCGATCGAGGAGAGCGTGCCGAACAACGGCATCAGCAGCACAGACTTCTCGTAACCCTGGCCGACGACGAACGAGGACAGCGCAAGGATTGTAGGAAAGCCGGGCGGATACAGGGTGTGCGGTCGAAAGTTGAATTCGTAGGTCTGCCGCTCGACGAGATTCTTCGCCAGCACCTGGTAAATGCTGCTGTCGGGAAAGTAGTTCTCCGACCGCTGGTGCGCATACTCCTGCCAGATCCCGATCAGGATCAGGCTTGCCACAATCCATTTTGAACCGCCGCGTAACCACCTCGTCCGCACGCGATCGCGTTGAAATTCTGTGAAGCCCGGAACGTCGGTCGAGCGTGCATCTGGCTGGCTCTCGGACAGTTTCTCGAATTGAAGCATGTGTTATCTGAATTGGGTTACACGTCAGTCGAGGAGCGTCAGTTGGGCACTTCGCCAGGTGAGAGGGGCACGAGCCGAGCGCCAGTGGCAGTGACCTGCAGGGCCCGTGGTCGGAAGAATTGATCGGTAGTGGTAAAACCCAATCGATTGGAAATTAGCTTACACCGCAAGTCAATACAGAATTTACCGAAACACAGAGGCTTGCACCCTGTTTTCACCGTCGATACAACGCACCTCAATCCGGCACGTAGGCGATCATCATGCTGCGGAGCGCGCCGTAGGTGAAGGCTGACGGATCGCCGAACTCGGGTTCGTATTCCTTGAGCGGGTTCTTCTGCACCGCGTCCTCAGGGCCGAGCCCCATATTCAGATAGCCGATCATCGTGGTGAACAGCTTCTGATACATGTCGCGGTGACGCACGATCTCCTTGCTGGTCATCATGCGGCCGTTGGCGGGAACGACGCGGGTGTCGGACGTGACGAGATCGGCGAGATGCTCGAGGGCGCGGACGCGGCCGCCCAACCACGCGCCGTTGCGGTAGTCGAGCAGCGGCCATTCCTGCGCCGACACCACTCCGCCGACGACCAGCAGATTCATCCTCGGAACATGCACGAAGAGATCGCCATCGGTGTGCGCGGCAGGCATGTAGCCGTAGTCGATCTGCTGGTCGGCGAACGGCATCGAGCCATCGCCGCGCGTCGTCTTGTTCGGCCGCGCTGCCTCGGGCAGCGGCGTCCTGCGGCCTTTGAACGCGATCGAGTTGTAGATCGTGCTGCTCAGCGCGGTCTTGGTCTTCTCGTGCGCGAAAACCACGCCGCCGGCGCGCCCGACGGCTTCGTTGGCGCCCACTTGCTCGGGATGCCAGTGCGTGTTGATCAGCGTGTTGATGCGAGTGGTGCGCGTCGCGCTCGTCACGGCCGCGAGCAGCGCATCGGCATTGGCTGCGAGACCGCCATCGATCATCAACGCGCCGTCAGGGCCGGGCATCGCAACGACGTTGCCACCCGCGCCTTGCAGCAAGGTTCCACCGCCGAGGTCGGTAGTCGTGATTCGAGCGCTGGCCTGGGCCGCCTGAAGGCGGCCCCCACGTACGACAAATGCGCCGCCGAGCGCAGCGGTACCGGCATAGAGAAAACGGCGGCGGCTGATCATCGAGTCAGGGCGTCGCCGTCTTGGCCTTGTAGACGGGGTCATGCACTCGCGACTCGCCGAGCGGCCAGATGTCTTCCCAGACGCCCTGCGGCGGTCCGAGGACGGGCCAGTCGGGGTTCTTCGCCATCAGCTTGGTGGCGCCCAGTTCGCGGAGCAGCGTTGCCTCTTCCTTGTAGAGCGGCGTCTGCAACGCCATGAACGGCATGAAGCCGCGCGACTGCGTATAGTCGAGCGCGGTGAGGCCGTCCTGATCGACGGCGTTGATGTCGATGCCCAGCGAGGCGAGCAGCTTGATCGCTTCCTTGAGACGCTTGCGCACGGCGTAATGCAGCGCCGTGCCGCCGCGGATCTCCTCGGGGTGATTGACCAGCGCGACGACGTTGACGTCCGTGCCAGCTTTCTGCAGCACTTTGATCAACTCGAGCGCCTGGTTCTCCGGAGCGCGACCTGAGAGCACCGCATGGATTGGCGTCTGGCGATCGGCCATGTAGAGCGTGGCGTCGGCGCCGTGATCGAGCAGCAGCTTCACCATCTCGAGATCGCCATTCATCGCCGCGCGAATCAGCGGTGTGGCGCCCTTGGTGTGGTTCAAGCCGCGTACGTTCGCCGGCTTGAAGAACAGCGGTATGTTCGGATTGGCACCGCGCTCGAGGAGCAGGGTGACGATCGCCAGACCGGTGGTCGTGTTCGGGGGATCGATCGACGCGTGTCCGCCGTCGATCCGCGTGCGCTGGTCGACCGCGTTGTAGAGCGGCGATTCGCCGAACATGTCCCACTGATTGACGTCGGCGCCGGCGAGGATCAACTGCTTCGCGAGATCCCAGTTCGCGTTCATGATCGCCACCAGCAGCGGCGACACGCCATCGGGGTCGGGCAGGTCGATGTCGGCCTTGTTCTTGAGCAGCACGTCGACGCAGGCGATGCAATTCTCGCGCGCGGCGTAGAGCAGCGGCGTGAGCCCGCCGCTGTCGAGGCTCTTGGGACGACCCTCGGCGGTCACATGACGCTGATAATCGCGATCGATGGATGCCGCGTTGACGTCGGCACCACTCGAGATCAGCAACTGCATCATCTCGGGATGACGACGAGCGGAGGCCCACATCAGCGCCGTCTGTCCGCCCCACTTCTCTTTCGCGTCGACGGTGGCGCCGTGATCCACCAGCAGCTTCGCCGCGTCAACGTTGCCCGTTCTCGCCACCGCCATCAGCGCGGTCTGGCCCTCGGGATTGGGCGAGTCGGCACTGGCGCCGGCTTCGAGCAGCACCCTCAGGATGGCCGTGTTGGCGACTTCCGCGGCGAGCGTCATCGGCGAAGCGCCGTAGTTGTTGGCAAGCGCGACGTTGGCGCCGGCGCGCAGAAGACGTCTCACCTCGGCGACGTCGCCGTTGTAAACCGCCCACTGCAGCGGCGTACTGCCATCGGGGTTGCGGCGATTGACGTCCTGTTTGCGTTGTTGCGCAGGCGGGTCTGAAGACCCGCCTCTACGTACCGAGGGTGCCCCGGTCGACTTGGGCTGCGCGGCCTGCCCCGAGCTTGGTCGAGGGGTTTGGGCGTACAGCGGCGCTGCGACCATCAGCGCCGCGATCGCGACGATGGCCAGCCTCTTCACGATCAGATCTCCGAGAAGGGGCCCGTGGTGTCGGCGAATTTCTCAATCTCCGGCGCCGGCACGCCCGCGCGGTGCAGCATCGTCACCAGGATGTTGGCGTGCGGCGTGTCCTGCTTGTAGTGCAGATGCTGATTGCCCTTGACGCCGCCGCCGCGACCGATGAGCGCCTGCGGCAACGGATCGTTGTTGTGCGCATCGCTGTTCGCCATGTTGCTGCCGAACAGGATGATCGAATGATCGAGCACCGTGCCGTCGCCCTCGCGCATGTCGGCCAGGCGCTTGACGAACTTTGCGAACACCGCCGTGTGGTAGTTCTGGATCTTGCGCAGGTTGGCGACGCGGTCCGGGAACCCGCCCCAGTGTGAGGTCGGATGGAAGGCCTCGTGGACGTCCAGGTTCGGATACGTCCGCATGCTCGCCTCTTCCACCATCTTCAGCGTCGTCACTCTGGTGCGGTTCGTCTGCCAGGCCAGCGCCATCATCTCGAACTGCACCCCCAGCAGCTCACCGAAATCCTCGGGCGGACCGAGCGGTGCTCCGGGCAGTTCGTCCATCGAATGGGCGTTCTTCTCGATCCTCTGCACGCGAAGCTCGATCTCGCGAACCGAATCGAGGTAGTCGCTCACCCGTGCGCGATCGGCCGCATCGAGCTTGCGATTCAAACTCGCCGTCGATTCCCTGACGTAGTCGAGCAGGCTGTCCGTCGTCTTGAGAATGGCCTCGCGCTCTTCTTTGGTATCGCCCTGTCCGAACAACCCGAAGAACACCTTGCGCGGATTGTTCTCCATCGGCAGCGGCTGATTCGGCGTGCGGAACGAGATCATGCCGCCCGGCTCGGCGCACAACTCGAGCGACGGCAGCGACGTCTCTTTGCCAAGATGCCGCGCGGCGATCTGGTCGACCGTGATGCCCACACCGGTCTTCCCATCGCGACGACGCGGGCTGACGCAGTTGAGCCACGTCTCTTCGATGATGCCGTGCGGGCTCGAGCTCTCCCCACCCTTGTTGCGAAGACCACTGACCACCGTGACGTATTCGCGCACCGGCTTCAGCGGCTCGAGGATGAACGGAAAGTCGAAATCGCGACCGGTCTGCTTGGGCTGCCACTCGTCCTGAAGCGCGCCATGTGGAAAGTACACGAAGCCCAGACGCGGGCTGGCTGCGGCAACGGTCTGCGCCAGCGCCGTTCCCGCGGGGATCATCGCATCCAGCAATGGGAGCGCGATGGTCGCCCCAGCTCCCTTGAGAATCTCACGGCGTGACAGATGCTTTCGCGTCAAAAACATTGTCAGACTCCTCCGGCCGAAGAAGACGTAGCTGCGGGCTTCACAACAGGCACCTGCTCGTGGCTCTCGGCGTCCCGCTTGCGGAACGCCTCGCTTGAAATCACACCCATGACGATCGACTTGAAGCGGTAATTGTCTTTCGCGGCGTCGCGAACGATGCGCCGAACCGTAGGCATGTCGTGGTACTCGAGGCTTCGACCGAGCGCATAGGTCATCAGGTTTTCGGTGAGCGCTTGCACGAACTGATGATCGGGCCGATCGACGAGTGCCTTGCGGAGATCCTCAGGTCCTTTGATCATCGTCCCATCCGGAAACTGACCGGTGGCATCGATGGGCGTTTGCGTGTCGGGGTCGTTCACACGGAACTGTCCCACCGCACTGAAGTTCTCCAGCGGGAACCCGAGCGGATCCATCACGCCGTGGCAGGCGAAGCACGTGGCTTTCTCGCGATGCTGCTCGAGCCTCGCCCGCAGCGTCTTTGCCGGCTGACCGCGCCGGTTCTCGGGCAAGGACGGAACGACGAGCGGAGGATCGGCGGGCGGCGTGCCGAGCAGGCGATCCAGAATCCACGCGCCGCGCAGCACCGGCGACGTGCGATTGGGATACGCCGTCATCATCAGGATCGCGCCCTTCCCCAACAGCCCATATCGGGCCGGATTCTCGAGCGTCACTCGGCGGAAGTGAGCCCCCTTTACGGTTTCGATGCCGTAGAGCATCGCCAGGCGCTCGTTGAGGAAGGTGTAGTCCGCTGTCAGGAGATCGAAGACGCTGCGATCGCTCCGGAACACGCTGTCGACGAAGAGCCGCACTTCCTCTTTGAACATCCCGCGCGGATCGAGCAGACCGCTGGCGTGCGGGAACTGCGCGCGGTCGGGAGTGATCTCGTCCAGCTTCGACAGGTGCAGCCACTGGAACGCGAAATCGTCGCTCAGCGATTTCGCGCGCGGATCGGCGAGCATCCGGCTCACCTGCGCGGCCAGGACCTCGGGTTTGCCGAGACGCGCGTCGGTCGCGACCTTCAGCAGTTCGTCATCCGGTACGCTGCTCCACAGGAAGAACGACAGACGCGACGCCAATTCCAGATCGCTCAGCGTGCGAATGGTGCCAGTGCCTGCGCCAGATTCGGCGCGATAGAGGAAATGCGGGCTCGCCAGGATGGCGCTGAGCGCATCGCGCACGCCGCCCTCGAATCCGCCGTTCGCAAAGCCCGCTTTGTAGAACGCCATCAGCGGACCGATGTCTTCTGCGGTCACCGGACGTCGGAATGCGCGGCGCGCAAGGTTCTCGACGATCTTCTGTCCACATGCGATGTCGCTCGAGTCCGAGGTGCGGGCTTGCCCCGCCGTAGCTTTAGCGGAGGCGGGAAGGCAGACGAAGATCTTCGAGCGGCTCGTCGACGCACTCATGCCGGCGGCGGAGAGCGGTCCGCGGATCTGCAAAGCGTGCGCAGCCTGGATGCGCTCCTGACCGCCCTCGAGCGCCACGGTGCGAACGCGCTCGTCGCTCTCGGCGAAGCTGCGCTGCACGAACGTGATCGCCAGCTTGTGCTGTCCCTGCGTGGCGTGGAAACGGATCTTTCGCAGCCGTCCGTTGATCTCTTCAACTGCGGGATCGAGCTTCTGGTCGATGGCCTTGTGATCGGTGTCGCCACCGATGCTCGTGCGATAGAGCTCTTTGCCGTCGAGCAGCGCAATCACCGTGTTCTCGAACTCCATCCGCGGCACTTCGCGCGCGAGCGCCATGTCGCCAATCGTGAGCTCGTACTCACCGTCGACCGGGAAGTTGTGTTCGGCAACGAAACCGCCGCGGGTCCCGAACGGCATCCCTTCGAGGTGATGCTGCTGCCGGCCGGTGCCGGGCGCGCCCTGCGGCGGCAGCGAGATCACCATGTTGGCGACGTCGCCGTAGGTCGTCGTTTCGGCCGGCGCTTTGGGATTGCCGATCGCCTCGAGCGCCACCGCGCGCGCGGCGTAAATGTATTGGTCGACGAAGTTCGGCGATACCTGCAGGGCGGCAGCGTTGTTATCGAAGTTGCCCTTGACGTTGTCTTCGGGCAGCCATGCCTTGGCGTCGATGTCGAGCCCGAGCAGATCGCGAATCGCGTATCCGTACTCGCGGCGATTGAGGCGGCGCAGCGGTACGCGACCGGGCTGGCTGGTCGTCGCTGTCGTGTCGATCTTGGTCTCGAGCCACGTGACGAATTCGGCGGCGGTGCGGCCATCCGGGCGCTTGGCGCCCGCTGGCGGCATGAGACCGCCGCGAAGCTTGCGAATCACCTTCTCGGCGATCTCGGCGCTCTGATCGACGGAATCGAGATTCAACTGCGACAACGCCAGGCCACCCGACTTCACCTTGTCGTTGTGGCAGGTCATGCAGTACTGGTCGATGAGCGCTCGTTGCGGCGACGTCGGCGTCGCGGCCAGCGGACGCGGAGACGCGGCCGGCGCGACCGCGCCGGGGGTAGGCCCCTCGACAGCGCTCGGGACAGGCCCCTCGACAGGGCTCGGGACAGGCGCCTGCGATTGTGCGAGTCCCTCCGACCAGCGGTCGGCCGCGACCACGAGGTAGAGCAAGACGGCCGCGGTGGCGATTGCGGTTCTCATGCCTCGTAACATTATCGGTCCAAACGCCAAGATTCAGGCGCAGTCTAGCTGGGGTTCACCCCAGGAGCAAGATCTACGGATAACCTTGCGTCTGTTGAACTTGTCTCCGACGAGCGAGCGGCCTGGAGGCCAATAGTCAGTGGGCGTTCTGCTCACCCCGATCGTGGTCAAGAACACCGTCGCCCTGGCCGACCTTCGCGGCAGGCGGTTGGCGGTCGATGCCCACGGCGAGCTATACCAGTTTCTGGCCCTGATCCGCTTACGTGACGGCACTCCCTTGCGCGACGCTCGGGGCCGGACCACGTCGCATCTGTCGGGCCTGTTCTATCGCACCACTCGGCTCATCGCCGACTTCGCGCTCGAGCTGGTCTTCGTGTTCGACGGCCGCCCACCCGTGCAGAAGGCCGCCGAGATCGATCGCCGGCGTCGGGTTCGGCAGCGATACGAGGCGGAAGCCGACGCGGCGCGCCGCGCCGGTGATCTGGCCCAGGCGTACTCCAAATCGACGATGACCTCGCGGCTGACGCCGGAGATGGTGGCCGAGGCACGCGAGTTGCTCCGGCTGATGGGCGTGCCGATCGTTCAGGCGCCGTCGGAGGCAGAGGCGCAGGCGGCGCGTATCGCGCAACGCGGCGACGTCTGGGCGGCGGCGTCGAAGGACTACGACTCGCTGCTGTTCGGCGCGCCGCGTCTGGTCCGGTTCCTGACGATCTCGGGGCGCGAGTTCCTGCCCAGTCGAGGGACGTCGCGCCCGATCGTGCCGGAAACGATCGATCTGCAGTCGATGCTCGACGCGCTCGAGATCACGCGCGCCCAGCTGGTCGACATCGGTCTGCTCGTCGGCACTGATTTCCATCCCGGCATCAAAGGCATCGGACCGAAGAAAGCGGTGGCTCTCGTCAAGCGCTTCGACGCAATCGACCAGATGCCGGCGGAGATTCGTGATGCGTTTGGATCGGAGCTCGATCGGCTCCGGCAGATCTATCTCGCGCCGGACGTGCGTGATGACTACCGTCTCGACGTTGAACGCTGCGACACCGAAGGGGTGGTGCGTTTCCTGTGCGACGAGCACGCCTTCGCGCGCGACCGCGTGATGGCCGCGCTCGAACGTGCATTCGGCTCGTCGAAGCTGTTCTGAAAATGAAAAGGGCCGTCGAGCGACGGCCCTTTTCGATAAGGAAGCAGTCTAGCGACTACCTCCGGTGCTATTTGCCATAGATGCACCTCCCGGCCGCGACCTATTCGCCTTCGCGCCGCGACGGCGAGACAGGCTGTGGTGCTCCCAGAATTGAAGGAGTGTGGTCGCTACAAGCCTATGTTTATGCGTCGCTGATGTCGTGCGACGGTGATCTCACGATACCACGCCTCTCGGGCGCCTCGCTGGACGGCTGCGGACGTCGCAACCAGCCGGCGGCGCCGGCCACGATTCGATACGCGTAGAAGGCCGGCACCAGCGCACGGTGCCGTACGCGGTACCTCTCTCTGATGTACGAGGCGGGCGGAAACAGATGTTCGACGAGCAGTCGTGGAGCGCGACGAGGACCGACGGCCCACAAGTCGGCCGCGAGACGATCGATGCCGCGCAGGTCGCGGCGCAGGAAAACCGTCGACGCCTCACGCGTCCCGGCCAAGCGATCGCGAACACCTGATGGGATGTTCGTGTGAAGGCCATCGACGGCCAGTTGAAGGCCGCGAGCACACAGGCTGCTCACCTGTCGTTCCACAGCGAGATCGACGAAGCGGACCCACTCCCCTGCTGTCAACCGGCTCGCAGTAAGGTGAATGTCGTACACCCAGATCAGATCGGCGGCGTCCTGATGATGTGCCGCGCGATGGATGCACGAGATGAGGAGCGCGTCGATCGGTGACGGCACTCGCATCGCGCCTCGCGCCACGGTGATTCGCTGCGATCGCGCGCGCAGTTCCTCATACGTCAGCGCCTGCGCCACCGCCTGTCGTTCGGCGATCTTCCAGTGCACATCGAGCACATGCTCGATCCCAATCGGATGAGCACGCACGAACATCGCCTGATAGGAGATCAACTCGCCCGAGACCATCGGCGGCTGCCGATATCCCAGCCGAGCGAGGATCTCGAACACCCGCCGACGCTGGTCTGGCGCGATCAGCAGATCGGCATCGAGTCGTGGACGCAGCCATGACTCCGCATAGTGGGTATGCGCAAGCGCGGCGCCCTTGAAGACGATCGGCTCGATCCCCTCGGCGTCGAGCGCAACGAGGACGGTCTGCAGCTCGCGCGTGGCGAGATCGTCGAGAAGGACTTCGCGCTTGGCCTCCGGATGTCTCTCGGCCAGGAGCAGCCGATCGACGCGATGCCGCCGTGCCTGCTCGACGATCGCATCGTCGGCATCGCGCTCACCGCGCAGCGCGGCGCACAGGGAATTGGGGTCGGAGGTCATTTGTGGAGGACACTCGCATCACCGCGCGTGCGAGTGTCCTCCACAAATGACCTCCGACCCCATTACAGAAATGATCGGAAGAACATCTGCCGCGCGGGGGGATGCTTCAGCAGCGCGACGATCAGTTTGCGATGGCGGTTGAACGATGCGGTCTTGCGAACGATCGGCATCACGCCGTCGGTGCGGGCGAGCTCGAACAGCCCCTCGATGTCCTCGTCGGGCATTCGCTGCGCGACCATGCGGAACGACAGCTGGGTGTCGAGCTCGGTCTCGAGACGGGCGCGCCACGCCCGCTCGTATTCGGACAGCCGTTTGGCCGAAAGATCGTTGCGCTCCAACGCGTCGGCGAGCACCTCCGCACCGAGCGTGCCACTGAGCAGACTGTAGTAGATGCCTCCGCCCGTGGTCGGCTTGACCAGACCCGCGGCATCGCCAACCACGATCAACCGATCATCGAATGTTCGGGAAATGCGACTGAGAGGCAGGATCTTGAGGCGGGGTGGGCCGACGCGTGCCGGGTCGAGGCCCCATCGCTCGGCGATTCGGGCCACCATGCTGGCAAAGAACGTCGGGGCCCGATCGTCGGCCATCACCCCGATGCGGGCGAATGGCGCCCCCTCCCTCCAGACCGGTACCGCCCACGCGAACCCGCGCGGGGCAATGGTGCTGCCGAAATGGACCTCGACGTCGCCGGGTCTGTCCACCGGCACTTCACGCTGCGCCGTGTGCAGCAGCAGCGACGGCACATCGAAGCCGAGCTGCCGTTGCAGCACATATCGGCCGCCGCACGCCAGCACGCACGCGCGGGTGCGACGTGCGGGTTGTCCCAGCACGTCGACGACGAGCCAGCCGCCCTCGCGCGAGATCGAGGTGACGCGCGCGTCGCGCAGCACACGCGCGCCGGCGGCAACGGCCTCGTCGGCCAACCGCGCATCGAACGCCGCGCGGTCCACGGCCACGGCCTCGACCACGCGAGTGCGATAGACGACTTCGTGCCCGGCTGGAGAAAAGAATCGAGCTGTGGTCAGCTCGTTGAGGATGGTGCTGGTGGAGAGGCCAAACTCACTGAATGCCTCTCGGGCGAGGATGCCGGTGCAGTGAACCGGATCACCGATCGAAGCGTGCTCTTCGAGAACGACGACATCGAGACCACGGCGGGCGAGAACACGGGCAGCGACGAGCCCAGCCGGACCGGCGCCAACGACGATGGCGTCATACATCCGCTGATGAGTGTCAACGTAACGGGATCGGCTGTCAACGGTGAGATCGCCATCGCTCGCCCCTGTTCTCGCGAGGCGTGCCGCGCTAGAACTTTTCGTCGCGCGCTTCCCATCGGCCGCGGAACGTGATCCAGAACGAGAGCAGGATGAGCCGCACGTCGAGCCAGAACGATTGGCGCCGCACGTAGACAAGGTCGTACCTGAACTTCCATCGCCGCGTGATGTCGCGCGGCGCGTAAATCTGTGCGATGCCGGTGAGGCCGGGACGCACGCTGGATCGCTCGCGGAAGCCGGGCACCTCCTCCAGCCGCTGGAGCTCGCCGCTGCCGCCCGCTTCGATCTCTCCGGGCCTGAGCGCACGCGGCCCGGTGAAGCTCATATCGCCGCAGAAGATGTTCCACAGCTGCGGCAGTTCATCCATCGCCGTGGCGCGAAGCAGCCGTCCGACTCGAGTCACCCGAGGATCGTGCTCGGTGGCCTGAATGGCCCCCACTTGTGCCTCGGCGTTCGGGATCATCGACCGGAATTTCTTGACCTCGAACGGCACGCCGTTGAGCCCCGAGCGCTCCTGTCCGTAGAAGATCGGACCGCCGTCTTCCAGCTTGATCGCGAGCGCAATCAATCCCCACAGCGGCGCGGACGCGACGAGCCCGGCGCCCGACAACGCGACGTCCAGCGCGCGCTTCGCGATGAGCGATGCGCGCCCCCGCATCGGCGAGTCAGGCGCGTCTAGAGACGCGCCTCTACGTACCGCATCCGCGGCGATCGCTTCGCGATACACGCGCAGCGTATCCGCGCACATCCTGTCGTCGGTGAACTGTTCGCGGACGCGGGCGCCCGCCGTGCGACCGAGCTGGTGTCGCAGCTCGCCATCGGTCAACAGCCGGTGGAGGGCATCATGCAGCGCGGTTGCGTCGCCGGGTGGCACGACCAGACCGGTGCGCTCGTGCTGATTCACCCACGCCACGCCTGTACCGAGATCGGTGCTCACCACCGGATGCCCGCACAGCATCGCCTCGAGCTGCACCATTCCGAACGCTTCCTGCCTGGTCACGGACGGCAGCACGAGCGCATCGCACGCGTGATACCACGCGAGCAGACTCTCGTCGCCCACTTCGCCGAGGAAGTGCACGCGATCGGCAACGCCGAGCTCGGCGGCGAGATCCTGCAGCGACCCCCTCAGCGGACCATCACCGACGAGCATCAGGTCGGCATCGAGTCCGCTCATCGCGCGCAGCAGGACGTCCACACCCTTGTAGGGCACGAGGCGGCCGACGAACAGAAGAATCGGCCGCGGTGCGGCTCGCCGAATCGACTCCATCGACGCCGCGACCGCTGGTGTGATCGCATATCGATCGAGCCTCAAGCCGAACGGCACCACCACGCACTTGTCGCGATACGCGGCCAGCGCCGGCACGTCCGTCATCGGCGGCGAGGCCACCACGATTCGCGATGCGCGCCGGAGCGCGAAATCGAGGAACGGCTGATAGAACAATCGATATCGCCACCGCGGCCGGATCACCTCACTGTGGAACCACACCACCAGCGGAATCCGCGGGCGCGCCGCCGCATACGCGACCAGCGCCATCGGGTTCGGCTCGTGCAGCACCATCACATCGGCCTGCGCCCGCGACAGCCACACCGGCAGCTTCGGCGCGACCGACACCGCCCCGATCGTCGCCACGCTCCCGACGCGAAGCACTGGAACCCCGTCGACGATTTCCTGAATCGTCGGTCCGTTGCGATTGATGACCAGCGCCTGCGACTCCGCCGACTCGCGCTCGCCTCGACACAGTGTTTCGACCACCGTCTCGATGCCGCCGCGGGACGGCGGATAGTACTTACCGACGTGAAGGATCTTGAGCCGGCTCATTGACCCGATACCGATCGCAGCGGCGGCGCCTCGTCCGCAAACGCCGCAGGAAGCAGCTCGCGGTAGACCTCGATCATCTTGCGCGCATGCTCGAGCGCATCAAACCGCCGTGCATCGGCAATGCCCGCGGCGCACCGCGCGCGCCAGGCGTCGGCATCGAACATCCGTTCATCGAGCAGCCTCGACACCGTCGCCGTCCACGCGTCGATGTCGCCCACAGGGCAATACGCGGTGCCGTCGCCGCCAACCTCGCGCAGCGGCGGCAGGTCGCTGGCGACGACCGCCGCACCGCAGGCCTTCGCCTCGGCCACAGGCAGTCCGAAGCCTTCACGTTCGGATGGCTGCAAGACGACCGCGGCGCGTCGATACACCGACGCCAGGACGCGACGTTCGAGGAACGGCAGCACGCGGATGTAGGGCCCAAGGCCAAGCCGATCGACTATGTGCTGCTGGCTCTTGGTGAACGCACCACCGACGCGGATCAACCGCAGCGACCGATGACGCTCGCGCAAGGCCGCGAACACCCGCAGCAGCACGTCGATCCGCTTGCGCGGGATGGTGCTCCCCACGTGCAGCAGCTCCGGACAGCCATCGTCATAGGCGCCGAGCAGCTTGCGCGCTTCTTCGTCGGCACGGAAATCAGCACTCGGCCGACACGACGGGTGGACGCCGTAGGGCACCACGGCAATCTGCGACGCGGGCACGACGCCCGACGCGACGAGCGCGTTCCGCGTCGCATAGCTGCCGCACACGATCTTTCGCGATGCAATCAATCCGTTGAGAAGCCGACGCGCCAGCACGCGACCCATCGCCGATTCGGCCTTGGTGCCGGGCAGCACACCGGCGAACGCATCGATATCGTGGCACATCACGAGCGACCGCCCAGCAGGAAGCTCCGAGACCAGGTGCGCGTAACTATGGTCGACGATGTGAAACAGATCGAAGTCGGCCATCCGCGGTTGCAGCCAGCGACCGTAATCCCACACTCGATTGATGATCCGATCCATCGTCTGCGCGGTCTGCGTGCGGCCGACCGCCGGAATGCGGGTCAGGCGCCTGACCAGAGCGGGACGAACCTGCTCGGCCTCGACCACACGCGCCTCGGGCGACCTGAGACCAAGCATCAGGATCTCGGCAACCAGATCCATGCTGTGCCAGCGCTCCTCGGTCAGGTCCGACACGACAGCAATGCGTGGGCGTTTTGTGAATGGACTCATGTCTTCTTTCGGGCGATGAACCAGCGCTGCGTCCCGAGTTGAGGCCCGAGCGCTCCGAACGGGGACGTGGTCTGCTGAATGAGATCGAACCGCTGCTCGATCAGCGTGCGCAGCACGCGCCAGTTGAAGCCCTTGTGGTCGTGGAAGGTGCTGCCGTCCGGGTGAGTGAAGACGGGACGAGTGACGTGTTGTGCCGATCCCGCAAAGACACTCCGCACGAGTTCCATCGGCGTGTAGCCCGTTGTGCCGGGATAGTGACCGATGCCTCTCCACCCTGCGACCCGGCGCACGAACTGCTTGACGACGACCGGCAGCCCGGTTTCGATGGGCACGCTGATCACCAGCGATCCTCCAGGCACGAGCAGCCGATGCAGGCGATCGAGGATCGGCGCCGGCTCGACGACGTGCTCGAACACTTCCATGCAGTAGATGGTGTCGAAGCTGCCTTGCCTGTCCGGCCGGCTCAGATCGTCGACGAGATCGAATCGAAGCGTGGCGTGTGCCGCGAAACGTTGACGGCAGTCGTCGACGATCGATCGATGAATCTCCGCACCAACGGCGAGCTGCGGCGCGGACTCTAACTGCAGCAACATCGCGAGGAAGGTGCCGTCGCCAGACCCGTAGTCGAGCACTCGCGCGCCGGCCACCTGTCTCGCCAGACGAAGCCCAGTGGCAAATCGACCACGATGACTCCACGAGATCAGCGCCGAGCGGCTGTGGATCTGCTTCTTCGCGTAGTGGCCCGAACGAATCGCGTCGAGGAGCGCGTTCACGCGGCCTCCTCTTCACGAGCTCCGGTGTCCACGGGTGGCGCAGCCGCGGACTTCAAGGCCCTGCGAAGCGCGCGGAATGCCAGATCGCGATTCCAGTCGCGGCAGACGTACTCTCGGCCGCGACGGGCCTGCCGGCGTGCGGCGTGAGGAAGAGCAGCGATCACCAGCAGCGCGCGCGCCATCGCCTCGGCATCACGTCGCGGCGTCAGCGCCGCGTAATCGCGCAGGTGCGCCGCCATACCGCCGACATCGGTGGCCACCACCGGCGTCTCGCACGCGAGCGCCTCGAGCGGCGACAGACCCAGGCCTTCCTCGAGCGATCCCTGCACCAGCACATCGGCGGTTCGGTAGTAGTCGGCCAGTTCGTGCATCGGGTGCGCGGCGGGTCGTCCGAGCACCCATGAGGACGCGTCGTGGATGCCCATCGCGTGGGCGAGATCGATGAAGTCGCGGTAGCCGCCGCCAAGATTCAGCAGCACCGCATCGAGACCGCGCGCGCGGGCCTGCGCCACCGCCTCGAGCACGGTTTCAGGATCCTTTTCATGACTGATGCGACTCGCCAGCACGATGAGGAACTTGTCCGCCGGAAGATTCAGCCGTCGGCGGAGCGCAGATCGCTCGGCAGGATCGGCAGGCCTGAAGAGTGTCGTGTCGACGCCGTAGTAGTAGCCGTGCTCGATGCGGGCGCACGATCGTCTGGCCACCGCCATCAAGTACGGACCAAGTGCCAGACACTTCGTCACCAGACGGCCATTGATGGCGAGTAGCGTGCGAATGACCGCTTCGCCGATCAGCCACGCCGCGGCACCGATCTGCTTGCGCTCGCGGCGACATCTGAAGTACTCGACCGCCGGCATCGACATGGTGGTCACCACCGGCACGCGTCGAAGCGCACCGACGATGGCGGCGTTGAGCGAGCCGCGCAGCATCTCCTGCGAGAGAATGACGTCGACCTCTTTCGCCACGCGCCACAGGTGCGCGAACGATCGCGCCTGATAGGCCAGCCTTCCGCCGTCGATCTCGTGAACTCGGAGCCGGGCCCTGCTTGCCGCGACTCGCGCGCGCAGCGTGCTCTCCTCGTAGGCGCGCGCCGGCACCACCAGTGTCAGATCGCAGATCTCGCTCAGGCCCACGACGAAGCGGATGTCGGTGAAGCCCTCGACGAAGAACAGCACCCGCAAGGAGTTCGATGGCACTACTTGACGGCCTCGAGTTCGATATAGAGAAACCAGGCGGGGAACGTCCACGCCCACCGCCGCTCGTATTGATGCGGCCATCGATTGGCGAGGCGGAAAATCACGCGATTGATCAACGATGGGTAGAAACTGATTCGCGTGTGACGTCGACGAAAGCGCGCGCACGAGTAGTGGGACAGAGCGTGCGTCGCCTCGAAGGGATCGAAGCTGTGCCATCCGAACCAGTGACGATGGGTGACATCTGTGAAGGCGTTGGCACTCGAGAAATGCGGAACGGTGGCAAGCAACGCCCCGCCAGGCCGGCAGATACGATGAATCTCCTCGAGGGCGCGGGGTACGTCCTCGACGTGCTCGAGAACGTCGTACGCATACACCTCGTCGAACGACTCCGCCTCGAACGGCCACGGGAAGCGGTTCAGATCGTGAACGACATCCGCGCTGACGTCGGCGCTGATGTCCAGGTTGACGGCACCGGGCAACGGTTTCTTGCCACACCCGAGATTCAAACGGCGCATGACAGCTCCTTGTGGTTCAACGCGCCTCGGCAACCACGATCGAGTGCAATGCGAACCAGCGAAATAGTCGAATCGATTCGAGCGACTGCATCCGGATCGGCTGACGGCCGGGCCACGGCAGGTAGTGGCCAATCGCATCGACCGCGGCCACGCGCATGCCCGCACGTCGAACCCACGCCATCGTCCTGGGCAGCGATGTCAAATGGCAGATCGGTTGCCCGCCTTCGGTGTATCGGCGCCCCGTTGCCCGCATGTAGCCGCGATACGCACCGAGCGGCCCCATGTAGTTCGGGGTTGTGAGCAGCAAGCGGCCGCCGGGACGAAGCACGCGCCGAAGCTCGTTCATCGCCCGCTGCGGATCGGGAACGTGCTCGATGGTTTCGCACGAGATGATCGTGTCGAAGCGCTCGCCGCCGAGCGCGATGTCCTGCATGCTGGCCACCACCCACGACAGACGCATCGCGCGTGCGACTTCGGCTCGCTTGCGTCCGAGGTGCACGGCCGACTGCGCGAAGTCGGCGGCCACGAGTTGACGCGGACCGTCGGGCATCGACGACAGCCGGCATGCAAGCTCGCCGCGTCCGCAGCCGATTTCCAGGACGCGACGGCCGCTGAGGTCCTGGGGACGCAGGTAGCGAAAGATCAAGTCGTGCCACGGCCGATCCGCCTGCGCCGTCTCGGACGCCACGCTCTGATGCCACGTCTCGTAGACGTTGCGCGACAGCGACTCAGAGGACGACATCGTCCTCCACCAACGTGCCGACAGGGCGCGAGCGATCGGCCTTCATCGCGATCGTCAACAGCTCATTCGCAAACGCGGTGCACACCTTCTCCAAGCTGTAGTGCTTTGCCGTGGCGCGGGCGGCAATACCAAGACGCCGACGCAGCGCGGCGTCGCCGCGAAGCCGCTCCACGGCGTCGACGATCGCCGGCGCATAGGCACACGGAATCAGAAGGGCGTTGTCCTCGTGCTTCAGGAGATCGGTTGCCGCGCCCGCCGGCGTCGCAATCGTCGGCAATCCCGCCGCCAACGCCTCGAGCAGCGCGCAGCTGAACCCCTCGGATAGCGACGGAAACACAAACAGGTCGGCGTCGATCAGTTGGCGGTGCAACTCATCGCGACCCATCGTCGCGATGACCGTCACACGATCGCGAACGGTCTTGGGAAATGCCGACAGGACGAGATCGGCGGCCGCGCCCGTGCCGGCACACACCAGCTCGACGTCGCATCGTGTCGACAGCTCGGCGAACGCATCGACCAGATATCGCGTTCCCTTGGCGGGCAGCCACTGTCCGACGAATAGCAGTCGGCGCGCCTGAGCACGGTCGGCTCGAGTCACGAAACACTCGTCTGCCACACCATTTGCCACCAGCTTCACGCGATCGCGCTCGGCCCATCCATGACTGGTGATATACGCGACCTCGTTGGTATTGAGGCAGAAGAGCGCATCCGATCGACGGCTGCTCGCTTTGAGCAGCATCGGCATGATGACCTGATGCAGCAGGCGGAATCGTCTCGAGAGCCGCCGGCCCTGGCGTTGGTACTCGTCGGACAGCGCTTGTTGATACAACGGCTCCAGTCCGTGAAATGACGTGATCGTCTTCACGCGTTTCGCGGGATCGAACCAGCGCCGCAGCACGTGAAATGCCCAGCCCAGATAGCTGTGAAAGAGCACGACGTCGTAGCGCGCGGCACGAGGAGCCACAGACAACGGCAGCAGAATCGGATCGAGACGCGGTATCCGCGTCGCCATCACATCGTCGGCCGTGACGATGTCGACGGTGTGGCCGTTTCTGCGCAGCACCTGCGCTCGATCGGAAATCGCTCGATACACGGCCGTGCGGTCGTTCGCCGGCGCGTGGGTGGCGATCAGAATGCGCAGGCTCATTGGTGAACCGGGTCCGGCTGAAGCCGGACACTCCGTACGGAACGAGACACGAACGCGGCTTCGCGAAACAAACCGTCGAGCCGGGCGAGATGGGCGTCGATGCTGAAGCGGCGTGCCAAATCGCGGCTCCTCTCCCGCATGCGGTCGAACGACGCGGCGTCGGCAAGACAGGCGACGATCGCGTCGGCGAACCTGGTGGCGTCGGGCGGATCGGATGGCACCAGCCTGCCGTTGACGCCATCGATCAACCACTCTGGAATGCCACCAACGGCAAACGCGACAGCCGGGACCCCGCGGTGCGCCGCTTCAACACCCACCATGCCGAACGGTTCGGGCCAGCAGCTTGGGACCAGCAGCAGATGCGAACGATCGAGCGATGCCACGCACTCGCTCTCGGACAGCCATCCGGTGAAGGTGATCGTGAGATTGGGCTGCCGCGCCATCAGTTGTGCCGCACGTTCTCTCAACCGGTCGCGCCGCGACCCCTCTCCTGACATCTGCAGCTCGAAGGTGCGATCGATACGCGCGGCGACGAGCGCCGCACTCTCGATGGCGACATGCGCGCCCTTGGTCTCTTCGAGGCGACCGAGATACAGCAGTCGGGTGGGGCCCGCATCCGATCGCGATTTCTGGACCGGACGCGACTCGATCGGAAGCGATACGACGCGAACTTTCTCGGCGAACTGGTGCCGCGCGTACTCCGCGGCCATGTGATGCGAGGCGACGGCGATGCGGTCGTAGCGGCGCAGCAGCTCGAGGCGCGTGTGCTGCAGCTCGTACTGCCGCATCATCGTCAGCGGACTCCAACCGCCGCAGTGCCGGGGAAAGTAGTGCAGCAGGCACGCCGGTCCGAACGCGCGCGTGCAGCACCGTTCGGTCGGACTGCGGTGCGTCTTCGAGCCGCTGATGCAGGTGCCGTAATACGAGTGGGCGAAGCACACTGACGGCGCGATGTCGAGCAGCTCCTGCTCGCGCTCGGGCGACGCGATGCCTTGCGTGAAGAGGACATCGGGCTGCCACTGTCGAATCGAGTCGAGCGCGCGTTCCGCATCGGGGGTCGCCGTCCACCATGCGACGCCGTGATCGGCCGACAGCGAATCGGCAGCGCTGCAGTCCCCCGTCTCGAACCAGCACGCCACCTCATGACCCGAACCGACCAGCGCCGGAATCACGGTCGACAGATAGCGATCGACGCCGCCCGCCTGCCCGTACCCGTGCGCCGCAATCGCGATCCGCATCTCAGGCTGCCTGCAACGCCGCCACCACGCGAGGCAGCGCAAACGTCTCGGTGTAGAGACGAAGGGCGTGGGCGCCCAGCATCTGCCGGCCATGCTCGTCGTCCATCAGGCGACGCGCGGCATCGACGAACCCGTCGACGTCGTCGACGTCCACCAGCGCCACCGCGTAGTGGCGATGCCACAGCGCTTCCGTGAGGTGGCCGCTTGTCGTGACCACGGGTTTACCGTGCGAGAGGCAGGCCATCGCGCTGGTGCGGCGCGACGAGATGCCATCGGGATAGGGCTGCACGAACAGATCGCAGGCCGCGATGTGATCGCCGAGCG
>Ga0075433_10000205_pt1 | contig 33175 bp, 30 predicted proteins | sample RhiMethybrSRZTD2_FD_75299 | JGI IMG/M metagenome (GOLD analysis project Ga0075433, IMG submission 75299) | Populus rhizosphere microbial communities from Tennessee, USA - Rhizosphere MetaG P. TD hybrid SRZTD2 | ecosystem: Host-associated > Plants > Roots > Rhizosphere > Soil | place: USA... | reverse complement strand
ATCTTGGCACCGAGGAGGGAGCTTAACACCGCCGCCGAGCCCGGTATACTCGCGCCGGAAGCCATGAACGAGACGCGCGCCCTGGCCCGCTTCGTGGTCGAGACCACGCCCACCGACCTGTCGCGTCCGCTGGTCGAGAATCTCAAGATCACCGTGCTCGATACGCTCGCCGCCGCGCTGGTCGGCACCCGGCAGCCGTGGGCCCAGCGAATCGTGGCGGTGGTGAAGACGCAGGGTGGCTCGCCCGAGGCGTCGGTGATCCACCACGGCTGGCGCACCGACGTCGCGCGCGCCGCGCTCGCCAACGGGGTACTGATCGGCGCGTTCGAGTGCGAGCCGCTCACGGGCTCCCACGCGAGCGGCACCGTACTGCCGGCGGCGCTGGCGGTGTGCGAGCGCGAGCGCCTCGACGGCATCGCCTTTCTCACCGCCCTGGCCGTCGGCTTCGAGGTCTCGGCCCGGATCGCGCGCACGGCCGTCGGGCTCGAGACCGTGCGCGGGTTTCACAATCCGGGCACGCAGGGGCCGTTCGGCGCCGCGGCCGCGGTGGGCAAGCTCTACGGCTTCGACGAGGCGCACCTGACCGACGCGCTCGGGATCGCGGGCTCGTCGAGCGCCGGGCTCCTGGAGTTCGCGTGGAGCGGCGGCGACACCAAGCGGCTCCATCTGGGGCGCGCCGCCCAGCTCGGGCTCGAGAGCGCGCTGCTGGCGCGTGCGGGCGTGCGCGGTCCGGCTACCGTGCTCGAGGGTCGCTACGGTTACTTCAACGCGTTCTCGACGCCGCCGCGTCTCGAGCGGCTCGTGGACGGCCTCGGCCGCGAGTGGGCCATCGAGCCGCCGTCGCTCAAGTCGTATGCGACCCACGTCACGCAGCAGGCCGTCGTCCAGGCGATCCAGGACCTCAAGCGCGAACATCCGCTCGATCCGAGCGCGATCACCTGGGTCGCGATCCGCGCCGCGCCGCGAATCATGGAGGAGCGGCACGCGGCCCGCGAGCCGCGGGACGTGCTCGGCGGCCAGTACAGCCTGCCCTTCACCACGGCGGTGGCCCTCACGCGCGACCTGTCCAATCCGCTCGTATATGACCAGGCGGCCGTCGACGATCCGATAGTGCGCGATCTCGCGCGTCGGATCGAGCTGGCACCGCTCGCGACCGAATCGCACGAGCCGCCTGGCTTCTGGCCCGCCGAGATCACGATCGAGGTCGGGGCGGAATGCCACGTGCTTCGCACGCGCCCGCACAAGGGCTCGCCCGCGAATCCGTTCACGTGGGAGGAAGCGGGCGAGAAGTTCCGGCGGTACACCGCGTCGATCCTGGATGCTTCGCGCGCGGCCGCCGTCGTCGGCGCGGTCGCCGACCTCGAGCGCGCGAAGGACGTGAGCGAGCTCGTCCGGATTCTGACGGCGGCCGGCTAACGGCTGGCTCGGCGCGGCATCGACGTGGAGCGGTGGCGCCGCGCGGCCACGCGCCGCGACTTCGATCTGGACGCCGCGCGGACCGCCGCCGCGTCGAGGGCGGCCAGCTGCGGGGCGCCGGCTTTGGCCGCCGCGCGCTCGAGGGCGCGATAGCGCGCGATCACGTCGTGGCCCAGATCGGTCAGCGCCGCACCGCCGCCCCGCGTGCCGCCGAGCTGGGTCGCCACAACCGGGGAGCGGAAGGATTCGTTGAGCGCGGCGACCAGCATCCACGCGCGGCGGTACGACATTCCCATGGCCCGCCCGGCGGCGGAGATCGAGCCCGACTCGCCGACGAGCTCGAGCAGCCTGATCTTGCCGGGTCCGATCGCGGTCCGGCCCGCCAGGTCGATGCGAATCGTCAGTCGCGCCACGGCCGGCAGCGTATCACCGGCCGCGGCGGGAACGAAAGGACGCCGGCTATGTCCAGTTGGGCCTTTTGATCGGCCGCGATCGAGGGCCTGACGCGCCCGCTCATCGCCATCGGCAACGCGCGCGCGATCGCGCGACGCCGCGAGCGCTAGCGGTTCAGCGGCGGGTTCGCCAGTCGCCGCGCGGCCCGCGCGGCTTCGCGCGCGAGGCGCGACGCTGCTGCCGCCGGCCGCGGATGGCGATGTCCTGGGGAGTCGGACCGCTGGGCCCGACCGCGCCGTCGATCCGGTTCCGGACCGCCGCCAGGTGCTCGAGTAGGCGTCGCGCCGTCTCCGTCAGGGTCATGCCGCGGGCCGCGCCCTTCCCCGGCCGGGTCTGCATCAACGGCGCACCCAGCGCGCTCTCGGCGCGGCGCAAATAGCCCCAGGCGTGTCGATACGACCAGCCGATCTCGCGCGCCGCCCCGAGCAGCGAGCCGTGCTCGAGCACGCCGAGCAGGAGCTGAAGCCCGCCATCGCCGATGACGAACCGGCCGCCGCGCTCGATCCACACCTTGGTCTTCGTCTCGGCGTCCAGGAACGGAGGCAGCGCAGCGCGGTCCCCGGTGGTCGATGGGATCGACATATCGGTCACGGGCCTCTGTGGGTCAGACATCGACGATGTCTCCGGCTGGTCCCGACATCGCGGCGCCGGGCCCCAGCCCCGATCGGTCGAACGCGACCGCCTTGATGATGGCGTACACGCGGCGTCCCGGCTCGATACCGAGCGCGTGCACGGTCTCGCGCGTGATCTGCGCCAGCAACGTCGCGCCGCCGACATCCAGACGCACGTCGGCGACCGGATCGCTCTTGAGCCCGACCTCGGTGACGACGGCCGGCAGCACGTTGCGCGCGCTCAGCCCCTCGGGCGCTCGTACGGCCAGGAGAACATCCTGGGCGCGAATGCGGACGCGCACCGTCGAGCCCACCGGCAGCGTGATCTGCGGCAGGCGCAGAACACCGGCGCGCGACTCGAGCGTGGTGAGGCCGACGGCCACGTCGTGCCCGGCGACGCGTGCCTCGAGAATCGCGCTGGCGTCGACGCCGGTCAGCACGCTCTCGACCGAGCCGACGGCGCGGACGGCCCCGTCCGCCAGCATCACGACCTGGGTCGCCAGGCGCGCGACCTCGGCGAGCGAGTGGCTGACGTACACGATCGGGATGCGGCTCTCGTCGCGCAGCCGCTCGATGTACGGCAGGATCTCCTCCTTGCGGCCGACGTCGAGCGAGGACAGCGGCTCGTCCATCAGCAAGAGTCGAGGGCTCGCGAGCCACGCGCGCCCGAGCGCCACGCGCTGCTTCTCGCCGCCCGAGAGCCGACCCGGCCTCCGGTCGAGCAGCGAGCCCAGGCCGAGCAGATCGATCACCGGCTCCGGCCGCGTCGTCCGCGCTTCGCGCCGCGTGAACCAGCGACCGTAGAGAAGGTTCTGTCGCACCGTCAGGTGCGGGAACAGGCGCGCCTCCTGGAAGACGTAGCCGATGCGGCGCCGATGCGGCCGCACGAACGTGCCGCGCGCGGTGTCGACCAGCACCTCGTCGTCGACCACGACGCGCCCACGCTCGGGATGCACGAGTCCCGCGATGATGTTCACGAGCGTGGTCTTGCCAGAGCCCGACGGCCCGAAGAGCGCGGTGAGCCCGCTGGCGCCGTGAAAGGCGACGTCCAGGGTGAACGCCCCGAGACGGTGCGTGATCGAGACGTCGAGGCTCACGCGCCCTCCAGCCGTCGCGCGATCCGCCGGCCCAGCACCTCGGCGGCGAGCAGCGCGAGCAGCGAGACCGCGATCGCGATCAGGCTGAGTCGGAGCGCGCCCGCGTCGCCGCCCGGGACCTGCGTGAACGTGTAGAGCGCCGACGGCAAGGTCTGCGTCTCGCCCGGAATATTCGACACGAAGGTGATGGTGGCGCCGAACTCGCCGAGGCTGCGCGCGAAAGCAAGCACCGCGCCGGCCAGGATGCCGGGCAGCACGAGCGGCAAGATGACGGTCGCGAACACCCAGGCTCGGCTCGCACCGAGGGTCGAGGCCGCGTCCTCGAGCTTGCGGTCGACGGCCTCGACGGAGAGGCGCACGGAGCGCACGAGCAGCGGGAACCCCATCACCGCGCACGCCAGTGCCGCGCCGGTCCAGCGGAACGCGAACACGATGCCGAGATACTCCGCCAGGAACGGCCCGAGCACGCCACGGCGCCCGAACAGGATCAGCAGGACGTAGCCGGTGACGACCGGCGGCAGTACGAGCGGTAGATAGACGAGGCCCTCGAGGAGCGTCTTGCCCCAGAAGCGGCCGCGCGCCAGCACGACCGCGATCGCGATACCAACGGGCAGACTGGCGACCACAGCCCAGAACGCGACCCGCACGCTGAGGCGGACCGCCGCAATCTCCTCGGGGCTCAAGCTCACTTGAGGCTCACGTTTACTTGAGGACCGTGAAGCCCTGCTTCTCGAAGAGCGGGCGCGCCGGAGCCGACCGAAGATATTGCACGTACGCGGCCGCCGCGTCCTTCTGCGAGCTCGCGATCACCGCGGCCGGATACGTGATCGACGGATGCGTGTCCTCCGGGAACATCCCGGCGATCTTGACCTTCGCGGCCGCGGCCGCGTCGGTCTGGTAGACGATCCCGTACGGGGCCTCACCGCGAGAGACCAGCACCAGCGCGGCGCGCACATTCTCGGCCCGGGCGATGCGCGACTGGACCGAGCTCCACACCGCCAGCTTCTCGAGTGCGGCCTTGCCGTACTTGCCGGCCGGGACCGAGTCCGGATCGGCCATCGCGAGGCGGCCGTCGCCGAGCAGGCTCGCGAGCGGAAAGTCTTTCGCGATCGTGACGTCGCGCCCCTGCCCGGCCGGCGCGATGAGGACCAATCGATTACCGAGGAGATTCACGCGCGTCTCGGGCTTGATCAGCTTGCGCTGAGCCAGATAGTCCATCCAGTCGAGGTCGGCCGAGATGAACACGTCGGCGGGCGCCCCCGCTTCGATCTGCTTGGCGAGCGTGGGACTCGCCGCGTACGACACGGTCACGCGGCGGCCGGTGTCGCGCTGGTACTGCGCGTCGACGTCGTCGAGGGCGTTCTTCAGGCTCGCGGCGGCGAACACCAGAAGATCCTGCGGCTGCTGCGCCTGCCCGGGCGCTCCCGCTGCGAGCCCGAGGCAAACGATCATGAGCACGGCCCAGGCGAAGCGCCAGGGTGACGGCATGTCCCGAAGTCTCCTCATAGGATCGGTGTGTTCCATAGAATATACCGAAAGCCGTGGGCGCCGGGGCGGATGTTCCCATCGGAACCTATCGGGAGGCGTTTGGCGGCGGGCCGATCGGCCCCGAGGCCGATCAGCCCTGAGCGAGGCCGAGGTCGGAGCGGTCTTCCTCTTCGTCGCCGTTGCGCAAGAGGTCGAGCAGTCGCGGATCCATCGGCACGATGAGACCGGTCGCGCCGGCTTCCTCGTACTCGCGGCGCACGCGGCGCCAGGCCTCACGGTCGTCGGGCATCTTGATCGCGGCCCACAGCTCGAAGGGGCTCGTGAGCTTTTCGCGCTCGCGCCGGCGCGTGACAGGCTCGACCACGGTGCGAAATCGCTCCGGCGACTCGTCGAGACCGACGAGGCCGTCCGCCAGCGCCACGCGCCGATCGTCGGAGGCCTCGAGGATCACGCAGCACTGCGAGCGTCTCGCCAGGTCGACGACCGCGTCGACTCCGGCAGCGCTCTCGGCCGTGCCGGTAACGGCGAGCGCCGCGCGGCCGCGCGAGAGGCGGCTCAACGTCGCGAGGCGGACGCCGAGGCTCTCGGGATCGCGCCGGTCGGCGCTCGACACCGGCACGATCAGCCGGACCTGGCGGGTGACCGTGGCCATGCCCGCGAGCAGGATCCACGGATCGTAGCCCTCGGCGTCGAGCCACAGCGAGTCGGCGCCCGCCGACTCCATGGCGCGCGCGTCGGCCAGATAGTCGCCGGAGTCCTCGAACTGTCGGGGGAGACGTACGCCGATCTTCAGCATGACGACGCCAGGCGCGCGGTGACGGCGCGCACCTACATCTGCGCGCCGAACACCACGACGATCCGCAGCGCCAGACCGCCCACGAGGGACAGAACCGCGGCCAGCATGGCGGGCGTCCGCCGCGCGCTCGACAACTGGAGCGCGAGCGGCACGAGCGTGCCGATCAGCACCACCCCCCACAGCGCGAGCCAGCGGGGCTGGAGGAACTGCGATCCCACCGCACCGAGGCTCACGAAGAAGACGACGAGCAGGACGAGCTCGAGCACCGTGAAGTAACGATCGGCCCGCGAGAGCTTGGCTTCGGCGCTGGCTTCGTGACGCCCCAGACGCGTCAGGAGTATGAGCGCCGCGGCCGCGACGCTGAGGCCGGAGGCGAGGAACAACCCGCCGAGCGCCCAGGTGTCGCTCCACACGGGCTGATTGCTCACACTGAGCAGCACGCCGGTATAGCCGGCCAGGAACAGCCCGAAGAACGCGCCGACGATCACGAACACGCGGCCCAGGGCGCCGGTCAGGAACGGCGCGCGCCCGCTGCGCAGGCTGCCGAGCGCCTCGAGGAACGACACGAGCGCGAACAGGCTGAAGATGAGCAGCACCCAGGCCCCGACGGACATCGGCGACCAGTACTTGAAGTTCAGCCCGAACGTGCGGCTGTCGATCAGCATGTGCCAGAAGCGTAGCGGGCGTCCCAGATCGAGCGTCAGCAAGATCGGGCAGATGGCCAGGATGGGCAGCGTGGCCAGGAACGCGAGCCGCGAGACCGGCGCATCACGCTGGTCGCCCATCAGTCTCAGGATCGCGCCGAGTGCGTACGCCCCGCCCGCGAGCCCGCCCAGGAAGAAATACCAGACGATGTACCACTCCCACTGCGGCGGCGCGACGAAATGCTGCGGCATGGCGCTACTCCTTCCCGCCCCGGTCGCGGAACGCGAAGACCGCGCCCACGATGCCGAGCGCGGCGGTCACCGCCGAGCCGAGATAGCTGCGCATGTTGTTGCGCCGCGGGAGCACGGCGTTCTCGGTATTGGGTAGCCCATAGGCCTCGGGCTTGTCGGTCAAGAGGAAGAGGGCGTGCAGCCCGCCGTACTCCTTGTCACCGTACAGGCGCGCCTCGGACATCCCCTGCCCGCGCAGCTGATTGAGGCGGGCGCCGGCGACGCCGCGCATCGTGTCCAGGTCGCCGAACTTGATCGACTCGGTCGGGCACGCCTTGGCGCACGCCGGCATCAGGTTGGCCTGCAGCCGGTCGTAGCAGAACGTGCACTTCCGGGCCAGGCCGCTGGCCTCGTCGAAGCCGATCACGTGGTAGGGGCAGGCCGCGATGCAGTCGCGGCAGCCGTTGCAGACGCTCGGCTGGATGTAGACCGTGTCGAACTCGGTCCGGATGATCGCGTTGGTCGGGCACACTTCCATGCAGCTCGCCTGCGCGCAGTGCTTGCAGACGTCGCTCATCATGTTCCAGGCCACGCCGCCCTTGGCGGTGGGGCGCTCGTGGAACTGGACGTGACGCCAGTTCTGCTCGTCGAGCTGGCCGGTGTTGTCGTAGCCGTCGCCGAACGCGGGCGCGTGCCCCGGGAGCTGGTTCCACTCCTTGCACGCGACCTCGCAGGCCTTGCACCCGATGCAGAGCGTCGTGTCGGTGAAGAAGCCGACCGTTCGCGCCATTATGGCTCTCCTATCCGATCGCCATCAGATTGGGCACGATCTTCGCGAAGCCGCGCTCCTTGACGTAGAGGTCGAGCGGCAGCGCGACGAGCTCGTCGACGTCCGGGACGGCGCCGGGCTCCTTGCGAAGATCGATCGTGATCAGGTACCGCTTGCACGTCTCGCAGCCGTCGGCGCGCAGATGCGGAAAGCGCTCGGCGTCCGCGAAGATCGGGAGCTTGTTCGTGGTCTGTTCGCCGCAGCCGGGACAGGTCATGCGCTGATGGACCCAGCTTTCGCCGCAGCGGCAGCAGAGGAGCATGCGCGGTCCGCTGACGAGCGTCTCGCCGGCGTCGGTCAGGTACGAGAGCTGGGGCAGGCCGCCGCAGCGCGGGCAGCCACCGTGCGCGGCACCGCCCGAACACGCTTCTCCGGCCGCCGGGCCGAGCGCTTCGAGCACGGGCGCAGCCGCGGCCCGCGCCAGATATTGATCGACCGGCGCCTGCGGCTCGCCGGCCAGCCACTTCGCGACGAATCCGGCGGGATCGCTGTCGCGCGCCCGCTCGCGAACCGCCGCGCCCAGCGCCGCGGGGCCCGCGTGGATCGTGGCCGCGATGACCTCGCCAATCACGCGGTCCGCCGCATACGCGGCGAGCCGATCGGGTGCGGGTCGATCGTCCCGCGCCCTCATGAACGCGGGCTCCTGGGTGTCCAGCAGTGCGTCATACAGCCGCAAGACCTCCGCCGCGAACGCGTAGCGCTCGGCGAGCTGCCGAGCCCGGCGGCGCCGCCGGGCCCACGCCTCCTTCGCCAGCGATGCGACGGCCGCCTCGTTCATCCGATCTTCTCGATGTTCACCAGGAACGCCTTGAACTCCGGCGTCCGCGAGTTGGCGTCGCCGACGAACGGTGTCAGCGCGTTGGCGAGCCAGTTGGCGCCCTTCGTCGGGTCCCGGTCGGCCGCGATGCCGACGAAGCCCCAGTGGATCGGGATCCCGATGTGATAGACCTTCTTGCCGTTGACCTCGAGGCCGCCCAGCCGCTTGGTCACGACCGCGAGCACCTCGAGCTTGCCGCGCTTGGAGGTGACGCGAACGCGGTCACCGGTCTGGATGCCCTTTTCCTTCGCGACTTCTTCCGGGATCTCGACGAACGGCTTGGGCTGGAGCCCGACCAGCGCCGGCACGTGCTGGGTGACGTAATGCTCGTGCTCGGTGAGGCGATAGCTGGTCGCGATGTACGGATAGTCCTTCGCGGTGCCGAACCGGTTCTCGCGACCGCCTTGCTTGTCGTAGAGGAACACCACCGGCGACTCTGACTGCTTGGGATGCAGCGGGTTCTCCACCGGCGACTCCACCGGCTCGTAGTGCTCGGGGAACGGCCCGTCGAGCATCGAGCTCGAGAACAGCCGCCCCACGCCCTCGCCGTTCATGATGAACGGCCCCCATCGCTTGGGATCTTTGGGATCCATCGTCGGCGGATAATCGGGCACGTCGCCCTTCCACTTCTTCTCGGTCGCGTCCCACTCGATACCCGGACGCGTGGGGTCCCACGCCTTGCCGTTGATATCGGCGGAGGCGCGGTTGTACATGACGCGGCGGTTGAGCGGCCAGCTCCATGCCCAGCCGTGATAGAAGTCCATGCCGGTCGGATCGTTCTTCTTCGGATCCTGGACGCCGGCGCGACGCTTCGAGAGATTGCCGGCCTCGGGATACGAGCCGGTGTAGATCCAGTTACCGGCGGTGGTCGTACCGTCGTCCTTGAGGGCGCCGAAGGTGGCCATCCGCTTGCCGGTCGTCAGATCGAAGCCGTTGATCTCCTGGCCGAGCTCGTCCAGCTCAGGCTTCAACGGATCCTTGTAGCCGAGCGTCAAGGCCATCAGCGGATCGGGGTACTTCCCGCCTTGCTGCGAGTAGAGCTTCTTCACGCGCGCGAAGACGTCAGCCAGGACCCAATGGTCATGGCGCGCGCCTTCGGGCGTGATCGCGGCCTCCTTCCACTGCATCCAGCGGCCGCTGTTCACGAAGGAGCCGTCTTTCTCGATCCAGTGCGTGCTCGGGATCATGAAGACTTCGGTCTGAATCGTCTTCGGATCCGCGCCCGGCCGCCGCCAGAACTCCGAGCTGGTCGTCGGCAGCGGGTCCATCACCGCCAGCCACTTGAGGTTGCCGAGCGCCGTCATCACCTGGTTGGCGTCGGGACCGATGCTGGTCGCCGTCATGCCCGACAGGATCAGACCTTCCATCTTCTTCTTGAGCGCCTGGTCGTAGATCGAGATCCATGACGAGTTGGTGGCCGGCTTGGGAATGAAGTCGAACGCGTACTCGTTCTTGTCGGTCGCCTTGTCGCCGTACCAGGTCTTCAGCAGGCTGACCATGAACTTCCGATAGTTCGTGCCGAAGAAGTTCCACGAGTTCGAATCGAACTTCTTTGGCGCGCTCTGGGTCACGTAGTCATCGAGGTTCTTCTGGCCCGGCGCCGGGATCCGCAGATAGCCGGGCAGGATCTCCCACGAGATCGCGTTGTCGGTGTTGCCCTGGATGTTGGCGTGACCGCGCTCGGCATTCATGCCGCCGCCCGGGCGCCCCATGTTACCGAGCAGGAGCTGCAGGATCGCGGCCGTGCGGATGAGCTGGCCGCCGGTCGTGTGGTGCGTGAGCCCGACCGCGTAGACGACGGTCATCACCTTGTCGGGGCGGCCGGTCTCGCCGACGATCTTGGCGATCTCGAGGAACTGCTCCGGCGGGATGCCGGTGATCGAGGCGACCATCTCGGGCGTGTAACGCGAATAGTGCTTGCGCAGGAGCTGGAAGACAGAGCGCGGGTGCTCGAGCTGCATGTCGCGCTTGGCGAGTGCCACGCCGGCGCCGGCGCCTGCCGGGCCCTGGCCGTGGGCGACGATTTCCTTTTGCGTCCGCTCGAACGCCGCCTGCGCGGGCGCGTCGCCCTCGTAGGCCCACGTCGCCGTGTCGTACGTGCGCTTGACCGGGTCGTAGCCGCTGAACAGGCCCTCGTTGAAGCCGAACCCTTCCTTCACGAGGAAGGACGCGTTCGTGTAGTTCTTGACGTACTCGTGGTGGATCAAGTTCTTCTGGAGGACGTAGTTGATCAGACCGCCGAAGAACGCGGTGTCCGTGCCGGTCCGGATCCGCGCATAGACGTCCGACACCGCCGAGGTCCGCGTGAACCGCGGATCGATGTGGATCATCTTGGCGCCGCCACCGTTGCCGATGCCGCGCTTGGGATCGAGCTTCGCCTTGAGGAACCACTGGAACCCGACCGGATGCGCCTCGGCCGGATTCGCCCCGTTGATGATGATCACGTCGGCGTGACGGATGTCACGCCAGTGGTTCGTCATTGCGCCCCTTCCGAATGTGGCCGCCAGACTGACGACCGTGGGGCCGTGTCAGACTCGGGCCTGCTGCTCTATGTGCACCACCCCCAGGGTGCGCATGAGCTTGGCAGCGAAGTAACCCTCTTCACTGCTGAAGGTGGCGCCGCCCGCGAAGGCCACGCCCTCGGTGCGGTTGACCGTGTTGCCCTTGGCGTCCGTGGCGACGAACGTCGCGTCGCGCGACTCCTTGATGCGCTGTGCCAGCTTGTCGAGCATCTCGTCCCAGGAAATCTCCTGCCACTTGTCGCTTCCAGGAGCACGGTAGAGCGGCTTGTTCACGCGCCGGCTCGAGATCGCCAGCTGCATCGCCGTCGCGCCCTTCGGGCACAGCCGACCCTCGTTGACCGGGCTGTCCGGATCGCCCTCGATCTGCAGGAGCTTGGTGTGCCCCTTGCCGTCGTCCTTGGTGAAAGCGATGATCGAACACCCGACGGCGCAGTATGGACACAGCGAGTGCACTTCCTTCGCCCCGTCGATCCTGAGGTTCTGCTGAACCTGGACCGCCTCGGCGAGGTCGAACCCCAAGGGCGTGGTGCCCAGCGCGCCCGCACTGACGGCGCCGAGCTTGACGAAATCCCTTCGAGTCATTTGCGCCATGTTCACGTTCCTCCTACGAAGCGAGCGCGGCGTTAGTATCGCCGGTCATTAACATCCGAAGCCTCATACGAGTTCCGCGACCCCCGGCACCACGCGGTGGGCGCCGGCGTACAGGTTGAACCCGCCGTTGCGCACGAACCCGATCAGGGTCATGTCCGCGGCGAGCGCCATTTGCACCGCCAGGCTGGACGGCGCCGAGACCGCCGCGATCACCGGGATCCGGGCGGTCAGCGCCTTCTGTAAGATTTCGAAGCTGACGCGCCCGCTCACCATCAGCACGTGCCGGTCGAGCGGCACGCCGCGGGCGAGCACCATGTGGCCGATCACCTTGTCGACGGCGTTGTGGCGGCCGATGTCCTCGCGGAGCACGATCAGCCGGCCGTCGGCGTCGAAGAGCCCGGCGGCATGCAAGCCGCCCGTCTTCTCGAACGTCGACTGCGCGTCGTGCATCGCGGCCGTGAGGCTGATGATGCGATCGATGGTGACCGTGAGGTCCGATTTCACCGGCGGGAGCGTCGAGCGAATCGCATCGATGGTAGCCTTGCCGCAGAGTCCGCACGACGAGGACGCGACGAAGTTGCGCCGCAATCGCTCCTTGGCGACCCGCGCGTCGCCCTTCAGGAGCACGTTCATTACGTTGCTGTCGTCGGGATCGCCGTCGGGCCCTCGATAACGGGCGATGACGTCGAGATCGTCGGCGCCCGCGATGATGCCTTCGGAGAAGAGGAAGCCCGCGACGAGCTCTTCGTCGTCGCCGGGCGTGCGCATTGTGACGCTGAGGCTGAGTCCGCCGAGGCGGATCTCGAGGGGCTCTTCCACGGCGAGATGATCCTGATACTCGGAGGCGATGTGATGGCGGACTTTGACAATGCGGTGGCGAACGGAGGCAACGCCTCGCGGGACTTCTAGATCGGGGTCTAGACTCATCGGCTCTCCTTGGAACCAGAGTCTATCTTTTCAAGGTCAGATGCTTGACTTAGCTTAAGGAGTAATCATCTCAAGCTATTTCGAGCATGATTCTAGGCGTTTAGGAGACGCGTCGTCAAGGACTATTACGGGCGTTACGTCAACGCTTGTTTGCTTCTTCCTCGACGAGCGCCTGGAACGCATCCGGGGCGAGCGCGCCGCGGATGATGCGATCCCCGATCACGAAGGTCGGCGTGACGTCCACACCGAGCGCGGCCGCCAGCATCAAATTGCTCTGGAGGGCCTTGTCGGTCTCCGGCGACATCATGTCGGTCTTGAGCTTGGCGGAGTCCAGACCGACCGAGGTGCCGAGGGCCAGGAGGGCGTCGGTCGTGAAATCCCCCTCGTGCGCGAGCATCGCCCGGTGCAGCTTGGGCCATCCGCCCTGCCGCTGCGCGGCGACCGCGGCGCGTGCCGCCAGCACCGACGGCTCACCCAGCACCGGGAAGTTCTTATAGACCACGCGCACCGACGAGTTCGCGCGCACGAGCTGGTCGATCGTCGAGGCGACGCGGCGGCAGTGCACGCAGCGGTAGTCGAAGAACTCGACGATCGTCACCTTGGCCTGGGCGTTGCCCTCGACCGGCGAGCCCTGATCGGACAGCAGGGCCTGCTGATTGTCGCGAATCGCCTGCTTGGCCTTCTGCGCGGCCGCCGCCGACTGGCGCTGCTGCAGGCGCTTGAACGCCTCGGCGAGCACCTCGGGCTCTCGCAGGAGATAGTCGTGGACGATCTTCTCGATCTCCTGCTGGGTAAGCTTCGGCTCGTCGGCGGCGACGACGAAAGCGGCCGGGAGTATCGATGCGACGAAAGCGAGCAGGAGGGCCAGGGGGATCAGTCGGAGATTTCGCATGATTCTCGAAGTATAGCCCCGGCGTGAAGCCCTAGACGAGAAGCGCCAGCGGCTCCTCGACCAGCTCGGCGAGCGCCCCCAGGAACTGGGCGCCCCGCGCGCCATCGAGCGCCCGGTGATCGCAGGACAGGGTCAGCATCATCGTCGGCTGGACCGCCGGCTGTCCATTCACGGCCACCACGCGGTCGGCGATCCGGCCGACGGCGAGGATGGCCGCCTGCGGCGGGTTGACGATCGCGCTGAACGCGTCCACGCCGTACATGCCCAGGTTACTGATCGTGAACACGCCACCCTGGATGTCCGCCGGGCGCAGCTTGCCGGCTTGCGCGCGAGTCACCACGTCCTCGCGCCGGGCCGCGATCTCGGCGAGCCCGAGGGTGTGCGCGCGGTGGATGACCGGGACGACCAGCCCGTCGTCGATGGCTACCGCGAGGCCGATGTTGACCTCCGCGTGCTGCGCGATCGCGCCGTCGCGCCACGACACGTTCACCCGCGGATGACGGATCAACGCCGCCGCGACGAGCTTGATCAGGAGATCGGAGTACGTGATGCGGGCGCCCGTCTGCTTGCGCGCGCGGTCGAGCCACGAGACGAGCCGGCTCACGTTGACCTCGCGCACCAGGTAGAAATGCGGCGCCGACGTCCAGCTGGCCGTCATGCGCTCGGCCATGATTCGCCAGACCGTGCCGACGCCGGGCGCGCCGACGGGATGCGCACTCTCGAGCGGCGCGGTCGGCATCGCGGACGCCGAGGCGACGCGCGCCGCCGGCAGATCCGTCACGAGCACGGCGCCGCCCGGTCCCGTGCCGTGCAGGGCACCGAGGTCGAGGCCGCGCTCTGCCGCGAGGCGCCGCGCCTTCGGCGACGCCGCGGCCAATCGCCCCTGCCCCCCGTTGCCCGAGCCCTTCTGGCTCTCGACGAAGGCCAGCACGTCGGCCTTCTCGATGCGGCCGCTGGGCGTGCGGATCCGCGCGATATCGACGCCGTGCTGCTCGGCGATCTTTCGAGCGAGCGGCGAGGCCTTCACCGCCCCGGACGATCCGCCCGCCGCCGCGCGAGCCAGGGCCGGCGGCGCCGGAAGCGCGCCGGTCGCGGCGGCGCTGCCCGGCGGCATCACGGTCGCCGCGGCGGCAGCGGCGGCCGTCTCGTCGGCGCCCACGACCACCGCGATCGTCCGCCCGACCGGCACGACATCGCCTTCCTGCGCCGAGACGTCGCGCAGCACGCCCGAGACGGGGGCCTCGATCTCGACCGTGACCTTGTCGGTCTCGATCTCGACGATCGGCTCCCCCTTGCGTACGGTGTCGCCCGGACGCTTGAGCCAGTGCACGACCTTGCCGGTCTCCTGAGCCATCTCGAGGGCAGGCATGATGATGTTGGTCGGCATCGCTGCTCGCGCTCAGCCGGTGAAGACGTCGCGGGCGACCGCCAGCGCGCGCTCGATGCCGTCGGCGCTGACGTCGAGATGAGTTACGGCGCGGATCGTGCGTGCACCGAGCGCGCCCATCCGCACGCCACGCGCGAGCATGCGCTCGACGGCGGCCGGCGCCGTGAGCGAGCCGGTCAAATCGAAGAAGACGATGTTCGTCTCGATCGTTCTCGGGTCGACGCGCACACCGGGCAGCGCCGCGAGACCGTCGGCCAGACGTTTGGCGTTGGCATGGTCCTCGGCCAGCCGCTTCACGTGATGGCGCAGCGCATACACGCCGCCGGCGGCGATGATGCCGGCCTGGCGCATCGCGCCGCCCATCTGCTGCTTGCATCGCCACGCCTCGTCGATGAACGCGCGCGTGCCCGCCAGGGCGGCGCCGACCGGCGCGCCGAGCCCCTTGGTGAAGTCGATCCACGCCGAATCGAACGGTGCCGCGTAGTCGCGCGCCGAGATCCCGCTCGCCACCACGGCGTTCATGAGCCGCGCGCCGTCCATGTGAGTCGCGAGCCCGTGGCGCCGGGCGACGGCGGCCACCGCTTCGAGACGCTCGAGCGGCCAGACGGAGCCGCCGCCCAGATTGCTGGTCTGCTCGACCCAGACGAGCCGGCTCCGCGGCGCGTAGCGCGAGGCGGGCCGTACCGCCGCTTCGACCGCGGCCGCGTCGAACTGACCGCGCTCGCCGTCGACGACGCGCATGTTCACGCCGGCGAGCGCACCCGGCCCGCCGGTTTCGAAGTTGATGGGGTGCGCCGTGTGATGGGCGATGACCTCTTCGCCGGGGCGCGCGTGCACGCGCAGCGCGATCTCGTTGCACATGGTGCCCGACGGCAGGAACACCGCGGCTTCCTTACCGAGGAGCTCGGCCACCATCTCGCACACGAGGTTGACGGTCGGGTCCTCGAGCTTCTGCTCGTCGCCCACCTCGGCGTCGCACATGAAGCGGCGCATCTCGGCGGTGGGCCGCGTGACCGTGTCGCTGAAGAGATCGACGTCGATGCGCACGGCAGTCGCCATGGGGCTCACGTCTTCCGGCAGAGCGCCTTCGCGGCGTCGGCCACCGATTTCTCGGACGGCACCGTGAGGTCTTCGAGCACCGGCGAGAACGGCACCGGCACGTCCATCGCGCCGATGCGCTTTACGGGCGCGTCGAGGTGGTAGAACGCGCCCTCGGCGATGACCGAGGCGATCTCCGCGGTGACGCCGTAGCGCTCGTAGCCCTCGTCCACGACGATCGCGCGCGAGGTCTTCTTCGCCGAGTCGATCAACGTCTGCTTGTCGAGCGGCCATGTCGTGCGCGGATCGATCACCTCGGCGCTGATCCCGGCCTCCTCGAGGAGCTTGGCCGCGCCGAGCGCGACCGCGACCATGCTGCTGGTGGCGACGATCGTGATGTCCGTACCCGGCCGCTTGATCTCGGCGACGCCGAACGGAATCGTGTAGTCGTCGGCAGGCACCGGGCCCTTGACCCGGTACATCATCTTGTCCTCGAAGATGACCACGGGGCTGTCGTCACGGATCGCCGTCTTCATCAGACCCTTGGCCTCGTACGGCCCCGAAGGCAGCGCCACCTTCAGGCCGGGCACGTGGCTCACCCATGCGTGCAAGGACTGCGAGTGCTGCGCGGCCGAGCGCCGCGTGGCGCCGAGGGTCGTGCGGAACACGATCGGCACCTTGATCTTGCCGCCGGACATGTAGTGCGCCTTCGCGGCCTGGTTGACCATCTGGTCCATCGTCAAGGTGATGAAGTCGCCGAACATCACGTCGACGACCGGTCGCATGCCCGTCATCGCCGCGCCCACGCCGATACCTGCGTAGCCGGGCTCGGAGATCGGGGTGTCGATGATCCGCTGGGTGCCGAACTCCTGGACGAGCCCCGTGAGGGTCTTGAACGGATGTCCCGCCTCGGCCACGTCTTCGCCGATGAGGAAGACACGCGGGTCGCGGCGCATCTCCTCCGCGATCGCTTCCTTGACCGCCTCGCCGTACGTCAACTCTCGCTCGCTCATGACCGCCCTCTTTTTATAGGCGCGCCTCGGCCGGCGGGGCCCCCGCCCCGCGACGGCCTGCGGCCGCGCACTGCATTGGCTCACGCGAGGCTCGCCCGATCGGCGCGCGGAGTCAAGGGGCGGGTCCAATCTTCTCAGTGGGCTAGAATCGCGTCATGACGGGCGAGGACGCGGGAGCGACCGCTCCGCCTAGCGGGGGCGCGCCTCGGGAACTCGGGATCGCGGACGCGATGGCCTACGCGCGGGAGCTCCAGACGGAAGGCCGGCTCGAGGCCGCCGACGAGCTCTATCGGCGCATCCTCGCGGCGGCGCCCGACTATCCCGACGCCTGGCACTTCCGCGGCGTGGTGGCCTTCCAGCTCGGCCGGCTCGACGAGGCCGAGACCTTGATCCGGCGCGCGGTGGAGCTGGCGCCCGCCTACTCCGATGCCCACAACAACCTCGGCAACGTGCTCCAGCATCAGAAGCGTGCCGAGGAAGCGGTGACCTGCTACGAGCGCGCGATCGCGCTGCAGCCTGACCGGGCCGACGCCTACAACAACCTGGGTAACGCGTTCCAGCAGCAGAAGCGCCACGACGAGGCCGTCGTGTTCTACGAGAAGGCCATCGCGCTCCGCCCGGACATGGCCGACGCGCATCTGAACCTCGGCAAGGCGCTCGAGGCGCTCGACCAGATGCAGCAGGCGTTGACTGCGTATCGACAGGCCGTCATGCTGCGGCCGTTTCACTTCGACTCATACCGCCGGCTCGGGGCCGCGCTCTACGGCTGGGGACGCATCGACGAAGCCGCCGAGGTGTACCGCAAGTGGCAGTCGCTCGATCCCGAGAATCCGCTGGCGCGACATCTCCTGTCGGCGTGCACGGGAGAGGGCGTGCCGTCGCGCGCCTCGGACGACACCGTGCGGAACATCTTCGAGGGCTTCGCCGACAGCTTCGATCAGATCCTCGAAGGCCTGCAGTATCGCGCGCCCTCGCTGGTCGGCCAGGCGGCCGCGGATCTCCTGGGAGCGCCGGGCGCGCGCCTGGACATTCTCGATGCCGGATGCGGAACCGGCCTCTGCGGCGAGCACGTCAAGCCGTTCGCTCGCCGGCTGGTGGGCGTGGACCTGTCGCTCGAGATGCTCAAGCGCGCCGGGCTGCGGCGGCTCTACGACGAGCTGATCATGGGCGAGCTGACCGCGTTCGTGGGCGCGGTGCCGGCCGCCTGGGACCTGATCGTGTCGGCCGACACGCTGGTCTACTTCGGCGATCTATCGAGCGCGATGGCGGCCGCGCAGCGAGCGCTCCGTCCGGGCGGTTCCATCGTGTTCACGCTCGAGCGCGCCGAAGACGGCGAGGCACCCGACGGATTGCGGATCAACCCGCACGGACGCTACAGCCACACCGAGGCGTACGTGCGTCGGGTGTTGTCGACCGCTCGCCTCGAGCCGCGCCAGGTGACTCACGTGCATCTGCGGCTCGAGCTCAAGAAGCCGGTCGACGGGCTCCTGGTCGTGGCCTCGCGCCCGGCCTGAGGAGCCTCGGGCCCAGCCCGAGATCGCCGGGTCGCGCGCTCGCGCCTACGACTTGACCGTCAGCTTCTCGTACAGCGCGCTCAGGATCTCGTCGATCCCGGCCGAGGCCCACACGTCGAAGAACGGCGAAGCCTGCAGCGCGACGAACTCTCGCTGGCTGCGGTCTTTCGTCTGCGCCTCGCTCTCGCCGCCGCGCGCCGACTGCATGTAGCCGCGGATGTAGTCCTTGTGATAGATGGCCGGAAACTCGATGTAGCGGTGCAGCTCGGTGAAGTCCTTCGTGTAGAAGACCACCACCGGCACCGACGCCCACTCGCCGCCGTTTTTCGCGTTCAGGAACTCGAGTATGATGTCGTGATTGCCGTCGGGATGCGCCGCCGGATCCGGCCGCCGCGTTCCCAGGATCTTCTTGCCGTCGCGGTTGAAGATCCTGAGCTCGAGCCCGCCCGCCTCCGCCAGCCGCGCCAGCATCGGGACGTCGCGACGGCAGTCGGACGACCAGTCCTCGGAGATCACGAGGATCTTGGCCGGCCCGTTCGGCTGCGCCGCGAGCCACTTGATGGCGGCCACCTGCTGGTCGGTGAGCCGCACCCGCGCGTAGCGCTCCCGGAAGACGCCGCTGTTGTCCTTCCGGACGGCGCCGATCGATCCGCCGTCCGGGAAATAGCTGCCGAAGGCTTCGCGGGCGAGATTCTCCGGCGTGCCCGTATATTTCACATACTCGTCGAACGTCATCCCTTTGGCGAACCGCTCGGCCGTGACGGCGCTCTTGGCCATCGTGATCTCCTCTAGCGAAGCTTCGGCATGACCTCGTCGCTGAACCGCCGCATCGAACGCTCGACTTCGGCCCGCGGCAGCATCGAGCCCTGGTCGAACCAGCAGATGATCTGGGAGAGCTCGAACTCGTCGCGCGCGGCCTGCAGACGATCCACGACCTCGGCCGCGTCGCCGAAGACACCCTGGTCGCGGCAGAACTTCTCGTACGGGAGGTTGGCGATGGTCTCGCGGATCGTCTGAAGGCGCGGCAAGTGATCGCCGTACGAATCGGGAAGCTGAGCGAAGATCTTCTCGATGTTCTGGTAGTAACGGAGTACGCCCGCGCGCATCGCGTCGCGCGCCGCGGCGGACGTCGCACCCACGTGCACCGGCAGCATCAGCGCTGTCTGGTCCGGGTGCCACGCGTGCCCCGCGGCGGCGAACCGTGTGCGGTAGATCGTCATGAACTCGCGGAACTGCGGCAGTGGCGTGGTGGTCGTCCCCGAGTAGATCGGCAGGCCGAGATCGCCGATGTGGGCAAAGCTCTCGGCCGTGTGAACCGCCACGCGGATCGGCGGGTGCGGCCGCTGCAGCGGCCTTGGCACGACCGAGACCTCCTCGACCTGATAGAACGTGCCCCGGAAGCTGAAGCGCTCCTGCGTCCACGCGCGGCGGATGATCTCGAGCGCCTCGTCGAAGCGCCCGCGGTTCTCCGACACGGCCACCCGAAAGCCGTGGAACTGGCTCGGGATCGAGCCGCGGCCCACGCCGAACTCGAGCCGCCCGCCGGAGAGAATGTCCGCCGTCGCCGCCTGCTCGGCGCAGCTCAGCGGATGGTGTAGCGGCAGCAACGTGACGGCGGTCCCGACACGGATGCGCCGCGTGCGCTGGGCGATCACCGGCACCAGCATGAGCGGGCTCGAGAGCAGCGAGAACGCGCCGCCGAAGTGCAGCTCGGCCAGCCAGGCCACATCGAAGCCGAGCGTGTCGCCGAACGCGATCATTTCGATCGTCTCGGCGAAGCGCTCGGCGTGCGTCTGTCCGTCCGCCTCGGCCGCCTGATAGAAGAGTCCGAAGCGCATCAGATCACCGGCGCCGGCGCGTGCGGGGTCGTCTCCCACTGCGCGGGGTCGTGGCCGTAGAACATCGTCGCGCCGGCCTGGTCGCGCAGCTTTCGCAATGAGGCCAGAGACTCGAACATCGCGGCCGGGTTCCAGAGGATTTTCGGCAGCACGTCGCGGTCCATGTTCTCGCGCGTGTAGCACGCGTCGGACGCGGCGACGATCTGGGCCTGCTTACCCGAGCGCACCAGCAGCGACTGATGCCCGGGCGTGTGCCCGTAGGTCGGCAGCAGCACCACGGTGCCGTCGCCGAACACGTCGTGCTCGCCGTCGAGCATGCGGTAGTCGAGCGGATGGTCGAAGTCGATCGGACTCGGGTTGTAGCTCGGCACGAAGCCTGGTCGTCGCGCCGCCTCGAGCTCGGGTCGCTGCACCAGGAAGGTCGCGCGCGGAAAGAACTCGTTGCCGCCGCAGTGATCGAAGTGCAGGTGCGAGTTCGCCACGAAGCGAATGTCGTCCGGCTCGAGCCCGAGCGTGGCGAGCTGCGGCACCACGTCGTCGCCCTCGCGCGATTTGACGGTCAGACGCTTGATGCGCTCGGGGCCCAGGCGCGCCAGCGGATCGAGGCGCGCCTGGCAGTGCACGCCGGTGTCGAACAGGAGCTTGCCCCTGGGATGGCTCACGAGAAAGCTCACGACCGGCACGGTCCACGGCTGGCCGGACGCGAGATCCGACACCATGCTGGCGCGATCGAGCTCGATCAGGCCGGTGCAGAGCGCGTAGACGTTGATCACGGTCACCTCGGCTTGGTGAGGCTCGCCAACACCTCGAAGAACTCCGGGAACGTCTTGGACACGCACTCGGGATTCGCGATCGCGATGCCCGGCGCGCGCAGCCCCGTCACCGCGAAGCTCATCGCGATCCGGTGGTCATCGTAGGTCTGCACCTCGCACGGCCGCGGCGCACCCGGGTGAATCGTCACCGAGTCCCACGTGCTCTCGACGCGCAGGCCCATGCGCTGGAGCTCGGTCGCCGCGGCGACCGGGCGGTCGCTCTCCTCGTAGTGCGTCTGCGCGATCCCGCGGACCGTCACCGGCCCGTCGGCGAACGGCGCGATCGCCATCAAGGTCGTCGCGACGTCGCCCATGCGCGTGAAGTCGGCGTCGACCGCGGAGAGCCGCGCCGGCCCCTGCACCGCGATCGACTCGGGCTCGATCGTGACCTCGCAGCCCATCCGCGCCAGCACGTCGAGGAGCCCGAGGTCGCCCTGCGCGGAGCGGCGGCCCAGGCGCGGCACGATCACGTGGCCGCCGGTGACCGCGGCCGCCGCGAAGAAGTACGAGGCGGCCGAGGCGTCGGGCTCGACCGCGTAGCGGCGTCCGGCGTAGCGCTGCCCAGCCGCGACGCGGAAGCGCCGATCGCCGTCGCGCTCGGCGCGCACGCCGAACTCGGCCATGGTGGAGAGCGTCATCGTCACGTACGGCGCGGAAACCAGCTCGCCCGCGATCTCGAGCTCGACGTCGCGGGCGGCGTACGGCGCCGCCATCAGCAGCGCGCTCAAGTACTGGCTCGAGATGTCGCCCCGCACTCGGGCGCGGCCGCCGGCGATGCCAGCGGCCCGCACGAGCACCGGCGGACAGCCGGTGCCCTCGCGGCTCTCGGCGTCGACGCCGAGGGCGCGCAGGCCGTCGAGCAGCGGCTGGATCGGCCGCTTGCGCATCGCGGGCGAGCCGTCGATCACGAACGTACCGCGGCCGAGCGCGACCGCGGCCGTCAGGAAGCGCGCGGCGGTCCCGGCATTGCCGATCTCCAGGGTGGCCTCGGTGGCGGGAAAGCGCCCGTCGACACCGTCGACGACGAAGGCGTGCGCCGTCTCGTCGGCCTGTACGCGCGCGCCGAGCGTCTCGAGCGCCCGGCACATGTAGCGCGTGTCGTCCGAGAAGAGCGCCTGGGTGATCTCCGAGCGGCCGCGCGCGAGCGCGGCGACGAGCAGGGCGCGGTTCGAATAGCTCTTCGATCCGGGCAGCTCGACCACGGCGTCGAACGGCCGCGTGATCGGCTCGATGGACAGCGCCACGTCGGGATCCTCCGCCCGGCCAGTGTACACGAGCGCAGCCGGCGCCCCTGAAGGGCCGGGCGCGCCGCAGGCCGTCACGGGGCTGGGGCCCCGCCGGCCGAGGCGTGCATAAGAAATGGAGGTGCTATCATCGGCCGCTGTGACCGACGCTCAGGGACCGCGCGACGAGGGCATGGCCGGGCGTCTCGTGCTCGTGATCGACGCCGATCTCCCGGCGGTGGTTCGCCAGGCATGTGCCGATGTCGCCGCCCGGCTCGCCGACCAGGCCGGGATGCCCGTCACCGTGGCCGCGGCGCCGATCTCGCGTCTGGACGCGCTCGAGGATTCGCTCCGGCGGGACGATCAGGCTCAGCGCCGCGAATACGCGCCGGCGACTCGGCCGGACGCCGCCCCGATGTCCGCGGCGGCCTTCATGTGGCGCGAGGACGGGCGGCCCGACTGGGCCAGCATGTGGACGACGTTCTGCGAGCTCGCGCTCTACGGCGGCCCGCCGCACCGCGGCCCTGAGAGCCCGCTGCGCGCTCCGACCGGCGGCGCCGCGGATTCGGACGCCGAGATGCGCGCCGAGATGCGCCGCGGAATCTGGGAGACGACGGGCCTCTACGCCGAGCCGGCCGGGCCGGGCTGGCTCTCGGTCACGTGCGACTCGCCGACGATGGCCGCGTGGCTGTGCGCGGCGATCATTCTGGAGAACGTCGGCGCGCGCGTCGAGGACGATCGGCTCCTGCTGCCGGCCGGGCCCCACTATGGGCTCAAGGACGAAGTGAAGAGCATCATCACCGTCGTCGCCAAGACGCATCACTACTGGCAGGCGCACGTGGCCGACTCCGGACGGCTCGCGCCCGACGTCGATCGGGGCTGAGCCGCCGTGCGTTATCCCTTCCGCTGCACCGCGTGCGGTCTCGAGTTCGAAGTGTCGCGGCCGGCGTCGGCGGAGGCTTCGTGCCCGGCCGACGGCGCGACCGCCGAGCGGATCTTCATGGTGCCGTCGATGAACTTCAATCGTCCGGCCTCGACAACCCCCGGTCCGCCCTCGAGCGGCTTCTCGCATCACGGCCACTCGCATGGTCCGGGCACGGGGCATCACACGCACTGACATGGGCCAGGCCGCATCGCCGACACGCTACGGCAGGATTCGGCCGCCGGACGAGACGTGGCTGGCCAAGGCGCCGGCCGAGCCGATCCTCGAGCCGGAGCTGCCGATCATCGACACGCATCACCATCTGTGGGAACGCGGCGGCCACCGCTATCTCCTGCACGAGCTGCTGGCCGATCTGAACACGGGCCACAACGTCGTCGCCACCGTGTTCCTCGAATGCCACGCGATGTATCGTACGACCGGCCCGGTCGAGATGCGGCCGGTGGGCGAGACCGAATTCGTCGCGGGGATCGCCGCCATGAGCGAGAGCGGTCAGTACGGCCCGACGCGCGTCGCCGCCGGCATCGTCGGCTTCGCCGATCTCACGCTGGGCGATCGGGTCGAGCCCGTGCTCGAGGCGCTCGTGCGGGCGGGCGGCGGGCGCTTCCGCGGCGTCCGTCACTCCGCGGCGTGGGACGCGAGCGAGGTGATCGGCAACAGCGTGGTCGCCGGCGGCCCGCACCTCATGAAGCAGGCCGACTTCCGCGCGGGGCTAGCGCGCCTGACGGCGCTCGGCCTGTCGCTCGACGCGTGGGTCTTCCACCCTCAGCTCGCCGACGCGATCGATCTGGCGCGCGCGTTCCCCAGCGCGAACATCATCGTGGGCCACTGCGGCGGGCCGCTCGGCTACGGTCCCTACACCGGCAAGCGCGACGAGGTGCTGGCCATGTGGAAGACCGGCATCGCCGAGCTGGCGCGCTGCCCGAACGTCACCATGAAGCTCGGCGGCATGATGATGCGGCTGGCCGCGTACGACTACGGCACGCGCCCGACCCCGCCGTCCTCGGCCGAGCTGGCCGACTACTGGCGCCCGTACATCGAGTTCTGTATCGAGCGCTTCGGCCCGTCGCGCTGCATGTTCGAGTCGAACTTTCCCGTCGAGAAGATGGGCATCGGGTACGCCGCCCTCTGGAATGCGTTCAAGCGGCTCGCCGCGCGCGCGTCGGCCGACGAGAAGCGCGCGCTGTTCAGCGACACCGCGAGACGTGCGTATCGACTAGGCTGATTCGCGCTCGGCGTCGGTCGAGCGAAGCGGCTGGGAGCCAATGACGTCCCCGGCACCGGAAGCGCCCGTAATCTCGTCCGCCCGCAAGTGGGCCATCACGGTCACGGTCATGGTCGTGGCCTTCATGCAGATCCTCGACACGAGCGTGACCAACGTGATCCTGCCGCATCTGCAGGGATCGATGTCGGCGGGGCTCGACGAGGTCTCGTGGGTGATCACGTCGTATCTGGCGGCCAACGCCGTGATCATCCCGGCCACCGGCTGGCTGGCCGGCCTCTTCGGGCGCCGGCGCTTCTTCCTGATCTGCGCGACCCTGTTCGTGGTGAGCTCGTTCGTCTCGGGCGCCGCGCCCGATCTGACCACGTTGATCGCCGCGCGCATCTTCCAGGGACTCGGCGGCGGGCCGATCATTCCGCTCTCGCAGGCGATCCTCTGGGAGATCTTCCCGTTCCACCAGCGCGGCCTGGCGATGGCCGTCTGGGGACTCGGCTTCATCCTCGGGCCGATCCTCGGGCCGACGGTCGGCGGCTATCTCGCGGACGAATGGTCGTGGCGGTGGATCTTCTACATCAATCTGCCGGTCGGCATCGTCGGCTTCTTCATGGCGAGCGTATTCCTGTTCGATCCGCCGTATCTGCGGCGCGCCGCGCGGATCGACTGGTGGGGACTCGGCCTGATGGTCGCCGGCTTCGGCTGCCTGCAGCTGGTCCTCGACCGCGGCGAGCGCGAAGACTGGTTTTCGTCGAGCACGATCGTCGCGCTGAGCGTGATCGCGGTGGCGGCGCTGGTCGGTTTCCTGATCCGCGAGCTGATGGCCCGCGATCCCATCCTCGACCTCACCGTGTTCGTCGATCGCAACTTCGCGACCGGCGCCATCCTGAGCATGATCATTGGCTTCGGCACGTTCTCGGGGATGCTGCTGGTGGCCGTCTTCACGCAAAAGCTCCTGGGTTACGACGCGTGGACCTCGGGGCTCGTGCTGGCTCCGGGCGGGCTCGGCAACGTCTTCTCGCTCTTTGCCTCGGGCATCGTCACGCGCGTCGACCAGCGCATGATGCTCGGCTTCGGCTGCCTGCTCAATGCCGTGAGCCTCTACATGATGACGTCCCTGACGCTCGGGATGGACTACTGGGCGCTGGCGCTCCCGCGCTTCATCCAGGGCTTCGCGCTCGGCTTCGTGTTCGTGCCGCTATCGACGTTGACCCTGGCCACGATCCGGCGCGAAAAGCTCGTCAACGCCACGGCGGTGTATGGCATGTCGCGCAACATCGGCGGCAGCATCGGCATCGCGGTGGTCACCACGCTACTGGCCCAGCGAAGCCAGATCCACCAGACGACCCTGGTGGCGCACATCACCGCATGGGATCCCGGCACGCGCGAGCGCCTGGCCAAGTGGGCGACGCATTTCGTGACTCGCGGCAGCGACGCGTTCACGGCGGAGCGTCAGGCCGTCGCCATGCTCTATCGCGAGACCGTCACGCAGGCGCAGCTCCTCGCGTATGCCGACGACTTCTGGCTGCTCGCGATGATGTTCGCGGCGGTGCCGTTGTTCCTGCCGCTCATGCGCCGCATCCGGATGGAGCCGTCGACCCCGGCGACCGCGCCGGCGAGCGAGCGCGCCGCGGCCCACATCGCGGAGTAAGGTCAGCGCCCCTCGAGGACCTCGGGGCGCCACTCGACGGCGCCGAAGCGCGTGTGGCCGAGGAAGTTGTAGGTGAGGTTCACGGTTTCGACTCGCTGGTGACGATCGCCCAGCCCCTCCACGCTCGTGTCGCGGGTCGAGCGCAGGTACTGGATCCCGATGCCGTGCGGGCCGTAGACCCGTACCGTGAATCCGAGATACAGCCGGTTGATGAGCTCGCTGCCGATATGGCTGGTGCTCACGCCGCCGCCGGCGCCCTTGCCGGCCACGAAGTACTCGCGGGTGGACGCGTCGACCATGAGCCGCTCGCCGAAAATCGCGCGTAGCCCGAGCGTCACCTGCGGAATCACGCCGTAGTGATAGTCGCGCTCGGCCCGGTCGCCGACCGTCCCGGCCGCTCCGAATCCAACGCCGCCGAGCAAGGTGCCCTGCAGCGCGATCCGTCGCGTGAGCCACCACTGGCCGACGGTCCCGAGCGCCAGCCCCGTCGTCGAGACGCGAAAGACCTGCGGCGAGAGATAGTCGAACATGCCGAAGAGGCCGAAGATGCCGCGGTAGTCCTCGCCGAGCCCGTAGCCCGTGCCCAGCAGCATGCCGCGCACCGCCGCGTTCTCGATCAGGTTCGAGATCGGATCCGCGTTGGGCACGGCCATGATCTCGAACGTGAAGTAGTCGAAGGGACGCGTGTACTTGTACCCGGGCTTGCCCGGCAGGCCGTAGATGATCGAGTAGTCGAGGTTACCCTCGAGATCCTTGGCCTCCTTAGTCAGGCCGCCGGTATCGATGTCGGTCGTCAGCGTGGCGCCCAGACGCAGACGAATGAACGTCTCGGGATTGCGGCTCGGAAAGACCGCGTCGAACCGGTCGCCGAAGACCAGACGATTGAAGCCCGTCGGCGGCGAGATCGCCGCGGCGCCGAGCTCGCGCCAGAAGCCGGGCGATTCGCCGCCGCCCTCGAGGAGCAGGCTGGCCATCCGGAACAGCGCCTCACCGATGAACGAGCCGCCGATGCCGCTCGCGATGTTGTCGTTCAGCGACGGCGGCGTCTTCTCGCCGAACGTCTCCCACACGATGCTGCCGGCGATGGTGTAGCCGAACGCTTGCCAGAAGTTGAGTCCGGCCGAGCGCGCGAAGCCGTAGTAGATACTGCCCTGATACGGATGACCGATCTGGTTGGTGCTGAACGGGTCCTGGTCGATCACCTGCCCCGCGGTGAGGTTGTGCCTGATCGAGTGCAGGTCTGAATCGTAGTCGTTCGTATCGGCGGTGAACCGGTTGAAGACGTTCAGGCCCGCGATGAACCCCAGGATCTCGAAGGCGGGGATGAAGTAGCTGTGGCCCTCACCCGTCTCCCAGTTCAGCGTCTTGTCCGGGGGCTTGACGGTCAGGGGCTCTTCGGCGAATCCCGGAGGCGGCGCGAAGGCCACCAGGATGAGCAGGGCCGCGAGGAGTGCTCCTCCCAACCGGCCGGCTCGTGACGGCGGCATATCTCACGCTACCACGGCGCCCCGCCGCGAGCGGTATCAGCTCAGCTTGGCCTCGAGCTCGGCCCACCGCGCGTACAGCCGGTCCACGTCGGCGCGCGCAGCCTCGAGCGCCGCGTAGCGCTCCTGCAGCGCCGTTGGGTTCGATGCGATCACGGGATCGTCGACCTCACGCTGGCGGGCCTCGACGGCGCGCTCGGCGTCGAGGATCGCCTGCTCCATCCCCTCCCACTCACGCTGCTCGCGATACCCCAGACGCTTGGGTCGCGGGCGCGGCGGCTCGGTGGCGCGCTCGCTCGGCGCCCGGCGCGGCTCGGCCTCAGCTACGGCCCGCGCGGCCTCCCACTGCGCGTAGTCGGCGAACGTCGCGGTGCCGCCGCGGCCGTCGAGCGACAGGATGACCGTCGAGACGCGCTCGAGCATGAACCGGTCGTGCGTGACGAGCACCAGTGCGCCGTCGAACTCCGCCAGGCTGTCCTCGAGCACTTCGAGCGTCGGGATGTCGAGATCGTTCGTCGGCTCGTCGAGGATCAGGAGATCGGCGGGCTCGCGCATGAGCCGCGCGATCAATATCCGTGCCTGCTCGCCGCCCGAGAGATGACCCACCGGCACCTCGAGCTGCTCGGGCCGGAACAGGAAGCGCTTGGCCCACGCGGCGACGTGGACGCTGCGGCCTTGCCACATGACGGCGTCGCCCTCGGGGGCCAGCGCGCGACGAAGACTCTGCGCGGGATCGAGACCGGCGCGCTCCTGCTCGAAGCGGACGACACGCAGGCCGTCGGCGCGCTCGATCTCGCCCGCGTCGGCGGGCAAGACCCCCGCGAGCACGTTCAGGAGCGTCGTCTTGCCGCTGCCGTTGGGGCCGATCAGCCCGACGCGCGTGCCCGGCGTGACGACGAGCTCGAGATCGCTCACGAGCCGACGGCCGCCGAGCGATTTCGTCAGCCCCCGCGCGACCAGGAGCCGGCGCGTGCGGCGCTGCGACGAGGTGAAGTCGATGCCGGCCGTGGCGGTCAGCCCGCGAGCGCGAGCGTCTTCCAGCTCCTCGATCAGACGTCCGGCCTGCTTGATGCGTCCCCTGGCCTTCGTCGAGCGCGCCTTGGCGCCCTGGCGCAGCCATTCGATCTCGCGCCGCACGGTATTGGCGAGCGCTTCCTGGTAGGCCGCCTGCCCGCGCAGGAACTCGTCCCGGCGCGCCAGGAATTCGCTGTAGCGGCCGTCGGTCTCGAACAAGCCGTCGGGATAGATCCGATTGAGCTCGAGCATCCGCGTCGCGACGTGCTCGAGGAAGTAGCGGTCGTGGCTGACCACGAGGCAGGCGCGCGCACGCTCGGTCAAGAGATCCTCGAGCCACAAGATGCCCTCGACGTCCAGATGGTTGGTGGGCTCGTCCATCAGGACGATGTCGGGCTCGGCCGCCAGCTCGCGCGCGATCGCCAGACGCTTCTTCCAGCCGCCCGAGAGCGTGTCGACGTTCGCGCGACCATCCGCGAATCCTCCGCGACTCAGCGCCTGCGCCACGCGCCCCGGGCGGTCCTCCTCGTCCGCACCGCTCAACACTGCCATCAGGATCTCGTCGACGGTGCGCCCAGCGGGAAACGTCGGGTCTTGCGGCACGTAGCCGACGCGAACGCCGGTGCGGAGCGCGCGCGAGCCGCGATCGGGCGGCTCGGTGCCACTCAAGATCTTCAGGAGCGTGGACTTGCCGGAGCCGTTGGGGCCGACCAGTCCGACCTGGTCGCCCTCGAAGAGCGCGAACGACAGCCGGTCGAAGAGCGCACGGGTTCCGAAGGCCTTGCCGACGTCCTCGCAGCTGAGCAGGAGCGGGCGGGCCACGTCAGCTCAAGGGGGCGCGACGACTCCTCAGGCGGCGGTCTGGGCCACCGTCGGCCCGTCGCCCTTGAGCGTGGTGCGGCGCATGTCGCGCGGCTCGTGCGCGGGGAAGGGCCGCGCGCGGTGCATCGTCTGGCGGTTGTCCCACATGACGAGGTCGCCCACCCGCCACTTGTGCGAGTAGACGAACTCACGCTGGGTCGCGTGCTCGGTCAGGTCGCGCAGGAAGAAGCGCGCCTCGGGCACGGGCCAGCCGAGGATCGATCCGGCGTGCGAGGACAGGTAGAGCGACTTGCGCCCGGTGCCGGGGTGCACGCGCACCAGGCGCTGCAGCACCGGCTTGAAGCGCACGCGCTCCTCGTCGGTGAAGTCGGTGAAGCCGAGCTGCTGGCGCGAGAAGATCTGCGAGTGCTCGCAGATCAGGTCCTCGACCTGCGCCTTGGCGTCGGCGTCGAGCGCGTCGTAGGCGCCGGGCATGTAGGCGAACTCGGTGTTGCCGCCCTTGGACGGGATCGCGCGCGCGTGCAGGAGCGAGTACTTCGCCGGCACCACCTTGAACGAGCTGTCCGAATGCCAGAGCCGGTTGCCGATCGCGAACAGCCGGCGCCGGTCGTCACGGGCAAACACCTTGTTATTCTGATCGAGGTTGGAGACGTCGGCGAACGTCGTCGGCAGGCGGTATTCGTTCTCGGCCCTGAGGCTCGTGCCCACCGCGAGCTCGATGTCGCCGAGGCTCCGCGTGAAGGCCAGCTGCTGCTCGTCGTCGATCATCTGGCCGTGGAAGACCAGCACCGCGTAGCGGTCCATCCCCGCGTGAACCGCCTTGATCTCGTCGGCGGTCAGCGGTCGGGTCATGTCGATGCCTTCGACTTCGGCGGCGAAGCACGGACCGATCTGGCGCGTCACGACGGGCATTGGACGGCCTCCCTCTCGCGTTTGTCCGATTGTACTCCGTCAGCGCCGAGCGTCAGCCGCGGCCAGGAACTCGCGCAGTACGACGAGCAGGCCGGCGGGGTTGTCGCCCTGCACGGTGTGCCCGGCACCTGGCACCGTGACCCAGCGCCCGTCGGGCAACGCTCGCGCCAGCTTCTCGGCGTCCCCGTCGTGAAACACGTCGCTCTCGGCACCGCGCACGACGAGCGTCGGACACGACACCTTCGCGACGGCCGACCAGAGAAGCTCGCGCCGCCGCTCGGCGGCGCCGGGGTCGGGTGTCCGGCCGCGATGGCGCTGATCGTACTTCCACATCCACTTGCCGTCGGGCATGCGTCGTAGGTTGTGGAGCAGGCTCCGGCGCAGCAAGGTCGCATCGCGGCGCGGGTTGAAGGCGAGCGCGCGCGCCACGAACTCTTCGACCGAGTCGAGCGGTGTGGCCTCGGAGGTGAACGCGGCGATCTTCCGCACGCCGGCCTGGCGGACTTCCGGGCCGACGTCGACGAGCACCAGCCCCGCCAGGCGCCGGCTGTGGCTGCCGGCCCACGCGAGCGCGTTGGCCCCGCCGAGCGACATGCCGACCAGGACGAAGCGATCGAGGCCCAGGTGATCCACGAACGCCTCGAGGTCGCCGGCGTGGCTCTCGGTGCCGTAGTCCATGACCGGCGACCATTCGCTGTCGCCGTGGCCACGCTGATCGAGCGCCAGGCAATGGCGCTCGGTCTTGAGGACCGCGCATACCAGATCCCAGGTGTGCACGTTGAGCCCGCCGCCGTGCAGGAACAGCATCGTCGGCAAGCCGCGCGTACCCCAGTCGAGATAGTGAAAGCGCATCCCGCGCAGGATCACGTGATGCGCGGCCGGCAGCTCCAGGCCGGGCAGCTTCAACCCGGCGGTGGCGGACGAAAGCTTCAGGTGCTCGCGAAACTCCTCGGGGCTCAGGCTCACGAGTCGGCCACCGGGCTCACTTGACCTCCTTCAGGAGTGCGCACGTCGCCAGCGCGTGCGCCGGGTCGAGCGCCTCCTGGGCCATGAAAACCTTCTGCACGACGCCCTTGCGGTCGATGACGAACGTCGTGCGGCGCGCGATGACCGAGTTCTCGTCGAAGACACCGTACGCTTTGCTGATGTCGCGTCGCGCGTCGCTCAGAATGGTGAAGTCCGCGCCGAGCTTCTCGGCGAACGCGACGTTGGCCCACACGCTGTCGACGCTCATGCCCAGGATCACGGTGTTGTTCGCGTTGAACTCGCCGACGTTCTCCCGGTACTTCGCCATCTCGGTGGTGCACCCCGGCGAGAACGCCGCCGGGAAGAACGCGAGCACGACGTTCTTCTGGCCCTTGAACTCGCTCAGCTTGACCGACTTCCGATCACGCTTGCCGTTGGCATCGGCGCCGGTGAGGTAGCTCGCGGTGAAGTCGGGCGCCGGGTCGCCGACCTTCACGCTCGGGGGCGGCGGCGCGGCCGCGCCGGGAGTCTGCGCGCTCGCGAGCGTGGTGGCGGCCAGGTATACGCCGAGGGTCAGAGGCGCGATCCGCAGCATCGAACGGACTCTCACGGTATGGGCTCCTTTGGGTTCTCGGTCAGGCGTAGACATCCTCACCGACCTGGCTCGCGTCCGGATACGGGGCAGCCAGCGCGTATTGCACACCGGTGTCGATCTCGGTCTTCACGTCGGTCTGGATGCGGTCGAATACCGCCTGATCGGCGAGGCCCTGGCCCGTGAGCCGTCCAGCGAGGGTCTGGAGCGGGTCGTGCTTGCTCATCCACTCGCGCTCCTCGTCGCGCGTACGGTACTCGCGGTTGACGTCACCGACGTGGTGGCCGTAGTAGCGGTAGGTCTTGCATTCCAGGAACGCTGGTCCCTCGCCGCGCCGCGCGCGCTCGACCAGCCGCCGCATCGTGGCGTTGACGGCCTGGACGTCCTGGCCGTCCACACTCTCGGCGTGCACGCCGAGCGCCCGGGGCCGCGCCAGGATGTCGCCGGCGATCGTCTCGCCGCACGGCGTGTACTCGCCGTAAAGGTTGTTCTCGCAGATGTAGACGACCGGCAGCTTCCAGAGCGAGGCCATGTTCATCGACTCGTAGAGCAGGCCCTGGCCCAGCGCGCCGTCGCCGAAGAAACACACCGCGACCTGATCGCTGCCCCGCATCTTCGCCGAGAGCGCGGCGCCCGTGGCGATCCCGGCCGAGCCACCCACGATCGCGTTGGCGCCGAGGTTGCCGGTTTCCGGATCGGCGATGTGCATCGAGCCGCCTTTGCCGCGACAGTAGCCGGACTCCTTGCCCAAGAGCTCGGCGAACATCCGGCTCACCGACGCGCCCTTGGCCAGGCAGTGGCCGTGACCGCGATGCGTGCTCGTGATGAAATCGTCGCGGCGCAGCGCCTCGCACACGCCCACCGCCACCGCTTCCTCGCCAACGTAGAGATGCGCTAGGCCCGGCATCTTCGCGCTCTTGTAGAGCTCGTTCACCTGCTCCTCGAACGCCCGGATCTTGGCCATCTGACGGTACATATGGAGGTGCTGCTCCAGCTCCATCCGCGGCTCGATCATCTGGGTCGTCATCTGAATGTCTCCCGTGGGCGCGTCGCGCCCCACGCGAGGCTGCGCCAGCCGCGGCCGCGTGTCAAGTCAAGGAATTTCGCGCTGTAGAGAGCACATGATCTGTCCGCTTTTCGTAGCAAGTGATCTGTCCGCTCTGCGAGCCCTGGCGAGTCAGAGTGTCAGCTGGGAGGCCCAGCATGCTCTATCCGCCAGTGGCCCTGGAGCGGGCCATGACGATTCGTGAGGTGGTGCTGCGCGCAATGAGCGGGGAGATCACCTGGATCCAGGCGGCGGAGATCATCGGTTGTACGCCACGCAGTGTGCGCCGCTGGCGCGGGCGCTTCGCGCGCGATGGCTACTTCGGCCTCCTCGATCGCCGGCGCGGGCGGCCCTCGCCGCGGCGGGCGCCCTTCGCCGAGGTCCAGCGGTTCTT
>Ga0075433_10000201_pt1 | contig 33498 bp, 23 predicted proteins | sample RhiMethybrSRZTD2_FD_75299 | JGI IMG/M metagenome (GOLD analysis project Ga0075433, IMG submission 75299) | Populus rhizosphere microbial communities from Tennessee, USA - Rhizosphere MetaG P. TD hybrid SRZTD2 | ecosystem: Host-associated > Plants > Roots > Rhizosphere > Soil | place: USA... | reverse complement strand
TCCTTCGACGCGGATCCCATGCCGTTCCTGACGCTCAACATGGTGCGCGACCAGATCGCGCTCGTCTATGCGCTCGGTTATCGGAAGGCCGAGCTCATCGTCGGGCACGATCAAGGTCAGCTCATGGCCACGTATGCCGCGATCGTTCGGCCCGACATGTTTCTCCGTCTGACGACGGTTTCAGGACAGGGCGCCGCACCGCCATCGTTCCCGTTCGCGGGCACGGAACGAAAAGCTGCGTATACCGCTGCGGAGCTCGATGCGGAGTTCGCGAAGCTCAATCCGCCGCGCCGCGACTATCAGGAGTATTGGGCGAGCAAGCAGGCCGATGACGACATGAAGCACATGCCACAAAGCATGAGCGACTTTTTCCGCGCGTTCTACTACATGAAAGGTGGCGAGTTTCCCGGCAACCAGAACTTGACGCCCTTGCGGCCGATGCCGACCGCGAGAGAGGCCGCAGCAGAGAACGCGCGGATGCCGGAGTACTACGTGATGCGAAGAGACAGAGGCATGCCGGCCACGATGGTCGCGTTCATGCCGTCGAAAGAGTACATCGCGAACTGCAAGTGGTTCACGCAGGCGGAGTGCGATGTCTACGGGCAGGAGTACGCCACCTCGGGGTGGACCGGGGCGCTGCACAACTACCGGCACCGCCGTACCGCGTTTCCCGCAAACATCGCCGAGCAGCTCACATTCTCAGGGAGGACCATCGACATCCCCGCGCAGTTCATTGCGGGCAAGCAGGACTGGGGCGCCAACCGGATCGCCGGAGGCCCTGAAGCCGCTGGCAAAACTGGGTATACCAAATTCAGAGGCGTGCAGATGGTGGATCGTGCGGGCCACTGGCCTCACGAGGAACAGCCAGAGGTCGTGAGCCGGCATCTGATCGGCTTCCTGAAGTCGACGTGATATGAATTGGGCCGCCTCAAGGCGGCCCCTACGTAAGGAGGCCTGCGATGGCGTTGACGAGACGAGACGTACTCGCAACGGGAGCTGCGGCGGCAGCAATGGCCGCCGTGCCGCGTGTACTTGCGCAGCAATCGAACAACGGCACTGGCAAGTTCTACGAGCGCGGCGCCGTTCGCATCTACTATGAGGAGGCCGGTTCCGGCTTCCCTCTCTTACTGCTTCCGGGCGGCGGATTGAATTCGACGATTGCCTTCTTCACCGGCAACTCGCCGTTCAATGCGATCGAAGACTTCAAGCGAGAGTATCGCTGCATCACGGCAGACCTGCGCAACGCCCCGAGCGGCCAGTCCACCGGCGCTGTCGAAGTCGATCGGCCGTGGGAATCCTATGCCGACGACCAACTCGGCTTGATGGATCATCTGAAGATCGACAAGTTCATGGTGATGGGTTTCTGCATTGGCGGCCCCTTCATCGGCAGTCTCTTGAAGCGCGCACCCGCTCGTGTTGCCGCAGCCGTGATGGCGCAGCCCGTGGGCTGGCGTCCCGAGATGCGCGACCCGAAATACCCAGGCACATTTTGGAAAAGCTGGGGTCCGGCGCTGATTGCAAAGCGGCCCGAGATCACGATGCAGACGACCGACCAATTCACGACCAGGATGTTCGAAACCAACCCCGACTTCCTCTTCACCGTGACGCGCGATTTCATTCGGAGTTGCCAGAACCCAATTCTGGTCCTGCCCGACGACGTCCCCGCGCACCCGTTAGCCGTCGCCATGGAGTGCGCAATGCTCGCGCCGAAGAGTGAAGTGAGCATCTTCCCGTGGAAGGAACCGAAGGAACGAATCCCTCTAGCCGTGCGCCAGATTCATTCGTTCCTCAAGGCCCATCGGCCCGCGTAGATATTAGTGCGGCAGATGCGTCAACGTCTTCGGCAGTTCCATGATCTCGAGCGCGTTGCCTTGCGGGTCGACGAGCATCGCGATCTTGATCGGCGCACCTCCGATCTTCACAGTGGCCACGTCGCGGTCGACCTTGGCACCTGCGGCCTTCGCGGCGGCCACCGTGGCGACGATGTCAGAGACGCGGAAGATCGCGTGGTGCATCGGGTCCTTCGCATCGCTCTCGCGCTTCTGCACGAGGAACTCGGGCGACGCGCCCGCCTTGGCTTCCGCAACCGTGGCGCCGAAGCGCATGATGATCTCGGTGGCGGGACTGCCGACGCGGTCGATTTCCTTCAAGCCGAACGCCGCGTCGTAAAACTTCGCGAGCGAGACAACGTCGCTGGCACCGAGCCGAACCGCCATCACCGTGACCTCGGCTCGTGCATCCACGACCAGAACCGCCGCCCAGAGCCCCACGATTGCCGTCGTCATTCGTCGCATGTGCTGCATTCTCCCCGATGTGATGCGATGCTGCCAAGGCTCGCGGGGTTTCGGAGGACACAGTGAAGAAACATCTGTTTGCGATGGCGATGCTTCTCGCCGGGTCTGCGTTCGCGCAGCAGCGGGCACCCGAGATTTCGTTCACGTCGGTCCCCAATTACCCCAATCTGCCGGCGGGCATGAACTTCGGCGAGGTCCCGGGCGTGGCGGTGAACTCGAACGGGCACGTGTTCGTCTTCTCGCGCTCGAACAGCGCGAACGGCCCCGCCTTTGGCGCTGCGGCGGCACAGCTCTTCGAATTCGATCAGAACGGCAACTTCGTACGCGAGATCGGCAAGGGTCTCTATGCCTGGTCGGAGGCGCACAGCGTGCGCATCGATCGGAACGACAACATCTGGGCCATCGACAAGGGCTCGAACATGATCGTCCGGTTCAATCCGCAGGGGCGCGTCGTGTGGGTGTTCGGCCGGAAACAGGAAGCGGCCGACGGCGCCGAGCCGCTCGGGCATCCCGATCCGCCGCTGCCGCCGGTGGACGGCAACTTCCGTCAGCCGACCGACGTGGCCTGGGACTCGCAAGGCAACACCTACATCACCGACGGGTATGTCAACTCGCGCGTCGCCAAGTACGACAAGAACGGCGACTGGGTGAAGTCATGGGGATCGAAGGGCACCGGCCCTGGCCAATTCGACATCCCGCATTCGATCGCCATCGACCTGCGAGACAACATCTACGTCGGCGATCGCACGAACCATCGCATCCAGGTGTTCGACACCGATGGCAACTTCAAGCGCATGTTCTCGATCGATGTGCCACCCGATCCCTCGTCTCGCCCCGTCAACGGCCCGACACCCACCGGCGAACGTCTCAAGCAGGCGATCGGCGCACCCAATTCGCTGTGCATCACGCCCGGTCCCACTCAGGTGCTCTTTGTCGGGGAATCGACGTACCCTGGACGCATCTTCAAGGTTGCACTCGACGGCACGGTGCTCGGTGTGATCGGTCGCTCCGGCCGCAACCTCGGGCAGTTCTCCGGTGCGCACGCGCTCGCGTGCCCCACGGAGCGTGAGCTGTACGTCGGCGAGACTTCGAATTGGCGGGTGCAGAAGCTGCTCCTGCGCTGACTGAAACGTTACGCGTCGAGCGCGCGAATCAGATCGCGAATTTCCTCATCGACATCGCCGGGATCTGACACCGTCTCGGAGACGAGCCGACGAAGTTCCACCTGGAAACGGCGGCGCAGGCGATGAACCGCGGTCTTCACCGCACCCTCCGTCGTCCCCAGGCGAGCCGCCGTCTCGGCGTAACCACCCGGTGGCGACGTGCCGAGCAGGCATTCGCGCAGGGCATCGAAGACGGGCTCGCGGTTCTGCCGGCGCCACTCCTCTCGCAGGCCCGTGAGTACGTGTTCGATCACAGTCAAGGCCCAGCGCCGCTCGTACAACGTCTCCGGCGTCACCGGATCGGGGGGCTCACGTGCGTACCGCTCCTCGGCTCCATCGAGGAGCAACGGAACCGTGTTCGCGCCGCCACCACGCTTCAGCGTCTGGCGTCGGGCAAAGTCGTTGGCCAGAAAATGCTTGAGCGATCCCAGCAGAAAGGCGCGAAACCGGCCACGGTCGCGATCCAGCCCTATGAAATTACGACGGTCGAGCAGCGACACAAAGAAATCCTGGACGATGTCGCGGGACTCGTCGACAGACCGGCCGTGCCGACGGACGTACGCGTACAGCGGATACCAGTAGGTCTGGTACAGGCTGGCCAAGGCGTCGTGGGCGATCGACGTGTTGTCGTCGCCCGCCGCCACCACGAGGCTCCACCGCGTCGTCGAGAAGGACCGCACGTCAATCTATCGCGGCACGACCCACACTTTGGCGAGCACGTCGTGCGGTCCGCGCGACGGATGGAGCACGGTGACCATGGCTCCGATCGCCAGTAGTGCGAGGGTCAGGATCGCCGCGAGCATCGGAAAGCGCGGTGCTGGCACTCCTCCCGGGCTCGTCGCCGACGCGGCGAGGAGCAGGCACCACGCGATCACGGGCGACCAGGCGATCAGCGCCCGGCCGACCGAGCGCAGGCGGCTCGCTTCACGACCTTGCGACGTGACGATCGCCAGTCCCGCCGCACGCGTCACCAGCCCGCCGGGCACGACGGTAGAGGACATCAGGTGCGCGAGCATCAGCACGACGAGCACGATCGCCGCGAGCGTGCTCGCCACGATGCCTACGAACCCGCCGGCGGACTCGGACACGACGCGACTCTCGCGAGTTGCGCGATCGACCTCTGGTCGCAGTTGCGCGGTGAGACTGTCGAGGCCGCCCGGGTCCGGACGGTATCGCTCGAGCAACTGACGGGCCAGAACATGCCGGGCGGCCTGCTGCACGGGTTGCGCCGTCACCGTGCTCCAGAACGTCTCGTCGCTCAAGCTCGCACGGAAACGCTCCGCGACGTAGCGTTCAGCAGCACGCCGAACATCCGGATCGTCAAAGCGCCCCGTGGGAACGGGCGCACGCAAGGCATCCAGCCACCACAACATGCTGGCGTGCTCGAACGTCCGCATCGTGCGCATCGCCGGCATCGTGGCAAGAACGGCGAGTGCCATGAGGACAATCGGCACGAGTGTGAGCGCCGTGGGGAGTGCGCGACGCAGACCCGTGGTGCGATCCGACGTGTGCGCAAGCGCAGCGATGTCCTGGCGCAGCGATCCCACGTTCGAGGGCGGCGTCTGACGCCATTTCTCGGCGAGCCCGAGCAACGAGAGCGGATACACACCCGCGTGCGGTGTGCGCGCGATGACGTGACGCGTGAGTGCCGGCACCAGCTCGATCGCTGTGCACGGGACCGGCGCCGGTTCAGCAGCCCGCGCTGTCGGATACGGGAAATCGAGCAGCGTGACGTGGCCGTCGTCACGCACCCAGACATGAGCGAGCGTCACCGATGCAAGGCCCTCATCCCGATCGACATGCGTGAGCTCGTCGCGGAGATCGGTCAGCCAACCGCGCAACATCGGCCAGTCGATGAGCTCCGGCATCGCCATGAGCGGCCGACCGGCCGGCGCCTCGAACGCATCCCATGCGACGTCGTCACGTCCTCCCGTGAGCCAGTGCAGTCGCGTGATGCGCGACACGTCGCGCCGCGCGGCCGAGATCTCAGGCGTGTCGGACGACAGGCGATGGATCCAGACATCGCGCTTGAGAAGCGGGTCGAACGCCTGGATCAACATGCCGCCGTCTGTGGCCCCGACATCCCCGATGACCTCGAATGGACCGAGCCGCTGACGGCTCGCCACCGACGGCGCCGACACGCGCGCCTGATATGCGCCAAGACGGCGCCGGGCCAAAGCCGGCGGCGAGACCACCCGCGTCGCGCTCACGAGATCGTGAACGCCGCTCCACCCGTTGCCGGGTCGAGCCGTGATGAACATCAGCGAGACGTACACCAGCGCGAGGATGGGACGCTGGAGCGTCACCGAAAGCGCGCTGTCAGGAAAGAACGAATACGGCCCGTGCCAGAGGCGCGTCAGGAACAGGATGCACGCAGGGGTCACGAAGATCGCCGTTCGCAGCGCCACTCGCGAGATCGATGGCGGGCCCGTGGCCGACACCACTCGCAGCCCGAACACACGCTTGCCGACCGAGGCTCCGGTCGTCCCTTCGATCAGCACGTAGTACAGCGCGAGGACAGCCCAGGCTGAATTCACGAACGCGCCCCACCCGGAATCGGTTGGTGGAGCACCCGTCCCCGCGAAACCGCGCAGCATGTCGATGAGTCCAAGCGGCAATCCGATCATCAGGTTGTCCACGACGCCGGCAAGGATCCGTACGCCGGGACGCGCGTGCTCCTCGTCACGAGCGAATCGGCGTAACGCCTCGGCGAGCTCCACGTACGACTGCGGACGTCCGGATGGAGCTTTGCTCAAACAGCGAGTGGTCAGCGTTGTCAGACCTGCCGGGATGTCGCGTCGCAACGATGCCGGTGATGGGACCGGATCGTGCGTGACACGCTCGATCAACTCCTGCAGGTCGTTACCGTCGTAAGGCGGCTGCCCCGTGAGCAGATAGAAGAGCGTCGCGCCAACCGCGTAGATGTCGGCCCGGACATCGAGTGGCTCACCTCGAAGCTGCTCGGGCGCGGCGAAGTGGGGTGTGCCCTCGAATCCGGATGGCGCGGAATCGGACCCGAAGACGCGGCCGAGCGTGGAGACTGAAATGCCGAAGTCGCCGACCTTGACCCCGCCCTCGTGATCGAGAAAACAGTTGGACGGCTTGATATCGCGATGGAGGATGCCAGCGACACGTGCGGCCTCGAGCCCGCTGACGACATCGAGTATGGCGGCCGCGGCCTCGGTGAGTGGAAGCGGGCCGGATGCACGCACGCGATCCTTGAGCGTGCCGCCCGGGAGCAGTTCCATGGCGATGACGGGCGTGCCGTCAAGTTCTTCAGCCGCAAACACGAACACCGTTCGCGGATGGCCGATCGACGCGGCGATCTGACCTTCACGCAGAAACCGTGCACGCTCCGTAGGGCCGAATCGCGTCCGCCGCAAGACTTTCAGGGCCACCCGGCGGCCAGTCGGGAGATGGATTGCTTCGTAGACATCGCCCATGCCGCCGCGACCGAGCAGGCGCCCCACGTCATAGTCGCCCCGGTGTGCGCCTTCCCACACCAGATCCGCATCGCCGATCGACGCGGGTCGTCCCGTCGGTGAAGGGCCGGCTTCCATGGATTGCGTCAGCTGACTGTCGTGGCTGATCGTGCTCAAACCGGCACGCAGCAGGCAGGCCGCGCACAGGCCGTCGACCGAGTCCGACGGGAGAGTCCGGCCACACGACGCGCATCGAAGAGGAGGGCGCGCGGCTTCGTCGCTCATGTCTGGATCAGACGGAAATCCGCGCCAAGGTTACCAGTGCCCGCATGGTGGGACGTAGTGTCGGGCTCAGCCGGACCACCAATTCAGGCGGCCGCGTCGTTGACGGGCGAGGCGTCGTGTTATATATCTAGCATATGAGTTATAAAACTAGCACATTGGGCTGGCGCGTCGCGCTGTCGTCGAGTCTCGCCGCTGTGTTCCTCTCGCCCGTTGCCGCGCATCCGGCGCAACAACAGAGCGAACCGGTATTCGAGGTCGCGTCGATCAAAGAGAACAAGACCGACACGAACCGTGTGTACATGAATGTGCTTCCCGGGGGCCGATTCGTCGCGACGAACGTATCGCTGGCGACACTGGTGACCGGCGCGTACGGGGGCGATGTTCCCTTACCCCCGAATCGCGTCGTGCTGCCGGCCGCTTGGGCGGGCAGCGGGCCGTACACAACCGCGCCTCGGTTTGACATCGAAGCCAAGGTGAGTCGCGAGTTTAAACAGGGCGAACTGCTGACGGCAGTGCGACATCTACTCGAGGACAGATTCAAGCTCGCCGTCCACCACGAAATGCGTGAGCAGCCCAGTTACGCGCTGGTGATGGATCGCGCCGACCGTCGGCTTGGCCCGCGTCTGAAGCGATCGGACGTCGATTGCGCCGATCCAGTGGAGAGCCGTGCGACAAAACCTGATGGCACACTCAAGTGCGGGATCCGGGGGAGGGCAGGAAGCGCGACCGGAACGCACACCATGGCAGTGCTGGCCCGGTTTCTCACAAACGTCGTTCCCGATCACCGCACGGTCGAGGACCGAACGAATCTTGTTGGAACGTACGAGTTCCAAATCGAGTGGGCACCCGAGGAGACCGCGCAGGCCGATGCCGCTCCCGCGGCGCCGCCCGACTCTAACGCGACGTCAATCTTCACAGCGGCGCGGGAACAGCTCGGTTTGAGGCTCGATCCAGGAAAGCAGCAAGTCGACGTGCTCATCGTCGATCGCGTCGAACGTCCCACCGAAAACTGACGCAGGCCCACACCGAGCTCGAGAACCTGAAGGGTTAAAGCATTCATGATCCGCACTGAAATGCCGATTTGGCAGAAGTGTGGATCTGGGTCGCGCTCTTTTCGACGACGTTGGCGGTGGCGTGCTCGGCCGGCTGGCTGGTCAGCTCACGGCGCATCCGTCTCGTCAATCAGGACGTCCTCGCGCTCGCGGAAGAGAGCGCCGGATTTGGCGTCTGGGAGCACGATCTCGTCAGCAACATCATTACGCTGTCGGCAGGTGCCGCTCGCCTGAGCGGCGACGCGCCAGTCGAGTGCCAGAGGACCGCTGACGAACTGCTCGAACGGATTCACCGCGACGATCGCGAGATGGCCCTCCGTGAAGCGCAGGAAGGGCCTGGCTTTCAAACCGAGTTCCGCGTGCGTATCGACGACGGCTCCTATCGCTGGCGCCGGAATCGAGGCCGCGTCGAGTTCAAGAACGGTCAGCGCGTCCGTATCGTTGGCGCGATCATCGATATTCACGACGAGAAGATCCTGCTCGAACAGCTGGCCCACAATGCCGAACGTCTGACGCTGGCCGAAGACGTCGCCGGTTTTGGTGTGTGGGAAGTCGATCTGGCGAGCCACATCATGACGCTCTCGATGGGTGCCGCCGCGCTCAGTGGATTCGATCGCCTCGGCATGCAGCTCCCGGGAGACGAAGTCGTCAAGCGGATTCATCCCGACGACGCGGCACGAGTAGCCGATGTCATTCGCCACTCGCTCGAGACCGCGGAACCATACCGAGTTGAGTTTCGCGTCACCAATATCGATGGCAGCCTGCGCTGGATCAGAAGTGAGGCAAGTGTCGAAGTCTTTGATGGCAAGCCGTTTCGATTGACCGGCGCGATCATCGATATCACCCGCGAAAAGGTACTGCTCGAACAGTTGCACGACAGCGCGGATCGCCTGCGGATGGCCGAGGAGGCAGCCGGCTTCGGCATCTGGGAGGCGGACATCCCCGCCGGCACGATGACGATCTCGGAAGGGATGTTGCCCCTGAAGGGATTGTCGCCGGGTGCTCCGCTCCGCTACTCGCTCGAGGAATTCGCGAGGATCTCGGATCCCGGGCAGATCGAAGCCGTGATGACCGCGTCGACAGAAGCGTTCAAGAAGCACAAGCCGTTCCTGATTGAGACACAGCTCAAGATGTCCGACGGCTCGATCGTCTGGCAGCGCATTCAAGGACGGCCGCAATATCGCAACAACCGGCCGTGGCGTCTCATCGGCTCGACGATGGACATCACCAAGGAAAAGGAGATGTTGCTGTCGCTCGAAGAGGCGCGCAGCCGCGCCGAGGCGGCGGCACAAGCCAAGAGCGAGTTCCTCGCTAACATGAGCCACGAGATCCGGACGCCGATGAATGGCGTGATCGGCATGACCGGACTGCTGCTCGATACAGATCTCACGCCGTTGCAGCGTGACTACGCCGAGACGGTGCGGAGCTCGGGTGACGCGCTGCTCACGGTGATCAACGACATTCTCGATTTCTCGAAGATCGAAGCAGGGAAGTTATCCATCGACGCGTTCCCCTTCGACCTGCGCCGCCTGCTCGAAGAAGTCGCTGAAGTACTGGCGCCCAAGGCAACCGAGCAAGGCATCGACATCATGGTGCGCTACCCGGCCGGTGCGCCGAATCAGCTCGTCGGCGACGCCGATCGCATTCGTCAGGTCGTCGCCAACCTGGCCAGCAACGCCGTCAAGTTTACGCACGCCGGTCACGTGTTGATCGAGGCCGATCCCGTCGCACTCGACGGATCGGCGGCGGAAATACGCGTGGCGGTCACCGATACCGGCATCGGCATTCCCAAGAACAAGCTCGGGATGCTGTTCGAGAAGTTCACGCAGGCCGACACATCGACGACGCGCCGATACGGCGGAACCGGCCTCGGTCTCGCGATTGCGAAGAGTCTCGTCGAATTGATGGGCGGGTCGATCCATGTCACCAGCGTTGACGGGCAAGGTTCGACGTTCTGGTTCTCACTGCGACTCCCGTGCGTCGATACGCCGGCGGTCGCTCCGGCACCGCACGACACGCTGCGCGGGCTTCGCGTCCTGATCGTCGACGACAATCCGGTGAATCGTCGCGTGATTCACGAGCAGATCTCCAGCTGGGGCATGCGCAACGGCAGTTTTGCCACCGGTGAAGAAGCCTTGGCGGCTTTGCGCGCCGCCCATGACGACGGCGATTCCTATGACATCGTCATCGCCGACGATCAGATGCCAGGCATCGACGGTGCGGCGCTTGCGGCAGCGATCAAAGCCGATTCCGATCTGCGCGACATCGTCTACATCATGCTGACCTCGGTCGGACACTGGCAAGAGCATTCGCTGTTGCGCGGGCAGAGCATCGACGCGTGTCTGCTCAAGCCGGTACGCTACACGCGACTGTTGAACACGTTGTCGACCGAGTGGGCAAAGAAGTCAACGCCGGCTGCGCAGCTGGCGGCTCCGCCCCCGCCGGTGGCACACACCACACACGCACGAGCCTCGCTGGGTGGGCGCGTGCTGGTCGTCGAAGACAATCTGGTCAATCAGAAAGTCGCGGTGATGTTGCTCGCCAAACTCGGTCTGAGCGCCGACGTCGCCGCGCATGGACGGGAGGCTGTGGACGTCCTTCGCCAGACACCGTACGACTTGGTGCTGATGGACTGCCAGATGCCGGAGATGAACGGGTACGAAGCGACCACGGCGATTCGCAGTCAGACCGGTGTCAACCAGGGCACACCGATCATCGCGATGACCGCGGACGTCATGGAAGGTGCGCGCGAGCGGGCGCTGCACGCCGGCATGAATGACTTCGTCGGCAAGCCCGTTGAGATCGACGAACTGACGCGCGTGTTGAAGGCCTGGCTGCCGAAAGCCGCGTAATCTGTCCGCGGAGGCCAACGCGGCGTCAATCTTTACAGCGGCGCGGGAACAGCTCGGTTTGTAACTGACGCTTCATGTTCTCGAGACTCCAGTTGTCACGACAGGCGCGTCGCTCGATAGCCGCCGCGGGAGCGGTCATAGAGCCAGAAGCCGCCGAAGACGATCAGCAGAATCGCCGGCAGGATGGCGACGGCACGGAACGACGTCTGCGCCGCGGCGCGCAGCACGTTGTCGAGCGCGGGCCCTTGCTGCAGCGCTTTGAACGCTGCCTCACCTCCGGCGACTTCGATCTTCTTGGCGTCGTAGATCGCGCCCATCATCGGCAGCACGAACTGGATCGATAGCGTTCCGGCGGTCCCCATGAGCCCCATCAGCAGCGCGCCACCGCGCGGAAAGCGCTCCGACGCGCTGCCCAGCATCGTCGGCCACATGTAACAGACGCCGGTGCCCCATACGGTGGCGGCGACGAGCGCGGTGCTCGGCGAGCTCGCCGCGCTCAGCATCCACAATCCGATTGCAGCCATCAGACACGACCACCAGAGCAACCCGACCGGCGATAACCGATGTACGAGCGGTCCGGCAAAATGGCGCATCACGAACATCAGCGCGCTGACGTAGACAAGGAGCAGGATCCCTGGCATGCCCACGGTGCGACTCAACGCGAAATCGACCCACTGGCCGGGGGCGAGTTCGGATGCGGCGGTCAGGAACATCGACGCGAAGAGGATCAGGAACAGCGGATTGCGCAGTTCGCGGAACATCTCACGTACCGAGATGCCGGCCGCCTTCCGCTCTGTCGGCGGAAACCGCACGCCGACACAGAGCGCGATCACGAACAACGCTGGAATGATGACGATGGCCAGTTTGACCTGCCAGCCGATCCCGACCGTGGACAGCGCCACGCCGAGAAGGCCGCCAATCACGAGGCCGCCGGGCCACCAGGCATGAAGGATGTTCAACTTCACGGCCTTGTCGTGGGGATACAGGGCCGCGATCAGCGGGTTGATCACCGTCTCCACGAGCCCCCATCCGATGCCGGTGACCAGCGCGCCTACCCATAGCACGGTGTAGACGTCGACTCCCGATGCGAGCGATCCGGCAAAGATCATGATCAGCGCGCCGACCGTGAAGCAGACCGCCGCCATGGGCAGCAGCAGCGCCATCCCGATCGCGTCCAGCAGCGGACTGCCGACGGCGATCGTGACCGCAAAGCCGAGAAACGGCAGCCCGAGGATCGTGCCGATCATTCCGGCGGAGCGTGCCGGGTCGATCGGGTCGAGGAACACACGCTGCAGGTCCGCGGCAGTGTTGGCGCGTAACGACGCGCCAATGCCGGCCATCGTCAACGCGAGACTGCTGACGAGAAACAGTCGCGTTCGCGCAGCGACAGTCGGTTCACCGCCCCGATCGTGCATCGGCGACGATCGGCTATCGCTCCTGCTTTTACCGCCGTTCATCAATGAAGCCGAAGGCGTAAACGGTCCCGTCGTTGGTGCCCACGTACACCTGGCTCAAGGCGCTCCAGTAACTGCCTGGCGACGCGAAGGTCGTCATCGACATGCCGCTGTTCCAGAGCGCCTTGCCCGAAACACCGTCGTAGGCATAGAGCACCGCCGGCGATCCCGGTCCACCGGTCGAGGCCGGCTGTCCCGTGGACAGCGCGAACACAATTCCGTTGACGGTAATCGGCGTCGCAGGCGTCGTGAGATCGTTGGACGTCCATTCGGGCTCGACCGAGAACGCGCCCTTGGCCTGCGACACGCGCAGGGCAACGACAGCGCCGTTGCGGATCTCTCCATTGGTCGATCGCGCTGTAGATGGCTTGCCCGAGACTGGCACGAGAATCCACCGCGTCTCTGAATCACGATTCGTCGCAGGTGCTGATTCCGCGCGCGCCCACGTCGACAACGCCTCTGCTGCGATTGAACCGCCGCTCGCAAAGAGCGGCCGCGACACCATCAGCGGCTTGGTGTGGCTCGCACCGCCGAGCGACGCCGCATCGAGCAGAATCACACGCCCGTCTTTCGTCGCGGCGGCGACGACGTCTTTGGTCCCGTGCCGAAACACCGTCGGGCCGGTTACGAACTCGGACGTGGGCTGCGTGAACCAGTCCTTGAGTCGCAGTGTTCTTGGATCGAGCGCGACGATCGTGTTCGCCTTCCCGTCACCCGTCACGCTGCCAGGACCGATCGCCGCGAGCAGTGTGTTGCCGTCCGAGGAGAACGCAACGGCACCGACGACGCTGCCGCCGTTGGTCCGATAGGAGACAACAGGTTTGTCGGGCGCGTCGAGTTCGATGGCGTACACGCCGTTCGGCGCACCGGCACAGCTTCGAGAAGTTGCGGCGTACATCATCGTGCCGACCGCGACAGGATTCGACCACTGCGAGTTGGCTGGAAGGAACGGGGCTGGTTTCTGCAGATCCTTGCCGGACTGCAGACCGACGACGTGCAATTGGCCATCGCTGGCAACGGCGTACACGACCATCGCTCGTCCGAGTCCACCGCCGACGATGTTTTGCGCACCTGGGATACCGAGCGACTGGCCGCGCCCCTGTTCACCGGCGGGTGCTCCACCCTGTCGCCCAGGTGCGGCGCCCGCTCCACGACCTGGCCCGCCGCCGCGCGGCTCGACGGGAATGCCCTGGCCCGGTTCGCCGAGCAGGCTGCGATAACCAAGATTCGCTCGACCCGCCGGCGGCGCGGCCGCTGGCGCCGAGATCGGCGATGCCATCCCACTCACAATGCGCGTCGGCGCCGCGGTGATGCCTCCGCTGCACGTGGCGGTCGCCGAAGGCAACGTCCCCTCGAACGTGCGCGACCAGACGACGTAACCGGTGTCGTTGTCGAGCATGTTGAGATTGTTCGAGCTGCCGGCCACGAGTGACGTCGGCACGAAGAGTGTGACTCCGCTCGCCGTGACGCCCTGCGTGAGACCGTGGAGCCCACGAGATTGGTTCTGAAGCTTCGCCGTCCATTGCAGGTCGAAGCCTGGCTTCGACATCGACACGACGGAGATCTTTGGGTCGGTCTGCAACCACGACGTGCGCTGCGCATCGGCATATGGCGTGGGCCAATCCGACCAGCCGCGGCCGACCTGCGCGAACGTCACGACGCCGGCGATCAGCAACGCAACCGAGAGAGCAGCAATGCGATTCGCGTGCATCCTCGTCATTGGTCTAGCGGACGCCAAAGGCATACAGCATCCCGTCCCAGGTTCCGATGTACACGCGCCCATTCGCGACAGTTATGCCGCTGAAGTGATTCCACGAGGTAATCGTGTCGCCGCTGTTCCAGAGCTCCTTGCCGCTCTGACCGTCGAGCGCGTAGAGCATCGCTTTGCGAGAGTTGGGAATGCGCCGCGCGGCCCCGCTCGAAAGAGCGCCTCCGTATCTCGGTCCACTAGGCTCGTTCCACGCCGCGTCCTGCACCACCTGGGTGCCGTCAACACCGCTCGAGTACGCGAAGACGATGCCGTTGGCGACGACGGTTTCTTCGCCCATGTCCATGTCGCGCGACAGCCACGCCGGCGTGAGCTGCCACGTGCCGCCGACTTCTTCGAGCTTGAGTGCCGCCACTCCGCCGCGCTTGGGACGGCTATGTTCGATCGGTGCCTTGAACGTCGTGCTCACGGGACCCCAGAACGGCACCAGCACCCACTGGGTGCCCTGCGAATCCTGCCAGGCACTGAGCGCACCCCAAATGCCAACGTTGTCGAACGCCTGAGAGTCGGCACAGATCCGCGGCGTGGTGTGGAGCGTGGTGCGATGATCCTCGCCGCCGAGAGCCTCGCGGTCGAGCAGCCACAGACGGCACTCCTTGCTCGTGCCGACGAGGAACTTCCGCCCGCGATAGTCGATCGCAACCGGTGTCGTGTTCACGTCGAGATCGCGCCGCCACAGCCAGTTCGCGTTCGGAGCGGCAAAGAAGTCGATCAGCTGCAGCTTCTTGGTCGCGTCGATCTTTACGCCGACGATGCCGTTGCCAAGGCGACGGTTTTCCGGGTCGAAGATTCCATCGCCAGTGCCGAGGAACACGCGGCCGTCGGAATCGATTGCCGCGCCGCGGCGTCCCCATAGACCGCCGCCTGCTGGAATGAACGTGCTCGCGCGTCGCGACGCAAGATCGAACGAGTGAAACGCGTTCGTCAGACCGCCGCAGCCTTGCGCCGTCGCTGTGTAGACGACGCCGTCCTTGTAGTTGAGCGCATACGGCTTGCCGTTGCCGGGAATGAACTTCTCGGGCGGCGCCACGTTCTCGCCGTCGCCGAGATTGATTTGGTGCAGCTGACCGTCCCAGGACACGGCGTAAACGGTGTACTTGCCCGGCGACACCTGCACCATCGCGGGCACCGCGGTTTGTCCGCCCGGGCAGAGCACGTTGTCGACGGGCGCGAGATTCGGGAGTCGGTTCTCGAATCTCCGCCGCCAGAGCACCTGGCCGTTGGCGGCGTTGATCGCGAAGAGGTCGTCGCTGACGCCAGCCACGAGACCGACTTCGAGCGGCCCCTGCGCCGTCATCACGTTTTCCGCGATGAGCGGCGGAAAGAGATTGTGCATCGACCGCGGAGTGCTGTTCAGTTGAACGCGCCACAGCAGCTTCGTCGAACCGACGTTGGCCAGCGTGAAGACCTTCTCGTCCCTGACCCAACCGGTTCGAGCGGTGTCGACACCTTCCATGAGGACGTCGGTGGCCGAGAGCGTTGCCGCCCCCGAGATCAACACGGCACAGAGGAACACTCTTCCGATAGACATGGCTGTCTTCATTCCACGGCTCGCGCCACTCGATGGTGTTCTACCAGAGCGTCGACGCGCGCGATCGACGAATCGCACGGCGATCCGTTGTTGCGAAATGCGAAATGCGTTCGCGTCACCAGGAAGCGACGCTGCTGGCCAAATTGCGCGCGCGACATCGCTGGAACGCCGCCCATGTTTTTCACAGCAAAACGCTGGCAGCTACTGGCACGCGAGGTGCTCCTTCCGCGCCTCGATCTTCCTGTAGTCGAGGCCCGTCACTTTCTTGAGATCCTCGATCTTCTTGCAGCGGCCGTTCTTCTCGCGGTATGCGATCAGGGCCGCGGATTCCTTGCGCAGAAGACCGGCCACGCTCTCGAGCTCCACGGCCGTTGCCGTGTTCAGATCGAGTGCCGGTTGCGCGTCGACGGGGAACTGCGTCGAGACGTACTCGAAGACGGTCTCGAGTTCCTGATCGGTGCCCTTCGCGCCAGCAGCCACCATTCTGGCGATCACGTCGCGCCAACCCTGCGGCGGGAACCGCACCGACGCGACAACGTCGGCAGCGTGGCAGTTGCTGCATAGCTTCATCATCATGTCTCGGCCCGGCGCGTCCGGAAGTCCGCCCTGCGCCGCAAGCGTCGGCATCGGCGAGCCCGAAACCGCTAGGACAACGAGTAGCCAAACACCTGCAACGAAGAAGACCCTCACCACCGTGCTCCCCCTTCAGAAGTCGTATTGATCGATGTTCTGTTTCGTGAATTGCAGCGGCGGTCCGAGGATCACTTCGCTCCCGCGAATCTCCGCGCGGCCCAGCCGGCCGCCGTCCATCGAGGTCGCGCCTGCTGCAAGCGATCCCTGCACCACCTGCACCGCCGCGCGCACTGTGAGATAGCCGAGATTGGCTGTATTCCAGAGCACCACGGTTTGCACCGTGCCATCGTGCACGTACGGTTTGTTGATGTTGGGCAACGACAGACCAATTACGCGCACGTCACCACCGCGTCCGGCCTGCCGCACGGCCTCGGCGGCGCCGGGCACGGCGGGTGCGGAAATCGCCATCACCAACTTGACCTGCGGCGCCACGCGCATGATCGTCTGCGTCTCCGCGAACGCCTTGTCCCGATCGTCATCGCTCGGTCGGATCATGGCGAGCCGAAGCCCGGGATACTTTTCCGCGAGCCGTTTGCGGATGAACGAGATCCACGCGTTCTGGTTCGCGGCCGTCAGCGCGCCGGTAATGACCGCGAACTCGCCCGTTCCGCCGAGGAGTCGTGCCGCTTCATCCGTGAGCGCGTTGCCGATGCCTTCGGCGGTCGCCTGATTGACGAAGAAGTCGCGGGCGTCCGGCTCCGCATCTGCGTCCCACGTCAGGACCCTGATGCCGCGCTCGCGCGCCTTCCGCAGCACGCTCGAGATCCCGGCGCGATTCTCTACGGCCACTGCAATCGCCGACACGCGGCGCGTGATCCAGCCTTCGATCAGTTCATTCTGACGCGCGGCATCGAGGCTGGTGGGACCATCCCAAATCAGTTCCACGCCGAGCTCACGTGCCGCTTCCTCCGCACCCGCGCGGCAACTGACGAAGTACGGATCGCCCTTCGCCTTCGGCATCATCGCGACGACGACTCGCTCCGGTCGCGCAGGAACGGTTGCTATTGCAGCTGCGGCGGTTGGGGCGGTCGTCAGCGAGCGCACGAGCCACACGTTGGTCGCCGCTACGAGCACCGACCCGCCGATGATGGCAGCGCAGATGACGGCGACCTGGCTGTTTTTCACGTCGAGTTCTCCTTCTCCTTTCGTGGCACTCACGTCGCGTGCGATTCGTCGCACTCGGTCGAGAGCGATCGTTGCCACCAACAACGTTCCGGTCAGAATCCCGATCGACTCCGATGGCAGCGCTGCCAATGACAGGCCGTTCTTGAGCACAGCAAGAACCAACAGCCCGAGGATGGTCCCTCCGATACTGCCCACGCCGCCAAAGACAGACGTGCCGCCCAGCACGACTGCCGTGATCGCATCGAGCTCGTAGCCGGTGCCGGCATCGGCTCGCGCCTGCCCGAGGTGCGCGACGTAGATGATGCCGGCCAGTCCGGCCATCAGACCAGATAGCAGGTAGGCGAGCCCGATCCGTCGTGCGACTGGGATACCGGCGTAACGAGCTCCAGCCGCGTTGAGCCCGATCGCGTACCACGCGCGGCCGACGACCGACCTGTGCAACAGGATTGCGAATACGACGGCCGTTAGGACCAGAACGGGAACCTGCATCGGCACGAGGTTCGCGATGTAGCCTTGGCCGAGCGCGAGAAAGCTTGGTGGAAACCCCGAGTAGTTGACGGCGCCGTGCGTGACGCCTTCCGCGATCCCTCGAAACAGCGACAGCGTACCAAGCGTGACGATCAGCGGCGGAGCCGACAGCCTCGCGACGATCGCAGCATTCAGGGCGCCACCCGAGAAGCCGGTCAGCAGTGCTGCTGCCATCGCTGTTGCCACGGGCAGATTCCAGTCCTGGCGAGCCATCCCGAAGACGATCGCCGACAACCCGAGCAGCGCGCCAACCGAAAGGTCGATACCGCCGGTCACGAGAACCGGCGTGAGCGCAATCGCGATGAGCCCGAGCTCCACGCTCAACCTGACGACTTCGAAGAGATTGGGCGCGGTGATGAAGTTGGGGGCTGCCGCAGCAAATACCGCGACCTCGATCACGAGTACCGCCAGCAGCACTCGCTTCATCGCTTCCACGCCTTCGCGCCGACGGCCGTGAGGATGATTGCGCCCTGGAGTGCACGCTCCCAGTACGGCGAGAAGCCGACGAACGTCAGCGCCGGCCCGACGATGCCGAGCAGCAGCACACCAAGAGCGGTGCCGCGTAATGTGCCGCGCCCGCCAGTAATCGCGGCGCCGCCGACGACGACCGCGGCAATGACTTTCATCTCCAGTCCCAATCCGGTGTTGCTCGGGATCTGCGTGAATCGGACGGAATTGAGCACCGCAGCGAGCGCGGTCAGCAGGCCGGCAATGACGAACACCATAAGCCTGACGCGATCGACGCGCAGTCCTGCCAGCCGTGCCGCGCTTCGATTCGATCCGACGGCGTACACGGCGCGGCCAGCGGACAGATCTCGCAGCACCCATGCGCCAGTACCGAGCGCGGCGGTCGCAACGATTGCCGCCACGACGGGGTACGCCACCGCTGGCATGCCAAGCCACTGAAACGACATGGGAAGATCAGTGACCCACGTCCCGCCTGTCGCCCATCTCAGGCCGTCGCGCAACGCGACCATCGACGCCAGCGTGACCACGATGGATGGAATCCCAGCGTAGGCAACCAGCATCCCGTTCATCGCGCCGAGCATCGCGCCGACGACAACGGACGCGACCATCGCGACGCCGACCGAGTCGCTGGCCTTCGCGGCCTGGCCGGCGACGACGGAGCAGACGGCGAACATCGACCCGCACGAAATATCGATCTCGCCGGTGAGAATCACGAATGTGGCGCCGATCGCGACGATGAGGACCGGCAGGTTCGCGACGAACAGATCGCGAAGATTGCCTGGCGAGAAGAAGGCAGGCGACACGCTCGCCAACACCCCCATCAGCAGCGCAAGAGCAACCGCGATCGCGAACTCCGGCTTGCCTCGAGCGGCGTCGAGAGGCGCGTCCTGAGCGAAGTCGAGGGCCTTCGACATCACGACGGCTCCGCCGGAATGCGATCGGTCCCCAACGCCATCGCGAGTACGTCATGCTGCGAGGCCTCGGCTCCCTGTAGCACGCCGGCGATGGCGCCGTTTCGCATCACTGCGATTCGATCGCTGATGGAAAGCACCTCGTGAATGTCGGACGAGATCAACACCACGGCGAGGCCGTCCCCCGCGAGCTTGTCGATGAGAGCATGCAGCTCGCCTTTCGAGCGCACGTCGACGCCTTGCGTCGGCTCGTCGAGGATCAAGATGTCCGGTCGGGTCATCAGCCAGCGGGCCACTGCAACTTTCTGCTGATTGCCGCCGGAGAGAGCTGCCGCAGGAGCCAGTGGCGACGGCGCCTTGATCTGCAGCGCATCGATGAATCGCGCAGTGGCATCGCCTTCGGCTGTGCGCCCGATCAATCCAAGTCGCGACACCAACTCAAGGCTGGCGAGCGTCGCATTCGCCGTGACGGCCATGTCGACGATGACACCGTGGCGACGGCGATCTTCCGGCACGTAGGCGATGCCGGCGCGCGTCGCCTCGACGGGTGAACGCACGTCGACGGACTTCCCTTTGACAACGATCTCGCCCGAGTCGGCAGGTGTGATCCCGAAGATCGTCTCCGCGAGCTGCGTCCGTCCTGAGCCGACCAGGCCAGCGACGCCGAGCACCTCGCCCTGAGAGACAGTCAGCGACACGTCGCGAATTCGGGCTGCTGCGCACGAGAGATTGCGGACTTCCAACGCCACGGGTCCGGAGGCTCTCTCCCGTCGTGTGTGATCGGGGCGCAGCTCTCCCACCATCATCGCAACCAGGTCTCGTACCGACAGCCCATCGATCGAACGAGTGCCGACGGTCCGTCCATCGCGCAAAATGGTGACGCGATCGGCGATTGCCAGCACCTCACCCAAGCGATGCGAGATGTAGACGATGCCGACGCCGTCGCGTCGAAGTCTGCGGAGCGCGTCGAAGAGCGCGTCCACCTCGGGCGCGGTCAGCGACGCCGTCGGCTCGTCGAGAATCAGCACGCGCGCGTCGGCGCCGAGCGCGCGCGCGATCTCCACGAGTTGCTGCTCCGGCATCGTCAGCGATCCGACGATCCGGTCCGGATCGATGGACGCACCAACCCGCATCAGCAGCGCGCGTGCGCGCGAACGGCGCGCTCGGCGATCGATGCGCTGCCACGGGTGCGTCCGCTCGACCCCGAGCGCCAGATTCTCGGCGACGGTGAGATCGGGAAAGAGCGACGGCTGCTGGTGCACGACCCGTATGCCCATACCGTGAGCGGTCGCCGGCGTGAGGACGGGCACTGGGCGACCGTCCGCGTGCAACGTGCCAGAGTCGGGGGCCTCCTCGCCGGTCATCACTCTGATGAGCGTTGACTTGCCGGCGCCGTTCTCTCCGACGAGCGCGTGCACTTCTCCAGCACGCACGTCGAGCGAGACGCCGTTCAGCGCCTGGATCGCTCCGAACGATTTACTGACGCCCTGAGCGGACAGGAGCGGATCCCGCGGCCGCATGGCCGCGCATCATACACACACCCGCGGACGTGGGGCCGAACTCTTTCAGCCGCTGATGGCGTTTCGCCATGCGATACGGCCACGTGTTGATCGAGAAATTCATTGCTGCCCGAGGGTGCCCAGCAGGAGCGAGCTACAATGCGGCTCGATGACGTGGGAAGAGATGATGAATCCGTTCTACGGAGTGATCGTCGATCCCGGCGTCGATCCGCGGACGATCGTTCGCAGCACGTATCAGCAGGTCGACGCAGGCGGTTAGACGCGATCGCCACCCTGTGGATGTCGACGCCTCGACCGTCACGATCGTGCTGATAGGTGTGTCCGGCAGTGGCAAGTCGACGGTGATGGCGCGCCTGCGCGAGCGGCTCGATTGGCCCTCGGCGGAGGCCGACGAGTTCCACCCGCCGGCGAACGTCGCGAAGATGTCGTCGGGACAGCCGCTGAACGACGCCGATCGCTGGCCCTGGCTGCGTGCACTTGCAGTATGGATCGGCGCGCGAGAGGCAGCCGGCGAGAACGGCGTCGTCACGTGTTCGGCGCTGAAGCGCTCGTATCGCGATCTTCTCCGCGAAGGACACGGTTCCGTTCGGTTCGTCCATCTCGCGGCGACTGCCGACGTTCTTCAGCGCCGCATGGCGCAGCGGCGCGGCCACTACATGCCACCCTCGCTGCTAAGTAGTCAGCTCGAAACGCTGGAGCCGCTCCAGCCTGACGAACCCGGGATCGTGGTGTCTTCCGAGCTGCCGCCTGATCAGATCGTCGATGCAATCGAGACCTGGTTGCGCTTGTCGAACCGCGCCACATGACGGCGGCCTTACTCGCGATCGCCACCGTCATCCTGTTGATCACGTGGCTCCGTGTTCACCCGTTCCTCGCGCTTATCTTTGGGTCGGCCATCCTCGGTGTCATCTCAGGCATGCCCACGTCGAAGATCGTCGACGCGTTTACGGCAGGTGTCGGCTCGACGCTCGGCGGCGTCGGCCTGCTGATCGCGCTCGGCGCGATGATTGGGGCGCTGCTCGCCGACAGTGGAAGCGCCGATCGGGTCGTCGAGACCATCGCCAATCGCGTCTCGATCGGGCGGCTGCCGTGGGCGATCGCGGGCGTCGCGGCGCTCGTCGGACTTCCACTCTTTTTCGAGGTCGGCCTCGTGCTGCTCGTGCCGATCCTTCTCCTCGTCTCCCGACGTATCGGCGTGCCGCTCATGAAGATCGGAATCCCCGCGCTCGCGGGCCTGTCGGTACTCCACGGCCTTGTGCCCCCGCATCCGGGACCGCTCGTCGCCGTGTCCGCCCTGAAGGCCGACCTTGGACTGACGTTGATGTTTGGCCTGATCATTTCGATCCCAACCGTGATCATCGCGGGACCGATCTTCGGCTCGCTCGCCGCTCGCCTGGTCTCTGGTGAAGCGTGCGCGTCGCCGAACGACGAAGAGCGACCGCGCACGACGCACCAGGCCCCTGCCTTCTGGACGATCGTGCTGACCATGCTGCTCCCGATCGCGCTGATGCTTCTGCGTGCACTCGGCGAGCTGTTGCTGCCCGTCGGATCGGGTGTCCGTGCCGCGCTCGACGTGGCGGGAACGCCGATTGTTGCGCTTCTCGCTGGCCTTGTCGTCGCCATGTTCACGCTCGGTCTCGCGTCCGGCCTCAACCGCCGCGCGTTGTCCGAGTCAGTCGCGGGAGCGCTGCCGCCGATTGCCACGATCCTGTTGGTCGTTGGCGCCGGCGGGGGATTCAAACAGACACTCATCGACGCCGGGGTCGGCACGACGATCAGCCGCGCCGCTCAGACCCTCGCGGTGTCGCCGCTCATTCTTGGTTGGCTCGTCGCCGTGGCGATTCGCCTCGCGACCGGATCCGCTACTGTCGCCACCATCACAGCAGCCGGCATGGTGGCACCGCTTGCGGCAACCATGGATCGCTCGGGCGCGGCGCTGCTGGCACTCGCGATCGGCTCTGGATCGCTGTTCTTTTCACATGTGAATGACGCCGGATTCTGGATGGTGAAGGAGTACTTCGGACTCTCAGTGGGCGAGACGCTGAAGACGTGGTCCGTGATGGAGACGATCATCAGCGTCGTCGGGCTGGCCGGCGTGATGGTGCTGCGCGCGTTCGTGTAATGCCAGTGCCTTCAAGGGAGTCGAATACCAAAGAGCGGGCTAACGTGCGGCTTCAGCCGCGGCGGCTCAGCATCGCACCATCCGTGGTCGGCTACCAAGCAAGTCAGGCCGCACGGCGATGTACTGCTGTCAAATGTCTAACTTGCGCTCGCTCATCCACTTGACTATTGCGGGGTCGCGGTGGGAGAAGAAACTGCTGGTGCCGGTGTCCAGAGTCGCAATCTGGGCCATGTCGTTGGAATCGAGTTCGAAATCGAAGATCGCCAGGTTTTCGGCCATGCGTTCCTTCCGTACCGACTTTGCCAGCGCCACAACCCCACGCTGGATCACCCAGCGCAAAACGACTTGGCCGATGCTCTTTTCGTGCCTGGCAGCAATCATCTTCAGCACTTCATTCTGGAAAAGATTGTTGCGTCCTTCGGCAAAGGGTGCCCACGCTTCTGCCTGCACCCCAAGATCGCGCATGACGGCCACGTTTTCTGCTTGCTGCTGGAACGGGTTTATTTCAATCTGATTGACGGCAGGCTTTATCTCGTTGAACACAGCGATGTCCATCAGTCGGTCTGATTGGAAATTGCTGACACCGATGGCGTGCACTTTTCCGGCGCGGTAAGCCTCCTGCATCGCGCGCCACGAGCCGTGCACGTCACCGTACGGCTGGTGAATCAGGTACAGGTCGAGATACTCAAGCTGCAAGCGACGCAGGGAGCTGTCGATCGCCCGGAGTGTGCGGTCGTAACCCGCGTCTTGCACCCACAGTTTGGTCGTCACGAATAGTTGCTCACGCGGGATGCGGGCGTCCTTGATTCCTTGCCCAACGGCCGCCTCGTTCATGTACGAAGCAGCGGTATCAATCAGCCGATACCCGACGTGAATGGCGTCGATGACGCAGCGCGTACACTCTTGACCATCCGAAATCTGGAAGACGCCATAGCCAACGACTGGAATGGCGATGCCATTGTTCAACGCCAGAGTGTGCACAGCTGACTCCTGAAACGATCGGACGACAGCGACACCGCCGCCGACGAGGAACCGGCGCCGGGTTTCCTGCGCCCATCGAGAGCCCCGTGCTATCGACCATCCGTGTTCACGCGTACGACGAGACGCTTGCGCGTGGACGGGCAGCACGCTCTTTCGTGATCCGTTCCACGTATCCGCTCCCTCGGAAGGCCTGCAGCGGGTCGGCTGGCAAGCGACGCAGACTCCGCCATTCTGCGAGCGCCGGGCGTACATCGGTCGCAAACGCGTCCTGCAGGCAGCGCTCGGCGGCAACGAGATCGGTCGCACCTTGTGCAGCAGCCAGCGCCTCGTGGTCGACGAGCGCCGCTTTTGCGTAGAGCGCCTGCGCCATGTCGACGGTTTGAATCATCGCCTCGATCTTGCCTTTGAGGTTGTGACTCTGATCGATGACGAACGCGATGTCCGCGGGCGCGTTCGACTGCCACTCGAAGAAACGAATCTCGTGAAAGATGCGAAACGCCTGGTACGGATCGATCGATCCGAGCGTCAAGTCGTCATCCGCATAACGGCGGTCGTTGAAGTGGAAACCGCCGAGCATTCCCTCGTCCAGTAGCCAGGCGACGATCTGCTCGATGTTCTGCGAGGCGTAGTGATGGCCGGTGTCGACCAGCACCTTTGCCTGCGGGCCCGCCTGCCGCGCCAGGAGCAACGCCATGCCCCAGTCGGCGATGTCCGTGTGGTAGAAGGCAGGCTCGAAAGGCTTGTATTCGATCAGCAGCCGTTGGTCGCGATCGAGCGCCGCATGTACTTCGGCGAGTCCCTCGGCGAAGAGTCGCTTCCGCGCGCGGATGTCGGCGGTACCTGGATAGTTGGATCCATCGGCGAACCACAGCGAGAGATCGCGCGACCCGAGGGCGCGCGCGACTCGAATGCTTTCGGCGCAGTGATCGAGTGCGCGTCGGCGGACTCGCTCGTCCGGGTTGGCGAGAGAACCGAATTTGTAGTCCTGATCCTGGAATAGATTCGGATTGATCGCGCCTGGACGCACGCCGCACCGGACGGCACATGCCGCCACCGTTGCTGCGTCGGCAGCGCCGTTTGGCAAGTCCCACTGCACGTGCAGGGCAACGGTGGGACACACGCCGGTGAATGCGTGCACCTGCCCTGCATCGGCAAGCTTCTCCTCGAGGGTGACCGCCGCAGCCGGTTGCAGGAACTTGCCGAACCGCGTGCCGGTGTCGGCGAAGCCCCAGGACGGCAGTTCGATCGTGAATCTGTCGAGCGCTCGGACGACCTTCTCCACCAGTTGCGGCCGCATCGTCGCGCATCATACCCAGATCGCGACCGGACCGCCGCACTCGTCGATCGCCTCCGCGCGTTTCGCTGTGCAATACGCGTTTGCCTGAGCATGTAACCGGTTGCTCCCCGGAAAACATTCACGGATAATGCAGGCCGTTCGCCGCCCGGCTGCGGCCCGCCCACGTGGGCTTTTATGGACAGCAAAACGCCACGGGACCGGTACCTCGTCAAATCGATCGTCCATTCGTCTCGCGTGCTGTCGGCGTTCAGCGCGTCGGGCGAGGCGCTGCCGCTGCGCGAGATCGCCGCCCGCAGCAGCCTCCCCAAGAGCATGGTGTTCCGTCTGCTCTACACGCTCGAACGCTGCGGCATGGTCGAGAAGGTGGGCGAGAACCTCTATCGCTCGTACGTGCGGCCGTTCAAACAGAAACGCTATCGCCTCGGGTATGCCGCGCAAGGCACCGACTACCAGTTCTCAAAGGAGATCTCGACCGGATTGCAGCGCGCCGCCGCGGCGGAAGGGATGGAGCTCATCTGCCTCGACAACCGCTACAGCGCGAAGATCGCGCAGCGGAACGCCGACGTCTTCGTGCGGGAAAAGGTCGATCTCGTGATCGAATTTCAGACCGACGAGCACGTCGCACCCATCGTCGCATCGAAATACCGCGAAGCAAACATCCCGTTCATCGCCGTCGAGATCCCGCATCCTGGCGCCACCTACTTCGGCGCCAACAACTACGAAGCCGGACTGATCGGCGGACGGTATTCGGGCCGCTGGGCAAAACACCAGTGGAAATCGAACGTCGACGAAATCGTGCTGATCACGCTCGAACGTGCGGGCGGCCTGCCGCGCATGCGGCTCACCGGGATGCTGGTCGGGATGAAGGATGCTTGCCCGGCGCTCGAAAACGTGCCGGTCACCTACATCGACGGCGACGGCAAGATGGCGGACAGTTTCGAGGCCATGCGACGGCACCTGCGTACCAGCAAGGCGCGTCGAATGCTGGTCGGCTCGATCAACGATCCAAGCGCGCTCGGCGCGCTCAGGGCGTTTCAGGAAGCCGGTCGCACAGATGGATGCGCCATCATGGGCCAGAACGCGTCCCCGGAAGGTCGTGCGGAGCTCCGCGAGAAGGGCACGCGCCTGATTGGATCGGTCGCCTACTTCCCTGAAAAATATGGGCCGGAGATCGTGACCGTTGCACTGGATCTCCTGCATCGCCGGCCCGTGCCACCAGCCGTGTTCGCGAAGCACCAGCTCGTCACGCCGGAGAACGTCGACCACATCTATCCGAACGACGAGCTCATGCAGTTGCCTGTCGGCGGTCCATCCTGACGATCGTCAGCGCAGGAACGCCTCGGGCAGGCCGCCGTCAACCGGGATCACATGTCCGGTGGTCTTGCCACTCTGGTCGCTCGCCAACCAGCAGATGGCGTTCGCGCAGTCGGCCGGGAGAATAGGCCGGCGCGTGATCGTGCGCTGCGCGTAGAACTGGGCCAGCTTCGCACGAAGATCCTCGATCGATTCGTCGTCGCTGTACGGGATCTGATACTTCTCCAGCGACACGATCACCCGATCACGTGGAAACATCGCCGAGCCCGACACCACAGTTGCCGGCGCGATGCCGTTGACGCGCACGTTCGGTCCCATTCCGATCGCGAGCTCGCGAATCAGATGATTGATCGCGGCCTTGCTCACGTCGTACGGCTCGCTTCCCTGTTTCGGCACGACGGCGTTGGCTGAACTCGTCAGGACCACGGCCGCGGGCAGGGCTTGAGATGTGAAGAGCTCGCCTGCCTCCTGCGCCAGCACATGATTGCTGCTCACGTTGATCGCCATCGCCTGCGTCCACACGTGCTCGGCAGGCGTACCCGGCGTGGGCGTGGGATAGATGGCGGCCGTATTGATGACGATATCGAGCCCGCCGAATGCCAGCACCGCTGCTCGCAGTGCGTTGCGCATGTTGTCGCGACTGCCGAGATCGAAAGCGATTGGTAGCACCATTTCAGGTGATGCGACCTGGGCGGCCGCGTTCGCAGAGTCCTTCCCCGCCTCGAGATTCAGATCCGCCACGACCACGTGCGCGCCGCGCTGCGCGAGTTGAAGCACCACGTCTCGCCCAATGCCGCTCCCGCCGCCCACGACCAGCGCGATCTTTCGGCTGAACTCTCGTTCCGGTGGCATGCGTTGGAGCTTGGCTTCCTCGAGCGCCCAGTACTCGATCCGAAACGCTTCGAGTCGCGGCAAGGCGACGTAGTTGTGAAAGGCGGTGAAATGTGTCGCCTGTTCCGGTCGCTTGGCTTGCGGGACGACACCGGCCTCGTCTCCATCGCCTTCCAGAGCGTTCGCACCGGCCATCACGTGGATCGCATTGACGAAGAACTCGGTCGTAATTCGTGCCTCGCGCTTGTCTTTGGCGAAACCGAAGAGACCGAGTCCAGGTATGACCACGACCGACGGATTCGAGTCTCGCAGCTTGGGAGAATCGGCGTCTGCGAATGCGTTGTAGTACGCGACGTACTTCTCGCGATAATCGGCAGCGCGGGCGGCTATCCGTTCGCGCAGGATCTGGATGTCGTCCTTCGCGGCATTCCACGGTACGAACATCGGACTGATGCGCGTTCGCAGGAAGTGGTCGGGACAACTGGTGCCCAGCGAACACAGAGGCTCCGCCCATCGCGACGCCGCGAACGTCAACGCGTCGTCCGACTGATCCCAGTGCGCGATCGTGCGCCGGTTCGACGACACGATTCCGCGAAGGTACGGCAGGATGGCCGCGGCGATCGCGGCCCGATCGCTCGAGAGCTCGCCAATGTCCGCACCACCGAACGGCGCGCGTGTCTTCGCACGCGAATGCCCGTCGATAAACTCGCCCATCTGGTCGATGGTGCGGATGCTGCTCAGATAGCACTCCTGCTGCGTGCGGCCCCAGGTAAAGAGACCATGGCCGCCGAGGATGATGCCGTCGCAAGCCGGGTCATCCTCAACGACGCGGCGCAGCATCAGTGCCAGCTCGAAGCCCGGACGCTGCCATGGCACCCAGGCAATCCGGCGACCGAAACGCTGGTTGAACTCGGCCAGTCTCTGCTTCCCGTTCGCACTGGCGGCGAGCGCAATCGCCCAGTCCGGATGCAGGTGATCGACATGATCGAACGGCAGGAACGCATGCAGCGGCGTATCGATCGAGGCCGCCACGCGATTATGGCCAAAGGCGGCGAGCGGATAGTAGGCGACCATCTCGTCTTCCTGCGCCTCACCGCGGTAGCGCGCGATCAACGACTCGAGCTTGTCCATGTAGAGCAGCGCGAACCCAGACGAGGAGATCGACCGCAGATCCCCGCCGCTGCCTTTCACCGCGAGCACGCGAACCGGCTCACCTGTGAGTGGATCTGGCAGTTCGAGCTTCGAGCTCGTGTTGCCTCCGCCGAAGTTCGTGATGCGCAGATCGTCGCCGAGCCGATTGGACCGGTAGCGGAGCTGCTCGAGCGGCGGTAATCGCGATGCGACCGTGTCGTCCCAGAGGTTCTGCAGAAATCGAGTCGTTCCGGGGGTGGCTACGTCAGGCACAGGTCAACTCCACGTACTCCCGGAACCGTCGGTAGTGCGGTTCCCATCGATCGGTCTCAGTGGGATGAAAGCGCTCCACAGGAAACGAGCGCTCGATGATGGCACGGGCTTCGCCAAGTGATGACACGGCACCTGTCGCGAGCATCTGCATCGCGAGGTTGCCCAACGCAGTGGCCTCTACGGGTCCAGCGACGACAGTCCGCCCCGTCGCATCGGCCGTGAACTGATTCAACAACCGGTTTCGCGCACCACCGCCGACCACTCGGATCGCATCGAAGCGCTGGCCGGTCAGTTCCTCGAGCGACTCGAGCACGGAGCGGTATTTGAAAGCGAGACTCTCCATGATCGCGCGCGAGTACGATGGAGGTCCGAGTGGCACCGGCTGCCCGGTTTGCCGGCAAAAGCCGTCGATGGCGAGCACCATGTCTGCCGGATTGCGGAAGCCAGCGCTGTCGGGATCGAGCAGCGTCTGGAACGGGCACTCTGCGGCGGCGGCGCTCACCAACTCGTCATAGGCGTAGTCACGGCCCGATGCCGACCACGACGTCCGGCACGACTGCAGCAGCCACAGACCGCCGATGTTCTTGAGCAGCCGCGTCGTGCCGCACACGCCACCCTCGTTGGTGAAATCGAGCTCGAGCGCCCGCGGCGTGATGATCGGCGCCACCAACTCCGTCCCGAGAAGCGACCAGGTGCCGGAACTCAGAAAGGCGGTGGTCCCCGATGCCACCGCGGCGAACGCCGATGCCGTGTCATGACAGGCTGGAACGACGACAGGTGTTCCTGCACGCGCACTGTCCGCTTCTTTTCGCAGCGGCCCCAACTGCGTGCCAGCCTCCACCAACTCGGGGAGCAGCCGAGTGGGGATATCGAGAGCCTCCAGTAGATCGGTCGCCCATCGGCGCGTGGATGCGTTGACGTACTGCGTCGTCGTCGCGTTGGTGAATTCGGCACGCAGGTGCCCCGAGAGCCAGTAGTTCAGCACATCCGGGATCATCGCGATTCGATGTGCCGATGCGATCGCGGCTGGTGTCGAACGACACGCGGCATACAGCTGATAGAGCGTGTTGAACCACAGAAACTGAATGCCAGTGGTGCTGTAGATGTGTTCACGCGCGAGCTTCGAGAGCACGTCTTCCATCACGCCGTCGGTCCGAGTGTCACGGTAGGTGAACGGGCTTTCGATCAGGCTGCCGTCTTCGCGAATCAACCCGTAATCGCATCCCCACGCGTCCACGCCGATGCTCTCCAGCGGCTCGGCGCCGAGACGCTCCAGCGCACGGCGCATCTCCCGCCACACGCGATAGATGTCCCAGCGAAGGGAGCCGTTGTCGCGCACCGGACCATTGGCGAACCGACCGACTTCGGTCAGCGACAGCGAACCGCCGTTCAGCGATCCGCGGATGGCGCGGCCGCTCTCGGCTCCGATGTCGAAGGCAAGGAAATGTTTCACACGAGCCAACCGCGATTAGGTGGCGACCCCTTCGAACGAGGCCACCTTCTCCCACTGCCCGCTTCGCGCTGATTTGAGAACGGCATCGGTGACATAGTCGGTGGCAAGGCCGTCGCGGAAGGTTGGCGGTGCGCTCTTCCCCTCAGCCGCACACTGGCAGAAGTCGGCGAACTGGTGGATGAAGGTGTGCTCGTAACCGATTTGCAGCCCGGGGACCCACCAGTGCTTCATGTATGGATGGTCGCTGTCAGTGATGTGGATGCTGCGCCATCCGCGTGTACGTCCCTCGTCCCGATGGTCGAACCACTGCAAGCGATGCAGGTCGTGCAGGTCCCAGAGCGCCGAGGCATGCTCGCCGTTGATTTCGAGCGTGTAAAGCGCCTTGTGGCCTCGCGCATAGCGGGTGGATTCGAACGTGGCCAGCGAGCCGTTCCGAAATCGAGACAGGAACGCACACGCATCGTCGATCCCGACGGGCTCGACCTTGCCGGTCAGGTTGTGCTTGCGCGCCTTGACGAACGTCTCGGTCATCGCCGTCACATCCTCGATCGGCCCATTCAGCCACATGGCCGTGTCGATGCAGTGGGCGAGGAGATCGCCTGTCACACCGCTGCCGGCCACCGCCACGTCGAGCCGCCAGAGCCCTTCGCCGCCTTGCGGCAAATCCTCGGAGATCGTCCAGTCCTGCAGGAATTTCGCGCGGTAGTGGAAGATGCGACCGAGCTTTCCTTCGTCGATGAGTTGACGCAGGAGAACAACAGCGGGAACGCGGCGATAGTTGTACCAAACAGAATTCGGCACGCCGGCGCGCTCGACGGTGCTGACCATGCCTTCGGCTTCAACGGCTGACCGCGCGAGCGGCTTCTCGCACATCACCATCTTGCCGGCAGCAGCCGCGGCGATCGCGATCTCCGCGTGCGTGTCATTCGGGCTGGCAATGTCGATCAGATCGATGTCCTTGCGCTCGACGAGCGTCCGCCAGTCGGTCTCGACAGACTCATAGCCCCAGTTCGATGCGAACGCCTCCACGCGCGGGCGGTTGCGAGCGGCGACGGCCTTGAGCACGGGCTGGTACGGCAGCGAGAAATAGCGTGGCGCCTGGAGAAACGCATTGGAGTGAGTACGGCCCATGAATCCGTAGCCGACGAGACCAATGTTGAGCGGCTTGGTGGCCATTGGACGTCTCCTAGACCGCCACGGTCGCAGGTGCGTCCCACCCGTGAGCATTACGCACGTCGATCATCAACTTCAGCACGTCGTTCCACGTACTCGTCTGCATCATGACGTCGTTAGGGAACATGCAACCGTCCCAGCACAGATGCTGGACCGCACGCGTCGGTCGGCCCTCGTCATCGCGCAGCCAGTAGCCCGCGTACGTCACGACGTCGAGTTTTCCGTCGGGATCGTACGGCAAGCAGTGGCGGCCGGTCTTGTCATGGGAACCAGAGCCTTTGACGGTGCCGTCGTTCTGCGCCACGTGAAAGTCGATCGTCCATGGACGAAGCGCGCGTGCGACCAGTCGGTAGGCTTCATTCAACTGCGATCGATCCTGCCAATCGTAGCCGTTGGGAAGGATTCGATCCTCCGGCGCGTTGTAACCCATGGTGAAGAGCAGGTTGTGCGCCATATCGGCTTGATAGCCGAGCGTCCCAGGCCGGTTCACCAACTCGAGGAGCTGCAGCATCCGCTTCCAACTGTGCATGCCGCCCCAGCAGATCTCGCCTTCGGCGGCGAGCCGCTCGCCCTCACTTTCGGCAATGTCGCACGCCAACCGGAACGTCTCCGCGATCCGCCGCGTGTTGCCTTCAGGATCCTTCACCCAGTCCGCCGGACTCGACGCAGAGTCGATGCGGATCACGCCGTACTTCCGGATCCCGAGATCCCGCAGCCTCCTGCCGATGACGCATGCCTTGCGCACCTGATCCAGGAACTTGCGCCGATCGTCGTCACTTCCCATTGCCGCTCCGCCATCGGTCGGCGGCCAGACCGGAGCGACCAGCGAGCCCACGACAAAACCACGCCCGGCGACAGCGTCACGCAGCCGCTTCAGATCGTCGAGCGATGCGTCGATGCTCGTGTGCGGATCGAAGAGGAATAGATCGACGCCGTCGAATCTGGTGCCGTCGACATTGGCGGCAGCCGTAAGGTCCAGCATCGTGCCGAGGCTGATGAACGGTTCGGCGCCCGGGCTGCCCTTCCCGACCAACCCTGGCCACATTGCGTTGTGCAACGCCGGATGCGAATGCTGCGAATCGGATCCCATGGCCCCCCCCCCGTTCAGTGCGCGCGCAGCGCACGCAACGGCTCGTTGTCCGGATTGCCCGGACCAAAGTGTTTCAGGATGACGAGTGGATCGCTCGCGCTCGGATTCTCGATACGCACGCCGACCGTCGCCGCGTCAGCGGAGACGAACAGTTCGTCGTTCGTCATGTCGCCGAATCGAATCATGGCAGGCGTTGCCACTCGATGGCCGCCGAATGCTCCCTCGCCCTGGACGACGATCAGCCCGTAGGCCGCGCTATCCGTGATGCGCACCGTCCGCTTCGGCAGGACCGTCAATTCTTTCGCCGAATACCAGCCAGTGCCGTAGCAGACCCACTGCTCGCGATAGCCCTCTGATTCCGTCTCGGCGAACGGCCGCACCGGACGTGGAACGACGCGGTTGTCTCGCGCGAATGTCGGATTGACGTTGGCGTCCCAATCGAGCATGCCGATGATGAAGTCGAGATCGTCATACTTGTCCTTCGGCACGTCCTTCACGAGCAGTTCGCGCGGCACGACACGTCCTTCGACGAGCGACTGAAACATACCGAACACATCGCTGTTGACCTGCGGCTCGTACGTCACCAGCGAGCCGGGCGCGTGCAGGATGCCTGGATCGATCTGCCAGCCAGTGCTGACCTGCAGACGATACGATTTCGACAGGTTCAGGATACCGTTGTCGCCGCGACTCCAGTTCTCGAGACAGCGGCGCACATCATCCTTGGTCGTTCCCGGCTCCAGCCCCATGAACGTGTACGGGAACGCGTTGTCGATCTGGTTGTATTGCGGCGGGAAGTAGTACGCCTCCGGCTTGCCCTTGCGTCCGAC
>Ga0075433_10000200_pt1 | contig 33533 bp, 36 predicted proteins | sample RhiMethybrSRZTD2_FD_75299 | JGI IMG/M metagenome (GOLD analysis project Ga0075433, IMG submission 75299) | Populus rhizosphere microbial communities from Tennessee, USA - Rhizosphere MetaG P. TD hybrid SRZTD2 | ecosystem: Host-associated > Plants > Roots > Rhizosphere > Soil | place: USA... | reverse complement strand
ACCAAGGGCGGGCCCTTCAACGTGAAGTTCTACCAGAAGCATCTGATCGTCACGTATGACCAGCGCGGCGTCGTGAGCAACATCGACTACAAAGAGATCGGCCAGAAGTAGTCTCGCTCCGCGCGGCGTCTTGCCGCGCGCGGTATCGTGACGGGTAAAGGAGTCCCCACCATGGCACGACCTTCCAAATTTGCCCACGTCGTGTACCGGACGCGCCGGTTCGACGAGATGGTCGACTGGTACCGGCAGGTCTTCGAGGCGCAAGTGCGCCATCAGGATCCGGTGCTGGCCTTCCTCAGCTACGACGACGAGCATCATCGCTTCGCGTTCGTCAACCTGAGTGCGTTGAAGCCCACGAACACGCCCAGCGACGAGCGGGCGGACGTCGGTGTCGATCACGTCGCCTACACCTACGCGAGCGTCGGGGATCTTCTCGACACCTACTCGCGTCTCAAGCAGCGGGGAATCGTGCCGTACTGGCCGGTGCACCACGGCCCAACCTTGTCGTTCTACTATCGCGATCCCGACGGCAACCGGCTCGAGTTCCAGGTCGATTGCTTCAAGACCGCTGAGGAGGCGACGGCGTACATGGAAGGCGAGGCCTTCGCCGCGAATCCGATCGGCGTGCAGATCGATCCGGACACACTGCTCAAGCAGTACCGCGACGGTGTGCCCGAGCAACAGCTGCTGGCGCGGCCCGACGGACCGGGCATGCCGATTCCGGCCGAGCACGGCGTGTGAGCCCGAAGCGAGGCGACGATCGATACGCATCGCAGTCGTCCGGCTCGAAGCCGCCGGCGGAGCCATGCGCCCCGGCCCCAACACCCAACCAACAAACGCTAACGCCAGACACGCCGCCTCTTAGCCCTAGCTTTCAGACCGAATCCCGAACGACGACCGAGTAGAACCGGGCGGGTGGCGCCGTCAGCCGTCCGCCGCTATGCGATCAGCCGTTCAGGGATCAGGCCGAAAAGCTAAGGACGAGAAGCGGCGAGGATAGCGTTGGCGAGAATGCGCGACCCTTCGTAACACTTGTCCGGCTGCTCATAGCTGAACGCGAGCCGGATGTGACGCTCCCCACCCGTGCCCGCGAAGAACGCGCGCCCGGGCGTGTACTGCACGCGCGCCTCGGTCGCGAGCGCTTCGAGCTTGGCCACGTTGGTGGCCGACGGCAGCTTGATCCAGATGAAGAAGCCGCCCTGCGGCCGGCTGATCTCGACGTCGGTGCCCTTGAGGACTTCCCACAAGCCCTTCAGCATCGCGTCGCGCTTGGCGCGGTAGACGCCGACCAGCACCTTGACGTGCGCCTCCATGTGATCGCGCAGGAAGTAGGTGGCCACACGCGACATGAACGGGTTGACGCCGCCGCCGAAATTGAAGCCCTGGAACGCCGGCAGCATCGCCGCCGGCGCGCAGAGCCAGCCCAGGCGCACGCCGGCGCCGAGGATCTTCGACAGCGTGCCCGCGCGAATCGTGCGGCCGTTGCGATCGAGCGCGTACACCGGCGGCTTCGAGTCGCCTTCGAATCTGAGCTCGTTGTAGGCGTCGTCCTCGAGGATGAGCGTGTCGTACTCGTCGGCCAGCTCGATCAGCTCCTGGCGGCGGCCGATCGACAGGTCCGGCCCCGCCGGGTTCTGGAAGTTGACGATCGTGTAGATCAGCTTGCAGCGGCGGCCCGAGCGCCGGATCTTTTCGAGCGCCTCGCGGACCGCGCTGATGACCATGCCGTTCTCGTCGACCGGCACGCCGTAGATCTCGGGGCCGTGACGACGAATGTTGTTGAGCGAGCCCGAGAAGGTCGGCGCCTCGATGATCATCGGATCGCCCGCGTCGACGAACGCGCTGAACGCCAGCGACAGCGCGGCGCCCGACCCGTTCGCGATGAAGATGTTCTCGGGCGTCACCGCGAGGTTCTCGTAGAACTTGTACTTGTGGCAGATCAGCTCGCGCAGCCCGCGATAGCCCTGCGGATCGCCGTAGGTGAGGGCCTCGGCGCCCTCGGCGTCCATCATCTTGCGCGTGGCCTCGACCATGCCGTCGTACGGGAACGAGGCCGGATCGGGGTAGCCTCCACCGAACTCGAAGAGCGGCGTGGCGACAGGACGCGCGGTCGTGACGGATCCGCCCCAGCCGATCCGGGCCCGGCTCGACAGGAGCTCTTCGAAGTGAGCGGTGCGGGTCGGAGTAGTCATGACGGTTAGCATACGACAACCGGCGGCCCTATAATCACCTCACCATGCTCTTCCGATACTCGCGCTGGGACGGCTCTCAACAGCTCGCTGACCTCGACGCCGACGACCTCTTGGCGGCGATGTCGGACGACCTCATGTCCGACGGGGACTTGTGGAACGCGCTGCGGCGGATGTTCCAGCGCGGTCTCCAGAACCCGCAGGGGCCCCAGATGCCCGGGCTCCAGAACCTCCTCGACCGGCTGCGCAAGCGCCGTCAGCAGCAGCTCGATCGCTACGACCTGGGCTCGGCGCTGGAAGACATCAAGAAGAAGCTCGACGAGGTGATCCGCACCGAGCGCGCCGGAATCGAGAACCAGGTGAAGAATCCGGGCGACCGGGCGAAGAAGCTCGAGCCGCTGGATCAGCTTCCGCCCGACCCGGCGGGACGGATCAAGCAGCTGCAGGAATACAACTTCACCGACCCCGAAGCCGAGCGGCTCTTCCGGGAGCTCATGCAGCAGCTCCAGCAGCAGATGCTGCAGCCGTTCATGCAAGGGATGAAGCAGTCGCTCGCGAACATGAGCGCCGACGACATCCGGCGCATGCGCGAGATGATGCGCGATCTCAACCAGATGCTTCGCCAGCGCGCCGAGGGCGACGAGCCCGACTTCGACGCGTTCAAGCAGAAGTGGGGACAGAACTTCCCGGGCGTCGAGAGCCTCGACGAGCTGCTCGAGCAGCTCGGACGCCAAGCCGGCCAGCTGCAGTCACTGCTCGACAGCATGTCGCCCGGCCAGCGCCGCCAGCTCCAGGAGATGATGTCGAGCCTCTTCATGAAGGACGAGCGGCTCGAAGCCGAGATGGCCCAGCTCGCCATGCACCTTGACCAGCTCGGCCTCACCGAGGAGTTCCGGCGCCGCTACGACTTCCGCGGCGACGACAACGTCACGATGCAAGAGGCCATGCGGCTGATGGACGAGCTCCAGCAGATGGAGGAGCTCGAGCGCCAGCTGCGCCGCGTCCAGTCCCCGGACGACCTCGACAAGATCGACCCCGTCGACGTGCAGAAGCTCCTGGGCGACGAGTCGGCGCAGGATCTCGAGCGCTTGAAGGAGCTCGCCAAGAAGCTGGAAGAGGCCGGCTATCTCGAGCGTAAGGGCGATCGACTCGAGCTGACCGCGCGCGCCATCCGCAAGCTCGGCGACAAGGCGCTCAAGGATATCTTCGCGACGCTCAAGCGCGACCGCTTCGGGCGCCACGCCGTCGAGCGGCGCGGCGCGGGCGGCGATCCGACCGACGAGGCCAAGCGGTACGAGTTCGGCGATCCGTTTCTGCTCGATCTGAAGAAGACGTTGATGAATGCGGTCGAGCGCAACGGCGCCGGCACGCCGGTGCGGCTCTCCCCGGACGACTTCGAGGTCCTGCGCACCGAGCTCTCCACGCAGGCGTCGACGGTCGTCATGCTCGACATGAGCCGCTCGATGATCAACAACGGCTACTTCCTGCCGGCCAAGAAGGTCGCGCTCGCGCTGACCTCGCTGATCCGCGGCCAGTTCCCGCGGGACAATCTGTACATCCTCGGCTTCTCGCTCTACGCCAAGCAGTTCAAGGCCGAGGATCTCCCGAAGCTCTCGTGGAGCGAGTGGAACATCGGCACCAACATGCATCACGGCTTTCAGGAATCGCGCCGGCTCCTCGGACGCCAGAAGGGCGGCAACAAGCAGATCATCATGATCACGGACGGCGAGCCCACCGCCCACATGGAGGGCGCCGAGGCCGACTTCTCCTATCCGCCGACCCGCCGGACGTTCGAGGAGACGTTGAAGGAAGTCCAGCGCTGCACGCGCGAGGGCATCACGATCAACACATTCATGCTGGAACAAAGCCGCCTGCTCACGCAGTTCATCGAGCAGCTGGCGCGCATCAACAAGGGCCGCGCCTTCTTCGCCAGCCCCGACCGCCTGGGCGAGTACATCCTGGTCGACTACGTCCGCAACAAGCGCCGCGGCGTCGCGTAGTCTGCGCGCGTCGACCTACCGAGATTCCGGGTTCGGGTCGTCTAGGACGCGCTGCGCGTGGCGCCCGATGCCAGCAGCACGTCGATCTCGTCGTTGGCGATCCCGACCTCGCGCAAGATCTCGACGCTGTGCTCGCCGAGCCGCGGGGGCAGGCGGCGGATGGCGCCGGGAGTTTTCCCGTAGACCGCCGGAATGCCCGGCAGCCGCAGCGTCCCCTCGGTCGGGTGCTCGACGATCTGCCAGAAGCCGACGGCGTCCAGGTGCGGATCGCGTAGCAGCGATTCGAGCGAGTTGACGGTCATCGCCGGGATGTTGCGCCGGTCCAGCTCAGCCAGCCATTCGGCGTTCGTGCGGCTCGGTGCGATACGAGCGAGCTCTTCGTAGAGCTGCTCGATGTGCTTCAGGCGGGATCCGAGCGTCTTGTAGCGCGGATCGTCCAGGAGATCCTGACGACCGACGAGCGCGAAGAAGTCGCGCCAGTTCTGGTCCGTGTACGGCAGGATCGCCATGTATCCGTCGCGCGTCTTGAACGGACGCCGGTAGGGGTTGAGGATCCGCTTGTAGCCGATCGTGTCCTGCGCCGGCACGAATGTCTCGCCGTAGAGGTGCTCCACCATCACCCAGGCGGCCATGCTCTCGAACATCGGCACCTCGACTTCCTGACCTTCGCCCGTGCGCGCCTTGTGGTAGAGAGCGGCGAGCACCGCCGCCAGCACGGTCATCGAGCTCGTCTTGTCGGCGACGATCGTGGGCACGTAGCGCGGCTCGCCGATGAGCGAGGCCTGAGCGGACGCGACGCCGGAGGCCGCCTGGATGATGTCGTCGTAGGCGGGCTTCTCGCCGTAAGGCCCGGCGGCCCGAAAGCCGTACGTGCCGACGTAGACGATGCCCGGGTTGATCTCGCGGAACGTCTCGTACGACATCCCGAGCCGCCGCGCGGCCTGTGGCCGATAGTTGTGCAAGAGCACGTCGGCGTGCTCGGCGAGGCGTCGCAGCACGCGCCGGGCCGATTCCTGCTTGAGATCGAGCACGATCGACCGCTTGTTGCGATTGACCGCGAGGTAGAACGCGCCCATGTTGGGGTTGCGCATGGGGCCGAGCTGTCGCGTGGTGTCGCCCTCGGGCGGCTCGACCTTGACGACGTCGGCGCCGAGGTCGCCGAGCTGCTGCGCGGCCCACGGGCCGAGCACGACCGTCGTGCAGTCCACCACACGCACGCCGCTGAGCGGTCCCGACATGGCGGAATCCGATTGGTCGCGGCTACGCGCCGCCGGTGACGAGGAGCGTCTGGCCGCTGACGAAGTCGCTGTCGGGACTGCAGAAGAGATAGATCGCGCCCGCCGCTTCCGCGGGCAGTCCGCCGCGCCCGAGCGGGATCATCTGGTTCATGGCGGTGATGCGCGCGCCCTGCACGCCGACCTTCACCTGACGCCCGGCGACCTCGATCGTGCCGGCCTCGCCCTCGGCCAAGGGCTTCGTCAGGCGCGTCTGGATGTACCCGAAGGCCACGCAGTTCACGGTGACCGCATAGCGGCCCCATTCCTTGGCGAGCGTGCGCGTCATGCCGGTGACGGCCGCCTTGGCCGACGAGTAGTTCACCTGGCCGGCGTTGCCGCGCACCCCGGACGTCGACGAGATCTGCACGACCTTGCGCACGATGCGCTCACCGCGCTTGGACTCCGCCTCGAACTGCTCGCGCAGATACGGCGCGAACGCGCGGAGGATCCGGAACGGCGCAGTCACGTGGACGTCCATGATGGCGTACCACTGCTCGTCGCTCATCTTCTGGATGACGTTGTCCCAGGTGTACCCAGCGTTGTTGACGATGACGTGAAGGCCGCCCAGCTGCCTCGTCGCGACGTCCACGATGCGCTCACCGAAGTCCTTGGCCGTCACGTCGCCGTTGCAGGCGACCGCGCGGCCACCGATCCCTTCGATCAGGGCGATCGTCTCCTTCGCCGGCGCTTCGTCGAGATCGTTGACCACCACCGCTGCGCCGTCCCGCGCGAGCCGCAACGCCACGTCGCGTCCGATGCCGCGCCCCGACCCCGTCACGATCGCTACCTTGCCGTCGAGCTGTCCCATCGCGTCGTCTCCCGCTATCGAGTGATCGTCCGCGCGTCGTCGCGCGGGGGCGGCCCCGCGATTTCCCGTCGGCCGCATCCGCCCTGATACCTCGAAGACACGAGGGCCGTCAAGCAAGTTCGCGGAAAGTCGACGATCGGTGGGCACGTGCGGTGCGGCCCTGCCTGCGGACGACACAGAACTTCGTGAGGCGAGGCGGTTCGCGATACACCTGGAATAGACATTTCCTCCACGGCGCGGCTCACTGCGAGCCGGCCGGGAGGCGGCCCCTCACCGGTACACGAGCCATGGATACCTGGGTACATCAGCGGATACGAGCGACCTATCGCCTGCGTACGATCGCCTGGTGCCTCATCGCCGTTGCCGCGGTTGTGTTCGCCGCCAGCCAGCACCGCTACATCAGGAACTTCCTGAACGGCCCGTTCGACTTCGCCCAGGCCGATCTGGATGCGATCGAGGACGTCGCGGCGACGCCGCGATACTTCGTGCGTGTGACGGGGTCGAGGGCGCTCGACACGGGGATTCAACAGATCTCCAAGCGTAAGCGAGCCGGTGTCGAGACCGGCAGCGCGGTGACGGCTTCGTACTACGCGCTCGTAGTCGGTGAGCGGCTCCTGGTCGTCAAGCGGTCGCACGGCGCCGCGACCACCGCGGTGGGTGAATTGCACGCGATGCCCGCCGATCTTCAGCAGCACCTGTTCGCCACGCAGCAGATGCAGGCGATCCGCGGACGTTTCTACCCGTACTATCTCGACGAGTCCACGTTTCGCGTGCCCGGCTACATCGGCGCCGCCGTGGCGCTCGTGCTCGTCGTCCTTCTGGTCAAGTACGGGCTACCGGCGTGGCGATATGCTCGGAACGCCGCGTCCCATCCCGTCGTGCAGCGCGTGGCGTCGTGGGGCGATCCGCTCGCGACCGCCGTGGAAGCTCGCCGGGAGGCCGAATCGCCGCGCTACCGCGGGGGCAGCTGGCGCCTCGGGGACAAGCACCTGATTCAGTCGGCGCCCTTCGCGTTCGATCTCCTGCGACTGTCCGATTTGCTGTGGGCCTACAAGAAAGTCACCAAGCACAGCGTCAACTTCATCCCGACCGGCAAGACCTACGCGTGCATCCTGGCGTGCTACGGCGGTACGGCGGAGGTAACGGGGAAAGAGAAGGACGTCGACACGCTCCTGAGTTTCGCCGCGGAGCGCGCGCCGTGGGCAGTGTTCGGGTACACGGACGACCTGAACAAAGCGTTCCGGCAAAAGAACGCGGAGTTCTGTGCGGCCGTCGAGCAGCGAAAGCAGGAGCCGGCGCGTCAGGTGGCTCGATGATGAACGCGCGGATCAATCGAATCGTGACGCGCGTCGTACTACCGATGCTGCTCATCGCCGCGACGGCGAGCGGCCAGGGCACCAGGGCCATCGAGCGTCGGTTCACCCTTCCGGATCACGGGCCGTTCGTGATTCACGTTCCGGCCGACTGGAGACAGGAGCTGCGCCAGCCGCCCAACCGTCTGCCGCCGACGATCACGTTCGCGCCTGGATCCGGGCAGCCGTTTCAAGTTCTGCTGACCACGATCTGGCCGGCGTCGAAGGAGCGCGCACCTCTTTCGCGCGACCGGCTCCGCGCGGTGGTGGAGCGAAGCGCCCAGAGCGCCCGGGCCCAGTCGATCGAGCGCGATTTGCCGCTCGTCGAGTTCCAGGGCCGCTCGGGACCGGGCTTCTATTTCTCGGCCCCCGATCGCGCGCCGAAACCCGGCGAATTCGATTCGCTGACGCACGGGATCGTCCGGGTGGGCGAGCTGTCGGTCACGTTCACGATCCTGACCAACAAGGTCCAGGAGCCGATCGTCAAGCAGGCGCTCGATGCGTTGAAGGGGGCGCTTCAGGAGGGCGCCTGAGCCCTCGCATCTCAGCTCCGACCGGTTTTAGCCGCGCGCCGCGACCGGTTCGCCCAGCGGCGTCGCTCGGCTCTCCTGGCCCTTCATCAGCCGCCGGATGAGCGGTGTGGCGATGAACGTGCTGGTCAGCGCCATGATCACGAGCATCGAGAAGACGTCGGTGGGCAAGAGTCCCAGATCTTTGCCGATGTTGATCGCGATCAGCTCCATCATCCCGCGGGTGTTCATGCACACGCCGATCGTAAGCGCGCTCCGCCGTCCCTCGCCGACCAGTCGGGCGGCCGCGTATCCGCCTCCGAGCTTGCTGACGAACGCCACGGCGAGGATCAGCAGGAGCGTCACGAGGCCTGTCCAACCCTGATGGCGCCGATATCCGTCCGGAGCCCTGTATAGGCGAAGAAGATCGGCAGGAAGAACACCCAGACGATCGGCCAGACGCGGCCCTTCCACTCCTGCACGAATCGGCGGTCGTCGTGGACCGCGACACCGATCACGAAGCCCCCGATGATCGCGAAGACCCCGAGGTTGCTGGTGACCGCGGCGGAGACGAACAGCAGGATCACGATGTACGGCACGAACGTCGGCCGAAGCCCACCGTGACGCGTGAGTTCATCGGCGATCGCGCGCCGCAGGGGCTTGCGAATCACGAGAAATACGAGCGCCAGGTAGACAGCCAGGCCGGCCAGTCGCGGGACGACCCACCCCCAGCTGAACGCGCCATTCACGAGCAATGAGATCGCCCCGAGGACGATCCAGCCCGACACGTCGCCGATCGCCGCGGCGCCGATCGTGAGCGCCGCCGTCCGCGTATGTGAGAGCCCGAGCTCCATGAGGATCCGGCCCAGCACCGGGATCGCCGTGATCGACATCGCCACGGCGAAGAAGAGCTGGAAGCCGAAGAGCGACACCGGCTCCGACAGCCTCGCGTGGAACCACGGCGCCGTCAGATACCCCATGACGAAAGGCACCGCGAGGCCCACCGCGCTGATGGCGACGATCGGTCGGAGGCTCGCGCCGAGGTGGCGCCGGAACTCGAACTCGAGGCCGATCTGGAACAGCAGGAGGATCAGTCCGACCTGGGCCAGACCCGTGAAGATCGGGCCGGTCGATACCGGAAACAACGTGTGTATGAGGCCCGGGAACAGGGCGCCGAGAAGGCTCGGCCCAAGCAGGACACCGGCGAGGATCTCGCCCGACACGTCGGTCTGACCGAGCCGCCGCACGAGCGCGGTGACGAGCCGGGTCGCGAGGAGGATCACGATCAGCTGATACAAAAGCTGGAGCGTGATCTCTTCGGCGCCAGCGCCCACCGCTGATTCAGCCGCGGGGCCGCCCGGAAGCTGGGCGGCGACCGTCGAGCCGAGCACTACTGCGCGAGCATCACGCGCCGGTCACGTTGTAGAGCCGCGCGCAGTTGTCCCAGAGGATCTTTCGCTTGCTGGTCTCCGAGAGCGGAAGCTTCAGGAAAATGTTCGTCGCCTCTGGGAAGTGCGAGTCGGAGTGCGGGTAGTCGGTCGAGAACACCAGCGTGTCGTCGCCGAGCTTTTGTACGACCCACTCGACTTGATCCTCGTCGGGATCGACGCTGATGAAGCACTGGCGGCGGAAGTACTCGCTCGGCGGTGCCTGCAGCTTCGCGGTCTCGCCGCTCTTCGCCATCTCCCAGTACTCGTCCAGGCGCCAGAGCAGCCACGGCAGCCAGCTGCAGTTGCCCTCGAGGAATGCCACGCGCAGCCGCGGGAAGCGCTCGAGGATGCCGCCCACCGTCATCGACGCGACGGCGGCCATCAGCTCGACTGGGTTGTTCAAGCCGCCCGCCATCGTCGTGCTCGGCGCGGTGAGGAACCGATTCACGAAATGCGTGTCGGAGTAGTTGTTCGGCGCCGGATGGAAACAGATCGGGATGTTCAGGCGCTCGGCCTCCGCCCAGAGCGGATCCATCTTCGGGTCGTGCAGGTTCACGCCGTTGACTGGATTGGGCATCATCTGCGCGGCGCAGAAGCCGAGCTCCTTGACCGCCCGCCGGATCTCGCCGGCCGCCAGGGTCGCGTCGTGCAGTGTGACGAGCGCGGCCGCCTGCATCCGCGTGGGGTCCGCCTTGCGAAAGTCCTGCGCCCAGTCGTTCCACGCCCGGCAGAGCGCCAGCGCGAACGCGGGCTCGAAGGCGTCCACGCAGACGACCGGAAGCGTGCGGAACAGCACGGCGATGTCGAGACCCTCGACGTCCATCGCCCGCAGCTGAGAGGCCGAGTCGAAGCGTGCGGCGGCGTACTCCTTCAGCACGCTGGCAGCGCGCTGCTCGGCGTCCACGCGTCCGCGGCCGAGCGGCCGCGGGAACGTGAAGTCGCCGACCGTCCACTGGCTCGTGTACGCCCCGCGTGTAGCGGTGGGCCGCGGCGTCTGGTCGCGGAACTTCGGGTCGAGGTAGCGATCGTACAGGTCCGAGGGCTCGATCACGTGCAGGTCGCTGTCGAGGACGCGGAAGCCCGCTTTCATTTCGCCCTCCCGGTATGGTCGGCGATGACCTGCGCGACGCACGACGTGACTCTCGCGCCGGTCGGCAAATGGAGGAACTCGTTGGGTCCGTGCGCGTTCGAGCCCGGCCCCATGGCGCCGGTGATCAGGAACTGCGCCTCGGGGAAGCGCTCGCCCAGCATGCTCATGAACGGGATCGAGCCGCCGAGCCCGGAGAACACCGCCGGCTTACCGAAGTAGGTCATCGACGCGCGGTTGATCGAGTCGAGCAGCGCCGGATTGGTGGCCGGCGCGTTCCAGCCGTTGCCCGCGTCGCCGTAGGTGTCCATCGTGACCTTCGCGCCGTACGGCGGATCGGCCTCGAGGATCTCCTTGAGTCGGCGCACGGCGCGGCCGGCTTCGCACGTCGGCGGCAGTCGCAGCGAGAGCTTGAGCGAGGTCTTCGGTCGCAGCACGTTGCCGCCGTCCGCGGGCAGGGGCAGGCCGGCCGCTCCCGTGATCGCGAGCGCCGGACGCCAGGTGTTGTTCAGGATCAGCTCGTACGGGTCGGTGCTGATCGGCGTGCCGCCCGGCGGGAACGGGAAGCGATCGTACACTTCCGTGCCAAGGACCTTCGCAACCTCGCGCGCCTCGGCCTGCCGCTCGCGTGGGATGTCGACGTGGAAATCGCGCGGGAGGATCTGGCCCGTCTTCGAATCCTCGATGCGCTCGAGCAGCTGGCGCAGGATCCGAAAGCTCGACGCGACGATGCCGCTGGCCGCGCCGGAGTGCACGCCTTCGGTCAGCACCTCGACGGTGAGGACGCCGCCGACCACGCCGCGGAGCGACGTCGTGCCCCAGAGCTGCTCGTAGTTGCCGCAGCCCGAGTCGAGACACACGACCAGGCTCGGCGTGCCGAGCTTCGCCTTCAGCGCGTCGACGTAATAGGGGAGATCCGCGCTGCCGCTCTCCTCGCACGCCTCGATCAGCACCACGCAGCGCGCGTGACGCGTGCGCTGCTCCTGGAGCGCCTGGATCGCGGTGAGCGCCGCGAAGGTGGCGTAGCCATCGTCACCGACGCCGCGGCCGTAGAGCTTGTCGCCGCGCTGCACGGGCGTCCACGGCCCGTAGCCCTCGGCCCAGCCGACCATCTCCGGCTGCTTGTCGAGATGTCCGTAGAGCAGCACCGTGTCGGTGCCTGTCCCCGGCGCCTCCATGAGGATCACCGGCGTGCGGCCTTCGAGTCGCACGACCTCGATGCGCAGGCCTTCGATCGGCCGCTCGGCGGCCCAGCCGCGCAAGAGCTCGACCGCGCGATCGATGTGGCCGTGCTCGCGCCACTGGGCGTCGAACATCGGCGACTTCGCCGGGATCTTCACGTATTCGTGGAGGGTCGGAACGATGCTCTGGTCCCACGTCTTCTGGACGAAGTCGCGGATCTTACCGTTGTCGAGCGCCATGGGGGCTCCTCAGGAAGCGATGCGCAGGCCCGAACGGATCTCCCAGAGCTCCTGCAGCTCGAGCGGCGCATCGGCAATGCGCGCGAGCTTGCCGCACAGGCGACAGTGGATGAACGCCGGCTCGCGGCCGACGTAGGTGCTGTCGCACTTGGGACACCGCGCTTGCGGTGTGGCGAGGAAACGCTTCGCGGTCCTCTGCAGCGTGTGCTCGGGAGTGAGACGGATCACCGTCGCCGTGGGCGGCGCGGCCTTCCGTTTCGCGCGTTTCGCCTTCGCCAGCTTCATGGGCGAACGTCATTGTAGCGTATCTTGGGCCGAATGAGAGTCGGTGTAGTCCTCGATGGGCGGCGTACGGCCGCCGAGATCGCCGAGCTCGCCAAACTGGCCGAGACGCACGGGTTTTCCAACGTCTGGCTGTCCGGCGGCGCCCGCACGAAGGACCATTTCGTGCGGCTCGCGCTGGCGGCCGCCGCGACGCGGCGGATCAAGCTCGGCCCGATCGCGGTGAGCCCGTTCGAGATGCACCCCGTGCATATCGGCCTGGCGCTGCTCACGCTCGACGAGATCGCGCCCGGCCGCGCCTGCGTGGTGCTCGGCGCCGGCGGCGATCTGGCGGCGACTCTGGGGCCGCCGGCGCGCGGGCGCGTCGAGGCCGTCGAGGAATGCCTCGACATCCTGCGCGCTCAGGCGGCGGGCGGCGAGATCGACTACGTGGGCGCGCACTATCGAGTGACCGGGCTCTTCTCGCCGTGGAGCCGTGTCGTGATGGACCGGCTCTACCTGGGCGCGAACCGACCGCGGATGTTGCGGCTCGCGGCGCGCAAGGCCGACGGCGTGATGGTGACCGACATGCCGCTCGCGTATCTCGACTCGCTCGTCGCGCGCATCCGCGGCGACCTTCTCGACGCCAACCGGGATCCGCGCTCGTTCGTCGTGAGCAACTGGTTCGTGTGGAACGTGCAGGATACGCGCGCGGAGGCCGAACGGCTGGCGCGGCGGCAGCTCGGTTTTCGCCTCTACTACATCCGGGACGTCGCCGCGTCGATCGGCCTGCCCGAGCCCGAGGCGCGCGAGCTGGCGGCCCGGCAGCCCGAGATGCTGCGCGCGATCTTCCAGGGCCGCGAGCCCTGGTCCCCGCCGGCGCCGGTCGCGAAACGGCTAATCGAGCACCTGACCTTGACCGCCGATCGCCGCGGGCTCGACGGGTGCGTCGAGCGCCTCCATGCGTTCGCGCGCCTGGGGCTCAGCGAGATCGCGCTGGCCCCGCACGGCGATCCCCTCAGGGCGATCGAGCTCATCGGTGAAGCCGTGATCCCCGCGGTCGACCGTGACGGCGCTTCCGGCGTTCCGTGACTGGCGGGCGGCCTATAGCGTATCCTGTGCCGGGAGGACGCATGATCAAGCTCGACCACTTGACGATCGCGGTGACCAACTGCGAGAAGTCACGCGACTGGTACATCGAGACGCTCGGGCTCAAGCTCGAGTTCGAGATACCAGAGCGCCGCACCTCGGCCGTGCAGGACGAGTTCGGCTTCACGCTCTTCCTCGCCGAGACGCCCGGCGGACCGGGACGGCCGAGCTGCGTCCTGACGTTCCAGGTGAGCGACGTGGAGGCCAAGCACAAGCAGCTGGTGGCCGCCGGCGTGCAGTTCGTCCATCCTCCGCAGAAGACGTTCTGGGGTTACGGCGCGGATCTCAAGGATCCCGACGGCTATCACATCTGGCTGTGGGACGAAAAGACGATGCGGGAGAAGGGCGAGGCCTGAGCCAGAAAACTGGGGCCACGCCGCCAGCCGGCGTGGCCCCGGTACCGCGATCGACGGTGCTGCGAATTAGTCCGGGGACTGGATCGACTTCAGCGGGTCGGTGCTACCGTCCAGGCCGACGTACGGATGCAGCTCTTTGACGATCTTCTTGTCGCCTCTCGACTCATAGGCCGCGTCGATGTAGTTACCGGGCGACAGGTTGGCTTCCTGACCCTCGGTGACCCACAGGCGCGTACCGTCTTCCAGGACGATCGTGTGGTTGTGGATGTCCATCGATCGGATCGTTCCCCGCGCTTCCTCGGCCGCCACGGTCACTGCCAGGCCGAGCGTCAGAGCCAGTGCCAATCCCAACGTCTTCCCCATCTGTGATCTCCTTCAAAAAGGTTTGGTCATGTATGGGCGATGCAATTGGAGTGCCGGAAGGAGGGGGAGCCCGATCGCTCGATTTCGTATGGACTTGGGGGGCGTGGCCGTGTCGCCGGCGACGATTTGGAGCGTGGCAGAACGCCACACCGTGGCGAAGCGCCACACCGCCTAGCGGCGCACGTAGTTGCTGAGCCCCGAATCCACCAGGAAACGCCGGATCAGCGGCGCCGGAATCACCGTGGTCTCGCCCGCCACCGGGACTTCGAGCACACGCTCTTTCATTTCCGGAATCGCGACCTTCGCCGTGCGGTAGCTCTCGACGATGGCGACCAGCTCCCCCGTCTCCGCATCGAATACGCCCCCGCCGCTCGAACCGTAGCTGACGGTCGCGCTCACCATCCGCGGCGGCCCCTCCACCGGCAGCTCGCCCAGCGGCGCTTCGATCTGGCTGACGACGCCGCGCACGACCGTGAAGCGCTGGCCCCACGGAAACGAGACGAGCAAGATCTCGTCGCCGAGCGTCGTCGTCATCTTCAAGCGCGCGGGGGTGACATCGGCGTACTCGGTCTCGACGATGGCGAGATCGCGGTCGCCACTCACGAACGCGATCGTCGCCGGCATCATGGTGGTCTGTCCGGCCAGCCGCACGTAGAGCTGCTGCGGGCGGGACGGCTCGAGAAAATGCCGGGCCGTCGCGATCCACATACGCCGCGACGCGAAGTGCGTCGCGACGATCACGCCGGAGGCCGCCCGGCTGATGCCGGCCTCGTGCTCGGACCTGAGCTGCACGGTCGAGGCAAGGATGCCGCGGATCAGCTGGCTCCGGTCAATGGTGGCCGGGGCCGGGCCCGGCGAGGCGCAAGCGGCGCCGGCCAGCACGAGCCCGGCCAGCACGAGCGCGCATCTCATGCTTCGTCCTCGGTCGCCTGGCGCTCGAGGATTCGATAGAGCGTGCGCCGATCGATCCCGAGCAACTCCGCCGCGCGGAGCTTGTTGCCGCCGGATTCCTCCAGCACCTTGTTCACGTACCAGCGTTTGACGTCTTCCAGGGTCATCCCCTCAGCTGGAAGACGCGGCGCACGGTCGTGCTCTTCACGCAGATGCGGCGGGAAGTCATCGGGCAAGAGCGCCTCGGACGACGACAGCGCCGTGGCGCGTTCGATGACGTGTTCGAGCTCGCGCACGTTGCCCGGCCAGCGGTAGCCGGCGAGCAGCGCGACCGATTCGGGCGCGAGGCGCTTGACCGGGCGGCCGCTGCGGCGCGCGAACATCTCGAGGAAGTGCTGGGCCAGGAGCGGAATGTCCGACGCCCGCTCGCGCAACGGCGGCACCGTGATCGTGACGACGTTGAGCCGGTAGTAGAGGTCGTCACGAAATCCGCCGTCGGCCACGAGCTTGCGGAGATCGCGGTTGGTCGCGACCAGCACCCGCACGTCGATCGGGATCGCGTCGTTGCCGCCGACGCGGCGGATCGACCGCTCCTGCAAGGTGCGCAGGAGCTTGGCTTGGAGCGGCGCCGTGAGCTCGCCGATCTCGTCGAGGAAGCAGGTGCCGCCGGCCGAGGTCTCGAGCAGGCCGCGCCGCGCCGCGAACGCGCCGGTGAACGCACCGCGCTCGTGGCCGAACAGCTCCGACTCGAACAGCGCCTCGGGCAGCGCGGCGCAGTCGACGACCACGAAGGGCCGCGCGGCTCGCGCGCTGGCGCCGTGAATCGCGCGCGCGACCAGCTCCTTGCCGGTCCCGGTCTCGCCCTCGATCAGGACGGTCGTGTCGAGCGCCGCCATGCGCGCGATGAGCTTGTAGATCTCGACCATCTGGTGCGACTGGCCGACCAGGCCCTCGAAGCCGTAGCGCGCGCGGAGCTCCTGGCGATACTGGAGATTCTCGCGGGCCAGCCGCCGAGCATCGAGCGTGCGCCGCACGACGATCTTGATCTCCTCCATCCGGAAGGGCTTGGAGAGATAGTCGAACGCGCCGGCGTTCACCGCCTCGATCGCGGTCTGGATCGTGGCGAAGGCGGTGAGGATCACAACCGGCAAATCGGGCTGGATCGTCGCGAGCTGTTTGAGAACGGCGAGCCCGTCGAGATCGGGCATGCGCAGATCGACCAGCGCCATGTCGAAGGGCTCGGCGCCGGCCAGGCGCAGCGCCTCCTCGCCGCCGCCGGCGACGCGCACGCGATAGCCCTCGCGCCCGAGCGTCTCGGCCAGGAGCTCGCGCGCGACCTGGTCGTCGTCGACCACCAGGAGCACCGGCGTCGCGGCGGTCACACGTGGCCCCTGAGCGCGGGCAGGCACACCCGGAAGGTGCTGCCGCTGGCGGCGGCGCTGTCGAGCTCGATCCGTCCCTTGTGCTCGCGTACGATCTCGGCGGTGATGAACAATCCCAGACCGGTACCGTGGCCGGCTTCCTTCGTCGAGAAGAACGGCTCGAAGATGTGCTTGCGATCGTCCGGTGAGATGCCGGGGCCCGTGTCGGCGATGGCGATCTCGACCTCGTCCTGGCCCGGCCGCGCGCGCGTGGTCATCGCGACGCGCCCGTCGGGCGGCGTGGCGTCGATCGCGTTGGTGAGGAGGTTCAGGATCACCTGCTGGAGCTGATCGCGCTGGCCCAGGACGGTGGGCAGCCTGGGCTCGGTGCGCACGTCGAGCGTGAGCCGGGCGCCGGCGAGCCCGGGCCGAACCAGCTCGGCCGTGTCGCGAACCAGCGCGTTGAGCTCGACCGCCGTCGGCTCGCTGGGCGCGCGTCGCGTGGCGTCGAGGAGCCGGCCGATGATCTCGATGACGCGCGCCACCTGGGTCTCGATGACGCCGAGGCGCCGGGTGACGTCGTCGGACAGGAGCGCGGGCGGCAGGTCCTTACGGAGGAGCTCCAGATGTCCGGCGACGGAGTGCAGCGGCGTGCCGACCTCGTGGGCCACCTCGGCCATGACCCGGCCGGAGAGCGCCAGCCGCTCGGCGTGACTCAGCCGGCGCTGCATCTCGTAGAGCAGCACGTTGAGCTGCTCGACCTGGCGGACCCGGTGATCGAGCTCGCCGGTAGCTTCGGCGATGCGCGTCCTGAGCTCCTCGCTGAACCGCGCGATGCGCGCCACCATCTCGTTGAAGTGGTCGGCGAGCACGCCGAACTCGTCCGTGGTCGTCACGGTGACCGGCGTCGGTGCGCCGTCGTCGGTCGCCGCGGAGATCGCGTCCATGAAGCGGCGGATCGGGCGGTCCACGACGATCTGGATCGCGAGCGTCATCAGGACGCCCATCAGCACGAGCGAGATGCCGGCGAGCGTGAGGGCCCAGAACTGGATCCGCCCGATCAGCTGGTCCGAGCGCTGCGCGGAGAACTTCACGGCGACCGCGCCGGCCACCGCGCCGCCGAGCGTGATCGGCGCCATCACCTCCCAGTGGTGCTCCCGGCCGCGGCTGATGGCGCGCGAGATGACCCGCCCGCGCTGGACGTCCTCCGCGTCGGTCCAGTTGAACGAGAGCTGGCTGCGTGGCTCGTTCGAGGCCACCAGCGTCATCCCGTCGGCGTCGAAGGTGAGGACGTCGAGCTGGAGCACGCTGGTCCGGATCTCGAGCAGGCGCCCGATGAGCTGCTGCAGCGCGGGGCCGCTCTCGAGCTGGCGCCCGCCCCCGAGCGCGGCGGCGACCTCACGAGCGTAGACGATCGCGCGGTTCTGGAGATCCTCTTCGATGGCGCGGCGCGCGAGGCCGAGGCTAACCCAGGTGAACCCCGACGAGACGACGAGGATGACCAGCGTGCTGAACAGCGTGAGCTTGTGGCGGACGCTGAGGCGCAAGCGGCCGCCGCCCGTCACCCGGTGGTGACGCTCGGGCACTCTCCACGGCGGCCGTGGCGGCGACGCCGTGAGCCTGTCACGATCCCCGGGATCACAGCCCGGGACGGTAACATGCCCACCGGCCCTCGGCAACGCAGCCGCCGGAAGCTGGTAAGATCGAAGCACGAGGAGGACGAGACCATGTGGGGATCGCGGTCGAAGCTGGCCATGCCGTCGAAGGACAAGGTCCTTCCGGGTCGGAGCGAGCGCATGCGCGTGCCGGCCGCTCATTTCGTGAATCGCCATCCGCTGGCGGCGCCGTTTCCGGCGGGGCTCGAGATGGCGATGTTCGGTCTCGGCTGTTTCTGGGGCGCCGAGCGCAAGTTCTGGGAAGCGCCCGGCGTGTTCACGACGGCGGTCGGCTATGCCGCCGGCTTCACGCCCAACCCGACTTACGAGGAGGTGTGCACCGGTCTCACTGGTCACAACGAGGTCGTGCTGGTGGTCTTCGATCCCAAGGTCATCAGCTATGACGGAATCTTGAAAGTCTTCTGGGAGAGCCACGATCCGACCCAGGGGATGCGGCAGGGCAACGATGTCGGCACGCAGTATCGCTCGGGCATCTACGTCTACACGCCCGAGCAGCGCCGGCAGGCCGAGGCCTCGCGCGACGCGTACCAGCGGCTGCTAGGGAAGGCGGGCTACGGCCCGATCACGACCGAGATCCTCGACGCGCCCGAGTTCTACTACGCCGAGGACTATCACCAGCAGTATCTCGCCAAGAATCCGGGTGGCTATTGCGGTCTCGGCGGCACGGGCGTTGCGTGCCCGACGGGCCTCGTCGAAGCCGCGGGCCGCGCGACGTCCTAGCGCTTGCTGACGCTGGGGGCGCGCGTCCGCGCCCCCAGGCGGTCGGCTATCGACTCTTCAGCGTCTGCCACACACGCTCGGGCCGCAGCGGCATGTCGAGGTGTCGCACGCCGAACGACTTGAGCGCGTCGACCACCGCGTTGACGATCGCCGGTGTGGAACCGATCGTCGCGGCCTCGCCGATGCCCTTGGCGCCCATCGGGTTGCGCGGCGACGGTGTGACCGTCTGATCGGTCTTGAACGACGGCAGATCGTCGGCGTGAGGCAGCGCATAGTCCATGAGCGTTCCCGTCACCAGCTGTCCGTCCGGACCGTAGACGAGCTCCTCGAGCATCGCCTGCGCGATGCCCTGCGCGATGCCGCCGTGCACCTGGCCGTCGACGAGCGTGGGGCTGATCCGTACCCCGCAATCGTCGACCGAGACGAAGTCGCGCACGGTGCTTCGGCCGGTCTCGCGATCGACTTCGATCACGGCGACGTGAGCGCCGAACGGATAGACCAGGTTCGGCGGGCGGAAGAACTCGGTCGACTCGAGCCCTGACTCGATGCCGTCCGGCAGGCCCTCGCCGTACGCCTTCGGGGCGATCGCGTCGAGGGTGAGCGCCTTGCCGGGCACGCCTTTCACCTGATAGCGGCCGTCGGCGTATATGACGTCGTCGGGGGCGGCCTCGAGCATGTGTGCCGCGAGGCGTCGGGCCTTGGCTTGCACCTTCAGCGCCGCTCCGAGGATCGCCGAGCCGCCAACCACGAGGCTGCGGCTGCCGCCGGTGCCGTTGCCCATCGGAGTGTTCAGGGTATCGCCGTGTCGGACCACGATCTTGTCGAACGGCACGCCGAGATGGTCGGACAGAATCTGCGAGAACGCGGTCTCGTGGCCCTGGCCGTGCGCCGAGGTACCGGTGTAGGCGGTCACCGTGCCGCCCGGCTCCACGCGCACCACCGCGCTCTCGAAGGGACCGAAGCCGCACATCTCGACGTAGCAGGACATGCCGATGCCGAGGAGCTTCCGGTCCTGACGCTGTAGCCGCTCCTTCTGCTCGGCCCGAAGCTTGGCGTAGCCCGCGAGCTCGAGCGCCTTCGTGAGCGCGCGGTCGTACTCGCCGCTGTCATAGTGCTGGCCGGTCGGCGCCTGGTACGGAAACGCGCTCGGCGGGATGAAGTTCTTACGCCGCACCTCTTCGGGGGCGCGGCCGATCTCGCCGGCGATCACGTCCATCAGCCGCTCGAGGTAGTACGCCGCCTCGGGCCGCCCGGCGCCGCGATACGCGGCAACGGACGTGGAGTTCGTGAACACGCACGTCGACTGGAGATCGACATTCGTGAACTTGTAGACGCCGACGCCCATGCTGAGCGTGAGGTCGGGGATGAACGTGAAGACCGGATAGGCGCCGATGTCGGCGGTCACCCGCATGCGCAGCGCCGCGATGGTGCCGTCGTCCTCGACCGCCGCCTCGAGATCGGTGACCTGCGCGCGCCCGTGGGTGGTTGCCATCATGTGCTCGACCCGGGTTTCCGTCCAGCGCAGCGGTATCCGGTAGAGCTTCGCGAGCGCGGCGAGGGTCGCGTCCTCGGGATAGCAGCCGAACTTCACGCCGAAGCCGCCGCCGACTTCCGGCGCGATGACGCGGATGAGGTTCTGCGGCATGCTGAGCGCGGTGGCCAGATCGTTGCGCAGCCCGTGCGGAGCCTGATTCGTCGCCCACACGACGATACCGCCCGAGGTGGGATCGGGCGCCGCCAGGGTGGCGCGGCCCTCCATCGGCACGCCGCTGAGCCGCTGGCTGTTCATGCGCTGCTTCACGACGCGCTTGGCCTTGGCGAAGACGGCGTCGGGGTCGCCGGACTTGATCGTGGTCTGATGTTCGATGTTGCCCGGCGCATCGTCGTGGAGCTGCGGGGCGCCGTTGGCCATCGCCCCGAAGAGATCGGTGACGGCCGGCAGCGGCTCCCAGTCGACGACGACATCCGCCGCGGCGTCGACCGCCACGTCTTCCGAGGTGGCGATGACCGCGGCGACCGCCTCGCCGACGTGGCGCACGCGATCGATCGAGAGCGGATAGTGCTTGCGCCCGACGCTCGCGGAGGCGTCGCTGCTGCCGCCTTCGCCGGCGCCGGCGATCGGCAGCGGGGCGCAGAGCTTCTTGATGTCGTTGCCGGTGACCACCTTGAAGACACCCTGGTGTCGGAGCGCCGGCGCGACATCGATCCGGCGAATGCGCGCGTGCGCGTGCGGGCTCCGCACGAACGCGACGTAGTGCATGCCCGGCAGCGCCAGATCGCCGACGTATGTCGAGGTGCCGGTGATCAGTCGGGGGTCTTCCTTCCGCTTGACTTCCGCGCCCATGAGCCTTGGAGTCGCCATGGTCAGCTAGAATACTCCATGCGCAATCGTCGTACAGGACTCGTCGGCCTGATGCTGTTCGCGCTCGCGCTGGGCGCGTGCGCGCCCGGCGCCGCGGACGTCGCGGACAAGCCCGAAGGGCGTCGCGCGCCGATCGATCACATCGTCGTGCTGTTCCTCGAGAACCGCTCGTTCGATCATCTCTTCGGGACGTATCCCGGCGCTGAGGGGCTCAAGAGCTACAGCGGGCGGCAGACCGACAAGAGCGGTGTGGCATACCCGACCCTGCCGGCGCCGCTCGGACGCGACGGCAAGCCCGACGAGCGCTTTCCGCCCGATCTCCCGAACGCGCCGTTCGCGCTGCAGAAGTTCCTCGCGCCGTTCGATCCGACCAACAATCCGATCCACCGCTTCTATCACATGCAGCGCCAGTACGGCGTCGGCGCCGACGGCGTCCCGATGGGCAAGTGGGTCGCCGAGGGCACCAGCGGCGGCACCACGATGGGCTACTTCGATCGCTACGCGAGCCCGGTGCAGTGGAAGCTGGCCGACGAGTTCGTGCTACTCGACCGCTGGTTCCAGGGCATTCACGGCGGCTCCCTCGCCAATCACTTCTATCTGATTTCGGCCGCGCTCGCGCGCTACCCGGATGCGCCGGCCAAGGAGCGCGCGGCTGGCGTCGGACCGGACGGTCGGGTCGAGAAGGACGGCGCGGTGGATCCCGACGGCTCGGTCGTGAACAATCTCGACCCGCCCTATCCCCCGCAGCGCGTCGACTCGATCCTGCGAGCGCCGCAGACCGTGCCGACGATCGCCGACCGGCTCGATGCCGCGGGAATCACGTGGGCCTGGTACGCGACCGGCTGGGGCGGCGGCGCCAACGCCGTGAAGCAGGGGCTGGTGCCCCACCACAACCCGTTTCAGTACGTCAAACGAATCATGGAGACGCCCGAGGGGCGCGCCCACATCCGCGACGCCTCGGAGTTCAGCCGCGTGCTTCGCCAGGGCGGGCTGCCCGCGGTCGCGTTCGTCAAGCCGCACGCGAAGGACAACGCGCACGCGGTCTCGTCCACGGTGGGCGCGGGCGATCGATGGATCGCCGACATGATCCGCGAGGTGATGGCGAGCCGATACTGGCCGCGCGTAGCCGTCGTCATCACCTACGACGAGGGCGGCGGCTGGTTCGATCACGTGCGGCCGCCCGTCGTCGACCGCTTCGGGCTCGGGACGCGGGTGCCGACCTTGATCGTGTCGCCCTACGCGCGGCGTGGTGTCGTCGGCCACGGCGAGTACGATCACGCCTCGGTGCTGAAGCTGATCGAGTGGCGCTTCGGCCTCGAGCCCCTGACCGATCGCGATCGGCGAGCGGCCGCGCCGCTCGAGGCCTTCGACTTCACGCAGGCACCGCGCGCGCCGGTCGGGTTGCCGTGACTCGTCGTCCAGGGAGAATTTGACGTGGCCGACCTACTCGAAGCGATCGAGATCGAAACCGCCGAATCCCCTACTGCCAGCATCATCTGGATGCACGGGCTCGGCGCCGACGGCCACGACTTCGTGGACGTGGTGCCCGAGCTCGGCCTGCCGGCGCGTCCGGGTGTGCGGTTCGTGTTTCCGCACGCGCCGATGCGGCCGGTGACGATCAACGGCGGCTACGTGATGCGCGCCTGGTACGACATCCGCGACGACGGCGGTGCGCGCCGCGAGGACCCGGCCGGGGTGCGCGCCTCGCAGAAGTCGATCGAGGCGCTGATCGCGCGCGAGAACGCGCGCGGGATCCCGGCCGCCGCGATCGTGCTCGCGGGATTCTCGCAGGGGGGCGCGATGGCGCTCCACACCGGCCTCCGGCACGGCGAGCGGCTGGCCGGCGTGATGGCGCTCTCGTGCTCGCTGCCGCTCGCCGACGCGCTGGCCGGCGAGGCCGCTCCCGCCAACCGTGACGTGCCGATCTTCATGGCGCACGGCACGCACGACCCGATGATCCCGATGGTGCGCGCGCAGCGGGCGCGCGAGGTGATGACGGGACTCGGCTATCGCATCGAGTGGCACGAGTATCGGATGCCGCACTCCGTGTGCCTGGACGAGATCCGCGATATCTCGGCCTGGCTCGGCACCGTCTTGCCGAAGCGGTAAACCGTCAGACGGCGCGCGCGACCTTCCGGAGATCCTCGAGGAGCATCCCGTACAGCTCGGCCTTCTGCGCCTCGTCTTCGCCGCGCAGGACCGCCGAGGGATGATAGGTCGCGATCGTCTTGTCCGCCCAGCGCGTCGACACGAAGTGGCCGCGGTCCTTCGTGATCCTGAACTTGTCGCCCAGGATCGCGCGGGCGGCGGTGGCGCCCAGGGCGACCAGCACATCCGGCTTGATCAAGGTGAGCTCGGCCTCGAGCCACGGCCGGCAGGCGTTGATCTCGGGCGCGCGCGGGGTCTGGTGGATCCGCCGCTTGCCGCGGGGCTCGAACTTGAAGTGCTTGACCGCGTTGGTGACGTAGATCTTCTCGCGCGCGAGGCCCGCCTCGGCGAGCGCGCGATCGAGGACCTCGCCGGCCGGGCCGACGAACGGCGCGCCCTGGCGGTCTTCCTGGTCGCCCGGCTGCTCACCCACGAAGACGATCTTCGCGTGTTCGGAGCCGCGCCCGAAGACGGTCTGGGTGGCGTGCCGGTAGAGGTCGCAGCCCCGGCAGCGCGCGGCCGCCTCGATCATGGCGGCAAGGCCCGCGCCGGCGGGCACGAAGGGCGCCGCGCTGTCGGCGTGAGACTCGTCGGGCTTGTCCGCGACCAGCGCGCGAAGCCGGCGAACCCCGGGATCGCGAACCTTCTTCAGGAGCTCGCGGTCGTCGTGCGTGAGCCTCCACAGCGTCTCGTAGAGGAGCTGCCAGCGGCCGGGATCGGTCGCCGCGGCGGCCTGGCGCGCGAGATCCAGGAATTCACGCGGCACCTTGGCCGCGCCGGTCGGTGCGTGACCGGGAAGGGAAGCCTGGCTGCCCTCCGAGCCCTCGCGGAAGCGCACCTGGGTCGGCGCCACCCCTTCGCGAAGGAGCGCGCGTGCTGCCGCCTGCCAGCCCTCGAACGTCGGTTCGATCTCGATCGTCTTCATCGCGACATCGACCGACGCCGCGGATGGCGAGCACCACGAGCGCACGGTGCAGCAGGCATCTACTCCTCATGGTACCAACCGGCCGAAGCCTACTCGATTCCGCGGTACCACCCGGCCGGTGGCGGCGCCTGCTGCTGGGCCCGCGTCCAGCCGCGGCTCTTCAGGCAGGCGCGATAGATGTCTTCGAGGAAGAGCCCGTACTGCGGGTTCGCCTCTTTCGCGCACGCGGCGCTGTCACGGTTGAAATCGTCCTGAGAGGCGCCCGTCTTACCCCAGTAATGGAGCCCGCAACCGCCCAGGCCGGCCAGGAGCGCGAGCGCGACGAATCCGCGCCGCGTCCGGATCATCGCGTGACGAGCGCGAACCGAACGTGGACGTCGCGCGGATCGAGCGCCATCTTCGCGGCGACCTGCTCGACCACCTGCGTCACGACCTGGCGGAACGCCTTGTTCATCAGGCGATCGACGCTCGTCGAATGGGCGATGGCCCACGCGCTCTCGTCCTTGTCGCCCGCGCTGACCACGTTGTCGAACGCGACATCCCCGCTCTGCACGCGCACCAAGGTCACCTCGAGCGTGACCGCTCGGCGGCTGATGATCGTCCAGCCGGCGTCATTGACGATCTCGAAGACCAGGATTCGGCCCCCCAGCACATACGGAACCGCGGCCTCCTCCCCGGCGGCGCGCATGTCGGCGAGCTTGTCCTTGGTGAGGATCTTGGCGATCCGCTTGCTCTCGACACCCGCTCGCGCGAACTCTTCGACGAACAGGGTCTGAACCAGGTCCGCGACGGGGACGTACTCCTGGCCCTTGTAGGTCAGCCCGAATCGCCAGGCGCCCTGGCGCATCACGTAGGTCAGGTTGTCCGGATCCGATTGGATGACGGTGGCCCGCCGGTCCTCGGGCTTGGCGACGCCGAGGACGGTGCTCTTGAGCGCCTCCGCCTGCGGCACGCGATAGAGCGCGGGTGCGTAGTTGGTTTCCAGCGAGCGCGTGCAGCCGGCGAGCGTCGCGAGCGTGAGGAGTCCGATCGTCACACGGGTCCACAGCGGGTCGACGCGCATGGGTTCGCCTCCTTCCAGGACTGAGATCGAGCGGATTGTAGCTCGTCAGCGCTTGCGGTCGCGGCCGAAAAAGCCGTCTTTAGGTCGCGCGTGCGCGTGGAAGTGGTCGGGGATGTTCCGCATGTGACCGTCCACCCAGAACTCACCGAGCTGCGCCGTCGCGACCTCGCGCAGCCGCTCGTGCATGTACGTGACGTGGGCTTCGGGCGGCGTGGGGCCGTGGAAGCGCCACACGACCATCGGCGTCTCGCAGATCTCGCACTCGGCGATCCAGCAGACGTCGTCCTCGAAGAACCACGGTGTCATCTTCAGGGCCTTGCAGAGGTCGCAGTCCTTGACCTTGGTGAACTCGGGACCGGTCGGGGGCGGTGTGCTCATGGCGGATACCCTACCTCAATCAGGCCCGTCCGAGCGTCGTCGATCGGTCTGCTAGGATCGTGGCGTGATCGCGCTCGCCCTGGTGCTGGTGTCCCTCGGGGCCGGAGATCACGACCGCTCGCTCACGGTGGGCGGCGGCGCCAGCCGCACGTACATCGTGCACGTTCCGCCCCGCGTCAGCGAGGGCAGGCCCCTGCCGATCGTCATCGCCTTTCACGGGGGCGGCGGCAACGCGCCGAGCTTCAAGGCCTACGCCGGTCTCGATGCGCTGGCCGACCGCGAGGGATTCGTGGTCGTCTACCCCGACGGCTCGGGACGACTCGGCCGTCGCCTGCTCACCTGGAACGCCGGCGCATGCTGCGGCTACGCCTCGGCGCAGAACGTCGACGATGTGGGCTTCTCGCTCGCGGTCCTGCGCGACGTGGCGCGCAACGTGTCGATCGATCCCACGCGCGTCTACGCGACCGGCCATTCGAACGGCGCGATGTTGGCCTATCGTCTGGCGATCGATGCCTCCGACCGGATCGCCGCGATCGCGCCCGTTGCCGGGTCGATGCAGGCGACGAGCTTCCCGCCGCCGCGCCCCGTGCCGGTCCTTCATATCCACAGCGTCGACGACCCGCGCGCCCTGTATGCGGGCGGCCTCGGGCCGCCGTTTCCGGGCACGCAGAACCGCGTGAGCCATCGCGCGGTCGAGCCGGAGCTCCGGCGGTGGGTCGCCCACGACCGCTGTCCCGCGGAGCTCAGGGTGGTCGAGCAGCGCACGACGCCCGTGCGCGGCAGCGCGGACCACACGGCCACGTTGCTGGTGTGGTCGCCCTGTGCCGGCGGCGCGGAGGTGCAGCTCTGGAAGCTCACCGGCGCGGGGCACGGCTGGCCGGGCGGGCACGTGCGGCTGCCGGAGACGCTCATCGGCCCGCAGACGGTCGTGATCGACGCGGCCCTGGAAGTCTGGCGATTCGTCTCACGCTTCCGCCGCCCCGACGCGCCGGGGCCAGAGGCCCGCTGAGCGCCGCATCTTCGCGGACTAGCCCGGGCCGGATGATACGATCGATGCGTGAAGCAGCGCGGTTTTGGCTACATCGAGATCGTCATCGTCGTGGCGGTGGTGGCGGTCGCGGGCTATCTCCTCATGCAGTACTTCACCTCGACGGCCAAGACAGTCGAGAAGATGCAGCAAGATCGCCCGCTCGCGCGGGCCAAGCTCGCCGCCGACCAGGCCACGTTGACGTCGGTGCAGGGGCTCGTGAGGAACTATCAGGCCGAGAAAGGCCAGTTCCCGCCGGACAAGGCCGCCGTCGTCGGCCTGCTCGCCTCGCCGCCGCGCTTCCAGTGCCCGGCCAACGACTTCGAGTACGATCCCAACACCGGCGCGCTCGGCCTCACCATCACCGACGACTCGCGCTGCTGAGCGGGCGCAGTCCGTGCGCCGCGTTCGCGCGCGTCCGGTGACCGCGGGAATCAGCCCGGCGGTTGCGCTACACTCATCGAGATGAGCGACGAGCCGAAAGAGAAGGCCGGGAACTTCATCCGGGACATCATCCTGGAGCACAACGCCAGCGGGCGCTTCGGCGGCAAGGTGATCACGCGCTTTCCGCCCGAGCCCAACGGCTACCTGCACATCGGCCACGCCCAGGCGATCTCGATCGATTTCGGGATGGCGCGCGAGTTCGGCGGCCGCTGTCACCTGCGATTCGACGACACGAACCCGACCAAGGAGAGCCAGGAGTACGTCGACTCGATCATCGACACCGTGCGCTGGCTCGGCTACGACTGGGGCAAGCATCTCTACTACGCGAGCGACTACTTCGAGCAGCTCTACGAGTGGGCGGTGCAGCTCATCAAGGCGGGCCGTGCGTACGTCGACGACCTGACGCAGGAACAGATCTCGGAGTATCGCGGCACGCTCACCGAGCCTGGCCGCGAGAGCCCCTATCGCACTCGCTCGGTCGAGGAGAACCTGGATCTGTTCGCGCGCATGCGCGCCGGCGAGTTCGAGGACGGCGGCAAGACTCTGCGCGCGAAGATCGACATGACGTCGGGCAACATCAACCTACGCGACCCGGTCATGTATCGCATCCGCAAGGCGACCCACCACCGTACCGGAGACGCCTGGTGTATCTATCCGATGTACGACTGGGCGCACGGGCAGTCGGACTCGATCGAAGGCATCACGCACTCGATCTGCACGCTCGAGTACGAGGACCATCGTCCGCTCTATGACTGGTATCTGGATCAGCTCGGCGTGCATCACCCGCAGCAGATCGAGTTCGCGCGCCTGAACCTGTCGCACACGATCATGTCCAAGCGGAAGCTGCTCGAGCTGGTGCAGCAGGGGCTCGTCTCCGGCTGGGATGACCCGCGCATGCCCACCCTGGCCGGGTTGCGGCGGCGCGGCTACACACCGGAGGCCGTCCGCGATTTCGCCGATCGCGTCGGCACCGCCAAGGCCGCCAAGGTCGTGGACATCGCGTTCCTCGAGCATTGCCTGCGCGAAGACCTCAACCGCCGGGCGGAGCGGCGCATGGCCGTGCTCCGGCCCCTCAAGCTCGTGATCGAGAACTATCCCGAGGGGCAGGTGGAGGCGCTGGAGGCGGTGAACAACCCCGAGGACCCGGGAGCCGGCACGCGCAAGGTGCCGTTCTCACGCGTCCTTTATATAGAGCAGGACGACTTCCGCGACCCGGCACCGCCGAAGTATTTTAGACTCTCGCCCGGTGCGGAGGTGCGGCTGCGCTACGCCTACATCGTGAAGTGCACCGGCGTCGAGCGCGACAGCACCGGCCTGGTGACCGAGGTGCGGTGCACCTACGACCCGGATTCGAAGGGCGGCGATGCTCGCGGGCGGCGCGTGAAGGGCACCATCCACTGGGTGTCGGCGTCCCATTCGGTCCCGGCCGAGGTGCGGCTCTACGACCATTTGTTCTCGTCGCCCAAGCCCGACGACGCCGAAGACTGGCACACCGCGCTCAACCCGAGCTCGCTCGAGGTCGTGCGCGGCGCGCGGCTCGAGCCGGCGCTGGCGGGCTCCGATCGCGGCTCGCGCTTCCAGTTCGAGCGCCAGGGCTATTTCTGTGTCGACGAGCGCGATTCGTCGCCGGCCCGACTTGTCTTCAACCGCACCGTCGGCCTGCGCGACACGTGGGCCAAGATCGAGAGTAGGGGGTGACAGTGATGAGCGCCGTGGAAACCACGAGAGGGCGCGCGACCGTGATCCAGCCGCACGAGGGCGAGTCCTTCTGGCAGCCGGTACCGGCCAACGGCCACGCCGACCCCAAGCTCACACCCGCGAACACGCGCTACGACGATCTATCGATGGGTTTCCAGACCATCGCGCCGAAGAGTCGCGTGCGCGAGCATTCGCACGGTGATCAGATCGAGCTCCAGATCTGCTTCCGCGGACAGGGCCGCGTGGTCGTCGACGGCGTGAGCCATCCGCTGGTGCCGGGCACGGCGTGCTTCCTGGGGTGCGACGTCAAGCACGAGATCATCAACGAGACGGACGACGAGCTCGTCATGCTCTGGCTGACCTCGCCGGCGGGACTCGAGAAGTTCTTCAAGGCGATCGGCCGGCCGCGTACGCCGGGCGAGCCTGTACCTGCGCCGTTCGCGCGGCCGGCCCACGGCGTCGAGATCGAGCGAGCGTCCGGGATGACTTACCAGCATCCCGCCCGGCCCGAGCGCTAACGAACCGCGGCGACGTGTCGGCCGAAGCGGCGGTATCATGGCGCCCGTGACCTCCACCGGTGATCCCGATCCCGCCAGCCTGATCGAGGCGTACTTCGAGCGCGGTTGGACCGACGGGCTGCCGGTCGTCCCGCCGACGGAGAAGTCCATCGCCGAGATGCTGGCCGGCGCGGCGCTCCGGGGCGACGAGGCGCTCGGCGAGATCGCCGGGCGCAACACCGTGGTCGTCGCCGAGAAGGTCGCGATCAACGCGGTGCTGGCGGGCTGCCGCCCCGAGTACATGCCCGTGGTCGTCGCCGCGATCCGCGGGCTCTGTCATCCCGACTTCTCGTATCACGGCCCGGCCTCGAGCACGGGCGGCTCGGCGATGGTGCTGATCGCCAGCGGACCTGTCGCGCACCGGATCGGGCTGAACTCGGGCAACAACGCGTTCGGCCAGGGCTGGCGGTCCAACGCCACGATCGGGCGAGCGGTGCGCCTGACGATGATGAACGCGATGCAGACGCGCCCGGGCCTGCTCGATCGCGCCGTGCTCGGCAACCCGGGCAAGTATTCCTTCTGCTTCGCGGAGCGCGAGCACGATCTTCCCTGGGAGCCGTTCCATGTCGCGCGCGGCCTCCGTCCGGAGCAGAGCGCGGTGACGGTGTTCGCCTCGAACAGCCTCTACCAGGTCTACAACCAGCTCGCCGCCGAGCCGGAGCCCCTGCTGCGGTGCTTTGCGGACGCGCTCTCCAATCTCGGCGTTCCCAACGTGAAGGGGTTCAATCAGGTGCTCGTCGTCCTGGCCGGCGAGCACACGGAGATCATGCGCGAGAGCGGATGGGCGAGGCGTGACGTCCAGCGGTTCCTGATCGAGCACACAGGCCGTCGCGTGGCCGATCTCAAGCGCGCGGCTCGCCTCCCGGGTGAGGTGCTGCCCGACGACGAGACCACGTGGCGCTCTCTGCTCCAGAACCCGGATGACATCCTGATCGTCTGCGCCGGCGGCCGGGCGGGGAGCTGGTCGGCATGTCTCCCGGGCTGGGGCAACAAGTGGACGAAGGCGGTCACGACGCCGATAGGAGAGATTCGATGAGCACGCCCCTCTTCGATCCCACGGCGGGCCCGGTTGGGCGCGAAGTGAAGATCGCGCCGCGGCCGCTCCGGCTCGACGGGCTTCGCATCGGGCTCGTCGAGAACACGAAGTTCAACTCGGACGTGCTGCTCCGGCGGCTCGCCGACCGCCTGGGCCGCCGGTACGGCATGACCGTCGCCCGCATGGTGCGTAAGCGCTCGCCGAGCCACGAGGTCGACGAAGCCGCGGTCGAGGCGCTGCGCGCGCAGAGCGACTTCGTCGTCTCGGGAATCGGCGACTGAGGGTCGTGCTCGTCGAGCAGTGTGCTCGACGCGATCCTCTTCGAGCGGGCCGGCGTGCCGGCCATCGCCATCGTGACCGAGCCCTTCCGCGCCACTGGCGAAGCGATGGCGTCGAGCTGGGGCATGCCGGGCTACCGGTTCCTCGACATCCCGCATCCGATCGCCAACCTGGAGGAGAAGGAGCTCGACGCGCGCGCGGATCGCCTCGTCGAGCGGGTCCTGGCGCTCCTGCGCGGCACGGATTGAATCGATCTCGCGGGCGCTCGACGAGGCGCTGAGTAGTCGCCGGCGATGGGCGAAACGCGGGTCGATCTCCAGCACCTTCTCGAAGACCTGCGCGACGCGTATCCCGGAGCGACCGAGTCGACGATCCTCACCGAGATCGTCGCGAACTCGCTCGACTCGGGCGCGGCGACGATAGCTATCTCGACCGAGCCGACCGTGCCGGCCCTGACGATCGTCGACGACGGCGCGGGCATGAAGCGGCGCGAGCTGGCGCGCTACCACGACATCGTCGATCCCGCGAAGGAGCACGCCTTCATCACCGCGTTCCTCGCCAGCTGGGGCGCCGCCGTCGAGCGCCGCAGAGGTCGTCCGCGCCGCTGAGCGCGGTACCGCCTAGGCCGGCGGCAGCAGGTCGGCGACCGCGATATCCGCTTGGGGCGCCGCCAGAGGCGCGATCGATGCGCCGCGCACGAGGCGCTGCACGCTCCGGTATGCCCAGCCGAACGGCGCGGAGGCCGCCGGCGCCGGCTGACGATGGATCTCGAGCGCGGCGTCACGGAGGTTCACGATCCAGTAATCCGCGACCCCTGCACGCGCGTAAAGGCCGGTCTTGTGCTGGCGATCGACGCTCAGCGAGCTTTCGGCGATCTCGACGACGAGCGCCGGTGCCGAAGGATGGGCGCTGACATAGTCCCAGGCACCGCCGCGCACGACAACGATGTCCGGTTCGGGCTCCGACATTTCGTCCAGCGCGAGCGGCAGCTGCGGTCGCGCGTGATATCCGGTGCCGAACGCGCGAGCGAGAACCTCGCACAGCGCCACGACCGCGGCGCTGTGCCGGCTACCCTGTGGCTCGCGCACCACCAGAACCCCGTCGAGCAACTCGAGACGCTCGTCGCCCTGGAAGATTCCCTGGTCGACGAGCCGCTCGTACTCCACGCGCGTCCAGCGGCGGGTCTTGAGCGGCGCGTCGTCGATCGCCATCGACCCATGATAGCGATGCGGGCAGAGCCCGATCAATGCCGAGGGATAGATACCCGCGCCCGAACAGGCTATGCTCCCGGCGTGCCGCGAATCGACGTCGCCGTGCCCGGTATCCCGCAGCCGCTGGCGACCTACACGCCGGCTACGCGCGCGGGCGATCTCGTGTTCGCGGCCGGTCACCTCGCGAGCGACTTCAAGCAAGGCGTCGCGCCGGAGGCGCGCCTCGACCCGGCGTTTCCGTACTACGGCTCGGCGATCAAGAAGCAGACCCGCTATGCGCTCGAAAACCTGAAGCGCACGTTCGAGGCGGCGGGCACCTCGCTGAGCCACGTCGTGAAGGCGCAGGTATTCTTGACCGACCTCGCGTACTTCAACGGGTTCGACGAGGTCTGGCGCGAGTTCTTTCCCTCGCCGCCGCCGCGGACGACGATCGGTACGAGCGGGCTCCTGGTTCCGGGCTGCCTGGTCGAGGTCGATCTCACGGCCACGATGCCGAGGTCGCCGGCCCGGGTGGTCCGCTCGAGCGGTCCGCGGCCGCTCGCGAACTACTCCGAGGCGGTCGTGGTAGGCGATCTCGTCTACGCCGCCGGTCAGCTCGCCAGCGACTTCAGGACCGGCGTGCCCCGCGAGGCGCGGGTCGATCCCGCGTTTCCGTACTATGGCTCCGAGATCAAGCGCCAGACCCGCTTCATCCTGGAAAACCTGGCGCGGACGTTCGAAGCGGCCGGCACGTCACTCGACCGCGTCGTCAAGGCGCAGGTGTTCCACACGGACCTGAACAACTTCTTCGCGTTCGACGAGGTCTGGCGCGAGTTCTTTCCGAGCCCGCCGCCGCGGACGACGGTCGGCACGACCGGGCTGCTCGTGAAGGACACGCTGGTCGAGATCGATCTGATCGCGGCGCTGCCGTCGGCGCGGGTCCAGCCGATCGCGGTGCCCGACATCCCGCGGCCCCTGGCGCACTACACGCCGGCCACACGGGTCGGCGATCTGGTCTTCGCGGCCGGCCAGATCGCAAGCGACTACAAGTCGGGCGTGCCGCGCGAGGCGCGCGTGGACCCGGCGTTTCCGTTCTACGGCTCGGACGTGACGCGTCAGACGCGCTACGTGCTCGAGAACCTGGCCAAGACCTTCAAGGCCGCCGGCACCTCGCTCGACCAGGTCGTCAAGGCGCAGGTGTTCCACACCGACCTGACCAACTTCGCGGGCTTCGACGAGGCGTGGCGCGAGTTCTTTCCCACGCCGCCGCCGCGCACGAGCGTGGGCACCACCGGGCTCCTCGTGCCGGGCACGCTCGTCGAGATCGATCTGATCGCTGCCACGCCCTGAGCGGGCGCGACCACGCCCGCCACGCCCCGAGTGGCAGCGCGCGCCGGACCGCTCAGCGGCCCTTGAACGAGGGCGTGCGCTTCTCGACGAACGCGCGGATACCCTCGCGGGCGTCTTCGGTCTCCGAGCACACGTTCTGCGCGAACGTCTCGAACTCGAGCGCCCCGCGCAGGTCGGTCTCCTCGCTGTGATAGAGCGCGCGCTTCGCGAGCCGGATGGCTACCGG
>Ga0075433_10000199_pt1 | contig 33686 bp, 29 predicted proteins | sample RhiMethybrSRZTD2_FD_75299 | JGI IMG/M metagenome (GOLD analysis project Ga0075433, IMG submission 75299) | Populus rhizosphere microbial communities from Tennessee, USA - Rhizosphere MetaG P. TD hybrid SRZTD2 | ecosystem: Host-associated > Plants > Roots > Rhizosphere > Soil | place: USA... | reverse complement strand
CCTGCCCCATGGCCCATCAGTACATCTTCACCATGAAAGACCTGCGCAAGGTCTATCCCCCGAACCGCGAGGTCCTGAAGCGGATCTGGCTCTCGTTCCTGCCCGGCGCCAAGATCGGCGTGCTGGGCCTGAACGGAGCCGGGAAGAGCACCCTGCTGCGCATCATGGCGGGGGTGGAGGAGCCCTCCAGCGGCGAGGCCCGTCCCGCCAAGGGGATCCGGGTCGGCTACCTGCCCCAGGAGCCCGTGCTGGATCCCACGAAGGACGTCCTGGGCAACATCGAGGAGGGCGTGGCGGAGACGCGGGCCCTGTTGCACCGATTCAACGAGATCAACGCCAAGCTGGGCGAGAGCCTTTCCCCCGACGAGATGGAGCGCGTGCTCGAGGAGCAGGGACGCGTCATGGCGGAGATCGAGGCGACGAACGCCTGGGAGCTGGACCGGACCGTCGAGATCGCGATGGACGCGCTCCGGGTCCCCCCGGGCGACGCCAAGGTGGAGACCCTCTCGGGTGGAGAGCGGAGACGCGTGGCGCTCTGCCGCCTCCTGCTCCAGCACCCCGACCTGCTCCTTCTCGACGAGCCCACCAACCATCTCGACGCGGAGTCGGTCGCCTGGCTGGAGCGGTTCCTCAAGGAGTATCCCGGTACGGTGGTCGCCGTGACCCACGACCGCTATTTCCTCGACAACGTGGCGGGCTGGATCTTGGAGCTGGATCGCGGCGCCGGCATCCCCTGGGAGGGCAACTATTCTTCCTGGCTCGAGCAGAAGCAGCAGCGCCTCGCCCTCGAGGAGAAGGCGGAAAGCGCGCGCCAGCGCACGCTCGCCCGCGAGCTCGAATGGATCCGCATGTCGCCCCGCGCTCGCCAGGCGAAGAGCAAGGCGCGCGTCACCGCCTACGAGGATCTGCTGCGCCAGGAGTCGGAGAAGCGTCAGGAGGCCGTGGAGATCTCCATTCCCGCCGGTCCGCGACTGGGAAACCTCGTCGTCGAGGCGCGCGATCTCGTGAAGGGCTACGGGGACCGCGTGCTGATCGACGGGCTCTCGTTCCAGCTTCCGCCCGGGGGCATCGTGGGGATCATCGGCCCGAATGGCGCGGGGAAGACCACCCTGTTCCGGCTCATCGCGGGGCTGGAGCCCGCGGATTCGGGCACCGTCCGGGTCGGTGAGACCGTGAAGCTCTCGGTGGTGGACCAAACCCGCGACGCCCTCCGCGGCGAGAAGAACGTCTGGGAGGAGATCTCGAACGGCGAGGACGAGATCGAGCTGGGAAGCCGGACCATCCCCTCACGCTCCTACGTCGCCATGTTCAACTTCAAGGGCGCCGACCAGCAGAAGCTCGTGAAGAATCTGAGCGGCGGGGAGCGCAATCGCGTGCACCTGGCGAAGCTCCTGCGCTCCGGAGGCAATCTGCTGCTGCTGGACGAGCCCACGAACGATCTCGACGTGGACACCCTCCGCGCCCTGGAGGAAGGGATCCTGAACTTCGCGGGCTCGATCTGCGTGATCAGCCACGACCGATGGTTCCTGGATCGCATCGCCACCCACATGATCGCGTTCGAGGAGGACGGATCGGCGGTCTGGTTCGAGGGGAACTATCAGGACTACGAAGCGAACCGGCACGCGCGGCTCGGCGCGGCGGCCGACCAGCCCCACCGCCTGAAGTACAAGAAGCTGGTCCGGAAGTAGCGGCCCCCTCCCTGGCCCGATTTGGCCCTTGCATTTTGCACGCCTTGTTAGCTAACATAGCTAACACGCCGTACGAAGGTTTCGTCTCCTCCAGCGAAAGGCTCCATGGACTCAGCACTCCATTCAGTAGCTCCTAGAACTCTGGTGAGAGGTCTCTGTATCATGGCCCTGATCTCCGCGGCCCTGATCCTCGCAATCGGCATCGCACACGCACGATATGGCCGTGGAGATGGATCGAGGATCTCGACCCTCCAGACCCGCCTCGCCGCGGATCTGGATCTCGCCGCGACGGCCAGGGACATCGATCGGGCATCGGTCGGCGACACACACGTGGCGAGGTTCTTGGGGGTCGAGTTCGGGATGAGCGAAGAGGCGATCCTCGCGGAGAGGAGAGCCACCGCCGCGCGCTGGGGAAATCTGACGATCGCGCACACCCTGGCCGCAAGCGACTCGCAGGGCATGACCGTGGCCCAGGTCCTCCATCTCCACGACCTCGGGATGGGGTGGGGCCAGATCGCGGCCGGACTCCGCTTCAGGCTGGACGACGCCGTCAGAGCCGTGGAAGCCGAAAGCCGTGTGGCCAGGGGGCTCAAGAAAGCGGACGGAAAGATCGCGCGGATCGGCGCCGACGGACTCTAGGGCTCGCACCCATCTTCAGGAAGGAGGAGCGACATGAAAGTACCCGGTATCGCCCTCGTGCTTCTCGGAATCCTCGCGCTGTTCTACGGCCTCGTGGGGTTCGACCGGCAGACCGCGGTCATCGACATGGGCGGGATCAAGGCCACAGCCACGGAGCATAAGACCTCTCCGATCGCGACCGTCGTTGGCATCGTGGCGCTCGTCGGCGGTGCCGCCCTTCTCGTGAGCTCCAAGCGCAGCACCTAGTCCCCGCCGGACGCGGGTCGCGCGGCGGCGGCGCTCTCCGCTTCCACGACCGCCTCGGGCTTCTCCACCCCCTCTCCCTCGACCCGCGCCTCACCGGGCCGCTCCAGTACGAGCGCCCGTAAACGCTTCGCAAGCAGGCGAATGATCCCCTGCAAGAGCGTCAGGTCGCCGGCCGCCATGTCGTAGAACTCGCCGCGGTGCAGCGCGAGCGTCAGCCCGTCCTCGACGCAATCGGAGCGGTGACCGCGCTTGGAGTCATCCACCAGAGACCACGTACCGAAGGCCTCTCCCGGCCCGACCTCGGACATGGTCCTTCCGCCCGTCGAGAGACGGACGCGCCCCTCGACAACCATGTAGAGCACGTCCGCGGGGTCCTCTTCCCGGTACAGACAGTCCCCCTTCAAGATCTCGATCTCGCGGGCGACCTCCGCGAGGCCGAGAAGGTGGCGTGGCTCCGCGTCCTTCAACAGATCGGCGGCCCTGAGGATCATGACGCGTTCCGCCGGGGTCAGCATGTCGCATTCCGTGCGGAAAGCGCCTCGAGCTCCGCCAGCACGAGCGTGTTGTCGCCTCCTCCGGTCGCGAACAGGCGAGCATCGAAGCCCGTGGCATGGCGGGAAGCGCGCACGGCGCAGGCGCGCAGCCAGCCGTCCTCCGACCGCCACGCCGCACGAATCGAATCGGCGAGCGGCTCGCCCTCGACGACGGGGGTCTCCAGGCCCTTCACGGCTTGTGGCTCGAAGATCCGGCTGACGTGCCGGAAAATCCTGCGCGGCAGGACGTGCCCCAAATACTCCAGCGCGGGCGCAGCCGCTCCCGGCTCGCGCGACTTGAGCCGTTCGAACGCCCCGGAGAGCGGCTTGGGCTCGTACCAGCAGGCGAGCGCGCCGAGGCCGCGCTGGAGCGCCGACTCCGCGGACTCGCGGAACGTATCGGCGAGCAGACGCACTTCCGGAGCGGCGATGCCTTCGAGGGAACGGGCGGGCTCGAGAAAGCGCCGGTACTCCCCCAGCTCGCGGAGGAACAATTGGTGCGCCGCCGAGCGCGGCAACACCGGCTTGTCGGTCTCCACCCTCACCCGGGTCAGGCTCCGAAATCCGAGATCACGCAACCCCGGCTCGGAGCTCTTCGCGAGCGTCATGAGGGATCCCACGGCGCGCGGGCTCGCGATGTGCGCCAGAGTTCGGGCGGCGAGCGTCTGCGCCCTGGGGCCATGCGTGCCGTCGAGGAGCGAATCGAGCGCCGGCACGGCCCGGGCCCCGATCGCCGACACCGCCCTTCGCGCTTCGTAGCTCAGCTCCGGAAGGAGGAGCAGAGGCAGCAGTACGTCGAGCAGCTCCGGGCTCGGCCGACGCGCTGCGGAGAGCAGGGCCACGCGCCTGACTTCGACGTCGGGACCCGAGAGCAGGGTCCGTAGTCGCTTCACCGGGGCGCTGCCGGTCATCGCGCCCAGGGCGCGTGCCGCGACGCGGAGGTCCCCGGGCGTGCCGGCCTTGAGTCGCACATCGATCCACTCCAGCGTGAGGGCGGCGCGCCCCTCCGAGGGACGATCGAACAACGCGTCGACGGCGTGCTGCCGGAGCGCCGGATCGTTGCCGTCGAGCCAGCCGCGCGCGAGGACGGCCGGCTGGGGTGAGCGCGCGAGAAGGTAACGGACCGCGGCGCAGCGCAGAGAATCGTGCGGCTCCTCGAGGAATCCCGGGATCGCAGTGTCCTCGTCCCTGATCCGCATCGTCTCCATCGCCCCCACCGCCGCCGCTCGCACGCTCGGGGACGGATGGCGGAGGCAGCTCGTCACCGCGCGGGCGATCTCTTTGTCCCTCGACCGCTCGCTCAGCTTGAGGGCGAGCACGATACGCGACTCGTCGTCGGCGCGTAGGCCTTGCAGGAGCGCCTTCCGCGCGGAAGGGGTCCGCATCGAGTCCTCCGCGACGTCGGGCTCGAGCCAACGAGTGCTCAGCGTCTGCTCGAAGGCGCGCCCATATTCCCGATTCAGGAATACGAGAACCACGATCCACACCGCCAGGAACGTGACGGTCACCACCGCCAGAACGGTTTCCCCGACCCCGATCACGCGGAGGAGAACGATCAGAAGGATTCCGACCGCGGCGTCCGACCAGCGGTCGACGAGGGTGTCCACGGCAGGCTTGATCCGGCGGCGCTCGTGCGGACGGACGGCCATGAAGTAGATCTCGGCCGAGGACTTTCCGAGGGTCTGGAAGACGACCCCCTGGATCCATCGGATCGCGAGCACGACCCACCACCCGCCGCCGAGTGCCAGCCCCGCCACGAACATCATCGCCGTGACCGGCTGCAAGCCGGTCGTCGGTCCCAGCCCCAGCCGATACATCAGCCAGCCGCCCGCGCTGAGCTGAAACACCAGCGAGAGGGCGTTGAGCCCTACGTAGAATTTCCCGAAGAATTGCGTCAGGGCGTGTGGATCCGGATAGAGCTTCTGGATGAACAGCTTGAACTGGAAATCGACCAGGGTCGATACGATCACCGACAGCGCGAGCCCGGCCGCGAGGACCTTGATGTAGTTCGACCGGAGAATGATTGCCCAGGCGGAAACCGTTTGTGAGACCTCGATCGGCTCGGTGCGGCGTGCGCGGTGCCTCTCGATCACGCGCGTCAGCAGATGCGACACGATGAGGAGAGCCGAAAGGGACCACATCAATCCGTCACGCTTCACCACCGGTGTCGCCCACGCGGCGTAGGCCCCGCCTGCCAGGCCCCCGATCAGGCCGCAGCTGCCGAGGAGCGGGAACACGGTTCGAGCCCGGCGGGAATCCCACACGTCGAGCGCCAGGGCCCAGAAGTGAGGCAGCAGCATCATGGCCTGGCTGCCCGCCCAGATGTAGAACACGGCGGTGGTCCAGTGCCGCGCGATCGGAAAGACGGCGGCCGCGACGAGGCTGAACCCGATCGCCGCGTACTGATTGAATCGTGTCGCGCCAACACGCTTGAAGCGGAGTGCCACCCTGCTCTCGAGCCAGACGAATCCGGCCGCGGCCAGCGCGACCCCGATGTAGCCGTACGGCAGGGCGAGCGCCCCGAATTCGGCGAGAAACAGCGCGTCCCGCAAGACCTTCGCGATGGTGTAGGCGCAGAAGAGGATCGAGACCAGCGCTCCCATCAGGAGAAGCAGCCGCCGCTCGTGCGCCTCGAGGCTGAGCTGTCGGGTGAGGGCGTCGAGCAGGCGTGTCAGAAGGGTCCCGATCATCGGAAGAAGGGGGCAATCCGGTTGCAGGGCTGAGGGCGATCGCTCATTCCGTCTCTCGAACGTACAGGCGGTCCCGCACGAAGTGCAAGCGCGCCCGTCGAATCGACGCGTGACCCCGTAGAAATACCTATGAGAGTGCGCGCATTTTGTCGGGTTGTTAGCATTATTAGCTGACAATGCTATCACGAACCGCTAGACTCCGGATGTACAGGAAAGGGGAATGCCATGATCCATGCTGCACGTTCCGGGGGCCCGCTCCATCGAGTGCTGGTCGCGCCTCTCGTTGGCTTCGCGCTCCTCATCTTCTCGTTACCGTCCACCGCCGGCGCATCGGGCGCGGTGCCGCGCTTCGGCGATTCCACCTGGGTGGCCCCCACCGTGGGCCCGACCACGGGCCAGCCGCGTGTCGCCCGGCCCGATCACGAGCGCCGATGGGAGACGGTCCTGCGCGCGCCGTTCCGGGTCGTCTTCTTTCCGCTGCGCCTCGTGGCGCGCGGCATGGAGGCCGGCGTGGGCAGTTTCGGTGACCGTCTCATGAATCCGGGACCGAAGAGCGCCGCGAAAGGGCTGAGCATCGCGCCAGAGCTCGACATCGGCGGCCTCACCGAGCTCGGCCCCGGCCCCGCCATCACCTGGGCCGGCTTCCCTTCCGATGACTCGAAACTCCACCTCAGCGGCATCTGGTCCACGATCGACCGCCGCCGCGTTCAGCTGAGCGGGCGAATCGGCGACCGGAGGCCGGTCGGTTTCAGGCTGCGCGGCGATTACGACTACAAGCCGAACCTTCGCTTCTATGGGATCGGGAACGAGACGCCTTCGTCGAACCGCTCGGTCTTCCTTCTCGAGAACACGCGCGGTGAGGCCGCCCTTCTCCTGGGTGGGTCTCCGCTCCGCCAGCTGAGGCTCGTGGGCGGGTACTCCGCCATGAGTCCGCGCCGTGGCTATCAGGGCACCCCCCGCCTCGAGGAGGTCTTCGCGCCCGGAACGCTACCCTACGATCACCGGGCGACGCAGGAATTGCTGTACGGCGCGACCGCCGATCTCGCCGCGCTCGACGACGGGCGCGACCCCGCGATCGGAGTGCACGCCCGTGGTGAATTCCGGCGAGCCGTCGGCTTGCGCGGTCGCGATCCCGATTTCAATCAATGGCTGGTCGAGGGGCGAGCCTATGCGCCTGTATTCGCGAAGCGGCGCGTGGTCGCGTTTCGCGCGGTCTATGCCGGAGTCGATCCGACCGGCGGCACGCCGACCATTCCCTTCTATCGGCTGATCCAGAGCGACGGTCCGCTGCGGTTCGCGGGCTATCCCACCCATCGATTCCAGGACCGGCAGCTCCTGCTCGGTCGCGTCGAGTACCGCTGGGAGGTATGGCACAGTGTTCGCGCCCTCGCGCTCTACGAGCTGGGCGAGGTTGCGCCGCGGGCGAGCGCCTTCACGGCCCGCGCCGCGCGCCGGTCCTACGGCGGCGGGCTGCGTTACGGACTCAGCGACGAAGGGACGGTCCGACTCGAGGTTGCGAAGAGTGTCGAAGGGCTGCAGGCGAGCCTCGCGATCGGAAGCGGCTTCTGATGCGCCCGGGAACCCGTTCCCGCACGGCGCACGCGCTCGCGCTGTCCTGTGCTCTGTTGCTCGGCGTCCCGGCCCTCGCCCTGTGTTCCCCGGCCGAGGACGCCATGCCGGATACGACCATCGCCACAGTGGACAACCACACGGAGGTCGACCACGACCGACGCGCGATCCCCCAGCCGCCCGATTGGGAGCCCAACTTCTGGGGCCATCAGTTCCGCGAAGGGCTCATCGAGCCCCTGTCTCACGCGTTCGACATCCCCGACAAGATGCTGTTCCTGGCCCGCTCCCTCGGCGCCGACACACGGCGCGAGGCGGTGAACGTGAACGCGTTCGACGAGGTGCCCAACTCGACCTGGTTCACGAATCGCAATCACGTGCGCGCGGTGCCGGTCGCGGATCTCGCACGGGGGCCAGACTCCTTGGCGGCGCCCGCGAAGCCCTGGATCATCAAGCACGCCAAGCAGGGGGGCGCCAGCGCGGGGTTCCAGATCAAGGACGCGGATGGGAAGAAGTGGCTCGTGAAGCTCGATCCGCGCGACCATCCGCAGCTCAGCTCGGGCGCAGACATGGTGGCGCGCACGCTGGTTCGGGCGGCGGGGTACAACGTGCCGCACAACGAGCCGGTCCGGTTTCGGAGGAGTGACATCAAGATCGATGAAGATCTCCTGCGCGGAACAAAGGGAGAGCATTTCGGGGAAGCCGATCTCGACACCCTGCTCGCGCGCGGGGCCGTCTTTCCCGACGGTACGTATTCGGCGTTTGCGAGCCTGTTCCTGCCGGGTCACGTCCTCGGATCGCCGAGCATGCGCCGGCTGCGCCCCGGCGACTCCAACGACTGGTTCACTCACACGAATCGCCGCGAGCTTCGGGGTCTCTACGTTCTGTGCTCCTGGATCGACAACTGGGATACGAAAGATCACCAATTCCTCGACACGTTCACGATGCGCGCCGACAGTCTGGGCCACGTCGATCATTACTTGCTGGACGTGGGCTCCTCGTTCGGGGCGCAGGCCAACGGCCCCAAGGCGCGTTGGCAGGGGTACGAGAGCACGGTCGACCTCGGCTGGATCGCCCGGCGCTTCGTGATGTTCGGGCTGGCGGTCGAGCCCTGGCGTCGGGCCCACCAGAACACCGGCATTCCGTCCGTCGGGAATTTCGAGTCGGAGGTGTTCCATCCCCAGCACTTTGCAACCGAACAGCAGCAGGGGGCGTTCCGGGAGCTGACCGAAGGGGACGCCTATTGGGGTGCGAAGATCGTGGCCTCGTTCTCCGACGCGCAGATCGCCGCGGCGGTGGGATCGACGCATTTCGAGGACCCGCGGGCCACCGAGTTCCTGGTTCGCAACCTGATCGAGAGGCGCGACAAGATCGCGCGATACTGGTTCGGCCGTGTTGCCCCTCTGGACTTCTTCTGGGTTGAAGAGGGTGTGCTGCGGTTTCACGACCTCGCCCGGGACATCGGCCTGGAAGGCGAGCGTGGATACGAGGTCGAGGTCGAATCGGAAGGGGGACGCGTTCGGACGCACGGGCGCCTGCGCATGACCACCCCTGAGATGGATCTCGGGAACCTTCCGAACGGCACGTCGCGGCTCACGCTCGAGTTCTCGATTTCGGGCAGCCGGTCCAAGCCCGTGCGTGTGGAATTGATGCGAACGGGCTCGGAATGGGCCGTGACACGAGTGAGGCATGGATGACAACAAGCGCCCGCATCGCGATGACGGCCGCCCTGATCCTCCTCTGCGGGTGCGCCCGAATCGGACGGCTGCAGAACGTCGGTCCGACGGTCTCCCCCGTTCCTGTCTCGGAAGCACGGGAACGGGACGAGGCTCCCGTCGAGCCGCTCCGCGCCCTCTTTGGCGACACGCTGATCGGGTTCATGCCGGGTACGGCGGACTCCGCGCACCGATTTCTGGGGCGGCTCCGCACCGGCTACACGGCCGATACGCTGAACATCATGCTCTTCGGGGACAATCGGCCCGGCTACCGCATGTCCCGCCTCCAGCCCCAGCTCACCACCCTCAAGCAGATGTTCTCGCTGAATCCGGTGCGGATCGCGCGCGGCCTGATCACCGTCCCGGTCGTCCTTGTAAAGGGACTGTTCCCCGACCTGGCGCTGATCCGCGACATCCCGGCACAGCTCCGGCATATGCCCAAGTGGGGTCGCGAGCACCAGGTTCTGAACGCGATGACCGCGAAGATCGATTCGCTGCAGGCCGGAGGGGCATCGGTCGCCGCGGTCATCAATACCGGCGACCTCGTGTTCGATGGGCGCTATCCCGCGCACTGGGAGCGGTTCCTGCGCATCACGCGGCCCCTCTCCTCCCGGATTCCCTACTTCCCCGTCGCGGGCAACCACGAGAGAACCGACGCCGTGGAAGGGGTGGAGAACTGGCGCACCGCAACGGGCTTGCCGATCGGCGGGGATCGCCTCTACTACTGCTTCGACACCGCGGACGGGTGGGTGCGCTTCATCGCGCTGGACACGAACCCGATCGTCGATCCCAAGGGACACTGGACGCGCGAGGTGCAGGTCAAATATTCTGACGAGGAATTCACGTGGCTCGTGGAGCGAGTCAAGGAGCACACCGGTCCCGTGATCGTGATGATGCACCATCCGCCGTTCTCGGCCGGCACGCACCGTATGGAGTGGCAGATGGACCCGGTATTGCAGGAGCGCCGCGCGCGCATGGTGAAGGCGCTGCACGAATCCGGCATCTCGATCATCGCGAGCGGGCACGAGCACACATATCAGCGGGCGCTCTTGACGTGGCCGGATGCCGTGCTCATCTCCCTGGTCTGTGGCGGTGCGGGAGCGCCACTGAACCAGATCCCTTCGCCCGCGGCGAGCGCGCAGCTCTACAGCGAGTACGCCGTGGCCGGGTCCGTCGTGAAGGCACAGAACGTCCTCACCGACGAGGTGTTCAATTTCATCCACCTTCGACTCTGGTTCGGCGGAGGCGAGTTCTATGCCTATGCCGTCGACAAGAACGCGAAGACAAGCCTGATCGACAAGGTGCAGATCGACCTCACGCGATACGGGACCCCGAAGATCGACCAGCACAAGATGCCGCTGCCCCCGGCGAAGGGCCCGAGGGGAACGATGGCGAGCGCAGGAGGGAAAGGCATGACGATGACCCCTGTGAGCAGCGACTCCTCCGCGAGTGAGCGGATCCTCATGGGGCCGCCGCCCGGCAAAACGATTCCGATCACCAAGAGGAAGCCGGGATGACGGACCACGAGAGACCGAAAGGCCCGCTCGACCGGGTCCTCGGTGTGTTCGCGGATGTGCGCGGAGGCGAGGCTGTCACCGCGCTTGTCCTGATGCTCAACATCTTCCTCCTGCTGGCGAGCTACTACCTCCTCAAGACCATTCGCGAGCCGCTGATTCTTGCCTCCCCCGGCGGCGGGGCGGAGGTAAAGAGCTACGCCGCGGCCGCCATCGCCGGCCTCCTCATCATCCTCGTGCCGGTGTACAGCGCCCTTGCCTCGCGAGTCTCCCGTGTCCGGCTGATCAACTTCGTGACCCTGTTCTTCATCGCTTGTCTCTTTGCCTTCTTCGTCCTGAGCCGCACGGGCGTGCCCGTCGGAGTCCCGTTCTTCATCTGGGTCGGGATCTTCAACCTGATGGTCATCGCGCAGCTCTGGGCGTTCGCGAACGACGTGTACACGGTGGAACAGGGAAAGCGGCTCTTCGCCATCGTGGGATTCGGAGCGTCGCTCGGAGCCATCGCGGGCTCGTTTGTGACCGGGCAGCTGGTGAAGCTCTACGGCCCGTATCCGTTCATGCTCGGGGCCGCGGCGCTCCTCATGGTCTGCATGCTGTTGACCAACTGGGTAGGCACTCGCGAATCGCGGAAGCGCGGGCCAACCGAGATCCCCGACAGCAGCGCGGCCAAGGGCGACGCCCCAGGGGACTCCCCATCCAAGCCCGACGAGGGCGTGCGCGGTCGCAGCGGCTTCGCCCTGGTCTTCGCGGACCGCTACCTGCTCCTCATCGGGATTCTGATGCTCCTGGTCAATCTCGTGAACACCACCGGCGAATACATCCTCGGCAAGACGGTGGTTTCGCTCTATACCACCGTGCACGGCGCGGCGGCGGCAGGGGGGCTCGACGAGAAGAAGGTGATCGGGGAGTTCTACGGCAACTACTTCACGATCGTGAACATCCTCTCGGCGATCATCCAGGCCTTCGTCGTCTCGCGTGTGATCAAGTGGTTCGGCGTGCGGGTGGCGCTGCTGGTGCTGCCCGTCGTCGCGCTGATCGGGTACGGCGCCATGGCGTTCGTGCCTCTGCTCGCCTTCATCCGCGGAGTCAAGCTGGCCGAGAATTCGCTCGACTACTCCCTGCAGAACACCACCCGAAACGCGCTCTATCTGCCCACGAGTCGTGAGGCGAAGTACAAGGCAAAGCAGGCCAACGACACGTTCTTCGTGAGGTTCGGAGACGTCATTTCGGCGGGAATCGTGTTCGCGGGAACGACATGGCTGGGGTTCGCGGCGCGGCAGTTCGCGCTGGTGAACGTCGTGCTGGTCCTGATCTGGCTCGCCATCGCGGTCGCGCTCGGAAGGCGCTTCCAGCAGCTCGCGAAGACAGCGTAGCAAAGAAAGACTAACTCCATGCGATTGGAGTAAGTCGGCAATGAACGTAGGAGTGTGAGAAATGCTCTGGACGATCGCTGTGGTGCTTCTGATCCTATGGCTGCTCGGCGTCATGACGGCGTACACCCTCGGCGGCTTGGTCCATCTGCTCCTCGTCATCGCCATCATTGTCGTTCTGTTCCGCATCATTTCCGGCCGAAAGGCACTTTGATCGCCGCCACGACAGGAACTATGGAGAAAGGAAGAAAGTGACCCTGCCTCCACTCGTTGAGATTTGTATCGTGGTCGCTACTCTGGCCGTGGTCGCGATTGCCGTGGCCGCCGTGCGGGCCATGCGCCGCGTCGAGAAGATGACCGATCAGTTCGCGAACCTCTCAGGGGAGATTCACCTCTGGGTCGGGCAGGCCGGCGAGCTCACGCGCGAAGCGCGAGAAGCCGTGGCAGCCGCCGGCGCCGTGATCGCTCCAATCCGCCGCGTCGCCGACCGCTTCGAGATCCTCGGTGAGCGCGTGGCCGGGCTCTCCGGCGCCGTCTTGGGAGAAATCGAAGGGCCCATCCACAGCGCGGTGGCCGTGATCCGGGGCGTGCGGTCGGTTACAGGCTACTTCCTGGATCGATGGTCCCACCGTTCTGGGGGTGGTCGGGCAGCGACGAACGGAGAGCCCGACCATCCGGCCGCCCAAGACCGGACGGAGACTTCCGTGATACACGGTAGGCCTCAAGAGAACTCTTGACGTTGTTAGCACTACAAGCTAACGTAGCGTACATGACCCCACCCCATCTGGGCGAAGAGATTCGTCGGCTCCGGCTTCGGGCCGGATTCACGTTGCGGGGACTCGCGGCGGACCTCGACATTTCGGCGGCTCATATGTCCGATGTCGAGCACAACCGTCGCAGACCCTCAGAGAAGCTTCTTCGGAAGATTGCCGAAAAGCTGCGGAAGGTCGGTGCGACCTATGAGTCTCTCGAAAAGCTCATCTCGGGGATCGATTCCAGGACCCGGGAGTGGGCCAGTGAGACTCCCGGGGCGCGAGCACTGCTCCGTCGTCTTCTGGAGGCGGACCGGGACCCGCAGGAGATCCAGCGTGCTCTGGAGAAGCTCCTCGGACCCAGGCGAAAGGGGAAGAGTTCGAAGGCAGGCTGACCGTCTCAAAGCTTCATCACCTGACGCGAGGCGGATCGCTGATTCCGTCATACTCCGAGCTCCGAGGCGAAGGATGTCCGGACCCCAACGGGCCCCGGCTCGTCCCGCCCGGTTTCGAATACGAGGTCACATGAAACGAATCACAGGCACCCCGCTCCAGCTCGCATGCAGCATCGCTCTACTCATGGCTCTAGCCGCCGCGTCGGCGGGCTGCACCAAGGACGCCGCCGTGGCCGACTCCAAGGCGCCGGCCGCGAAGGAGCAGCAGGCATCTGCGCCGCGTCAGGAAACCGTCGTCATGCCGACGGGGACCCGGTTCCTCGCGGTACTCGGGACCCGGCTCAGCACGGACTCCAACCATGACGGGGACGCCTTCGTCGCCACGACGGTCGAACCCATCGTGGTCGACGGAAGAACGGTCGTTCCGGCCGGCTCGCGGATCGACGGCGTGCTGCGGGATGTCCAGGCATCCGGACGGATCAAGGACCGCGCGCGGATGACGCTCGTGTTCCAGGAGATGGTGGATGCCACGGGAAAGACACAGACGATGTCGGCGCTGCCTCTCACGATCAAGGCGGCCTCTGAAACCCATAAGGACGCTCTGAGGATCGCGGGTGGCACGGCAGCGGGTGCCGTCATCGGGGCGATTACCGGAAAGAAGAACGGCGCGGTGATCGGGGCCGCGGCGGGAGCGGGCGCCGGAACGATCCTCGTCCTCGCGACGAAGGGTGACGACGTGGAGCTGGATCAGGGACTGAAGCTGTACGTCGAGATGACGGGTCCCACGAGCTTCATGGTCGCGCGCAAGTAGACAGACACAGCTCTTGTGGCAGTGCTCGAGGCGGCACCGTATGGTGCCGCCTCGATTCGTTCCCGCCCCGTACTTCTACGGATTCGCCGCCGGGCCGCCGATTCTGCTTGCGGTGTTAGCAATATAAGCTAACATAGCGTACATGAACCCACCGATCCCCAGAGCCTGCCGGAGCCGTTCGACCTACCGAGTGCCGGCGCGGGGCCCGCACTGAAGACGACCTCCGTCGGTCGAATGCCTCCAGCCTGTTCTCGAATCATCGAAGCACACACCAAATCAGGGAGACCCACCGTGAATCAAATCCAGCGTCCTTCGGCTCGACTCATCGCCGTGCTCCTCTTCGCCGCTCTCTTTACCGGGGCGTGCGGTAGCAACAACAAGTCCAATGTCACCGGGCCGGCTGCCGTGACGAACCCGACGGCTCCGTCCCTCAGCACGGCGCAGGCGTACGTGGTGCTGGGCGCCTCGGCGGTGACCAATACCGGTGGGACTGCCATCACCGGGGATCTCGGCGTGAGCAGCCCCGGCATCTCCCCCACGGGCTTTCCTCCCGGAACGATCACGGGAACGACGCACTCGGGCGACGTCTCCTCTGCCCAGGCGCAGAGCGATCTCACACCCGCATACAACGCGCTCGCGGCCAAGACGTGTAATACGCCCCTGACCGGCCAGGATCTGGGGGGCCGCACGCTGACGCAGGGAGTCTACTGTTTCACCTCCTCCGCTCAGTTGACCGGAACCCTGACGTTGAACGGCAACGCCAACTCCGTGTTCATCTTCAAAATCGCAAGCTCGCTCAATACCGCGACCAACTCCTCCGTGGTGATGACCGGTGGCAGCTTGGCCCGCAACGTCTACTGGCAGGTCGGCAGCTCCGCCACGCTGGGATCCGGAACTGCCTTCATGGGAAACATTCTCGCGCTGACCAGTGTCAGCCTGGGCACGGGCGCAAGCCTGTCCGGCAGGGCCATGGCGCGAAACGGCGCGGTCACGATGGACAGCAACGCGATCTCGATGCCCTAGGGATTACTCGCAAGCAACCATAGCCGCGGGGGCCGGGATCGCATCCGGCCCCCGTTTCATATCTCTCGAGCCCGCCCGCGGCGCCACCGATCCCACTTGACGGCATGATATCATTATGCTATCTTTATGATGTCACCCTAACCCAGGAGAAGGAAATGACCCAGGAACGCGTTACCACACCGGTGAGCGGCAGTGTGGGCCTCACCGTCACCATTCTGCTCGGGCTCATGGGGATCGCCCTGATCTACCAGGCGGCCCACACCTCACACCCTTGGCTCTTGTTGCCGGCGGTCCTCGTGCTGGGGCTCGGCTGCCTTTCGGGAGCCGGCCTCTTCACCGCGCAGCCGAACCTGGGCGTGGTCCTCATCCTCTTCGGCACCTACGTCGGAACGGTGCGCCAGAGCGGCTGGTGGTGGACGAATCCCTTCAACACGCGGAAGAAGATCTCGCTGCGCGCGCGCAGCCTGAACGGCGAACGGCTCAAGGTGAACGACAATCACGGCAACCCCGTCGAGATCGCCGCCGTCGTGGTCTGGAAGGTGCGCGACACGTCGCAGGCGACCTTCGACGTGGACGACTACGAGCGGTTCGTCACGGTCCAGAGCGAGACCGCCGTGCGGCACCTGGCCAGCTCGTATCCCTACGACGATTACGACTCGGACGGGATCTCGCTCCGCGGCAACATCGACAAGGTGTCCGAGTTCCTCAAGACGGAGCTGCACGAGCGCCTGAAGCCCGCCGGCGTCGAGGTGATCGAGACGCGGCTCAGCCATCTCGCGTACGCGCCGGAGATCGCGCAGGCGATGCTCCAGCGCCAGCAGGCGGGCGCGATCATCGCGGCGCGGCAGCGGATCGTGGAAGGCGCGGTCGGCATGGTGGAGATGGCGCTCGACCGCCTGGGGAAGAACAAGATCGTGGACCTGGACGAGGAGCGGAAGGCCGCCATGGTCTCGAACCTGCTCGTCGTGCTCTGCGGCGAGCACGCGGCGACTCCCGTGCTCAACGCCGGAACCCTGTACAAATAGGCGGGCACCGTGCCGGAGCGGAAGGCGTTCTTGTTACGCATCAGCCCGGAGCTCTGGGAGAGCCTCGAGCAATGGGCCTTAGACGAGCTCCGCAGCGTGAACGGCCAGATCGAGTTCGTCCTGATTCAAGCGGTGCGGGACGCGGGACGCGAGAGGAAACGGCGCCCCCGCGGCCCGACCGGGGAGACCCCGCCCTAGTGGCGGGCCGCCTGCTTCATCCCCGATAGGAGCGGCTCGGTGATCTTCACCTCCGTCACCGGCCCGTACTTCGCGGCCACCGCGCGGATGGCCGACGCGTTCCCCACCAGCACGAACGTGAGATCTTCCGGGGGCGGGTAGACACGCTGGATCACGCGCCTCGCGTCCTCCGCGCGCACGGCCTCCACGCGGGGTATGTAGGTCTCGATCTCCTTCCGATCCAGGCCGTAGAAGGCAAGTCTCGCCAGGGCCCCCGCGATCTGCCCCTCCGTCTCGTACCGGGGCGGATACTGTCCCACCGTATAGGTCTTCGCCGAGGTGATGGTGGAATCGATTCCGTCGCGCCGCACTTGAGCGAGGGTCCGGAGCGCCATCTCGATCGCCTTCTCCGTGGACTCGGTCTTGGTGTAGGAGTAGATGGCCGCCGTGCCCGGCTGCGTGAACCGGGGCGCCTGCCACCGGGCGCCGTACGTCAGGCCGCCCTGGATCCGGAGCGCGGTGTTGAGGATGGAGGTGAATCGCCCGCCGTACGCGGTGTTGGCGATGTCGAGCGCGACCCGGTCGGGGTCCAGATCCGCGGCGCCGACGTTCCCGATCCAGAAGTAGCTCTGCGTCGCGTCCGGCTTGTCGACGAGCAGGACCCGGCGGCCCGTCCGACGCGTCACCGACGGCGCCTGGGGCGGGGGCGCGGACGCCTTCGGCCAGTCGCCGAACAGGGCCTTGATCCTCGACTCCATGGCGGCCACGCCGAAATCACCGACCACCGTGATGATGAGACGGTCCCCTCCGAAGTTGTCGCGGTAATAGCGCGTCACGTCCTCGCGGACGATGTCGCGATTCGTCGCCTCGTCCCCGTCCACGGGACGCGCGTACGGATGGTCTCCGTAGAGAAACGCGAACGCGTATTCCCCGACCACGTTGTCGGGGTCGTCCTTCGCGGACGCGATGGCGTCGATCGTCTGCGACTTGAGTTTTTCGAACTCGTCCTGGGGAAAGGTCGGCCGCCGCATCACGTCCCCGATGAGGTCGAGCATCGCTGTCTGATCGCGGGATAGAAACTCCGAGGACACGTACGAGAATTCGAGGGTCACGCCCGCGTCGAGATCCGCGCCCAGCCCATCCACGAACGCGGCGATCTCCTGCGCGGTTCGCTTCCCCGCGCCCTTGCGCAGGAGCCCACAGGCGAGGGACGCGGTCCCCTCTTTTCCAGGCGCGTCCCCGAGCGTCCCACCACGAAGGACCGCGTTGAACGCGATGAGCGGCACGTCGTGCTTCTCCGCCAGGATCAGCACCGCGCCGTTCGGGAGACGGACCTGGCGCGTCGGGGGGATCTGGATCGCGGAGCTCGCGCCCGGCGCGCACCACGCGGCGACGAGCGCCGCCAGCATGAGGAGAGAGCGTCTCATCGCGACGCCTCCTCTTTCCGGGGGATCAGCTCGCCCACGGTGCGGTTTTCCTCCTGGAAGGTCCTCCGCGCCAGCTCCTGGATCTGCCCGCGCGTGACCCGCTCGTAGCGCTCGGGCGCCGTGAAGAACTTCGTGTAGTCGTGGCGGTAGACCTCGAAGCGCCCCAGGGCGGAAGCCTTGGCATTGATCGTCTCGAAGCGGCGCCAGTATCCGACGAGGGCGGAGTTCTTCGCCTTGCGGAGCTCCTGCTCCGTCGGGCCGGAGGCGCCCAGCTTCTGGAGCTCGTCCAGGACCGCGGCCTCGGCGGCCGCGAGCGTCTTGTCCGGTGCCACCGTCACCGCGACCTTGATGAGACCGGGGTCGAATCCGTCCGGATTCACGAACGCGGACGCGCTGATGGCCAGGCGGTCCTGGTCGACGAGACGCCGGTAGAGGCGCGAGGACTCGCCCGAGCTCAGGATGTCGATCATGAGACCGCGGACTTCGGCGTCCTTGTCGTCCGCGGAACCCGTGTGGAACGCCATCTCGAGGAGCGGCGTCTGGCCGAACTTCCGGAGCGTGACGCGCCGCTCGCCGATCTGCGGCGGCTCCTGGGTCACCGCGTCCTTCGGCTGCGGCACGGCCGGGATCGGCTCGAAATACTTCTCCGCCAGCCGGAATACCTCTTCCGGCGTCACGTCCCCCACGATCACGAGCGTGGCGTTGTTCGGGGCGTAGTGGATCCGGAAATAGTCGCGGAGATCGTCGATCGTCCAGCGCTCGATGTCGCTGGGCCAGCCGATGACCGGGTGGTGGTAGGGATGTCCCACGTAGGCGGCCGCCTGGACCTGCTCGTCGAGGAGCGACTCGTTGTCGTTGTCGACCGAGGTGCGCCGTTCCGAGTAGACGACCTGGCGCTCGCTCTCCACCTTGGTCGGGTCGAAGGAGAGACAGCAGATCCGGTCCGCCTCGAGCTGGAAGATCAGGTCCATGATCCCCTTCGGGAACCAGTCCTGGTAGCAGGTCACGTCCTCGGTCGTGAACGCGTTGTTCGCGCCGCCGTTTCGCTCCATGACCCGATCGAACTCGCCCGGCGGATAGTGGGCGGAGCCGTTGAACATCATGTGCTCGAAGAAGTGGGAGAGGCCGGTGATCCCGGGACGCTCGTTGCGGCTCCCGACCCGGAACCAGTTGTAGAGCGCGACGTTGGGGATGTCGTGGTCGGGCCAGACCAGGATCTTCATCCCGTTCTTCAGCGTCCGGACGTGGACTTCGGCCGCGGCCGGCCGCGCGCCTTGGGATTTCGGCTTGGACGTCGCCCCGAGCGCCGCGTGCGACGCGAGAACCGAGAGCAGGATCAGGAGAGCGGCGAGGCGCTTCAAGGAACCCCCGTGCGGTGACCGGCCGTGTCTTCCGCGAGAGCTTCATTCTACCCGGGCCGGCCCGTTAATGGAACTCGCGGAGCGGCCCCCGGCGTAGTATGGGATGAGATGGCAAGACCGCGTTCCTCGTTGACGCGACACCGTACAACACGGAAGGGGGCTCCCCATGCCCAAGATGCACGAAGTCGAATACAAGGTGCTCGGCGACGATCTCCAGTTCGTGGAGATCGTGCTCGATCCGGGCGAAGCGGTGGTCGCCGAGGCGGGCGCGATGATGTACCTCGAGGACGGGATCGAGATGACCACGATCTTCGGGGACGGCTCGCAGCCGAAGAGCGATTTCATCGACAAGCTGGTGGGAGCGGGCAAGAGACTCCTCACCGGCGAGTCGCTGTTCATGACCGTGTTCCAGAATCAATCCTCGGCGATTCGCAAGGCGGCTTTCGCGGCGCCCTATCCCGGAAAGATCCAGGCGTTGCACCTCGCGGAGCTGGGCGGCGAGCTGATCGCGCAGAAGGAGTCCTTCCTCGTCGCCGCCAAGGGCGTCTCGATCGGGATCGCCTTTCAGAAGCGGTTCGGCGTGGGACTCTTCGGGGGCGAGGGCTTCATCATGGAGCGCCTCCAGGGAGACGGCTGGGCGTTCGTTCACGCCGGCGGCACCCTCGTGGAGCGGACCCTGGCGCCGGGCGAAACCCTTCGCGTCGACACGGGCTGTCTCGTCGCGCTCCAGACTTCGGTCACCTACGACATCCAGTTCATCGGTGGCTTGAAGAGCGCGATCTTCGGGGGCGAGGGGCTCTTCTTCGCCGTCCTGAAAGGGCCGGGAAGGATCTGGCTCCAGTCCCTCCCCTTCAGCCGGCTCGCCAGCCGGATCTACGCGGCGGCCCCGCAGACGGGCGGGCGGCGGCGTGAGGAGGGCTCGATCCTGGGAGGGCTCGGGAACCTGCTCGACGGGGACGGAAGGTAAGAAAAAGCGAGCCGTCGGCTGGACGGCTCGCTCGTCTTTCTTCGTTCGACCGTGCCTTAGGCGTCCGGCTCCTTGTAGCGCCAGGCCCCGACCAGCGAGCCCAGGGCGAACGACACGATCCGCTCGATGATCCACATGGTTGGAAGGTACCGACCGGAGAGTCCCCACGCCGCGTTGGCCAGATTGTCCGGCAGCGCCGAGATGATTCCGGCGACGACCCCGACCGTGATCGCGGTCTTGGGTCCGGGCCCGAGACGCGGGCGCACGGCCGCGTAGAGCCAGACCAGCGCGAACCCCATCACGAACATGAGCAGCATGTACGCCGGGGCAAACGGGAAGCGGGGCTCTTTCAGGAAGTGCCCCGCCTGCTGCTCCGCCATGATCTTGCCTCCCCACAGCACTCCCGACCCCAGGAAGCAGATCACGTTGATGACGAGGCCAGCCAGGAGTCCACCTTGGATGAGGCGACCTGTGTTCACTTTGGCCACGCTTCACCTCCACGGTAGGTTACCTTCTCCGGGCGGCGAACGGCAGCCGCCCGCGACAGTGCCGGGACCCTACCACGGACCACGTACGGCCAGCAAAAGCAACAATTTGCCACATTCCGGCACGACGCCCTCCACATGTCGGGTGGATCGAATACGTAGAACTAACCAAAGCCGGCTCACCTGCCGATAGGGCAAGCGAACGGAGGGGGACCATGAACGATCGAATGGTGTTCAGGGCTCGGCTCGTGGTGGGGATCCTCGTGGCGGGCGCGCTCGCGATCTCCTGCGCGGGACCCAACAAGCTGGCGCAGCAGAGCGAGAAGGCGTACGGCGAGGGGGACCTCGAGAAGGCCTACCAGAAGGCGGCCCGCGCGCTGCGCAAGGAACCCGAGAATCGCCGGGCTCGCGCGGCGATGACCCAGGCCGCCGCCAGGCTGATGGCCGAGCGGCAGACGGAGATCCGAGGCTTGGCCGCGCAGGACACGGTCGTGGGCGCGAAGCGCTGCCTCGCGCTGGACGGGTTCCGCGAGGAGCTGATGGGCTACCGGATCGTCCTGCCACGCGACGCGGATTTCGACCGCGATGAGGCCGCGATCCTGGCCGGCGCCGCGCGCATCGTGTACGCGCAAGCCGTGGAGGATCTCGAGGGCGGCGCGCCCAAGCACGCGTACGACGAGTTCCAGGCGGTCAAGGAATTCCAGCCGCGGTACCGCGACGTGAATCATCGCATCGACCAGGCCATGGACGAGGCCCTGCCTCGCATCGCGTTCCTCCCCTTCGCCAACGAGACCGATCTCGCGGTGCTCTCCAAGGTCTTCACCGATCGCGCCTACGCCGAGGTGGGGCGCCGGGTCGTCAGCTCGGGGTTCCGGTTCACCGCGCTCGCCCCGCTCCAGCAAGTCTACGAGGCGGTCCCCATGTCGATGATGGATCACGTCACCCCCCGGAAAGCGGCTCGCATCGGACGCCAGCTCGGCGTGGACCGCGTGATCGTGGGCCGGTTCTACGGACTGCGCACGACCACGAACACCGGTGCCTTCACCCAGCCGATCTACAAGAAGGAAGTGGACAAGGATGACAAGGGGGAGACCCGGGAGCGCTATGTCGAGAAGACGATGATCGTCCTGACGCGCGACCGCGAGTGCAGCGTCGGGTTCGAGTACTCGATCGTGGACGTGCAGGACGCGGCGGTCATCATGGGCAATTCCGGAACGCTGCAGGCGTCGGCCCACGCCATCTACACGTCGGCGCCGCTCCTGGGTGGCGACGAAGACGACTACTGCCTGGTCCCGCCCGACATGGAGAAGCAGGATCCCGACCGCGCGAAGCGGATCCACTCCGAGTGGACGGACCACTGCGGCGACTGGAAGCTGAACGAGCTGATCCAGCGCTCGCGCAAGGAGCGGGTCCGCGGCTACGAGTCACGCTACAACGAGGACTGGGTGCTTCGGGCGAACGGGCGCGCGTTCTTCCTCGGGGACGTGCCGTCGGAAGGAGAGCTGGTGCAGCTGGGATTCGGCCAGGTGTGGGAGCCGCTGACGCGGACACTCCGGGATCTGGATCAGACCGAGCCCAGAGCCAAGGAGGCAGCGACCCCCTAGGCTAGGTCGCGCAGCGGAGCCCTTCCACCACGCAGGTGTGGCAGGCGCGCCACCGAAGCTCGATCGGACGGCCCGCTTCGCGAAGCGAGGTCCCCAGCATCGCCTCGGGATGCTCGACCAGGATCGGACAGGTGGCCACGCCGCGCGCGGTCACGGTCCGGCTCGTCGCGCAGATCAGAGCCTCTTCGATCTCGGGGGCGAGCGGCTCCCCGCCCAGCCTCTCGCGCTCGAGATAACCGCGCGTCCGTCCTTCTTCCCTTCCCATGCGGAGCAGAGGAAGGAATTTGACCCGTGGTCGCTCCAGACCGAGGCCGCGCAGGAACTCGGTGAACGCCAGACGCGCCTCGGCCGCCTTCAGCGTTTCCTCGTGCTCGACCACCGTGACCACCGGTGAGATACCCACGCGCGCCAGCCGACGAAGCGCCTCCACGACCCCGCCGTAAACGCCCTTTCCCCTCACCCTGTCGTTCGTCTCGGCGATGGCGCCGTCCAGGCTCACGCGGATGTCGAAGGAGTAGCGGCTGCGAGCGAAGCGATCCCCGATCCACGCCGCCAGCTCGTCATCGATGAGAAGCGCGTTGGTCAGGATCGTGAGTGGCATCCGGTCGAGCGCGAAATCGACGAGGCCGCGGATGTCGGGATGGAGAAAGGGCTCCCCGCCGGTGAAGTAGGCGTCCCGCGCTCCGAGCCCGGCCGCCTCCTCGAGCGCGGTCTCGACCATGATCCGGCTCATCGGTGGGAGCGACGTGCTCCGGGGGCCGGCGCTCACGAAGCAATGCCGGCACGCGATGTTGCAGAGCGTCCCCGTGAGCTGGATCCAGACCGTGTCCAGGGAACGGAATTCCACCCTGGGGCCTTCCCGAGCCTCCGGAGCGCGAATCATCTCATACCGGTCCTTCCCTCATGATCACGGGCGAAGCGGGCAGGAGATCGAGCTTCAGGGTCTTTCCCTTGCGGTCGACCTGCCCGAACTGTAATACCCCGGTCGGACAGCTCTGCACGCAGGCGGAGCACCGCACACATTCGGGATCCTGCATCGGCATCCCCTTGTTCGCGAAGTTCATGACGTCGATTCCCTGGTGGCAGACCGTGGTGCACACGTTGCAGGAGATACATTTCTTCTTGTCGGGAACGATCGCGAAACGGCTGAATCGCGCGTAGACGTGCATGAGCGCCGCCAGCGGACAGAAAAAGCGGCACCAGACGCGGCCCGAGAACCAGAAGTAGAGTCCGTAGCCGAGGACCCCCGCGAGGAACACGTCCACGCCCCACTTGTAGGGCGTCTTGAAGAAAGGATCGAACACCGCGTCGATCCGGTTTCCATCCGGGAGGATCCACCCGACGATCCGGAGCATGAGGATCAGGACCGCGATCGCGAGAACCGCCTGCCCCGCCATGTTCACGCGATTCCAGACGGGCCCATGCGGCATCTTGTGCCGGTGCGTATCCCCCAGAGTCTCGGCGAGCGCGCCGCACGAGCAGATCCATCCGCAGTAGACGCCTTTGCCGAAGAAGTAGATGCCGAGCGGGATCAAGACGAGCGTCTGGAGGATTCCGATCCCGATCCACCACCAGAGCGGGTCGTGGGTGAAGATGTTGTAGACGTTGAGCGGCCACGCGAGGATGAGGCCGTAGGCCCGCCAGAATTCGCGGCCATGACCGTAGCTCACGACCGGGAAGAGGGCGTCCAGGAGACCGCGCGGCAGGAGTCCGTGGTACGCGAGCTGCGGAAGGAGTATCTCGGGCAGGAGGAAGAGGGGCAGCACCTGGATCGCCATGAGCGTCAGGGTCTGTGCGGTCACATACGGCGTGTCTCGTCTGCGGATCCGCTTCAGCCCGAAGATGACGACCACGGACGAGTAGGCGAGCGTGTACCAGAACGCAGGGCCGGAGGCGCTGATCGCGAGCGTGCCCAGGAGCGTCGACGGCTCGCGAGCCTGCGCGGCGATCACCCCTCCCGCCCGGTTCAGGAGCTCCGGAAGATTGAAGGGGAACCAGTGGCGCTCCTGGAAGAACGTCGACATGGAGCCGCCCGATTTCCAGTTGTAGAGCCAGGCGCAGAAGAGGAGGAACAGCGAAAGGGCGATCCACCGCCTGGCCCGCATCTCGCCGGCGATCCGGATCCCCGATCGGCGGAAGAAATCGAGCGGGGCCTCGCGGCCCAGCATCGTGAAGACCACCTCGTTCGGGATCGTCCGTTCGCCGTTCCCGCTTCGCAGCACGACCTCGCCGGGACGGATCTCCTTCACCTCCGTGCCCAGCTCGAGCCGAAGCGAGCCGCCGGGCGCGTGGACAAGACGCTCCACCTTCTCCACGTTCTCGTGCTTCGGCCGCGAGAACTCCTGGCGCCGGTAGGAGAGGGTGACGCGCGACCCGGCCTCGGCGAGCGCGATCGCGGTCTCGAGGGCGGAGTCCCCGCCCCCGACCACGAGCGTCTCGAGGCCGGCGAAGTCCTTGGGATCGTGAAGGCGGTTGTACACCTTGTCGAGATGCTCGCCCGGCACGCCCAGCATCCGGAAATCTCCGCTGCGTCCGATCGCGACCAGGACGCGGCGCGCCCGCAGTGAAGCGCCCCCCTCGAGGTGAACGGTGAGCGCGTCGCCCTTCCGCTCCACGCGCTCCGCCCGGGCGTGCGTGGGCCGGATGCCGGAGCGCTCGGTCTGGGCTCTCAGCTCCTCGACCAGAGCCTCCTTCACGTCGGCGGTGACCTGGAGATCCCCCTCCGGCTTCATGGAGCGCGGGTAGGTGTAGATCGGCTTCCGCTGGGGGAAATTCACGAGGGTCGAGAAGGGTTCGGCCGCTTCGATGATCTCGAACCGAAGCCCCTTCTTGCGGGCTTCCACCGCGGCCGCCATCCCGGAGACACCGGCCCCCACGATCGCGAGATCGAGCAGGGTGTCGTCCGGGGCCCGGGCGGACGTCGCCGCGCGAGCGACCCGGGCTCCGGAGTCGAGCGAAAGCTTGAGGAGGGGGATGCCGGTCAGATCGCCGGAGATCGAGACGCCGGGAACGTTCGTGGAGCCGTCCGGGCGCGCCTCGGGGAGCGGCTCCACCGTGCCCGCCGGCCAGCGCGTGTGGAGCCACTCGGCATAGCGTGCGATCCATCGAAGCATTCCGCTCTCCGTGCCCTGAGGGGAAAAGAAGAGGCCCGCGGAGAGACTCTAGGGGTCCGCCCCTCCGCGAGCCAGAGAGAAACGACTGCGAGCGGCTACTTCCCGGTTTCGGGGGTCTTGTTCTCCTTCGACTCGGTAGCCTTGCTCTCCTTCGACTCCTCAGCCTTGCTCTCTCCCATGGCGGTTGCCTGCTTCGCGATGATGTGGCTCCGAACCTTGGCGTACTCCGCCTTGGTGAGGATGCTCTTCTTCGTCAGCTCGCTCTTCATCTTGTACGGGCGGCCGGCGATGATCTTCTCCGCGAGCTCGTCGGTGATGCCGTTCAGCTTCATGAGGTCTTCCTTGCTCGCGCTGTTGATGTCCGTGGCCGGCGCGCGCTTGGTCTTAGCCGCGAGATGCGCCGGGTGCTTCGCGTGGGTGCTCGTGGCAGCCTGGGCCGCCGGGACCTTCGTCGCCGACGCGGCGGACGACTTGGCCGTGGTTCCCGTCGCCGCGTACGCCGCGATCGGCAGCAGCAGCGCGACGGCGAGGGAAGAGAGCACGTGGATCTTGGACGAGCGAATCATGAGGGTCTCCTTGTGGAGGGCATTCCAAAACACGCCACCGCGCCCTCCTGGCGGTCGGCGTGGGGACGGCTCGGGAGCCGGTCCCGGGTCAACGTGAGCCCGTACGGCAGAGTCCTGCCGGGGTCGGAACGTGAGGTTCGAGTTGTGTTCGAGTTATGGGTCGGGGGCGAGGTGCCGCTGAAATGCTGCCTTGGGGAGGATGAAGCGTCGTGATGGGGGCGGCCCTCCGGGGGGCCCCGTCCCCGGCTCACGAGCTCGATATGGGAAACCGGATCGGTGTCGGTGCCGGGATCAAAGCGGCCGGACGTCCAGGAATTGGAGAGCCGGGCGGTCCGATCCTCGGCGGGTCCGTGACCCCCGGTCTTGCCGCGGGCGTGCGGCCGGTACTCATGCGACGGCGGTCGGATCGCGGCGTGGCGAGGAACGGTGGACCGGCGGGCCGGCTGTGGGGGGGACCCTCCGGCCGCAGTCATGGGATTCCGCGCGATGAGCTGCTCGGCCACGGCGGCGTGGCGCCGATGGTGTCTCCGCGCGTGGCGCGACCGGGTCGCGTGCGTCGCCGTGGCCGATGCGCCGGCTGCCGAGTGCCGCGGGGAGGCGGCAACTCGGAGCGGCGCCGGGGGGGACGGATTCGCGGCGGACGCCTCGGACGAGCCCGCGTACGCGAGCGCCGCCGTGGCGACCAGGGCCGCAATGATCCAATGTCGTTTCACGAAGCTCCGGCTCCTCCGCGCCCGGATGATCCCGGGACGCATCCATTCCGCCGTCTCGTGCTACCCCACCTGGAGCGGGCGGGTTCCAAGGCACAACTCACGAGGCCACCGCCGCTTCCCGTTCTGCCTCCCGCCGCTCCGGACGACGGAAGTAGGAGCGCAAGCCGCCCGCGGACTGCGCCCGAACGAGCGCCAGCGCCACTTGCGGCAGCGCGAGCGGCTCGGGATAGACGAGATAGCGATCCTCGAACATAGGACCGAACTTTTCCTTCCACCGGAACAGACCCTCGAACTGGTAGAACCTCGCCAGATGCTGCATCAGGAACGACCGCGCTCGCTCCGGCGCCTTGTCCAGCATCGGCTCTTCCCTTCCGTCCACCTTGGCGAGCGCTGACAGGGAGAGGGAGAGCAGCGCGTCGCCGCGGCTCTTCGCGGTCTCCACCGACTTCGCCACCAGGAAATCCATGACCCCGGGTGGGGCGTCGGACCGCCGCCGCATCAAGTCCAGCGCCCACCCCCGGCGGGCCCAGATGGGCACCCAGGTCAGAAACGCCGCGGCCCGCCGGCCCGCGCCGTCCCAGGCCACCACGACCCACTCCCGCGAGAGGCGGTGGGCGTCGAACCGCCCCATGGACAATCCCTTCTCGTCCCCCCGGTGCGCCGCCAGCCACTCGCTCGAGATCTGCCGAAGCTGCTCGCCGAGCCCCCCCGCGTGTGCCGCATCGAACGGATTCGATCCGGGAACGAAGTGGCACGCCGTGTACCCCGCGGCCTCGAGCTTGCGAGTCGCCCGCCGGACGTCCCCCATCGCGGAGCCTTCGAGCGTGAACCGATCGGTCCAGAGGATCGGATCCTCGCCGATGTGGAGCGCCTTCCACCCCAGCGATCGGTAGAGCGGAAGCCGCTCCGGCCTGGCCTGGAAGACCGCGAAGCTCCAGTCGCGCTCCGAGCAATGGGCCGCGAAGGCCTGGAGCAACGGCAAGAGCTCCTCTTCCGGTCCGATGGGATCACCGATCGCGATCAGGGTGTCCGACTCGAACCGGTAGGCGATCACCGCCCGACCGTTGGCACTGAAGAAGTAGTCGACCTCCGGCGCCAGCGCGAAGGCGGCCACGGAGGAGTCGCCGTGACGCTCCAGCAGCGTCCGAACCCGCTCCGACTCCAGCCTGTGGCGTCCCCGATGCCGCACCGGCTTCAGGGCCGCCAGACCAATCCCCACCACGAACGTGAACGCGAGAAGACTCAGGGACTCGAGGAACCAGCGCACGACGTGCTGGGCATGGGGCCCGATGGAATACGGGACCACCAGGGTTTCGTGACCGATCCCGAACAGGCGGTAGGCCGATTCGGAGACCGCCCGCCCCAGGGAGGCGTTACCGGAGTAATGGGCCTCCAGATACCAGCATCCCGCGACGGCGTAGACGGCCAGGGCCAGAGCCGCGATGAGGGCCCGGGACCGGAGCGCCCGGAGGCTGAGCTCGCGGCTCTTCACCCGGAAGGCGTCCCCGCTGATCCCGAGGGCGAAGAGGAGCGCCGTGGCGGCGGTGGCTTCCTCGAAATCGAAGGCCTTGAGCATGTTCACCGGCACGGAGACCGCGCAGAGGAACATGGCGGCCACGAACGCGCGCCGCTTCCCCCGCCGGAGGCCCCAGGCGGTGAGGAGGAGGAGCACGCCGGCGAGGAGCGTGAAGGTTCGGCTGGTATCGAGGACCGTGGTCGGCACGATGCGGCGCAGCGCGATGAGACGCTGGGGCGGATGGGAGAGAAGGGCGGAAAGCAGGTTGATGATGCCCTGCGCCGCGACGGCGAGCGAGAGGGCGACGCGGCGCGCGGTGACGCCGGGATCTGCCCTCGATCGGATTCCCGCGAAGGGCGTATCCATGCGCCTATTCCCCCGCGTACCGCACCACGAGAAGCGTGATGTCGTCGAACTGAGGGCGATCCGCGGAGAAGGTGCGGACCTCCCCCAGGACGTGCTCGATCAATTGGTCGGGCTCCATGGCACAGGCGGCGCCCAGACAACCGAGCAGGCGCTCTTCCCCGAACGACTCGTCGTTCGTGCCGGCCGCGTCGCTCACGCCGTCGCTGTAGAGAACCAACGTGTCCCCGGCACGGAGGGGGGTCTCTTCCTGGCCATACGTGGCATCGCCGAAGGGACCGATCGGCAGTCCCCCCACCTCGAGCCGGCGCACCGATCCGTCCCGGCTCACGAGAAGGGGCGGGTTGTTCCCCGCGTTGCAGGAGACCAACGTCCCGTCCGGTGAGAGCACGGCGTAGAAGGCGGTCGCGAATCTCCCTTCCACGATACGCTGGTGCAGAACGTGGTTGACCCGCTCGATCGTGCGCGCGGGCTGCCCGTCTTCGACGTTGGAGGTGAAGATTCCCTGCACCATCGCCGCGAGCAGCGCCGCCGGGGGCCCCTTCCCCGCGACGTCCCCCAACACGAAGCCCAACCGGCCGCCCGGAAGATCGAAGTAGTCGAAGAAGTCGCCGCCGATGGTGCGGCACGCGATGGCGGCCCCCGCCGCCGCGAAGGCCCGGGCCACGTGCGGGCGGCCCGGCTGGAGCGCGCGCTGGATCTCGCCGGCGATCTTGAGCTCCTGCTCCTCGCGCGCGTTCTCTTCGGCCTCGGCACGGACGCGGTCGGTGAGGCGGCGTTGGTAACGCGCCGCGTAGACCCAGCCCAGGAAGAGCGCGGTGAAGAGGAGGGTGAAGGCGAAGAACGTTCCGATGGCGCGCGGCGTGATCCTTTCTCCGCCGCCGAACGCCGCGTGCACGATCGTGGCGGAGATGACCGAGCCCACCATGGCCGCCATGGCGAAGCTCGCGGTCTCGAGGGGGGCCACCTTGCCCCCGCGGTCGCCCAGGCGCTTCAGCCGGGGCACGACCAGAGCGCGGTTGATCGCGATGGTGCCGGCGATGACGAAGGAGAACACGAGAGATACGAGGTAGTACCCCGGGAGATTCCTGATCCCGCCCCCGTAGAGCAGATCGAAGAAGATCCCGAACGGGATCGCCAGGCCGCCGTACCACGCGACGCGGACGAAGATCCGTTTCCAGCCCGGTAGACGGAACATCACACCGCGAGGTCCTTCTCGAAGAACAGCGCCCCCGGGATCGGATTCTTCCGATAGGGCTCGATGGGACGAAAGCCGAGCGAGCGATAGAGCGCGGCGGCTTCGATCATGGCGGGAACCGTGTCCAGGCGCATCTTCCGGTAACCCTTCGCCTGTGCCTCCGCGATGACGGCGTCGGCGAGGCGGCGGCCCAGGGCGCGGCCGCGGAACGCGGGCCGCACGAAGAGGCGCTTCATCTCGCAGACGTCCCTCTCCATGGCCCGGAGCGCCACGCACCCCTGCACCAGGTTGCCGTCGAAGGCGAGAAGGATCGTCCCGCCCGGGGGCGCGTAGTCGCCGGGGAGGCCCTTCAGCTCCTGGTCGAATCCCTGGAACGAGAGGTCGAACCCGAGCGACGAGGCGTATTCCTCGAAGAGCGAGCGCGCGATCATGAGGTCATCCTTCGAGGTGACCGGACGGACCTGATCCAGGGGCGTCTCGACGAGCAGCAACCGCGCGATCTTTCCTACCGAGCCGTAGCGCTCGTCGTACTCCCGTTTCAGCGCGACGCCGGGGCCGGTGCGGTAGGCCTCGTAGTCGGCCATGCTCGCGAGCTCGTAGATGGTCATGTACTGCGGCCGGAACCGGAGATCCCCGCTTCCCTCCGGCGCGCGGAACTTCCGCACGCTCTTCATCTGGGGCGCGGCCATGACGTGGGGAATGTGGACTCGGTTGTGCCAGTCGTTCCACTCCTCGAGCATGTCTTCCGGGACCCAGGTCATGACGGCGTACCGCACCACCCCCCGAGGGCCGTCGCTTCTTCGGCGATCCATCACCCGCCTACCGGGAGTGAGATCCGACGCTCGCGGCGTGGAGATGCCGGAGCATCTGGATCTGGCCCCGGTGCCCCGCGAAATGCTCGTGCATGTGGTAGAGGGCCCAGCGGATGTTGAACAGGCGCTGGCTCCCGTCATCGCGGGTTCTCGTCACCTCCCGCTCCAGATCGGCGTCGGTCAGCTTCATCGCGGCAGCTTTCAAATAGGTGCGCGCCTTGGCGAGAAGATTCTCGTAGTCGGGGAGCGTCTTGCCCGCGAGGTTCGCCGGCGGGCCGGCGTCGGGGGCGAGGGGCAACCCGTCATCCTCGATCGCGATCCCGAGCACGGTCTTGGTGTCGATCTCCTTCATGCCGAGAAGCCCGATCTGGACCCACAGGGTCTCGGCGATCGCTTCGTGCGCGAGAAGCATCCCGATCGTGTTCATGCCGCGCTCGGGCTGCCACTCGAGCTCCTGGGGGGTGATCCCCTTCACGGTCTCGAGCAGGATCCGGGTCTGATCTTCCAGCTGGGCGTAGAAGCTCCCGGCTTCGCGGGCGCGGAAGCCTTCCGTGGGCTCAAGGATGGAACGCAGGGTGACGGCCATGATCGCTTCTCCGATTGAGTTTGGGTGAACCGGTGGAGGTGGAGCGGTCAGAATAGCAGATTCGGCCGACGGTGCCCGGGCCTCAGATCCCGAGCCAGTAGGTGGCCTTCACCGCGACGACGTTCTCGGGGCGGTTGTCGAGGAGCGCCCGGAAATCCCGCGAGAAGTCGAAGTCTCCGAACGGCTGCGTCTCGCCCCGGCTCTGCTGCCAGACTAGGAAGATCGCGGACCCGGGCCGGTATTCCCAGCGAAGCACCGCGTTTCCCAGGAGGGAGCGGAAGTTGAAGTTGGGATCCGGAACCGCGAAGGACGCGGCCGGTCCGGGGCCGTCCGGGTCGATCCGGTAGACGCCCGTGGAGTCGCGAAGGATGGTGCCGGTGTGCTTGCCATAGACGCTGAACGCGTACTCCCTCGGTTTCTCGAGCTCCTTCAGATCCTTGTAGAGGCCCGTGACCACGAAAGGCTGGAGGTAGAGCTGGAAGCTGAGCTTCGGCGAGAAGGTCCAGTTCACGCGCGTGTCGAGCGAGAAGGATTTCTGCTCGATCGTCCCGAAGACGTAGCGGGCGCCGTACGTGGCCGCCGCCAGGGAATCCGGAACCGTGCTCACGTACTGCGCCATGTCCCGGGACACGCGGATCGTGGGCGAGATCTGGATCAGCGCCGAGGAGGCGGGATGGAGCGTGAGGAACGGCGTGTACTGGATCGAGCGGCCGCCCGCGTCGTCCCACTGCACGTTCTGCTGCCACCCGGCCTGCGTGCTCTTCCGGAAATCGGAGTTGACCGTGAACCGCACCCGTCCTCCCGGAGGCACGCGCGACATCGGCCCTCCGCGAGTCAAGCGGTCGTCGTACCCGCCCGGGTACCACGACGTCCGGATGTCACCGTACCAGTAGTTCCGGAACGTGCCCTCCGCGTCGCCCTCGTACCCCTGGTACGTGAGGTCCCCGGCGTAGTTGAACGAATGGTTCGTGAAGACGAACGCGTCCCAGTTGTGGAAGACCCTCCCCGGCTTGTTCTGCTTGTAGAGCGCGAGCCACGAGAACCCTCGGGCGTCGGCCGCGTTCATGTAGCCCACGTCGTTGATCTCGAACCCGGGGCTCCAGTCCTGGTACGTCGCGGTGCCGACCCAGTGCTCTCCTCCGATCTTGTTGAGGGAGAGCTGGCCCGCGGCGCCCGTGAGCGAGGTGCGGGTCGGGTCGTAGTGGAGATGATCGGCGTCCGGGCGCTGGAAGTAGCGCACGCTCGAGCGTTGCGTGCGGTCGATGGCGGACGCGGTGCCGTGCACGTAGCTCCCCAGCGCGAACCCGTCGATCGACCACTTTCGCTTCGCCCAGAACCGGTTGAAGTCGACGCCGCCGACGTAGGCGCGCGAGCGCAGCATGGAGTTGAGCGTGGAGTCCGAGCCGTCGCGCAGCACGGCGGTGCCCAGGAAGCCGACCGACGTGTTGCCTCCTCCCGACTCGCGGCGCAGGCGCCCCACGAAGTAGTTCGTGAGGGGCTCCACGGGATCCCGGTGCATGAGGCCCGCGTCGTCGAGATACCGCGCGCGCTCGCGCGAGGTCACGGCGTCGAGCGTTCCCACGGACCAGCCGCTCCGGGTCTTCCCCGTGAGCTTCACCGCCGCGTCGATGGTCGTCGCCGTGGGGCTGTCCACGTAGTTGAATCCCGTGCCGCCCAGGGCGAGCTGCGGGGCCCTCCCGATCCGGCGCGCGTGGAACGGGATCGTCGTGTTGAAGCTGTTCTGGCTGCGGCTCTGGCCGAACCGGAAGAGGTCCGCCCCCTCGACGAAGAAGGGCCGGCGCTCCGGGAAGAACGTCTCCACCGTCGTCAGATTGACCACGGCCGGATCCACCTCGACCTGCCCGAAATCCGGATTCACGGTGGCGTCGAAGGTGAGGTTGCTCGTCAGCCCGTACTTCAGATCCGCGCCGAGCGAGCCGACCTTCTTCGATCCGTCCCGGAACGGATCTCCGGCCGCCACCGGCTGGTAGCTGGCCTTCGCCAGGCTGTACGGCAGGAGCTCGAAGTGGCGTGGGGTCGAGAGCTCACCCAGCCCCACCAGATGTCCATAGCGGCTCGCGTCGCTCAGCTCCTTCTTGGGAGTGAACGAGAACTCGGCGAGCTCCTGCTTGCGATCGATCCACCGGCGCATCTGGATGCCCCAGATCCCGTCGGAGGATGGATTGAACCGGAGCTGCGAGAGGGGGATCTCCATCTCCGCCGTCCATCCCAGGGAGTCGATCGTGGTGTGCACGTTCCAGACCGGGTCCCACGAGAAGTCGGCGTTCCCCCGGGCGTCGATGTAGGAATCGTCGTAGGAGCCCGCCGGGTTCACGCGGAACCGGTACGTGGTCAGGTGGTCGTGGTAGGAGTCGAGGAGGAGCGCGAAGTAATCGGAGGCCAGATCCTCGTCACGCCGGACCAGGCGCCGATGGACCTTCCGCGGCTCGCGGTCGTAGAGCCTCGCCCCCACGTAGAGCGCGTCGTCCCCGATCAGGATCCGCACCTCGGTGCGCTCCGTGACCGGCTTCCCTTCGTCCGGGTCGCGCTGCGTGAACCGGTCCACCATCTCCGCCTGGCTCCAGGCTGCCTCGTCCAGCTTTCCGTCCACCTTGATGCGCTCGCTCGTCTGGAGCGCGAGGATTCGAGGAGCGGCCGCGTGGCCCTCGGCGTGGGTGGAATCGGCCGGCTGGGCGAACGCCGGGGACGCCGCGACGAGAGACAGGAGCGAGAGAAGGATCACGCGCATCGGGTACCCTCCGTGAGCACTCTACGTCATCGGAGGCGTCCCTGTTTCGATCGCGGGGGTGCGCCGGGGCCGATGTACGTCT
>Ga0075433_10000198_pt1 | contig 33744 bp, 34 predicted proteins | sample RhiMethybrSRZTD2_FD_75299 | JGI IMG/M metagenome (GOLD analysis project Ga0075433, IMG submission 75299) | Populus rhizosphere microbial communities from Tennessee, USA - Rhizosphere MetaG P. TD hybrid SRZTD2 | ecosystem: Host-associated > Plants > Roots > Rhizosphere > Soil | place: USA... | reverse complement strand
AGGAGCGCCGCAATGTTGAAAAAAATAGCCTCTTTTCCGTTGGCATTCTTGATATCGGCCGTTTTCTGCGTCGCGCCGGTGCGGCTCTCCTCGGCCGAACAGCCCACCGAGCAGATCAAGACCGCCATCGAGCGGGTCTCTCAGGTGCTCCAGGAAGTGAGCGCCGCTCGGGGGGCGAACAAAGAGGAGGCGGTCGAAAAAATCCGCAATATCCTGCTGCCGCGCTTCGACTTCAACGAGATGGCGAAGCGCTCGCTGGGCGACCGCTGGAAACAGCTCGACGGCCGCGAGGCCGAGTTTGTCGCGGTCTTCACCGCTTTCGTCGAAGGCGCGTATATGAACACGCTCGAATCCTATCGCGGCGAGAAGATTCTTTTCCTCCGCGAGCGCGTGGACCAGAACGGCGCGCAGGTCGATACCGAGATCGTTCACGGCGCGGCTGAGACGGTCGCGGTCGGTTACCGTCTTCACCTCATCGAAGGCCAGTGGAAGGTCTACGACGTCATCATCGACAATATCAGCCTCACGGCGAATTTTCGCTCTCAGTTCAGCCGCATCCTCGCCGGCGCCTCGGTGGACGAGCTGTTGAACAAGCTCCGCGCGAAGACGGCCGCGCGGCCGGTCTAAACCGTCGATAGAACATAGCGCCGTGATCGATTAAGATAGGCCGCATGAGGACCATGTGGCCTATTTATTTGGCCGCGTTTCTGTTTTTTCTCTCTTCCGCCGATTCCTCCGCCGCCACGCCCGAAGAAGTCACCTTCTCCAGCGGCACGCTGACGCTCAAGGGGTTCCTCTATAAGCCGCAGGGGGAAGGTCCTTTCCCTGCAATCCTGTACAGCCACGGTAGCGAGCGCCGGCCGGGAGCCAAGCCGGAGATCGGGAATTTCTTTGCCGGCAAGGGCTACGTTGTTTTCGTTCCGCACCGGCGCGGCCACGGCCGCTCGCCTGCCGACCGTCAGGTGGATGCGCTCTTCGATCAAGCGTCGCGTGGCGTCGTCGCGCTGCACGAGCTGCATCTCGACGATACGATGGCGGCGCTTGCTTATCTTCGCTCTCACCCCGACGTGGACCCCCGCCGGATCGCCGCGGCCGGCTGCTCTTATGGCGGCATTCAAACGCTGCTTGCGGCCGAGAAGGGAGCCGGGCTCGGCGCGGCGATCGCTTTCGCCCCCGCCGCGCAGACCTGGTCGCAGTCAAAGCCGTTGCAATCGCGGCTTATTCGCGCCGTCAGAAACTCCGCCGCGCCGGTCCTTTTCATCCAGGCGGAAAACGACTGGGATTTGACGCCGACCCTGGCGCTCGCGCGCGAGATGGAGGCCGCCGGCAAAACGCACAAACGGGTGATCTTTCCTCCCTACGGGCAGACCCACGAGGAGGGCCACGGCGGCTTCTGCTTTCAGGCACCGCATGTCTGGGGCGGTGAGGTGTTGGACTTCCTGAGCGCATCGCTCAAGCGTTGACTTGACAATCCGATCACGGAGAATTTAAGTGGAGGGTGCGGTTCGACGGCCGCCATCCATATTTAGATAAAACATGCTGGATCCCGCCAAGAAAAAAGAGATGCTCCGCACCATGATCCAGGTGCGCGCCTTCGAAGAGAAGTTGAACGACCTCTACCAGAAGCAGGTCATGTTCGGCAGCCCGCACTCCTATCGCGGGCAGGAGGCGATAGCGGCGGGCGTCTGCGCCGCTCTCGAGCCGAGCGATCTTATCGCGAGCTATCACCGGGGCACAGGCCATCTCGTCGCCAAAGGCGCGGACCTTTACAAGCTCCTTTGCGAGTGTATCGGACGCCGCGACGGTTATTCGAAAGGGCGCGGCGGCAAGATGCACATGGGGGATCTCTCGTTCGGCTTTCTCGGCAACACCGGCACCGTCGGCGCGACGGTCCCGTTCGCGACCGGCGCGGCGCTGGCGGCGAAGATTCGGGGCGGCCGCGAAGTCGCCGTGAGCTTCATGGGCGACGGCGCGATGAACCAGGGCGTCGTCCACGAGGCGATGAACATGGCGGGCCTCTGGAAGCTGCCGGTCGTTTACATCGTGGAGAATAATTTGTACGCGATGACCGTTAGTGTGGAAAAAAGCGTCGCGGTCAAGCAGCTGGCGGACCGTGCGGCGGCTTACGGCTTCGAAGGGAAGGCGATCGACGGCAACGACGCCGAGCTGGTCTATGAAGAGACGCGGCGTGCGGCGGACAAGGCGCGCCGCGGCGACGGGCCGACGCTCCTCGAGTGTCTGACCTACCGGTGGGATGGCCACTTCGGCGGCGATCCCGGCACCGGCTACAGAAAGCGCGAGGAGATCGAAGAGTGGAAGCGCCGCGATCCCATCCGGCGGCTGAAAGAAAAGCTCTCGGCGGAGAACCGGTTAACCGAGGCGGAATTCGAGCGCATCAGCGCCGCCGTTTACGCCGAGCTGGACGAGATCGCTGCGAAAGCCGAGGCTTCGCCGCTGCCGGCGGCGGAAGTGAATATAGACGACGTGTTCGCCCGATAATCGCCGCGCTCATGGACTCAGTGACTGAGAAAACCAAAGAGATGCGCTTGCAGGAGGCGCTCCGCGAAACGCTGCGCTACGAGATGGCGCGCGATCCGCGCGTCTTCGTCATGGGCGAAGACGTGGCGCTGTTCGGCGGCGCCTACGGCGTCACGCGCGGGCTCATGCAGGAATTCGGCGAGAGCCGCGTGCGCGACACTCCAATCTCCGAGGCCGCTCTGGTCGGCCTCGCGGTGGGCGCGGCCATCAACGGTATGCGGCCGGTCGTGGAGATCCAGTTCTGCGATCTTTTGCCGCTCTGCATGGATCAGCTCGTGACGCATGCGGCGCGCTATCATTATATGACCGGCGGGCGCATTTCGGTGCCGATCGTGATCCGCAACAAGTTCGGCACGCGCCCCGGCGGCGGCCCGAGCCACTCGAGCTGCAACCACGGCGCCTTCATTCCTTTTCCCGGCCTCAAGATTATCTGTCCCACGACCCCGGCCGACGCAAAGGGGCTGCTCTTATCGGCGATCCGCGATCCGAACCCGGTGCTCTGCTTCGAGAGCCACCACCTCTACGGCGTCAAAGGCGCCGTGCCCGAAGGCGACTATACGGTCCCGATCGGCAAAGCGGCGCTCCGGAGGCAGGGCAAAGATCTCACGATCGTGACATGCGGCGGGATGGTGCTGAAGGTCGATGCCGCCGCCGAAAAGCTCCGTGAGAAAGGCGTCGAAACCGAAATCATCGATCTGCGCTCGCTCGCTCCTATCGATACGGAAACGATCCTCGCTTCGGTCGGCAAGACCAAGCGCGCGATGATCGTCGACGAGGGGCCGGTCATCGGCGGCCTCACCGCGGAGATCGCCGCGATCATTCAGGAAAATCTTTTTTCCGATCTGAAGGCGCCGGTCATCCGCGTCGGCGCCGCTCCCATCCCGCCGCCGCACAGCGGACCGCTCGTCGAGGCGATGGTGCCGGGCGTCGCGCGCATCGAGGCCGAAGCGCTCCGCGTCATCGGCGCCTAAACGCCCTTTCTTACTTTTCCCTTTTCCTTCTAAATTCGTCGGTCGCTTTCACCGCGTGAAATGCCCGCGGCTGGAAAATATTCCGCGGCAAATCCCCAGCGCCTCTGGAAGTCCTCGCGGTGTCGAGCCGGTTCTCTTCACAATTTCTGAGCAATCTTCAATCGATTTAATCGTCGCACTCTGCGCAAACGATTCGGCACGCCGGTTGCTACTACCATTTTCATTGTGCGAAAAAATAAGTCGGAGAGGAGGTAAATCGAAATGAAAAAGTTTATTGCGATTGCGATGCTGCTCTCGCTGTTCAGCTTCGCGGCCAGCGTGACGCCCGCTCATGCGCGGCACGGCGCGTGCGAGCCCGGCGACAACCGCTGTCGCCGATAATCAATTAACGTGTCGCTGCCGAAAGAAACAGGGATTGGGTGAGACGAGTCTCCGCCCCATCCCTGTTTCTTTTTTTATAATGCACAAGCTCATTCTCCCGATTTCGCGGGCCGTGTTGTTGAAATGCCCCACGCTCGCGGGCAAATTTTCCGATCGCAGAGCTCCGCAGTGTCTCCGGCGTCGCTATGCAAAAGCAGGTCGAGCTGGAAATCTGCGTAGTGACAAGAAGTATCCCGTTTTTGCCGCGACGTCGGTTGCCATGATTTCCGCTGGCATAGCGCTTGCGTTAGCGAGCGATCAATAAAATTTTCCCTCGGGAAAGAAGGAGAAATAGAATGAAAGTGTTTTCGCATGATTTTACCAAACCCATTCGCCGGCTCGTCGTGATCGGCGCATGGAGCGTCGCGCTTTCCGCGGCACCCGCGCTCGCGCAGACGAGCTATACGATTACGAAGCTCGCCGGCGCCAATTGCGCCGTCTCGGGCATCAACGACTTCGGCGAAGCCGTCGGGCAGTGCGATGGAACGGCGACGGTTTGGAAGAACGGCGGCCCGACGACGCTCGGCAGGCTCGCCGGTGGCACCTACAGTCTCGCCGAGGCGATCAACTCGCGCGAGGTCACGGTCGGCAACGGCGACACCGGCGACAGCCGGCCGAAGGCGCTGCTTTTCCGCGCCGGAAAAATCATTAATATCGATCCCAGCGCCGCCAACGCCTACGCGATTTATATTAATGACAATGGCGCGATTGTCGGCAACGCGCTGAAAGGCTTCGGCACCTGCAACAGCTGGGTGGCGGCGATTTATACGGAAGATCCGAGCAAGCCGGGAACTTTCAAGCGCCTCGATCTCCAGCCCTATCCCGGCGGCGACGGCAAGGTGCGCTGCGAATTCGCCACCGGCGCCAACCAGAGCCTTCAGGTCGTGGGCTACGTTCAGAGCTCCCTCTTCGGCCAACGGGGCGCATTCTGGAACAACGACGCGAAACATACGCTCGCGCTGCTCCAACCCTACGCCGATGACTGGACGAGCTATGCCTGGGCGGTGAACGATCTTGGCGAGACGGTCGGCGAGAGCCATCCGCCGTTCGGCAACCGGCCCGTGATCTGGAAGAATGATGCGCAGCATACGCCGGTCGAGCTTCCGCTCCTGCCCGGCGATAATTACGGAGCGGCAACCGCGGCCAACAATGTCGGAGGCATTCTCGGCACGAGCGCCTACAACGTCCCCGGCACATGGAATGTAGGCCAATCGAGAGTTGTCCTGTGGCAAGACGGCAATGTCTTTGACCTCCAGTCGTTACTGGATGCCGTCAGCGGGGCCGGATGGGTGATCAACAGCGCTGCCGCGATCAATAACCTCGGACAGATCGTCGGATCAGGAGTTTACAACGGCGACATGGCCGTCTTTGTCATGACGCCGACCCCGTAGACCGAGTTGAGATTTTGAAGAGCGGGGGGAGGAGCGTTGCGCTCCTCCCCCTGCTCTTTTTGGGCTAGAATTCCCAGCTGAGTCCCAGATTCACCCCATAATCGAATTCTCGCACGCTGCGCACCGGCAACTCGACACCGTATCGTAGCACGACCTCGTCGGTAAATTTGAAGTTAATCCCCGGAGTTAAATAGAATTGCTGTTTGTTCCTGAGGGCGGTGTCGCCGCCGCGCACCAGCCGAACGGTTTTCATCTCCAGCAGCGTCAAGAAGCGCTCCGTCAGTTCATAAGCCGCTGCGAGCCCGACGCTCACTCTTGGCTCCGCGGTCCGGATTCCGGCGAATGCAGCGTCCATTCATAAGCATAGTCGGCGATGAGATGCACCGGTCCGAATCTGACGCCGCCCACGAGGAAAGGTTCGATCGCCGTTTCGCCGCCCAGTGTCTTCGCTCCGCTCGGCAATTTGAGCTCGAAACCTCCGAGAAGCTGTATTTGATGGTCGCGCGACTTGAAGAGCATGAAGCTGTTTTCGATGCCGATGTCGCCGATGCCTCCTAAAGTCGTACGATGGCCGGGGTTTTGGATCAGCACCGGAAGCTCGACCGCTACTTTCCACCATGGAAAGACGGCCCACTCGATCTCCGGCGCCAATTCTGTCTCGCGGCCGTCATGAGCCTTTTGATGCCTCGCGGTGAAGTCGAACAATGTCTCGATAACCGGCCGCATGAGCGTGAGCGGATAAAAGAACTCGACGCTTTCCTCGTGCTCTTCCTTTTCGTCCGCGCTCGCCGGCGGAGCGAAAAATAGCGTGAGAACCGCGATTAGCACCGCGAAAGTTCACATAGAGATTCCTCCCGCAGGAAAAATTCTGCTCCATTATGCGATTCAAACGCCGCACCCGCGACTTTATTCGAGCGCAAACGCTGCGAGTTTCGCTCCACCTTTTTGGGGGAGGTCTCGGCGTACTCTTCGCCTCATGTTGAAATGCCCCACGGCGGGGCAAATCTTCCGGTTGAATTGACCCCGCAGCGCGTCGCGATCCATCAGCCATTGACTCTATGTCGTCGGATTCACAAGAAATTAAGCGGCCCATCAATGCTGGCACGCTCCTCGCTTTAAGGGCTATTCCGGGCAATCCGAAATAGTTTGTAAAGGTAAGGGGAAAAGAATGTTAAAGCGATTCAGTTACGTAGTGATATTCATTGGGGCCATCGTCTTCGCGGGCTCGGCGGGCGCCGCGAGCAAAACCAAGAGCTCGCACGGCACGATTTACATTATCGACGACTCGACGCGCACAGTCACATTGAAGGATTCAAACGGCGTGCTCACGACGCTGAATGTGACGCTCAAGAGCAAATTTAGCCGCAACAAGAAAAAAACGACGTTCGGCGGCCTGGTGCTGGGCGACAACGCGACGGTGGTCTTCGACAACTCCGACAACCTGAAACAAATCGGCGCCGCCGGTCCCGCTGTGACGACCGTTCAGGGCGGCGTGGATGACGTCAACTCAGGCACCGGGGAGGTCCATTTCGAGCACGGAAGCTTCGTTACCGATGCGAGAACGCGAGTGGTCCGCAACGGGAAAGTCACCTCGCTGAACGCGCTGACGGTTTTCGACAAAATCACTGCCCACGTCGTTCCGGGAAGCGCGTCCGGTCATTCATCGCAGTTGGAAGCGGGCGATGACAATGCCGTCGACATTCAGGCGGAAGGCCCCGAGGAGACGGAAGTTCGCGGGACGATCGCTGCCATCGGTGCCAGCACGGTCACCATTACTCCGAAGATCGGCGGCGCCGACGTGATCGTCAACGTCACCGCCGATACGCTCATCGCCCTCGGCGGCAACGCTGTCACAATCAATAATCTCGTTATCGGTTCTCCCGTCGAGGTTCACTACGACCCGGTGACCTTTAATGCGTTTCGGATCGAGGCGGAAAACGAAGTCGAGGACGCCGAAGTCGAAGGCACGATTGCCGCGATCGACACGGCTGCCGGCACCGTCACGATTACCGATGGGCTGGGAAATCCGATCACTTTGGTCGTCGACGCGAGCACGAGAATCGAGCGCAACGACGCCGCGGCGACGATTTTCGAACTGCAAATCAACGATCCAGTTAAGGCCGAGTACAACATCGCGACGCTCGTCGCAAACGAGATCGAAGTCGAAGTCGAAGCAGAAAACAACGATGTCGGCGATGATCACGGTGGCGTGTGAATTGCGGAACGGAGCGCAAGCGATTCGTTTCCGCGGTTCGCGGTGTGGGGTCTCGTGCCTCGCGCCGCGGACCGCGCTTCATTGACTCTGTAACATGCAAGTGTTAGCGTTGCCGCGAGTTTTTATCTCCGGCGGTTCACCCGTGGCTGCCTCAATCGTATTGTCTGATGTCCCGAAGCGTTTCGATCTCACCAAGCGATTTGCGCTGCTGAGCTTTATTTGCATCGCCGTCTTCGCGGCCGCTCTCTGCTGGGTGGCGTCGCGTTACCTCTCCAAAGAAATGCTCGACCGAGAATGGGCGACCACGGCGCAATATATCCGCGCCGAGACGCAGCAGACCGTCAGCTCCGCGGATTTCAAATCAACCGACCTGAAAGCGGTTGAGAAGAAATTCGACGATTTGCACCGCCAGATCACCACGATGCCCGACATCACGCGCGTCAAGGTCTATAATGCCGCCGGCGTGATCATATGGTCGGACGAAAAGCGGCTGATTGGAAGTACGTTTGACGACAACGACGAGCTGCGGGAGGCCCTCGAAGGCAAGGTCGTCACCGACATCAGCGAGATCGAAAAACAGGAAAACATCTTCGAGCGCGGCGCCTTCAATCGCCTCGCCGAAGTCTACGTGCCGATTTTCTCCGAGAACGGCAAGGAGATCGTCGGTGTCATCGAGAGTTATAAATCCGTCGACACGCTATATCGCGACATTCGCCGGGCGCGCCTCGCGATTGTCGCCGCCTCGGCCGGCGGCGGTTTGTTGCTGTACGTGTCTCTTTTCGTCTTCGTCCGGCAGGCGGCGCGGAAAATCGAAGAGCAGCAGCAAAATCTGATCCGCATGCAATCGGAGCTGATGGCCTCGCAGCGCATGGCGGCAATCGGCGAGATGGCCGCGGCGGTCGCGCACGGGATCGGCAACCCGCTCTCTTCAATTCGCGCGGCGGCGCAGCTGGCCAAACTCGACTGCCGCGACTGCGAGGGCCGCCACCTGCAAGAAAAAACGGTAACCACGCTGGACAGCATCATGCAGCAGGTCGACCGGGTTCAGCGACGGATGCGCGGATTGCTCAACTTCGTCCGTCCGCTCGACCCTGACGCGACGCCAGTCGAGATCAACGCGCTGCTGCGCGACGCCGTCGAAGTGCTTCGGCCGCGTTACGACGAAGCCGGCATCGCCGCACGCATGGAGCTCGATGAACACGCCCCCAAACTCGCGGCCGACATCAATCATATCGAGCAGGTGTTTCAGGGCCTCCTCACGAACGCCCTCGAAGCGACCCCGCGCGGCGGCAGTGTGACCATTAGAACGAAAATCCACTCGACGGTCGGCAACGGCCGGAGCTTGTCGATCGTGTTCGAGGATACGGGAGAGGGTATTCCGTCCGAGAATCGGGAGCGGGTGTTCGAGCCTTTTTTTACCACCAAGCCGACCGGCACGGGCATCGGTTTGCCGCTGGCCAAAAAATTCGTCGAACGAAACGGAGGAACCATCACGCTCACGGATGGCAGTCAAGGCGGTACGCGCGTCGAGATCATGTTTCCCATTCACTGACGCAGCATGAAAAATGCAACACAACGTCCTCATTGTTGACGACGAGCAGGTCTTGGCGACCGCCATGGCCGATTACCTCGCGCGCCACGGATACGCGACGAGCACGTGCGTTTCCGGCGAGCAGGCGCTCAAAAATATCGACACCGAATCGCCCGATCTGGTGCTGCTCGATTATCGCCTGCCGCGCATGGATGGTCTCGAAGTGTTGCGCCGGATCAAAGAGACCCGCCCGGAAGTCGAGGTGATCATGCTCACGGCGCACGGATCGGTCGAAAACGCCGTGGAGGCGATGCGCCTCGGCGCTTTCGATTACATCAGCAAACCGATAGACCTCGAAGAGTTGCGGCTCATCGTGGGAAAGGCGTTGGAATCGCAGCGCCGAGGCCATGAACTGGACTATCTTCGCGCGCAGATCGAAAAAGAAAACCCGCACGATATTATCGGACGCTCGGAGGCTATGCGCGACGTAAAGCGGCTGATCGACCAGATCTCCTCGATCGAGGCGACCTCCGGTCGCGAGGCCCCTTCGATTCTTCTTACGGGGGAGACCGGCACTGGGAAGGAACTCGTATCCCGCGCTATTCACGCGCGGAGCCGAAGAGCGGCGGGACCGTTCGTCGAGATCAACTGCGCCGCGATTCCGCTGACGCTGCTCGAAGCCGAGTTGTTCGGCTACGAAAAAGGCGCCTTTACCGATGCGAAGGCCGCTAAGGTCGGCCTTTTCGAGGCGGCCGACGGTGGCACGCTCTTTTTAGACGAAATCGGCTCGATGGATTTGAGTCTCCAGGCGAAGCTCTTGAAAGCGATCGAGGAGCGGTCGGTCCGCCGGCTCGGTAGTGTCCGCAGCCGGCGCTTCGACGTTATGCTGATCGCGGCGACGAACCAGTCGCTGGAGCGCGCGATCGCCGAGCGCGCCTTCCGCGAGGACCTCTACTACCGGTTGAAGGTGCTGACACTCCATTTGCCGCCACTCCGCGACCGCGGCGGGGACGCGGTGGAACTTGCGCTGCATTTTGTTGGTCTCCATGGCCGTCGCTACAACCGCGCCGAGAAAACATTGACGGCATCGGCGAGAGCGGCGATCGAGCGCTATCGCTGGCCAGGCAACGTGCGCGAACTCGCCAACGTGATCGAGCGTGCCGTTCTCTTGAAGGAGGGACCGATGATCGACGCCGACGATTTAGCCTTGGAGCCGGCGAACGCCGGGGCGCGATCGGCGCCTCTCGCCTCCCAGGATGGCCAGCTCGCGATCGATCTGTCGAAAGGAATCGTACTGGAAGAGCTCGAGCGGACGATCATCGAGCGCGTTTTAATCAAAACCGGCTGGAATCGCACCCGGGCCGCCCAACTCCTGGGTCTTTCGCGCGAGACGCTGCGCTACCGGATCGAGAAGCACAACCTCAAAGCGCCTCAGCCTGAGGCGGATTGCTAGAGTCCGGCGGATCGCGGCGTGACGGTAAAGTAATCAGCTTGTTTGTTTATAATCCGCTGCGCTATGTCATCGGAATCATTATGTGCTTTTGATAGGCGGGCCGCTTGCACAGCTCTTCGTACCATCGGCTTATACGATCTAGCTTGGGCCGCTCGATCGGCAGATTGAACCAGCGGTAGGCCCACACGCCGAGCGGGATGTCGCTGATCGTGAAATCTTTGCCGGCTAAAAACGGGTTGTTCGCGAGCCGGTCGTCGACGATTTTCCACACCGAGGCGGTTTTCTCCAGCGCGGTTTTGAGCGCCGCCGCGTCGCGCTTTTCCGGCGGCGTGCGCACGTAACCCCAAAATAGCGGCACGATCGCGGGCCCGAGCGTCGTCAGTTGCCAGTCCATCCAGCGGCTCGCCTGCGCGCGCCCTTCGGGAGTCGCTTCGATGAGTTTGCCGCCGCCGTATTTTTCCGTCAGATAGCGCACGATCGTGTTCGACTCCCACAGGATCAAGCCGCCGTCCTCGATCGTCGGCACGAGACCGTTTGGATTCATATCGAGGTAGGGCTTCTCCTTATTGCCGCCGAATTTCCCGCCGACATCGATGCGGTCGAAATCGATGCCGAGCTCGCCGCAGCACCAGAGAACCTTCTGCACGTTCGAGGAGTCGTTTCGCCCCCAAATCTTGATTTTTGCCGCCATGAGCACCTCCGCTGGCTTTTGTCCATAGCACCGTTTGACATCAAAGAGTATCAGGCCATGCCGCATGGCGTCGATCCGCCTCTATCTCTTTCCGATTCCTTCTGATAAGAAAAGGGTTTTACAGGCAACAGCTGTTGGAGGAGCTTATGGCGCGGAGGGTCGCTGGATTTGTCTTGTGGGCGGTTTTATTGGCGGCAGCAGCGGTTTTTGCCCAGGATAAAGAAGAGGGTAAAAAGTTGTACGTGACGTATTGTTCAAGCTGTCACGGCGAGAGCGGAAAAGGCGACGGCCCTGCGGCTGCGTCGCTTCCCGTGAAGCCCGCGAATCACGCCGACGGCGCCGTCATGAACAAGCTGTCGGATAAAGCGCTGACCGATATTATCTCCAAAGGCGGCCAGGCGGCGGGAAAGTCGGCGTTCATGCCGGCGTGGGGAGCTTCTTTAAAGGAAAAACAGATACAGGATATCGTCGCGTATGTTCGAAGCATCGCGAATCCTCCATACAAAGCCGCCGGAAAGTAAAAAATATTTTGAAAGGCCCCCCTTGACGTTGGGTTAAACGCGCTTATATTTGCACCATCGGCGATTCCGCCGATTCATAAATACATGATTTTTCAGGAGGTTTTTCTATGGCACTCAAGGTTCGCCCATTGCACGATAGGGTTATTGTGCAAAGGCTCGCGGAAGAGGAGAAAACGAAAGGCGGCATCATTATCCCCGACACCGCCAAGGAAAAGCCCCAGGAGGGGCGCGTCGTCGCGGTCGGTCCGGGCAAGCATGAAGACGGCAAGGTCGTGCCGCTGGACGTCAAAGCCGGAGATAAGATCCTCTTCGGCAAGTATTCGGGCACCGAGATCAAGCTCAACGGCGAGGAGCATCTGATCCTTCGCGAAGAAGATATTCTAGGGATTGTCGAATAAGGAGGCATGAAATGGCAGCGAAAGAGGTAAAGTTCAGCGAGGACGCCCGGGCTAAGGTCCTTCGCGGCGTAAACATTTTAGCCGATACGGTTACAGTCACGCTCGGGCCGAAGGGCCGCAACGTCGTCCTGGAGAAATCCTGGGGCGCGCCGACCGTGACCAAAGACGGCGTCACGGTCGCTAAAGAAATCCAGCTGGAAGATAAATTCGAGAACATGGGCGCCCAGATGGTGAAAGAGGTGGCGAGCAAAACCTCCGACATCGCCGGCGACGGCACGACGACGGCCACCGTGCTGTCGCGCGCGATCTTCGGCGAGGGCCTGAAGATGGTCGCCGCGGGCCACGATCCGATGGCGCTCAAGCGCGGCATCGACAAAGCCGTCGCCAAGGTCATCGAGGAGCTCAAGGCGCTTTCCAAACCGACGCGCGACCGGGATGAAATCGCCCAGGTCGGAACGATCTCGGCCAACAACGACCGCACCATCGGCGAGATCCTCGCCGAGGCGATGGACAAGGTCGGCAAAGAGGGCGTCATCACCGTCGAAGAGGCGAAGGGCCTGGAGACGACGCTGGATCTCGTCGAGGGCATGCGCTTCGATCGCGGCTATCTCTCGCCCTACTTCGTGACCGATCCCGAGCGCATGGAGACGGTGTACGAGGACGCTTTGATTTTGATCAACGAGAAGAAGATCGCCAGCATGAAGGACCTCCTGCCGGTCCTGGAGAACGTCGCCAAGACCGGCAAGCCGCTGCTGATTATCGCCGAAGACGTCGAGGGCGAGGCGCTGGCGACGCTGGTCGTCAACAAAATCCGCGGCACGCTCAAGACGGTGGCGGTCAAGGCCCCGGGGTTCGGCGATCGGCGCAAAGCGATGCTCGAAGATCTCGCGATTCTGACCGACGGGCGCATGATCGCGGAGGAGCTCGGCATCAAGCTCGAAAACATCACGGTGAAGGATCTCGGCCGCGCCAAACGGATCATCGTCGACAAGGATAACACGACGATCGTCGAGGGCGCGGGCAAGAAGTCGGCGATCGAGGCGCGCATCAACCAGCTCCGCGCGCAGATCGAGGAGACCACTTCGGACTACGATAGAGAGAAGCTCCAGGAGCGGCTCGCGAAACTCGCGGGCGGCGTCGCCGTCGTCAAGGTCGGCGCGGCGACCGAAGTGGAGATGAAGGAGAAAAAGGCGCGCGTCGAGGACGCGCTCCACGCGACGCGCGCGGCTGTGGAAGAGGGCATCGTGCCCGGCGGCGGCGTGGCGCTCGTGCGCGCTTCCGCTTCGCTCGCAAATATGCGGGTGAGCGACGAGGAGAAAATCGGCGTGCGCGTGATCCAAAAGGCCCTCGAAGAGCCGCTCCGCTGGATCGCGCATAACGCGGGCGCGGACGGCGCCGTCGTGCTGGACAAGGTAAAGAACGGCAAGGGCGCGTTCGGCTTCAACGCCGCGAAGGAAGAGTACGAGGATCTCGTCAAGGCGGGCATCGTCGATCCCACGAAAGTGGTCCGCACCGCGCTGCAGAACGCTGCGTCGGTGGCAGGCCTGATGATCACGACCGAGGCGATGATCGCCGATAAGCCGGAGAAGAAAAAAGAAGCTTCCGGGATGCCGCACGGCCACGACGACTATTAGCCGCCGGTCATAAAGCCCCGTCCGCCGGAGCGTCTCTCCGGCCGGCTGGGATCTTCTCATCGACCGCAAAACAATGCTCGATAAATAAAAGGGGGACCGAAAGGTCCCCTTTTTTATTTCTTGCTCCAGATGAAGCTAATCGTCGTAGCTGTAGCCGGCGAGAAACGGATAGGGCTGCATCATCTCTGCGACTTTTTTTATATTCTGCTCGCTCCAGGGGAGGTTCAACCGGCTTTTCTTGGGCGCCTTGAAAACGATCTTGGCGCAGTCCTCCAGGTAGTCCGGCAGAGGCTCGACCCCGAGCAGCCGGCACAGCCGCTCGAGCCATTGTTTCGGCTCTTCGATCAGCGCCTCATGGCGCATGTCGAGGATGTCGCCCGGATCGATCCGCGTCTTGGCCGCGGCCACCGTCGCGACGCGGGAAAAATAATTCTCGATTCTGTTCTCCAGCGAGAGACCGCGCTGGTTGCGCGTGGTCATCGTCGTGATGCAGTCGTAGGGGTTGCGAATGACATGAATGAATTTGATTTTCGTCCCGACCGTCTTGCCGAGGGATTCGAGCAACGCGGGCTCGGAGCGCAGCCGCGTGCTGGAGCGGCCGCCTTTTTTATCGCCGATAACGCGGAGCGTGCGAAAGCGCCCCTGCCACTGGCCGGGCACTTCGTAAGAATAGCCGGAGTACTCGCGGCCGCGCGCGGCGCGCCGGCGCGAATTTTCCAGCAATAAATAAAAAATCTGGTTGCGCGTGAAGCCGGCCCGGACGAACTTGAGCACGTCCAGCTCGTGCGCGATGATCACGTCCGGGTGCGCGTCGAGGAGAGAGCCGACCAAGCTGTGACCGCTCCGCGGATAGCCTAGAAACATGCAGTAGGTCTCCACGCCGGCGAACGGCTCGCGGTACGCGCGGCTCAGATAATACGATCGCGCGTATAGGCGGGTCCACGTTACCGGGTTGGATAGATTGTTGGGCATGCTGCGATAGGCGAGAAACGCCTGATGTTCGCGACAACTATCTTATAGATTTCGGGGTGTCAAATGGGCGCCGCAAAAATAAAAAAGGGGGAGGATTTCTCCTCCCCCTCGGATGGGATTAGTTCACGTTGACGGTGATCTTCCGCGGCTTCGCTTCCTCGGCCTTCGGGACATGAACTTCCAGAATGCCGTCGCGATACGTCGCCTTGATGCCGTCCTGCGCGACTGTCTGCGGCAGATGGAACGAGCGCGAGAATTTTCCCGCCAGTCGCTCCGAACGATGGTATTCGACGCCTTCCGCCGGCTCTTCGACCTTCCGCTCGCCGCTGAGCGTCAAGACGCCTTCGTTGAGCTCCAGATTGAAGTCTTCCTGCTTCATGCCGGGCAGCTCAGCGCGGATGAGATAAGAATCCTTGCCCTCCAGGATGTCGACGGGGGGATACCATACGCCCGCGGGCGTTTGCTGCGTCCGCCGCCAGCCGTCCTCGAAAAGGTTGTTGATCAGGTTCAAGCCGTCGAACGGCTCCCATCGTGCTAAATCGAACATTTTTTTCCTCCTTTTGGAATTGAGTTGCGGTACGCCCAAAAGGTAATCACGCTTATTAGGTTGTCAAGGGGCCGCCGCAAGCAGCCCCGCCGATCTCGGTCGAAGGCCTCTGAGGGGGCTATTTCGCCGGGGCGATCGCCGGTTTCCCCTTATCGTAGAGTGCGAAGACGATCGCCTTCAGCGCGTCGCTCTTACTGGGATTGGTCACGCTGTGCACTTCGTTGGGCTTGAGATAAGACAGAGTGCCGCGACGCTGTGTGGCAGGGGCGGTGTTGCTTCCCGCATCCACGGCCGCGGTGCCTTCGAGAATGTAGGCGATCTCGCTGCCCGGATGGGAGTGTTTGCCGGTGGAGGCGCCGGGCGCCAGTTCGATCAGAAAAACGTGCGCTTCCTTCCCGGGCACTCCTTCGAGTTCAGTCTCCAGCAGCATCGTGCGCCTGACCGGCTCTTGCTGCGCGTGCAGCAGCCGGCCGGCGGCGAAGCCGCCGGCGAGGCCGACGACGAGCATAATCGAAGCAATTAAAAAATGAGATTTCATGGCGCCTCCCGCGCTTCGATCTATAGGCTCGCGCGCTGGCGATTGCAACGTTCTCCTAATCTGCATTTCCTTGACACCGTGGCGTTTTTACAATAGAAAATAAAGTATCGCGAGGCTATCCTCATAGCTTCTACCATGCCTTCCACCGTGGAGGTGTGGCTCTTTTTTTAACACGGAATCTGATGTCGCACCCCTTCTTTCCGGTCCTGGTGCTATTCGCTTTTGCCGCATTCGTGGTGCTGGCGCTGCTCGTGATTGCGCAGACGCTCGGGCCCAAGCGGCCGAGCCCCGTGAAGGACGAGCCTTTTGAGTCCGGCAATCCTCCCAAAGGGGACGCGCGGATTCGCTTCCCGGTCAAGTTCTATCTGGTCGCCATGCTGTTTCTCATCTTCGATCTGGAAACGGTTTTTCTTTATCCGTGGGCCGTGTCGTTTCGCCGGCTCGGCGTTTTCGGGCTGGTCGAGATGGGAATCTTTCTGCTGATCGTCGCCATCGGATTCGTTTACGCGTGGAAACAGGGCGCGCTCGATCTGGATTGAAGCTTCAATGGTAGAACAGAGCCCGCAACTTCAAGAGATCCGCGAAAAGCTCGGCGCGGCGGTGCTCGACGCGCACGCCTTCCGCGGTGACGACACGATCGTCGTCGAGCGCAAAGGATTGCTACAGACGTTTCACGCGTTAAAGGAAGATCCGGCGTTCGCGTTCGATTTTCTCTCGGACATCACGGCGGTCGACTATTTGGGCAAGAAGGAGCCGCGTTTCGAGGTCGTGTACCATCTGCTTTCTCTCGGGAGAAATCGCCGCTTGAGAGTGAAAGTTCCCGTTCCCGAGGCAGCGCCGGAGGTCGATTCTCTGGTGCCGTTATGGAAGGCCGCCGACTGGCTCGAGCGGGAAGTGTGGGACATGTTCGGCATTCGCTTCCGCGGCCATCCCGATTTGCGGCGCATCCTTCTCTACGAAGAATTCCGCGGCCATCCGCTGAGAAAAGATTATCCCGTCAATCAGCGCCAGCCGCTGGTTCCCGAGCGGCCGCTCGCCGGCACGTTCGTCGATGCGAGGTCCGACAACAAGCTGAGACAGCTCAAGCAGCAGCTGGAGCAGAAGAAGGTCGACGCCGCAGGCTCGAACCGCCGATGAAAGCCGAAGTCAGAGAGCTGCCGCAAGACATCATGGAGCTGCAGATGGGGCCGTCCCATCCGGCGACCCACGGCACGATCAAATTCAATTTGAAGCTCGAAGGCGAGAAGGTGCTCGAGTGCGATACCGAGGTCGGCTATCTCCATCGCGGCTTCGATAAAATGTCGGAGCAGGGGACCTGGACGCAAGTGATCCCGTATACCGACCGCCTCAACTACGTTTCGCCGCTGATCAACAACGTTGGCTACGCGCTGGCGGTCGAAAAGCTCCTCGGCGTCGAGACGACGCCGCGCTGTCAGTTCATCCGCGTGGCGGTGAGCGAGATCTCGCGCATCACCGATCATCTGACCTGCTGCGGCATGGCCTGCTCGGAGCTGGGCGCGGTCACCGCCGGCTTTTACATGATCGAGGCGCGCGAGCTGCTGACGCGCATCGTCGAGACCCTGACGGGCGCGCGCCTCACGGTCACCTACGTGCGCATCGGCGGCCTCAAGCACGATCTGCCCGCCGGCTTCGCCGAGGAGGTAAAAGACGCCTTCGCCAAGACGCGACAGCTTCTGGCCGATTGCGAGAAGCTGCTCTCGCGCAACAGAATTTTCATCGACCGGATGTCCAACGTCGGCGTCATCTCGAAGGCCACCGCCGTCGATTACGGACTGACCGGTCCGATTCTGCGCTCGACGGGCGTCGGCTACGACGTGCGCAAGTCGCAGCCGTATCTCGTCTACGATCAGATGGATTTCACCGTGCCGCTCGGCAGCCACGGCGACAACTACGACCGGTTCATCGTGCGCGTCGAAGAGATCGAGCAGAGCATGCGCATCGTCGAGCAGGCGCTGGAGCGGATGCCGACCGGGCCGGTCTCGATCGAGGACCCGCGCATCGTGCTCCCGGAAAAAGAGAAGGTCTACAACAGCATCGAAGGGCTGATGCACCATTTCAAGATCATCATGGAAGGCGTCCAGGTGCCGCCCGGCGAAGCTTACCAGGCGGTCGAGGGCGGCAACGGGGAGCTGGGTTTTTACGTCGTCAGCGACGGCGGCGGCAAGCCTTATCGCGTGCGCGTGCGTCCGCCGTGCTTCATCGCGATGGGCGCGTTTAGCGAGATGATCAAGGGCTACACCGTGGCGGACATCGTGCCGACGTTCGGCATGATCAACATGATCGGCGGCGAGTGCGACAGATAAAGTAAAGAGTGCTGAGTGCTGAGGCAAATCTTAATCTCAGCACATAGCACTCAGAACTCAGCACTTAGAAGAATATGGCCGTTGCGTTTTCCCAAGAAAGTTTAAAGCGATTCGACGAGATCGTTCATCGCTACCCGAAGAAAGAGGCGGCGATGCTGCCAGTGCTCTATCTCGCGCAGAGAGAGTTCGGTTACATCGGCCCCGAAGTCATGGATTACGTCGCGGAGATCATGGATGTGCCGGTTGCGCGCGTCTACGGCGTGGTCACGTTCTACACGATGTTCAACATGAAGCCGATCGGGCGCCACCACATCCAGGTCTGCCGCACGCTGCCGTGCGCGCTCGCCGGCTCCGAGCGCATCACCGCCGCGATCAAGGAGAAGCTCAAGATCGGCGTCGGCGAGACGACGCCGGACGGCCGCTTCACGCTCACGGAGGTCGAGTGTCTCGCCTCCTGCGGCACGGCGCCGATGATGCAGGTGAACGACGATTACTACGAGAACCTGACCGAAAAAAACGTCGGCGAGATTCTCGACCGGCTGAAATGAATGAGTAGAGATATAGAATTCAGAAGAAAAGAACGGGACTGTTAATCAGGGATTCTGGATTCTGACTCCTGGCTCCTGAATTCTGTTTTTATGGAAAAGATTCTACTCCGCAATATCGACGCGCCCGACTCGCATACGCTGGCGGGCCACCGCTCGCGCGGCGGCTATCGCGCGCTGGAAAAAGTGCTGCGCGAAATGACGCCGGAGAAGCTGATCGACGAGGTCAAGGCGTCGGGGCTCCGCGGCCGGGGCGGCGCGGGCTTTCCGACCGGCATGAAGTGGGGCTTCGTGCCCAAGGACAATCCGAAGCCCAAGTACGTTGTCTGCAACGCCGACGAGAGCGAGCCCGGAACATTTAAAGACCGGCTGCTGATCGAGAAGGATCCGCATGCGATCGTGGAAGGCACGATCATCGCGGCGTACGCGATCCGCTCGCATACCGCGTTCATCTACATTCGCGGCGAGATGTTCTACGGCGCGCAGGTGCTCGAGCGCGCGATCGACGAGGCCGCCGCCGCGGGCTATCTTGGGAAGAATATTCTCGGCTCGGGCTACGACATCGATCTGATCCTTCATCGCGGGGCGGGCGCGTATATCTGCGGCGAAGAGACGGGACTTTTATCGTCGCTCGAAGGCGGCAAAGGCTGGCCTAAGCTGAAGCCGCCGTTTCCCGCGACGCACGGTCTTTTCGGCAGCCCGACGGTCGTCAACAACGTCGAGACGCTCGCGGCGCTGCCCTGGATCATCGAGCAGGGGGCGGCGCGCTACGCCGCGATCGGCACCGAGAAGAGCAAGGGAACCAAGCTTTTTTCCGTCAGCGGGCATATCAAGAAGCCCGGCGTCTACGAAGTCGACATGGGCTACCCGTTCAAAAAGTTCCTCGAAGAGGACTGCGGCGGCGTCGCCAACGGAAGAAAGCTCAAGGGCGTGATTCCCGGCGGCGCCTCGATGCCGGTGCTCCGCGCCGAGGAGCTCGACGGCATCACGATGGACTACGAGTCGTTTCAGGCCGCCGGCACGCTGCTCGGCTCGGGCGGCGTGATCGTCATGGACGAGTCGACCTGCATGGTGCGCGCGGCGTGGAACATCGCGCGCTTTTTCGCGCACGAGTCGTGCGGCCAGTGCAGCCCCTGCCGTGAAGGCTGCCATTGGATGGAGAAGATCTTCAATCGCATCGAGCACGGCGCGGGCAGGGCCGGCGATCTGGAGATGATCCTGAGCATCAGCGGCAATATCGGCGGCAACACGATCTGTCCGTTCGGCGACGCGGCGTCGTGGCCGGCCGCCGCGTTCATCAAAAAGTTCCGCTCGGAATTCGACGAGCACATCGCGGCGGGGAAGTGCACGATACATTAACTTAGAAAGCCGAACGAAAAATGGATCCGGTAAAGATCACCCTCGACGGCAAAGAGATCACGACCGAGAAGGGCAAGACCGTCATCCAGGCGGCTGCCGACGCGGGCATCGACATCCCGCACTACTGCTATCACCCCAAGCTCACGATCGCCGGCAACTGCCGCATGTGCCTGGTCGAGATCGAGAAGATGCCGAAGCTCCAGATCGCCTGCAACACGCAGGCGACCGAGGGCATGGCGGTCAAGACGCAGAGTCCGAAGGTCTTGGAGGCGCGCCGCGCGGTGATGGAGTTTCTCCTGATCAACCATCCGCTCGACTGCCCGATCTGCGACCAGGCGGGCGAGTGCTGGCTGCAAGATTACTACATGAAGCACGACTTGACGCCGAGCCGCTTCGACGAGCGCAAGGAGCACGAGCGCAAGCGCGAGATCTTCGGCCCCTACGTCGTCTTCGACGGCGAGCGCTGCATCAAGTGCACGCGCTGTGTGCGCTTTTTTCAGGAAGTGACGCACACCGACGAGCTCACCGTGGTCAACCGCGGCGATCATTCGACGATCGCGCTCTTTCCGGGGCAGACGCTCGACAATCCGCTGTCGGTCAACGTCGTCGACATCTGTCCCGTCGGCGCGCTCACCGACCGCGACTTCCGCTTCAAGGTGCGCGTCTGGTATCTGAAAAAGACGCCGTCGATCTGCCCGGGCTGCAGCACCGGCTGCAATATCTCCGTCGAGACGTACCAAAACCGCATCGCGCGCTTCAAGCCGCGCGTCAACGAGGCGGTCAACAGCCACTGGCTCTGCGACGAGGGGCGCTATGTGTTTCATTCGCTCACCGAAGGCGAGCGGCTGACGTCGCCGATGATCCGCCAGGAGGGCGGCCTCGTTCCGGTCGACTGGGACACCGCTCTCCAGGCGGTCGCCGCGGGGCTCGCCGCGAACGCCCCGGCCGCCGCGATCCTCTCGGGGCGAAGCACCAACGAGGAAGCGTTTCTCTTCGGCCGGATGATGAAAAAAATCTCCCCCGAGGCGAAGCAAGAAGTTTTTTACCGCGAGCGCGAACTGACCGAGGTCGAAAAGGTCTTGATGAGCCCCGACCGCTCGCCTAATTTCCGCGGCGCGCGCCATATGGGCGTCGGCTCCGAGGCGGGCGTCGAGCCGCTGCTGCAAGCGATCATCGAAGGGCGCTTACGCTCGGCTTATATCGTGGGCGAAGATCTCGTCTCGCTGTCCGAGGACGGCGAAAATTTAAAATCCGCGCTCGGCAAGCTTTCTTTTCTGGTGGTCCAGGATATCCGCATGACGCCCACGGCGGCGCTCGCGCACGTCGTGCTCCCCGCGACGCATTTCGGCGAGAAGGCGGGTACGTATACGAACCGGCGCGGCCGCGTCCAAAAGCTCGAGGCCGCGATTGTGCCGCCCGCAGGCGCATTGCAGGACTGGGAGATCTTTTCCCGCCTGCTCGGCGAGAGCTACGCGGCCCCCGAGGAGATCTTCGCCGTCGCGGCGCGGGAAGTGCCGGCGTACGCCGGTCTCGACTATGAGAAGATCGGCGCGCTCGGCGCCGATCTCGAAGCGCAAAAGCAATGATGGTCGACTTCGCCATCGTCGCGGCCAAGGCTTTTCTGGTCCTGTTCATGGTGCTGAACCTCGCCGGTGTCCTGGGCTGGGTCGAGCGCAAGGGGAGCGCGCTGATCCAGGACCGCATCGGCGCCAATCGTGCCTCCATCTTTGGCTTCGCCGGTATGGGGCTCGTCAACACGCTGCTTGCCGATCCGATCAAATTCCTCTCGAAGGAGGATTTCATTCCCGCGCGCGGCGACCGGCTGCTGCACACGCTCGCGCCTTGTCTCGCGCTGTTTCCCGCGCTCGTCACCTTCGCCGTGATTCCGTTCGGCGACGTTCTGATCGTCGGCGGCCGCGACATCAACCTCCAGGTCGCCAACCTGAACATCGGCATCCTCTACATCTTCGCGATGGCCTCGCTCAGCGTCTACGGCATCGTGATCGGCGCATGGGCCTCGAACAACAAATTTTCTCTGTTGGGCGGCGTGCGCGGCGCGGCGCAGATGGTCTCCTACGAGATCGCGATGGGCCTTTCCGTCATCGGCGTGATCATGGTCTACGGCACGCTGGAGCCGCAGGCGATGGTGCGCGCGCAGGGAGACCTTTTTTGGGGCTGGCTTCCCGCTTGGGGAGTGATCCGCCAGCCGCTCGCGTTTCTGCTTTTCTTCACCGCCGCGGTGGCCGAGACGAAGCGCCTGCCGTTCGATGCCCCCGAGGGCGAGTCCGAGATCGTCGCGGGCTATCATGTCGAATATTCCGGCGGCAAGTTCCTGATGTTTTTCGCGGGCGAGTTCGCCGAGGTCGTGACCGCCGCCGGCCTCGTGACGACGCTTTTCTTCGGCGGCTGGCAGGTGCCCTATCTGCTCCGCGACGGCTTTCATTTTCCCTGGGGCGACGCACTGCCGCTCGCGCCGCTGGCGGTGACGATCCTCCAGGTCGCCGCCTTCTCGATCAAGGCGCTCTTTTTTTGCTGGCTGCAGATTCTGCTCCGCTGGACGCTGCCGCGCTTCCGCTACGATCAGGTGATGCGGCTCGGCTGGAAGATGCTGCTGCCCGCGGCGCTCGTCAACGTCTTCATCACGGCGGTGTGGATCGTGGTGCGCGAGCGGCCATCGACCTGAAGCGAAGATGATTCTTTTTTCCATCCTGGCCGTCCTGTCGGTCGTCTTCTCGCTGCTCGTCGTCACGCAGCGGAACGTCGTTCACAGCGCGATGGCGCTTGCGGCGACGCTCTTTGTCGTCGCCGTCCTTTTTCTCACGCTCAACGCGCCGGTGATCGGGGTCCTGCAGATCCTGGTCTACGCCGGCGCCATCATGATCCTGATCCTTTTCGTCATCATGCTGTTGAATCCCACCTCGATCGAGGCGCGGCCGGCGGCGTGGTGGACGCTCGGTTCGCTCGCCGCGGCGGCGCTCTTTATCCAGTTCATCGTCTTATTGTCGCGCCGTCCGTTGTCCTCGGCCGGACCGCCGGTGCCCGACTCCTTCGGCGGGCCGGAGAGCATCGCGCAGAGTCTTTTTACCGATTTCGCGCTGCCGTTCGAGGTCGCCTCGGTGCTGCTGCTGGTCGCGATCATCGGCGCGGTGACGCTGGCGCAGAGGCAACGATGACCCCGGCGCCGCTCGAATACTATCTGATTCTCAGCGCGGTGCTGTTCGCCATCGGCGTCGCCGGGGTCGTCATCCGGCGCGACGTCATCGTGATTCTCATGTCGATCGAGCTGATGCTGAACGCCGTCAATCTCGCCTTCATCGCCTTTTCGCGCTTTTTGGGCGCACTGGACGGCCAGGTGATCGTCTTCTTCGTCATGACGGTGGCGGCGGCCGAGGCGGTGGTCGGGCTCGCGATCATGATCTCGGTATTTCGCCACCGGCAAACGCTCGATCCCAAGGACATGCAGCTCTTGAAATGGTAGCTGCCTCGACGGCCGACTCATGAGCACGAATCTCCTGCGCTGGATTCCGCTGCTGCCGCTCGCCGGGGCGGTGCTGAATATTTTTCTCGGCGGCCGCTGGGGAAAAAAATTCTCCGGCGGGCTGGCCACGGTGGCCGTGCTCGGATCTTTTCTGATCTCGCTTTGGGTTTTCAGCGTCCTCTCCCCGACGGGCATTCTGCGCGACACGCTCTACACTTGGATAGATTCCGAGCCGTTCAAGGCCCAGGTCTCGTTCCAGGCCGATGCGCTGACCGCGGTGATGCTGCTCGTCATCACCGGTATCGGCTTTTTGATCCACCTCTATTCCACGGGCTACATGGCGCACGACGAGGGCGAGGCGCGCTACTTCGCCTATCTCAATCTCTTCGTCTTCTTCATGTCCGTCCTCGTGCTCGCCGACAATCTGCTGCTGCTGTTCGTCGGCTGGGAAGGCGTCGGCCTCTGCTCGTTTCTCTTGATCGGTTTCTGGTTCGAAGACCACGCGAACACGAGCGCCGGCAACAAGGCGTTCATCGTCAACCGCATCGGCGACTTCGGCTTCCTGCTCGGCGTGCTGCTGCTGTTCTGGGAGATGAACCGCCTCGGCGTTCCCACGCTCGATTTCGCCGGCCTCAAAGAAGCGGCCGGAAGAATGCCGCAGGAAACCGCCACGCTGATCACGCTGCTGCTGTTCGTCGGCGCGACCGGAAAGTCGGCGCAGATTCCGCTCTACGTGTGGCTCCCCGACGCGATGCAGGGCCCCACGCCCGTGAGCGCGCTGATCCATGCGGCGACGATGGTGACCGCCGGCGTTTACATGACGGCGCGGCTTAACTTCCTTTTCGCGCTCGCGCCCGCGACGCTCTCGGTCATCGCGATCATCGGCGCCGCTACGGCGCTCTTCGCGGGGACGATCGCGGTTGCACAGAACGACATCAAGCGCGTGCTCGCCTACTCCACCGTCAGTCAGCTCGGCTACATGTTTCTGGCCGCGGGCGTCGGCGCTTTCGGCGCCGCGGTGTTCCATCTGTTCACGCACGCTTTTTTCAAGGCCTGTCTTTTCCTGGGCGCGGGCAGCGTCATTCACGCAATGGGCGGCGAGCAGGACATGCGGAAGATGGGCGGGCTGCGTCCCCGCCTGCCGATTACTTACTGGACCTATCTCATCGCGGCGCTGGCGCTCGCCGGCATCCCGCCGACGGCGGGCTTTTTCTCCAAGGACCGGATTCTGCTGGAAGCCTATTCGAGTCCCCACGGCTCGTTCGGCTTATGGCTGGTCGGCTGGATCACCGCCGGCCTCACCGCGTTTTACATGTTTCGCCAGCTTTTCATGGTGTTTCATGGAACAAGCCGGGCGTCCGAGTCCGTCCAGGCGCATATTCATGAATCGCCGCCGACGATGACGCTGCCGTTGATCGTGCTCGCGCTCGGATCGATCACCGCCGGGTGGCTCGCGCGGCCATCGCACAATGTCTGGGACCCGTGGCTCCAAGCCGTTCTAGGCCGGAGCAATCCCGCCGAGCATGGCGAGGCCGTCAACGAGACGCTGCTCGTCGTTCTGACCGTCGGTCTCGCCGTGCTGGGCATCGCGCTCGCCTATTTTATCTACGGCCGCGCGCGGCGCATCGCGGCCGAAGACGGGTCGCTCTGGCAGGTGCTGGCGCACAAATATTACATCGACGAGCTTTACGACGCCCTCTTCGTCCGGCCGTTCACGGCCGCGGCGAATTGGTTCGCGCGCGTCTTCGATCCCGTTTTCATCGACGGCGCCGTCAACGGCGTCGCCGACTTCGTCCGGTCAATCAGCAGCGCGGGTCGGCGGCTCCAAAGCGGCAACGTGCAGCATTATCTGTTCGCTTTCTTAATCGGCACGGTTTTCATTTTTGTCTACTGGCTGAGGTGGTGAGGGTGTGAAGGGTTTGAGCCTGCTGGTCTTTCTTCCCGCCATCGGCGCGGCGGCGCTGCTTTTCATTCCGCGCCGCTCCGCGCCGCTGTTGTTCTCCGCGGCGTTGGGGGTGAGCCTCCTCGCTTTCCTCCAATCCTTGTTCGTCTTCGCGCGCTTCGATCCCAATGTCGCCGAGATGCAACTCATCGAGCGGGTCCCCTGGATTCCCGCGTACGGGATCGAATACATCGTCGGCGTCGACGGTGTCAGCCTGTTTCTCCTTTTACTCACGGCGCTGATGGTCCCGATCGCCATCCTCGCCTCCTGGACGATTCACGACAAGGTAAAGGAATATCTTTTCTTCATGCTGCTGCTCGAGACCGGCATGCTCGGAACGCTCGTCGCGCTGGATCTGTTTTTGTTCTACGTCTTCTGGGAATTGATGCTGGTGCCGATGTATTTTCTGATCGGCGTCTGGGGCGGGCAGCGGCGCATCTACGCGGCGGTCAAGTTCGTGATCTACACGATGGCGGGCAGCCTCCTCATGCTGGTGGGAATTATCTTTTTGGCGACCCGGAACTATCAGGTGACGCAGAGCCTCACGTTCAACTTTCAGCAGCTCGCGAACCTCCGGCTCCCGTTCAACGAGCAGATGTGGCTGTTTCTCGCCTTCGCGCTTTCGTTCGCGATCAAAGTGCCGCTGTTTCCGCTGCACACCTGGCTGCCGGACGCGCATGTCGAGGCGCCGACCGCCGGATCGGTGATCCTCGCGGCGATCCTCCTCAAGATGGGGACCTACGGCTTCATCCGCTTCGCGATTCCGCTCTTCCCCGAGGCCGCGTTAGCCGCCGCGCCTTATATCATCGCGCTTGCGGTCATCGGCATCATTTACGGAGCGATGGTCGCGATGATGCAGGACGATCTTAAGAAGCTGGTCGCTTATTCTTCGGTAAGCCACCTGGGCTTCGTCATGCTGGGACTCTTCGTGTTCAATCTCCAGGGCGCCGAAGGCGCGGTCTACCAGATGCTCAACCACGGCCTCTCGACCGGCGCGCTGTTCCTCATCGTCGGCATGATCTACGACCGGCGCCACACGCGCATGATCGCCGACTTCGGCGGCTTGTGGAAGCAGGTGCCGGTATTGTCGGCGATCTTTCTCGTCGTGACTTTTTCCTCCATCGGTCTTCCCGGCCTCAACGGCTTCGTCGGCGAGTTCCTGATCCTGCTCGGCGCATTCAAGACGAGTCCCGGCTGGGCGGCGCTCGCGGCGACCGGCGTCGTGCTGGGGGCGATGTACATGCTGTGGATGTTTCGCCGCGTCGTCTTCGGTCCGCTGGTGCGCCCGGAAAACCGAACGCTTCGAGACCTAAGCCCGCGCGAGATCGCGATGCTCGCGCCGCTCGTCGCGCTGATCGTCTTCATGGGCCTCTATCCCCAGCCTTTCTTATCGCGCATCAAAGGCTCGGCGCGCGTCGCGCTCCAGCGCGTCGAGGCGCAGAGCATGGCCGCGCCGCTCGTCCGCGTCGAGCCCGATGCCGGAGTACCACGTGGCCGATAATTTAACGCCGCTGCTTCCCGCAGCAGAGGTGGTCGTGACCGCGCTCGTCGTGCTGCTGCTCGATCTGTTCACGTCCAAGGACGAAAAGGGAGCGCTCGTGTGGACGAGCCTCGCCGGCCTCGTCATCGCGGGATGGATCGCGCTTTACTTTCGCGGCGCAGAGGACGGGGCTTTCAACAATAGTCTGTTGCTCGATCGCTTCGCCGTTTTCTTTACCCTCGTTTTTCTTGCCGCGGCCTTTCTTACGATTCTCATCTCGGTCCAATACATCCGGGAGTCCGCCATCCGCGAGGGCGAGTTCTACGTGCTCATTCTTCTCAGCGTGAGCGGCATGATCGTCATGGCCGCCGCCAACGACCTGATTCTTTTCTTCCTCGGCCTCGAGACGATGTCGATCGCCGTCTATGTCCTCGCCGGCATGTGGCGTGAGCGCGCCGAGTCCGCCGAGGCGGCGATGAAGTATTTCCTCATCGGCGCGTTCGCCACCGGCTTTCTCCTTTACGGCATCGCGTTGATCTACGGCGCCACCGGCTCGACGCAGCTCGGCCGCATCGCCGACGCGCTGAGCGCGGGCGGTGCGAACGTGCCGCTGCTGTTCGTCGCCGGCGTCTTTCTGCTGCTCGTCGGCCTCGCCTTCAAAGTCGCGGCGGTTCCGTTTCACTTCTGGGTGCCCGATGTTTACGACGGCGCGCCGACGCCGGTGACGGCGTTCATGGCGGTCGCCGTCAAGGCCGCGGCGTTCTCCGGCTGGGCGCGCATCTTTCTCTATCAATGGTCGCCGCTCAGCAGTGAGTGGGCGCCGGCGGTGAAGGCGCTGGCGATCCTCACGATGACGCTCGGCAATCTGCTCGCGATCACGCAGTCGAGCGTCAAGCGGATGCTCGCCTATTCGAGCATCGCGCATGCCGGCTATCTGCTCATCGCGCTGGTGGCAGGCGGCGAAGTGGGTGGACAGGCGCTGCTTTTTTATCTCGGAAGCTACGCGGCGATGACGCTCGGCGCCTTCGGCGTCCTCGCGGCGCTCAAAGGAGAAGATCGAGACCCCGACACTTACCAGGATTTCGCCGGACTCGGTTTCCGGCGGCCGTTCCTCGGGATGGCGATGTCGCTCTTCATGCTCTCGCTCGCGGGCTTCCCGCCGCTCGCCGGCTTCACGGGGAAATTTTATATCTTTCGTGCCGCGATCGCCGCCGGCCACACCGATCTCGCCGTCATCGGCGCGCTCAACAGCCTGGTGTCGGTCTACTACTACCTGCGGGTCGTTCTGATGATGTATATGGAAGAGGGCGGGGCGGAGGCGAAGACTCTCTCTCTCGCGCCGTATCTGTACACGGCGGTCGCGGTTGCGGCGCTCGCGACGGTTTATCTGGGCCTTTTACCCGCCGGCGCTCTCGACGCCAGCCTCAAAGCGATCGCTTCACTCGGCTGAAGAACCGCCGCCTGCGCGCCGGCTTCACGCAGGCTCCTTGTGTTCATGTAAAAAAGTTTTGAACGCGTGAACGAGCGGCGCCATCTGCCGGTTCCTGTGGGTGACGATGTAGATGATTCGCTTCAAGTTGAGCTCGGGAACATTCAAGATTTTTACCCGTCCGGCCTCGACGTCGGCGATAACATGGCAGCGGGCGATGAAGCCGATGCCCAGGCCACTCGCGACCGCGTTGCGGATCGCGTCGCGCGCGCCGATTTGCGCGCTGATCTGGATCGTCGGGACGAAAGCGACCCCCTTGCGCGCGAATCTCTGCTCGACCATATCCCGCGTCTGAATGCCCGAATCGGAGGAGATGAGCGGTTCTTTTGCGAGCATGCGCAAGGTGACGCCGCGTTTTCTGACCAGCGGATGATTGGGCGGCGCGATCGCGACGATTTGCTCCTCTAGGTAACTTTCCGAGCGCAGCAGCGGCGAGTGCGGCGCCCAGCTCACCAGCGCCAGGTCAAGCTCACGCTCCAAGAGCTGCCGCTCGAGACTGCTGTTGCTTTGTATTTTCAATACTACCTGAACCCCGGGGTGCTCGTTCTTGAATTTTTGCACCATCACGGGGAGAAACGAAGCCGCTGGTATAGGCGAGCCGCCGACGACGACCCTGCCTTTCTTGAGACCATGAAGCTCCTCGATCTCCTCCTTGGTTCCATCGATAATCGCGAGCGCATCTCGGGCGCGCCGCACGAAGACCGTGCCTTCGGGCGTCAGCGAGATCTTGATGCCGTGGCGCTCGAAGAGTTCGTACTGCACTTCGTCCACGAGACCTTGAATCAACGAAGAGACCGACGGCTGCGTGAGCCCCAGCATCTTCGCCGCATCGGTGAAGCTCTGCATTTCTGCGACCTTGACGAAGACTCTCAGCTGATGAAGTGTCATATGGCAGGGATAAGCTGTTGCCGAACCGAACTTTTATAGCATTCGGCCTATCGCGACTGCAAACCCGCGGCAGGTCCCGGAAAAAAACGGCGAGGGGGAAACAAGACGATTAGGGGCGTCTGCTCTTGAGAAAGAAGCCGATCGCCACCGGGACCTCGGCGGCCCCTGGGACGTATTCTTCGAAGCTCGGCGACTTGATCTCGAGCTGCGTCGAGCCGCCGCCGTCGAGATTCATGAGATCGAACGTTTCGATGCGCCAGTCGGGCGAGCCGAAAAGCTCCTGCAGTTCAACCCAGGTAAGGCCGCCGAAGAGGTTGTCGGTCGCCGCGATCACGAATCTTCGCGCCGCGTCGATGCCGATGACCGAGCGGCGGAATTGCTTCTCGGCGCCGCGCGTCACGGTGAGGCCAACCCCCTTCGCCAGGAGCAGCGGGCCCGCTTGCAGCCCTTGGTCGGCCTGCTGCGGATCGAAATGATCGCGGTGCACGATAAACGGAAGCCGGTCTTTGATCGCGAAAATGCCGGTGAACAGCGGGCTTTTGGAAATACTCGAATTGATTTCAGCGGCGGCCTTGAGGTAGCCGAGCGCCATCCCGCGATCGTCGAAATAATTGCCGTTGATCATGGCGATCGCGCCGCTTTTTTCCACGAGAGTCTTCACGTTCGCGCTCTTCAAGCGGTATTCGGAGCAATGGACGACCCGAGGCTCGATCCAGCGGCCGTCGAAGCGAACGATTTTGAGCTGAATCGCCTGATAAGGATCCGCGCGCTCCAGGCTCATGCGGCGGTATTCGACGCCCTGAACGACGGTTTTCCAAACTCCGATGTCGGTAACCGAGAGGCCGGGGCTCGATTTGAGCCGCAGCGCGCGGGGAACGGCCTGAGACCAGGCGCGGCAAGTCAGCGCAACGCAGAAAACCGCCCCGAGGGCCGCGAGTCGTCTTTTCGCAATGATCGGATGGAGAAGCGTAGCTTTGAATGATAACAAAACGCCGGCGCGAAAAAAACGGCTGCCCGGCGTTCCGATTCCTCATGGCCGGCGCCGGTGCAAGAAGCGATTGCGTTTTCCCGGAACCGTGTATAAAGATGGACTGCAGCATAGATGTAACAGGAAGGACGGACTATGCGACTACGTGTGATCGTTTGCGCCATGATGCTCGTGCCGGTGCTCGGATGCGGGAAGGACGACAAAAGCGCCGCGGACCGCGACGCCGAGGTGAAAAAGGTTCTTCAGCAGGGCGCGGACGCGGAGCGAAAGATGTACGAGGGCATGAAACAGGGCGTGGAAAACCTCGAGAAAAAGGTCCAAGAGAAGCCGAGTAAATAACCGCGCGATTTTTAGCCGCTTTTAGCGGGAATTTAATTCTCTTCCGGTCTTTCCCCAATTGCCGAAAACAACCGTTCTGCCAGAATAAAAGGAACGGAATTGTTTTCTGGCAGCGTGATCGATCAACCCGGAGCCAGAACCGACGATCTTTCAGGCCGGTAACATGCCGAAATATATGCTTTTCGAGGTAGTCTGTGAAAATCGCGCAAGTAGCCCCTTTGTACGAACGGGTGCCGCCGAAATACTATGGAGGAACCGAGAGAATCGTCGCGTTCATAACTGACGAATTGGTCCGTCAAGGCCACGACGTGACCCTTTTTGCAACCGGGGACTCGCAGACCACCGCCAAGTTGGTTCCGGTTTGCGAAGAAGGGTTGCGCCTCAACCCAAAATACACCGATCACATCCTTTATCACATGCTCTTGACAGAGCAGGTGGCGCAGCGCGCCGACGACTTCGACTTTATCCATTTCCACCTGACCTATTTGCATTACCCCATCGCGCGCCGGCTCACGACGGGGCATGTCACGACGATTCACGGCCGCATGGATTTGCCGGAATATGTGCCGCTATACCGCGAATATGCCGATATGCCTGTCATTTCGATCTCCGATAGCCAGCGCGAGCCTCTGCCATGGCTGAATTGGAAAGGCACGGTCTACCACGGGATCCCGGAAGAGATGTTCCGAAGCAACCCAAAACCGGGAAAGTATCTCGCCTTTCTCGGGCGATTTTCACCTGAGAAGCGCGCCGATCGGGCGATCGAGATCGCCAAGCGCAGCGGCATCCCGCTTAAAATCGCCGCGAAAATCGAGGACAGCGATTCGGAATACTTCAAAGCCGCCATAGAACCGCTGCTGGACGATCCTCTGATTGAATATATCGGCGAAATCGGCGAGAACGAAAAGCAGGATTTTGTCTCGAACGCCTACGCGCAGATTTTTCCCATCGACTGGCCCGAGCCGTTCGGTCTCGTGATGATCGAGGCTATGGCCTGCGGCACGCCCACGATCGCGTTTCGTTGCGGCTCGGTGCCGGAGATCATCGACGACGGAGTCACCGGCTTCATCGTGGAGAGCATCGAGGAGGCGGTGGAGAGGCTCAAACGGGTCCCGGAGCTCAGCCGGGAAAAATGCCGCCGCGTTTTCGAAGAACGCTTCAGCGCCAGGCGGATGGTCAAGGATTATTTGAGCATCTATGGCCGAATCCAGTCGGAAATCGAAACTCGCGCCGCCTAGCGCGCGGCTCGATGACATCATCCAGGTCGAGGACCAGTTCTACATCCTCGCCACCGCGGCGGCCGCCGAAGACCGCGTCCGCGTCCTCAAGCACGGAGAGACCTTTTCCGTCTTCGACCGGTACGGAGATAGCCGACCGGTCGGTCTCGGCGAAGAGGGCATTTATCACGAGGGCACCCGGTTTCTCTCCCGCCTCGAACTCCGGCTCGGCCATACTCGGCCGCTGCTGCTGAGCTCGACGGTGCGCGACGATAATACATTGCTCGCCGTCGATCTCACGAACCCCGACATCAAAGTCGCCGATCATGTCGTCGTGCCACGCGGCACCCTGCATATTTTCCGCTCCAAATTCCTCTGGAAGGCGGTCTGTTATGAACGCCTGAAGATTATGAATCACGGCCTAGCGCCCGTAGAAGTGTCGCTGTCGGTCAGTTTCGCGGTCGACTTCGCCGATATCTTTGAGGTCCGCGGCGTGAAGCGGCCGAAAAAAGGTCGCTATCTCCCGGATCAGGTTCGCAGGGATTCCGTGACGCTGGCGTACGAGGGCCTCGACGGCGGCATCCGCCGGACCACGCTCGATTGGTCGCCTGCGCCCGACGAGCTGTCGCGCTCCTATGCGATTTACAATCTGAGCGTTGAACCGAAAGGCGAGGCCGAGATCTACATGACTCTGTCGTGCCAATCGGGAAACGAGCGTCCGCCGGTCTACGTCTATGACGCGGCGCTGCAGCAGGCGGAGCAGTCCTTCCACTCGCGCGGCGATTTGGATATCTGCTCGATCGCGACCTCGAACGATCAGTTCAACGGTTGGCTCAACCGTTCCGTCGCCGATCTGCGCATGATGGTGAGCGAGACGCCGAGCGGACCGTATCCATACGCCGGCGTGCCGTGGTTCAGCACCGTCTTCGGCAGAGACGGGATCATCACGGCGCTCGAATTTCTCTGGGTCGATCCCGCGATCGCGAGGGGAGTGCTTTCATATTTGGCGGCGACGCAGGCGACCGAGGTCATACCAGAGCGCGATGCCGAGCCCGGAAAAATTCTCCATGAGACGCGGCGCGGCGAAATGGCGGCGCTCAACGAAGTGCCGTTCGGCCTTTACTACGGTAGCGTCGATTCGACGCCGCTTTTCATCATGCTCGCGGGCGCCTATTACGAGCGCACCGGCGACCGCGCGTTCATCGAGTCGCTCTGGCCCAACATCGAGCGGGCGCTTCGATGGATCGACGAATACGGCGACCTTGATCACGACGGCTTCGTCGAATACCTGATGCATTCGACCAATGGACTCATCCATCAGGGCTGGAAGGACTCTAAGGATTCGGTGTTCCACGAGGACGGGAGGCTCGTCGAGGGGCCGCTGGCGCTCTGCGAGGTGCAGGGTTACGTCTATGCCGCGAAAGTCTGCGCGGCTCACCTCGCCGATCTGCTGGAGAAAACCAAACTCGCGGCCAATTTATGGCGCGAGGCCGACACGCTGCAGGAGCGGTTCGAGGCGGCGTTCTGGTCGCCGATCCTATCGACGTACGTTCTGGCTCTCGACGGTGACAAGCGGCCCTGCCGCGTGCGCACGTCGAACGCCGGCCATTGTCTTTTTACCGGCATCGCCACGTCGGGCCACGGGCGCCTCGCCGCCGGTACTCTGTTGGCCGACGATTCATTTACCGGGTGGGGCGTTCGAACGGTGTCGGCGCTGGAAGCGCGTTACAACCCGATGTCGTATCACAACGGCTCGGTGTGGCCGCACGACAACGCGATGATCGCCTACGGTCTCGCGCAGTACGGCTTCAAAGACGCCGCGCTCAAAATCCTCGCGGGGCTCTTCGACGCGAGTCTGTTTTTGGAGCTGCGCCG
>Ga0075433_10000197_pt1 | contig 33817 bp, 37 predicted proteins | sample RhiMethybrSRZTD2_FD_75299 | JGI IMG/M metagenome (GOLD analysis project Ga0075433, IMG submission 75299) | Populus rhizosphere microbial communities from Tennessee, USA - Rhizosphere MetaG P. TD hybrid SRZTD2 | ecosystem: Host-associated > Plants > Roots > Rhizosphere > Soil | place: USA... | reverse complement strand
GTGTAGAACCGGACGCTCCGCTCGAGGTCGGCGACGTACAGGACCGCGTGATTCAGCCTCGTGATGGGCATACCCGAACCTCCTCGATCGTTCCCAGAAAGGTAACCGTCCGTTCCGCGAGGAGCTTCCGTGATGACCGACGTGGCGTCGGCGTCGACACCTATCCTGAGGCCCATGAACTGCACGGTCTGCGGCTCCGTGCTGCCCGAAGGCGCGCGCTTCTGCCCCAGCTGCGGGGCCATCGTGACGCGCCCGACCGGCACCGACGAGCGCAAGGTGGTGACCGTCCTGTTCGCCGATCTCGTCGACTCCACCGGGCTGTCACAGCGACTCGACCCCGAGCGCGCCCGCGAGGTCCTCGGCCGCTTCTACGACGTGACCGTCGAGGAGCTGCAAGCTCTCCGCGGCCGGCCCGAGAAGTTCATCGGCGACGCCGTGATGGCCGTGTTCGGGCTCCCGCAGGTCCACGAGGACGACGCGCTCCGCGCGGTGCGGGCGGGGCTCGCGATCCGCGCCCGGATCGCGCGCCTCTGCGAGGAGCTGGGCTTGTCGGAACGGCTCCAGATCAGGGTCGGGATCGAATCAGGTGAGGCGGCCACGGGAACGGGTCCGGACGGACAGCTCCTCGTCACGGGCCCGGTCGTCAACACGGCCGCGCGGCTGCAGGCCGCAGCCGATCCGGACGAGGTGCTGGCCGGTCGGACAGCTCGGACGCTGACGGACAGCTCGGTGTCCTTCGGCGAGGAGCGGCGCATCGAAGCCAAAGGCTTCGATGCGCCGCTCACCGCCGCGGCGGTCGAGGGCCTCAGCATGCGGTCCGCCCGACGAACGATCCCGTTCGTCGGGCGGACCGACGAGCTCGCGATGCTCCGTCGTTCGTTCTCGCGGGTGATCGGCGCGTCGCGACCGCTGCTGTTCACGATCGTCGGTGAACCGGGGATCGGGAAGTCGCGCCTCGCGGCGGAGTTCCTGTCGGGTCTGGATCCCGAGGGCACCGTCCTCGTGGGGCGGAGCCACCTCGGCGCCGAGAGCGCCACGTTCGCGCCGGCCGCAGCCATCGTCCGCGAGGTCGCCGGCATCGCCGACGAGGACAGCACGGAGGTCGCGACGCAGCGCCTGCGCGAGCTCGTCGAACGCGTGTGCGTCCCGGGATCGGACGCTCACACGATCGACCGCCTCCTCGCGCTCCTCGGCCTGTCGGCGCCGCGCCATGACGAGTCGGCGTTCGTCCACGATGTGCGCGCGGGGTTCCTCGCGCTCATCGAGGGACTCGCCGCGGAGCGACCGGTCACGCTCCTGTTCGAGGACACGCAGATGTTCCGCCCGCAGATGCTCGACCTGATCGAGCGGCTCGCCGCCCGCGGCAGGCGGAGCGTGGGCCGGGTGCTCGTCGTCGTCGCCACTCGCAACGAGCTCCTCGACGAGCGCCCCGCGTGGGGGACCGGAGCGACGAACCAGGTGTCCGTGCGTCTGGAGCCGCTACCGCCTCTCGAGGCGGCGGAGCTCGCCCGGCAGGCCGGCGGCGGCATGATCGACGACGAGCAGGCGGACGCGATCGTGAGCCGCGCGGGCGGCAACCCGTTCTTCATCGTCGAGTCCACCGGGATGCTCCTCCGCGACGGCGCCGCCCCCGACGGCGAGTCGCCGATCCCGCCGACCGTCCAGGCCATGATCGCCTCGCGCCTCGACAGCCTTCCGGCGGAACAGCGCGATCTCGCCCGGCGCCTGTCCGTGTACCGGTACGACTTCGACCTGGACGAGGTCGGGTTGGTCTCGAACGCGGGCGAGCAGGAGCTCCTCGAGCTGATCGACGCCGAGATCGTCGTCCGCGAGGAGAGCGCCGGCACCACGCCGCATTGGCGGTTCCGGCACGAGGTCCTCCGCGACGTCGCGTACGCCAGCCTGCCCAAGCGCGAACGCGAGCGGCTGCACACGCTCATCGCCGAGCGGCTCGAGGAACAGGGCGCGATCACGTGGGCGGCCGATCACCTCGAGGCCGGAGCGCTCGCGGCGCTCGACCTCGATCCGCAGAACCGTGCGCCGGCCGAGCGCGCCGCCGACGCGCTCCTCGCGGCCGGCGATCGCACGCGGCGGCGGATGGAGAGCCGCTCGGCGCTCGACTTCTATCGCCGGGTGCTCAGCCTCGCCGGGCCGGAGGACACGTGGGGGGTCCGCGAGGCCCGCGCGCTCGCCGGGATCGGCGAGTCCAGGTACTGGCTCGCCGAGTACCCCCAGTCGATCGAGGCGCTCGAGAAGGCGATCGCGCTCGGGACCGATCTCCAGGACGACTGGACGCTCGCGATGGCGTTGCGCTTCCGAGGGGACCTCGCGATCAACGTCGACGCCGACCTCGAGGCCGCCGAGGCGCTCCTGGCACGGTCGGTCGCCGCGGCGGAGCGGCTCGGCGAACCCTTCGCGATCGCGCGCTCGCTCCTGTTCTCCGGGTGGGTCCCGTGGACGCGGGACCGGTACGAGGACGCCGAGCCGATCTGGCGGCGTGCCCTGCAGATCGCGCGCGAGGGCGAGGACCGCTGGGCCGAGGTCCGAGCGCTCACGTCGCTGTCGATCAACCACTCGCAGATGAGCGACGAGACCGAGGCGCTCGAGCTGATCCAGGAGGCGCAGCAGCTCGCCGACCAGATCGGCGACCAGTTCAGCGTCGCCGTCACCACGACCCAGCGCGCGCGGGTGGACGCGGACCTGGGCCGCAACGACGACGCCGTCCGGCAGCTCGACACGGCGGTCGGCATCTTCGGTGACCTCGGAGCCCGGTGGGAGCTCGCCGACGCGATGGCGGAGCGGGGGATCATCAAGCGCGAGATGGGCCTCCTCGATGAGGCCGAGGAAGACCTCAGCCGCGCGATCCGCCTGTCGGAGGAGCTGGGTGAGCGTCAGCTCGCCAGCTGGACGTGGCGCGCCCTCGCCCGGGTGTCGGAGAAGCGAGGCGACGAGGAGCAGACGGCCGAACGCCTCAAGCGCGCCGAGCAGGCGGAGGCTCGAGGACCCTCGCGCTCAGGACAGTGACGCCTGGCCCTGCATCGGCCGGCGGCCGCGCCGAGGACGGATCTCGCTCGGTTCGCCGTCCACCGGGTGCTCCACCAGCGCCACCACGCGCGCGGTCATGAACCGCGCCGTCCGGACGACGGTCCCGCTCCGCGTGACCTCGGACACCTCGGTCACGCCGCGGCCCGTCGAGACCTCCACCCGGCGACCCGCTCGGGTGGCCGCGATCTCGTAGGTCTGGACGCCGTTGCCGACGTCGACCGCGATCTCGACCCGATCACCGCGCGCCACGGTCCGATCGTAGGCGCGATCGCCGACACCGGTCCAGCCGGTCAGCCGACGTGATCGACGACGCCGTAGGCCTTCGCGGCCTCCGGGTCGAGGATGAAGTCCCGGTCCAGGTCCTCATGGATCCGCTCGGCGGTCTGGCCCGTGTGCCGGACGAGGATGTCCTCCATCAGCCGGCGCTGACGAACCATCTCCTCGGCCCGGATCTTGATGTCGATCGACTGCCCCTGTCCGGTGCTCCCCCACGGCTGGTGGAGCAGGATCCGAGCGGTCGGCAGGGCATGGCGCTTGCCCGCGGCTCCGGAGGCCAGCAGCACCGCCGCGCCGCTCGCGGCCTGCCCGATGCACCACGTCGCGACATCGGGCCTGACCGCCTGCATCGTGTCGTAGATCGCGAAGAGCGCGGTCACATCGCCGCCGGGCGAGTTGACGTAGAGCGAGACGTCGCGATCCGGGCTCTCCGCCTCGAGGAACAGCATCTGCGCGATCACGACGTTCGCGAGCTCGTCCGTCAGCTCGCCGCCCAGGAACACGACGCGCTCGGCGAGGAGGCGCGAGTAGATGTCGAACGCGCGCTCCCCGGACGCGCCGTGGCCGATCACGGTCGGGATCCCGGCTCGCATCTTCGGTCCTCCTTCGGGTACGATGGCAACCCTACGGTTGCCGACGGTATCGCAGCGCGCGAGCTCCGGCAACCGATCGGTTGCAGAGCCGAGCTCGGAGCGCGCATGGACATCGAGACCCACGAGGAGACGATCGAGGCGGCTCCCGAGGACGTGTGGGGCTTCATGGTGGATCCCGGCGCGCTCTCCGCCTGGTTCGGCGCCGACGCGTGGCTCGAGCCCCGGCCCGGAGGCGCCGTCCGCTTCCGGTTCACCGACGGGATCGAGCGCCGGGGTTCGGTCGAAGAGATCACGCCGTTCCGCGAGCTCCGGTGGCGGTGGCGCGAGCACCGGGGCGCCGGCTTCGGGAGCACGATCGGCGACGCGTCCTCGGTCACGATCGAGCTCACGCGCGTCGCCGGGGGGACGCGCGTCCGTATCACCGAGCGCCCGGCGGCGGCGCTCGCGACCGCGTGATGACCTCCGATCAGGACGCCGTCTTCCAGGCGCTCGCCGACCCGACCCGCCGGCGCCTGCTTCGAACCCTGTCGATGGCCGGACCGTCGACGCTCACCGAGCTCACGGCCGGCGTGCCCATGTCCCGCCAGGCGGTGTCGAAGCACCTGGCGCTGCTCCAGGACGCGGGGCTCGTCGTCGGGCGCGGCGAGGTCCGGGGCCGTCGGTACGAGCTGTCACCGGCTCCGCTCGCGGACGCCATGGGGTGGATCGCGGACGTCGGCGCGGATTGGGACGAGCGTCTCGCGAGGTTGAAGCTCCACGTGGAGTCGCGTTAGGGCGAGGCGCTCGCCGATCGGCCCTCGAGGATCGAGACGACGCGTGCGCGGATCGCCACCGCGTCGAGACCCAGCTCGCGGTCGTGCTCTTCGAGCGTGCCGTACGTCGTGATGAAACGGCGCGGGACGCCGATCGAGGCGAATCGGGACGGCACGTGCCGCAGCGCCTCCGTGAGCGACGGGATCAACGTTCCTTCATAGAACGGCTCGATCGCGATCACGAGGGGATCGCCGCCGGCAACGCTCGCGAGACCCACGACGTCGAACGGCGCGACGCTCGCCGTGTACAACACGGTGACGTCGAGGCCCTTCGCCGCCGCCAGCGTGCGTGTGAGCATCGGACCCACGGCGACCACCGTCGCGGCCGAGCCGCGGCGGATCACCTGCAGGTGGCCGGGCGCCACGTCGAACGCTTCGTCGTTCTGCGCGACGCTCGCGCGCAGGTACGTCAGGCGTTCGTTCGCGTACGTCGCGCGGAGCAGCGTGTCGAGCTCCGCGGCGCAGCCCGGGACGAGGACCTCGCTGCCAGGCACGGTGAGTATGAGCGCCACGTCGCCGGGCGAATGGTGCGTCCCGCCCTCGGTCCCGTAGTCGTACGGCGCCCCGACGCTCGCGAGCGTCCCGCCGAGCCCCTGGTAGCCGAAGTCCAGCTTCACCTGCTCGAACGGCCGCTCGACGAGGAACGGCGCCATCGTGTGGACGATCGTGTGGAACCCTTCCATCGCGAACCCCGCGCCGACGCCGACGAGCGTCTGCTCCATGATCCCGACGTTGATCACCCGGTCGGGCGCGGTGCGCATCGCCCGGGCGAAGCGGTCGACGCTGATCTCCGCGAGGACGACCGCGACGCGGGGGTCAGACTCCACGAGGTCGCTCGCGGTGAGCCCGAGCTGCGAGCGCATGTCCGTCACCACTCGCCCTCCGGGATGTCGGCGACGACGGCGTTCGGTCCCGCTTCGCTGCGAGCCGACAGGGCGGCTTCGAGCTCCGCGTGATCATGCCCGTCGACGACGACGGCGCTCCACCCGAAGGAGGTGAACCTCGCGACCCACGGTTCCATCGACAGCTCCGAGCTGTGGTTGTCGATCACGAGCAGCGTGAGGTTCGAGAGGGCGACGTGGGAGGCCAGCATGATCGCCTCCCAGTTGGACCCCTCGTTCAGCTCCGCGTCGCCGCACAGGACGACGACGCGAGGTTCGCGGAGCCCCTTCGCGCGCAGGGCGAGCGCGGTTCCCACGCCGAGGCCGAGCCCGTGTCCGAGCGATCCCGTCGACGCCTCCACGCCCGGGACCTGGTTCCGGTCCGGGTGCGACCCGAGCGGGTTGCCGCGCTCGAGGAACCCGTCGAGGAGCTCCTCCGGGAAGAAGCCCTTCGCCGCGAGCACCGCGTAGTAGGCGGTCGGACCGTGGCCCTTGCTGAGGATGAACCGGTCACGCGTCTCGCCGCGTGGGTCCGCGGGATCGACGTGGAGCACCCGGTCGTAGAGGACCCAGATCGCGTCGAGGGTGGAGGTGCTGCTCTCGTCGTGCTTCTCGTCACCGGTCGCACGCGCCATGAGCGCGCGAACACCTTCGACGCCGGTGCGGACCACCATCGCCGGGACGGTACAACCTCAAGTGCGCTTGAGGTCAAGCGCGATGCGACGCGTCAGTAGGTGTAGACCGCGGAGACGTTCGCGCCGCGTTGCGTGACCGACTCGATCCGCGCCCACGGGAACAGGACGCGCACCTGCTCGTCCTGGTCGCGCTGGAGGATCTCGATCCCGTGCGGCGTCATCTTCACGTCCGCCGTCTCGTCGAAGGACGCGGTCTTGCCGTCGATGAACGCGATGTCCGTCTTCATGCCACCTCCCGACCGGCCCCCAGACCGTCGTGACCAGAGCCTCAGACGCAAGTATGCGCCCGTGCGTTCGGTCGCGCCCTCGGCCGAAGGTCGGTACGCTCGACGCGGAGTGGACGCCTTCGCCCCCCACGACATCGGTTTCGTCGCGAACCCCTACCCCGCATACGCGAGGCTCCGTCGCGAGGCGCCCGTGGTCTACGACGAGGCGACCGACCACTGGCTCGTCACCCGGTACGCCGATGTGGACGCGCTGCTCCGGGACCGCCGGTTCGGGCGCACGTACCTCCACGTCGCATCGCACGAGGAGATGGGAAGGGGGGAGCCGCCGGAACGGCTCGAGCCGTTCTGGCGGCTCATCAACGCCGGGATCCTCGACATGGAGGGGAGCGACCACGCGCGCGTGCGGCGACTCGTGTCGAAGGCGTTCACGCCGTCGTTCGTCGAGGCGCTCCGGCCACGCGTCGAGAAGATCGTGGTCGATCTCGCCGGCGCCGTGGACGGCGCCGGCGAGATCGACCTCCTGCCGGCGATCGCCGAGCCGCTCCCGGTGACCGTCATCGCGGAGATGCTCGGCGTGCCCGACGAGGACCGGCACCTGCTCCGCCCCTGGTCGGCGGACATCTGCAAGATGTACGAGCTGAACCCCTCGCCGCAGGCCGAGGCGGACGCGGTCCGCGCGAGCGTCGAGTTCTCGGAGTACCTGCGCGCGCTCGCTCGCGAGCGCGCGCGAGACCCCGGGGACGACCTGATCTCCGAGCTCGCCCTCGTCGTGGACGAGGGCGAGCGCCTCACCGAGGACGAGCTCGTCGGCACGTGCGTCCTGCTCCTGAACGCCGGACACGAGGCCACCGTGAACTCGACGCTGCTCGGATGGTGGTCGTTGTTCCGGAACCCCGAGCAGCTCGCCCGGCTCCGCGCCGACCATTCGCTGATCCCGACCGCGGTGGAGGAGGTGCTCCGCTTCGACACGCCGCTGCAGCTCTTCGAGCGATGGGTCCTCGAACCGTTCGAGCTGCACGACGTCCGGATCCCGCGGGGCGCCGAGCTCGGCCTCGTGTTCGGCTCGGCGAACCGCGACCCGGACGTCTTCGACGACCCCGACCGACTCGACATCGGCAGGTCGCCCAACCCGCACCTGACGTTCGGCGCGGGGATCCACTTCTGCCTCGGCGCGCCGCTGGGACGGATCGAGCTGCAGACGTCGTTCCGGACGCTCCTCGAGCGGTTCCCCGCGATGGAGCTCGTCGAGGAGCCCATGTGGCGACCCAACTACATCGTCCGCGGGCTCGCGGGGCTCCGCGTCGACCTGGGATAGTGCGCCGCGATGAGCGACGACGAGCGGTACCGGCGCGGCCGCGAGCGGTTCCTCGAGATCCACGACGAGAAGGCGCTGCGTACCGTCGAGGGACTGGGCGAGCTCGGCCGGCACATCGTCGAATTCGTCTACGGCGAGATGTACACGAAGCCCGCGCTGAGCGATCGCGACCGCGAGCTCGGCGCTGTCGTCGCGCTCACGTCTCTCGGTCGGTCCTCGCAGCTGCCGCAGCATCTGCGCGCGTCGCTCGACGTGGGGATCACACCGGATCAGCTCCGCGAGGCGATCATGCTCACCGCGACGATCGCGGGGTTCCCTCCGGCGATGAACGCGATGTCGACCCTGAAGAGCGTTCTGGCCGAGCGGGAACGCGACGGAGCCGGCGGGTGAGGATGCTCAACTGGATGCTCGAGGCACCCTATGCTCTTCACCGATGACGCACGGATCTGACGACCGCGGCGGCGCCGTGCTGCGGTTGATCGCCACGCTCTTCGTGCTGTTCCTCCTCGCGACCGGGGGACTCTTCATCTACACGCGCACCCAGGATCCGTTGAGCCTGAGCGAGGACGCGACGGTCGGCTTCAACGCGGTGCTCGCCGATCACGGCCCGAGCGACGCGCCCGTCGTGCGGCTGGAACCGAACGGACAGATCTACGTCGCGACGATCATCCACAACGACGGCAGCCTGCCGATCACGATCACCGGCCTCGGCCCGCCGTCGGACGAGGAGCAGACGCCCTACATCCCGGTCGAGATCCACCTCGGCGACGGGAAGACCGCCGACCCGGGCGCCGCGACGATCTTCACGCCGACGAAGCTCGGATCCGGCGGGGGCCTCGGGGTGCTGGTGACGTACGCGGCGAACTCGAACCTCCTCTGCAGCCTGTTCACCGACACGTCCGAGGGGAGCGGCACCGAGATCCGGTCCTTCACGATCCGGTACACGACGTTCGGGATCCCGGCCACGCAGACGCTCGACGTGGGCCGGGCGCTCGCGACCGTCGAGCGCCCGACGCGGACCGAGTGCGAGCAGGCGACGCGCTAGTCGCTCAGACGTCGCGCCGCCGCTCGAGGTAGACGGCGATCCCGAGCGCGCCCAGGACGTAGAGCACCATGAGGGCCGCGGCCGCCGCGTGACCGAACACGTGGGGATCGGGAGCGCCGAACGCCCCCGGCACCCCGGTGGTCGGGGTCCACGGCTTGATGTCCGGGACGAGCGCCGACGCGAGCGGCTCCACAACGAACGACCAGCCGAGCAGCCCGAGGATCGCCACGAGCTGGCTGCGGATCGCCGCACCGACGCAGACCGCGAGCGCCGCCCCGTACGCGCACTGGAGCACCACCTCGGCGACCGCGATCGGCACGCCGCTCCCGAACGGCAGCGCCTCCCCCTTCACGGCGAACCACATGAGCCCGATCGCCAACGGCAGCGCACCGCCGACGAGCCCGAAGGCGGCGCCGAGCGGGATCGCGGCGAGCAACTTTGAAGCGATCACGTCCGCACGTCGTGGCGTCGCGAGATACGTCGCTCCGATCGTGCCGTACCGGAACTCCCCGGTCGCCATCGTCGCGGCCAGCACGACGGCGAAGAACGACATCGCGGCGCCGCTCCACACGAGCTTCTGGACGTCGGCGACGCTCGTGATCGCGCCGAGCCCGCTCGCGATGCCCTGTGCCGAGCCGGCGACGGCGAGCACGGCGAACGACGCAACGGCAACGAGAGCGGCCCCGCCGATCGCGAGGCCGATCCACAGGCGCGTGGTCCCTACCTTCAAGAGTTCGGCGTGCACCAGGCGCTTCACGGCGACGCCTCCGGCACGTCGGGACGCGCCGGAGGCGTCGCCCCTTCGCCGGTGAGCGCGAGGAACGCGTCCTCGAGCGTCGACGTCCGCCTCCGGAGCTCGTGCAAGGTCGCGCCCTCGTCGGCCGCGACCCTGCCGACCTCCTCGATCGCGAGGTTGCGCACCGCGACCGACCCGTCCGGCTCGGTCGCGACGCTCCCACCGGCACGCTCCAGCGCCGGTCGCAGTCGCTCCAGGTCCGGCGATCGGACGATCACCGCTTCGCCGGCGGCCGTCGTGAGCTCCGAGATCGAGCCCTGCGTCACGAGGGCGCCACGATCGATCACGACCACGCGGTCGGCGACCTCGCCGACCTCGGACAGGATGTGGCTCGAGATCAGCACGGCGCCCCCGCCGTCGGCGAACCGGCGGAGGAACGCCCGAAGCCACGCGACACCCGCCGGATCCAGCCCGTTCGCAGGCTCGTCGAGCACGAGGATCTGTGGCTCCCCGAGGAGCGCGGCGGCAAGAGCCAATCGCTGCCGCATGCCGAAGGAGAAGCCGCGGACCTTCGAACGCGCGTAGTCCTGCATGCCTGTGAGTGACAGGACGGCGTCGGCCCGCCCCTCGTCCAAGCCGCCCTGCAGACAGACGACCCGAAGGTGCTCCCGCGCGGTCCGGCCCGGGTGGAAGCCGGTGATCTCCAGAGCTGCGCCGACACGACGCAGTGGCGCGTCGAGCCGCTCGTACGGACCGCCCAAGATGTGCGCCTCGCCCGACGTCGCGGACGCGAGGCCCAGCAGGACGCGCATCGTCGTCGTCTTGCCGGCACCGTTCGGACCGAGGAAGCCGGTGACGGTGCCGAGCGGGACCTCGAAGCTCAACCGGTCGACCGCGAGCCGCCCCCCGTAGCGCTTCGTCAGCTCACGGATCGAGATCGCGTCCGCCGGGCTCATGGCGGCCAAGCGTAGCCCTCGCGCCCTCCGCTCCCGGGGACCGTCGCCGCGAACGCCCGCACTATGCTGCCTGCGTGTCGTTGTACCGGATCGACTCGGAACCCTCGGCGCTCGCGGCGCCGGTGATCATCGCGGCGTTCGACGGATGGATCGACGCGGCCGGAGCGGCGAGCACGGCGGCCGACATGCTCGCGCACGACGGCGAGCTGATCGCGACGTTCGACGGCAACGTCCTCTTCGACTACCGCTCCCGGCGTCCCACGCTCGACGTCGTCGACGGCACGCTCACGCGCCTCGTGTGGCCGGCGCTCGAGCTCCATCGGCGACAGGCCGGCGACCAGGACCTCCTGATCCTCCACGGCGCCGAGCCGGACTTCCGATGGAAGGAGCTCGGCGACGACATCCTCGAGCTCTGCCGTCGTCTCGGCGTCACCGAGTGGGTCAGCCTCGGCTCGATCCCCGCCGCCGTTCCGCACACGCGGCCGGTGCCCGTGATGGCGACCGCCTCTGCGCGCGCCGACCTCCACGAGGCGGAGACGAAGGGACCGCCGGGGCTGCTCAGGGTCCCGAGCGCCGGGCTCTCGGCCTTGGAGGTGGCGGTCACGGAGGGCGGGATCCCCGCCGTCGGGTTCTACGCGCAGGTGCCGCACTACATCGGCGGTCCGTACGCCGCCGCGACGCTCGCGCTCCTGCAGCACCTGGGCCGCCACCTCCGCGCGGACCTCCCGTTCGGATCGCTCGACGACGATGTCCGCGCGCAGCGCGAGCGGCTGGACGCCGCGGTCGCCGGCGACGACGACGTCCGCGAGATCCTCGTGCAGCTCGAGAACGCGAGCGAGGCCGAGATCCCCTCCGGCGACGACCTCGCGGCCGAGATCGAGCGGTTCCTGCGGAACGAGGGGCCGGGCCCGATCCCCCCGGGAACGTCCGACCGCTAGAGACCGCTAGAGACCGCTCGAGCCTGCGGCCCCGTCGGCCGGGATCCGTTCGTACTCGTGGACGCGGTGCCACGGGAACCCGACCCGGCGCACGGAGATCGTGCCTCGCTCCGCGTCGGCGACGTCCTCGACCAGCATCGTGACCGCGAACGCACCGGTTTCGAACCCCTCCGCGGCGACCATGTGCTCCGCAGGCGCGCCCGCTCCGTCCTCCACGACGAGCCGGACCCGGGCGCCGGGCCGGCGTTCCTCGGCGAAGTCCTTCGGGGGGAGGTCCCACTCGTACCGGTGGACCCGGTGCCACGGGATGAACCGCCGCCCGATCGCGATGCCGCGCTCCGCGGCCTCGAAGTCCGCCGCCGGCGCCTCGATCGTCGTGGTCTGACCGCCGCCCTCGTCGACGACGACCGTGACGAGGCCGCTCGCGATCGACGCATCGAGGGTCCTCGCGTCGTTCCGTACCTCGTCCACCGGTCCGCTCCGTCTCGTTGGCCTTCCGGGCGAAGGGTACGCCGCGGCATCCGGCCCCGCGACCGCCGTTCGGCCGAACCCGACCGAGCTACGGCGCTGCTATCGTTCGTCACGCATACGCGTCGCGAGGCGAAGTCCGGTCGGAAACCGGCGCTGTCCCGCAACTGTGAGCCCATCGGGCGAGCCAGGCCGCCCTCGGCGACGCGCCGGCTGAACGAACCCTCGAGGCAAGGGGGAGCGGCCACCGGGGGATCGCCCCGGCGACGACCTCCTCTCCGGCGGTCCGTTCCTGATGGGCGCGCGGACGCCCGGGAAGGAGTCGCCTCATGGGTCGGACCCTGTGGCGCACCGCAGCATCGTTCGTCGTGGCGTCGGTGGTGATGTCCACCGGAGCTCCGGCGAGCGCGAGGACCGGCGACGCGGCGCGAGCGTCGTCGGCGATCGCGTACGTCGCCGCGCAGCAGCTCGCGGACGGATCGTTCCCCGGCTTCTCGGCGGTCGGATCGACGGCGGACGCCGTCATGGACATGGCCGCGACCGGCTTCGGGGGGCCAACGCTCACGGACGCGGTCGCGTACCTGCGCGGGCAGGTCCACGGCGGGGACGTGACCGGGGTCGGGCTCATCGCGAAGGTGCTGCTCGCGGCCGAAGCCGCGCGCGGCGCGGGCAGGACGGGGATCGACCCGACGTCCTTCGGGGGGATCGATCTGATCTCGGCGATCACCACGGCCGAGAAGGCGAGCGGCCGCTTCGAGGGCGCGAGCGTCTTCGACCAGGCGCTCGCGATCCTGGCGCTCGACTCGGCGGGCCAGACGCCGACCGACGCAGAGGCGACCTGGCTCGCCGACGCGCAGTGTCCGGACGGCGGGTGGCAATTCGACCGTCCGTATCGCTCGGTCGAGAACCGGCACTGTCGCGACACCAGCGACGCGAACGACTTCACATCCTCCGACACGAACACCACGGCGATGGCGATCATGGCCCTCCACGGTCTCATGACCCCAGCGGTCGATCCGTTCAGGTTCTTCGACGCGATCCGCGACGAAACGTTCCACGGCTGGGGCTATACGTGGGGGTTCCACCGAACGGACGCGAACTCGACGTCGCTCGTGATCCAGGCGTACCGGGCGGACGGACGACCGATCCCCGCAGGTGGCAAGCGAGCGCTCCGGCGCCTGCGATACGCATGCGGCGCGGTCGCCTACTCCTTCAGCGCCGACGGCGCGCGCACCGGCAGGGACATCGGCGCCACGCTCGGAGCGGTGCTCGGGTTCCTGAAGGAGCCGTTCCCCGTGACGCCGGTGAGCCCGCACGGCACGTGGGCCACCACGTGCCCACAGGCCTGAGCATGCTCCGACGTCCGGTCGCGGCCGCGCTCCTCGTGGGCGCCGCGCTCGCGCCCGTGGCCCTGCCCGCGGTCACGGGCTCGGCGCCGGCCTGCGCGGCCGCGACCGGACCACACGCCGCGCTCGTGATCGAGACCGGCGCGCGGGACCTGCGTCTGTGCGTCGCGCTCGACGCGCCGACGGTGAGCGGCACGCACCTGATCGAGCTCGCCGGAGAGCAACAACACCTCTCGTATGGCTTCGGCTCCGGAGGCCAGGCGGTCTGTCGGCTCGCGGGGGTCGGGCCCGAGGGGGACGACTGCTTCGCGGACTACCCCGATTTCTGGGGCTACTGGCGGGGCGACGGGCACGGCGGATGGACGTGGTCCTCGACGGGCGCCGCCTCGACCACGGTCGGCGACGGCGACCTCGACGGCTGGGTCTGGGGCTCGGGCGATGCCGGGTCGACGCACCCGAAGCCGCCATCGCTCACGGTCGCTGACGTCTGTACGGCTCCGTCCCCCTCCCCGGCGCCGGCGGTGCCCGCGTCCACGCACGCCGCCCCCGCGACCACCACGCCGCGATCGACGGCGGCTTCGGTCGACGCGTCCGCGGCCCCGTCACACCGGCCGAGTTCTCCGGCGCGGTCGGCGCGCACCCGCACGGCTTCGTCGAGCGCTCTCCCCTCGGTGGTCGCCGTCGGGGCCGCCGATCAGGGCCCGCCGCCGGTGAGCGGCCTCCCGGGACCCGGGCTGCTCCTCGCGATCGCGATCGGGGCCGCGCTCGCAGGCGGCGGTTGGCTCCGCATGCGGAGCGGCCGTCACCGAGACGAGGCGGCGCCGCCGTGACCCCCAGGCCGATCCATCCCGGCGCGTGGATCGCCTGGGCGACGTGCGCCGGCGCGGTGGCCTTCGTCACGACGGACCCGGTGTACTTGTTCCTGCTCTGGGCGGTGTCGTGGTTCGTCTACACCAACCACCGGAGCGACACGGACACGGCGCGATCGTTCCGGATCTTCCTGACCGGCGCGGTCGTCGCCGTCGTGCTCCGGACCGCGCTCGTGTTCTTCGGCACGATCAGCGTCGCGAATACCGCGTTCTCGTTCCTCGAAGGTCTCCGACTCGCCACGATCCTCGTGATCTTCGGGACGTTCAACGCGGTGACGGACCCGTTCGGGCTCGTGCGGATCGCGCCGCGACACTTCCACGAGCCGGCGCTGGCCGCGGCGCTCGCGCTCTCGATCGCCCCGCGGACCGTCGCGAGCGTCGGACGGGTCCGTGAGGCGCAACGTCTCCGCGGGCTCACGGTCCGCGGCGCGCGGAGCCTCCCGGCGCTCGCCGTGCCCGTGCTCGAGCGCGGCATGGACGAGGCGCACACGTTGGCGGAATCGATGGACGCGCGAGGCCACGGTCGAGGCCGTCGGTCGCGGTACCGGCCGCAGCCGTGGACCGCCGCGTCCACCGCGATCGCAGCCGCCGCTGCCGTCGCGGCCGCCACCTTCCTGTCGGCGTCCGCCGGCGGCTGGGCGGTCCTGCACCCGCAGACCGCACCGCTCGTGTGGCCGGCCGCCGATCCGGCGCTCATCGTCGCCACGGCCCTCCTCGCCGTGCCCGGGCTGATCCGGAGCCGCCGGCCATGACGGAGGCGCTCGGCTTCGACGACGTCACGTTCACGTATCCCGACGGAGCTCGCCCCGCCCTCGACGACGTGGAGGTGTCCCTCGCCGAAGGATCGTTCGCGCTCGTGGTCGGGCCGACCGGTTCGGGCAAGTCGACGCTCCTACGCGCCGCGAACGGACTCGTGCCGCAGTTCACCGGCGGCACCTTCCACGGCCACGTCTCCGTCGGGGGCCGGGACACGCTCGCGCACCCTCCGCGGCGACTCGCCGACCTCGTCGCCTTCGTCCCCCAGGACCCGGGAGCGACCTTCGTGCTCGACCGCGTCGAGGACGAGCTCGCCTACGGCATGGAGAACCTCGGCGTGGACCCGTCGCACATGCGGCGCCGGGTGGAGGAGACGCTCGACCTGCTCGACCTCGAGACGCTCCGCGGTCGGAGCGTCCGGACGCTCTCCGGAGGCGAGCGGCAACGCGTCGCGATCGCCGCCGCGCTCGCAGCAGGCCCGAGCATCCTCGTCCTCGACGAGCCGACGTCGCAGCTCGACCCGCAGGGGGCGGAGGACGTCCTCGCGGCGCTCCAACGCCTCGTGCACGACCACGGTATGACCGTCCTCCTCGCCGAGCACCGGCTCGAGCGCGTGGCCGGCTGGGTCGACGACGCGATCGGCGTCGACGGCGGGCGCGTCGCACAGGGTCCGCCGGCGGACGTCCTGCGGAAGCTCGGGGCCGGACCCCCCGTCGCCAGGATCGGGGCGATCGTCGGCTGGGACCCCGTACCGCTCACGGTGCGCGAGGCGCGCCGGTTCGCGGCGACCGTCCGGCTCCCGACGCCGTCCCCCCCGGCGAGGAACGGCCGCGGCCCGGTCCTCGCGAGCGTCCGCGACCTCGTGGCCACCTACGGGGCCTCCGAAGCGCTCCGCGGCCTCGACCTCGACCTGCACGAGGGCGAAGTCGTTGCGGTCATGGGCCGGAACGGGGCCGGCAAGTCGACGCTCCTGCGCGTGCTGGCCGGCGTCCACGAACCCTCGCGCGGGCGCGTCCTCGTCCGCCGCGAAGCACCGCGTCCCGGCGCCGACGCGGCGCTCTGCCCCCAGGAGGCCGACGATCTCCTGTTCCACGAGACGGTCGAGCGGGAGGTCCGCGCGCCACCCACGAGATCTCTCCGCCGGTCAGCGCCTGCTCGTCGCCGTCGCGTCCGTCGCGGCGACCGACGCTCCGCTCCTGCTCCTCGACGAGCCCACCCGGGGCCTCGATCCTCCGTCCAAGGACCGGCTCGTCGCGTTCCTCCGCGCGTCGGCCGACGACGGGAACACGGTCGTCCTCGCGACGCACGACGTGGAGCTGGCCGCGGCGGCCGCGACCCGCGTCGTGATGCTCGCCGGCGGCGAAGCGATCGCGGACGGGGACCCGGCGACCGTCCTGGGCGATTCCCGGGTCTTCGCGCCGCAGATGACACGGGTGTTCGGCCCGGGGTGGCTCACGACCGAGCAGGTCGCGGAGGCGCTGCCGTGAACGTCGCCGTGCCGGGCACCGAGGCCGCGGCGCGCGAGCGCCTCACGGTCCGCGTCCCCGGCGTGCGCGTCGCGCTCCTGCTCGCGGCGAACGCGATCGGGGTCCTCGCGTTCGTCTGGCCGTTCGTGCTGCCTTCGGTCGCCGGGCGCGTCGCCGCGAACCATCAAGGGGATGGGCCGTGGATCCTCGCGGCGCTCGGCGGGATCCTGCTGGCGCTCCTGTTCCTCGAACTCGGTCGCGGGGGACTCGGCCCCAAGACCGTCGCGCTCCTCGGTGTGCTCGGCGCGGCGATGGTCGCGCTCCGTGTGCCGGGGTTCGTCGCGGGGTTCAGCGCGTTGTTCATCGTCGTGCTCGTGGCCGGCAACTCGCTCGGTCCGGGCTTCGGGTTCCTGCTCGGATGCGTCGGGATGTTCGCGAGCGGTCTGTTCATCGGCGGGCTCGGACCGTGGCTGCCGTTCGAGATGGTCGCGGTCGGATGGGTCGGGGGCGCCGCGGGCCTGCTGCCGCACGGACGCTCCTGGACGACACGGATCGCGGCCCTCGCCGCGTACGGCGTGGTGAGCGGCTACCTCTACGGTCTCGTGATGGAGCTCTGGTTCTGGCCGTTCGTGACGAGCGGGTCGGCGCTCGCGTGGGACCCGACGGCCGCCGCGGTCGTGAACCTGGGCCACTACCTGTCCTTCTACCTGGTGGACGGCTTCGCGTGGGACACCTTCCGCGCTGTGGGCAACGCCGTCCTCGTGATCGCGATCGGGCGGCCCGTCCTCGGCGCCCTCGACCGGGCGGCGCGCCGGATGCAGCTCCACGTGGTATGACGGCTGCTCGACGCATGGAAGGATCGCCGACATGACGCAGTTCCCGGGGGCGTTCTTCGAGGATCCGAACGCGTTCGAGCAGCGCGAGGTCGAAGAGATCCTCGAGGACGAGGCGCACGAGGATCACGGCGACCACGAGCACGGCGAGGGATGCGGCCACGAGGCGGTCGAGCACGGAGACCACGTCGACTACGTCCACGACGGCCACCGGCACTTCCTGAAGGACGGGATCTGGCACCATCACGCGACGTCCGCCCGGTAGCATCCGGGCGTGCCCGACGCGCCGACGACCCGCACGCAGGTCCATCGACTCCCCGAGCGGGGGCGATACGACCGCGACACGATCGACCGCATCATCGACGAAGCTCTGATCTGCCACGTGGCATGGACCGATGAGGACGGCCGCGCGCGGGTCCTGCCGACGATCCAGGCGCGGGTGGACGACACCCTGTACCTCCACGGCTCGCGCGCCGCGCGCGCGTGGAGGGCCGTCGCCGGCGGCGCGGAGGTCTGCGTCGCGGCGACGATCGTGGACGGCCTCGTGCTCGCCCGGAGCGCGTTCCACCACTCGATGAACTACCGGAGCGTCGTGCTGTACGGACGGGCACGCGAGGTCACGGAGCCCGACGAGCTCCTGACGGCCGCGCGCGCGATCACACGTCACGTCCTCCCCGGTCGCGAGGACGAGGCTCGGATGCCGGACGACGGCGAGTTCAAACAGACGATCCTGTTCGCGATCCCGATCGAGGAAGCCTCGGCCAAGGTCCGGACGGGCCCTCCGAAAGACGACGACGAGGACGTCCAGCTGCCCATCTGGGCCGGCGTCCTGCCGCTGTCGGTGCAGCCTGGGATGCCCGAGCCGTCCCCGGATCTGCCCGACGGCATCGACGTGCCCGCGTACGTGACGCGGGCCGAACGCCCGTAGTCGGCCCGAGACGACGCCCCGCTGGACATCCCGTATCCGGCGTGGTACTCATATATCGGTCCGATATACCAAGTCGATATATCGAAGAGAGACACCGATGCTCGAACTCGCGATCCTGGGCCTCCTGAAGGAACGGCCGATGCACGGCTACCAGCTCTCCAGGGAGCTCTCCGCCCAGCTCGGAGGGCTCTGGAAGGTCTCCTACGGCTCGCTCTACCCCACCCTCAAGCGCCTCGAGCGCGACGGCGCCGTCGAGCAGGTCCCCGGGACCGAGGCCGGCCGGGCACGGAAGCGCCTCGTCTACCGGATCACCCCCGACGGCGAGCAGGTGTTCCTTCGCCTCCTCGAGGAGCCGCCGTCCGACACCCAGGCCGAGGACGCGCGCTTCCGGATCCGGCTGGCGTTCTTCCGCTACCTGCCGCCCGAGACGCGCGTCCGCCTCCTCGACCGCCGTCGCTCGGCGCTCGAGGAGCGCCTCGACGCGATCAAGGACGCGATCGCGGCGGCGGCCGACTCCGACGACGACTACCAGCGCGCGCTGATGGAGCACGGGCGCGCGGCCACCGAGGCGGACATCGCCTGGCTCACCGGCCTGATCCAGCGGGAACGTGCGACGCACGGGATCACCGCCCCGGTCGGCCAGCGGCGCCGCGCCTCCGCCACCCTTCGCAGGAAGGAGCACACGGCATGAACGAGGTTCGCATCGCGATCGTGGGCGTGGGCAACTGCGCCTCGTCGCTGATCCAGGGGCTCGAGTACTACAAGGACGCCGACCCGTCGGAGCGCGTGCCCGGCCTGATGCACGTGGAGCTCGGCGGGTACCACATCCGTGACGTCCGGGTCGTCGCCGCGTTCGACGTCGACGCCAAGAAGGTGGGTAAGGACGTCGCCGAGGCCATCGTCACCGAGCCGAACAACACGATCCGCTTCGCCGACGTGCCGCCGACCGGTGTGACGGTGCTGCGCGGCCGGACGCTCGACGGGCTCGGCACCTATTACCGCGACACGATCGTCGAGTCGGACGAGTCGGAGGCCGACATCGTCGCCGTCCTGCGGGACACGCGGGCCGACGTCCTGATCAGCTACCTCCCGGTGGGATCGGAGCAGGCCGACCGGTTCTACGCGCAGTGCGCGATCGACGCGAAGGTTGCCTTCGTGAACGCGCTCCCGGTCTTCATCGCCAGCGACCCGGTGTGGGCGGCGCGCTTCGCGGGCGCCGGCGTGCCGATCGTGGGGGACGACATCAAGAGCCAGGTGGGGGCGACGATCACGCATCGCGTCCTGGCGAAGCTGTTCGAGGACCGCGGCGTCGAGCTCGACCGCACCTACCAGCTCAATTTCGGCGGGAACATGGACTTCAAGAACATGCTCGAGCGCGAGCGGCTGACGTCGAAGAAGGTCTCGAAGACCCAGTCGGTCCAGTCGCAGCTCGAGGAGCCGCTGGACAAGGAGGACATCCACATCGGTCCGTCGGACCACGTGCCGTGGCTCGAGGACAGGAAGTGGGCATTGATCCGGCTCGAGGGCCGTAACTTCGGCGACGTGCCGTTGAACATCGAGATGAAGCTCGAGGTCTGGGATTCGCCGAACTCGGCCGGTGTCATCATCGACGCGCTCCGGTGCGCGAAGGTGGCGAAGGACCGGGGGGTGGGCGGCCCGTTGATCGGACCGTCCGCGTACTTCATGAAGTCCCCGCCGGTGCAGTTCAGCGACGACATGGCTCGCGAGATGGTCGAGGAGTTCATCCTCGGCGACGGCGAGTCGGCGAACGCCGACTGGACCCGCTTCTTCGACACCACGAAGGCCTGACGGCGGGCGGCGGATGGCCGCGCGCTCGCAGCCCGGCACCCTCGAACGTGCACGAGGCGCGCTCCGCTCGGACGATTTCCGGCGCCTGATCGCGATCCGGGTCGCCGGCCAGACCGCCGACGGGTTCTTCCAGGCGGCGATCGTCGCGTCGGTCGTGTTCAACCCGGGCGAGCACAGCACCACGTTCGGGATCCTCAAGGCAGCCCTCATCACGGCGTTGCCGTTCACCCTCCTCGGCCCCTTCGTCGGCGTGTTCATCGACCGGTGGCCCCGCCGGGCGATCCTGGCCGTGGCCCCGCTGCTGAAGGCGGCGCTCGTCGCGCTCGTGCTGTTCGATCCGGTCTCCGGGGGGACCGGCGCGTTCCTCGGCTTCTACGGGGGGGCCCTCGCGGTGATCTCGATCAACCGGTTCTACCTGTCCGCCGCGTCCGCCGTCGTCCCACGTCTCGTCCCGGGCGAGGACCTGCTCATGGCCAACTCGCTCGCGACCGTCGGCGGAACGCTCGCGCTCCTGGTCGGCTTCTTCGTCGGGGGCCAGGTCTACGACGCGTCCGGCGGCGGACCGGTCGTGGCCGCCACGGCCGTCGGATGGCTCGCCGCGTCGTGGGTCGCGACGCGCCTCCGCTCCGACCTCGCGCCGATGACGATCCCAGAGGCGCCCGAGCTACTCCGTCGCCAGCTCCGGCGCGTCGCCGTCGAGTTCGCCGACGGCGTCCGCACGCTCGTGCACACGCCCCGCGCGATCGGTTCGATCACGTCGATCTCGGTCGACTCGCTCGGCCAGGGGATCATCCTCACCGTCGCGGCGGTCGTGTTCCGCGAGCAGTTCACGGAGGGCATCGGCTCGTACTCGAACCTGATCGGCGCCGGCGGCGTCGGTGTGCTCGCCGGCATCGTGACGGTCGGCTCGCTCGAGGATCGTTGGACGAAGGAGCGGATCGTCGCGGTGGCGTTCGTCGTGGGCGGGATCGCGTTGCTGGGTTCGGCGCTGTTGCTGCGGGGGTGGACGATCCTCGTCGCGAGCTTCGTCGTCGGGATGGCCTTCGCGTGGAAGAAGATCCCGGTCGACACGACCGTGCAGGCGTCGCTCCCCGACGGGTACCGGGGGCGCGTGTTCTCGGTGTACGACGTGATCTACAACGGCGCCAGGCTCGTCGCGGCGGCGCTCGTGATCCCGATGGTCCCGTCGCTCGGCACGCGAGGGACCGTCGCCGCCGTCGGAGCCCTCTTCATCCTGTGGGCGCCGGTCCTACCCCGCTGGATCGGAGGTGTGCCGGTGATCCGGCCGATCTTCGTCGAAGGCGGCAGGGCCGAGGAGTGGCCCCGTGCGATCCGATGGGGAGCCGCGGAGGAGCCGGTCGAAGTGCTGCGGTCGTGGGTCGACGAGCGCACCGACGGCCGACGGCGATGCTTCCGGATCCGGCTGCGCGACGGCTCGGTGCTGGACATCGGCCGCCCCGAGCCCGACGGGACGTGGACGATCGATCGCGAACGCGACGAGAGGAGCTGAAGATCAGGCGACCGTCGGCCGGTCGATCGCGGGGACCGGCTCCGGGACGTTCCGCGTCGCGGCCCGGCGCGCGCCCGAGCGGCTCCACAGGACGCCGACGGCGACGGCGACCGCGAGCACGCCACAGCCGAGGAAGGCCACGCGCGCGCCGAGGTGGCCCGCGAGGACCCCGACGAGCGGGGCGCCGATCGGCGTCGAGCCCAGGAAGACCGCGCCATACAAGGCCATGACCCGCCCACGCGCCTGCGGCTTCGCCTCGAGCTGCAGCATCGTGTTGCCGTTGATCATGAACGTCATCGCGCAGAACCCGACGGGCACCATGAGCGCGAGCGCCACGCCGAGCGTCGGCACGAAGGCGACGAGCGCCATCGAGACCCCGACGCCGGCGAGCGAGACGCCGAGCCGCCGCATCGACGGTGACGCGCTCCGGTTCGCGGCGATCACCGCGCCGATGAACGAACCGATCCCCGCGGCCGCCGACAGCACGCCGAACTCGCCGGCACCGGCCCCGAACGTTCGCTCCGCGAGCAACGGGACGAGGATCTGCCACTGGAAGACGAAGGTGAACACGACGGCCATCACGAGGAGCGGACGGCGCAGCTCATCCGTGGACCACACGTATCGGATCCCGGCGATCAGGTGACCTCGCTGCCGCGTGCTTCGCTGCTGCACGTGCATCTCGCTCGGACGCATCGCGAGCAGCGCGGTCACCACCGCTGCGTACGAGATCGCATCCAGGAGGAAGCAGATCGCCATCCCGACGGTGGCGATCAGCAGGCCGGCGACGGCCGGCCCGACGATCCGCGCGCCGGTGAACGCAGCGCTGTTGAGGCTGACCGCGTTGGTGAGCTTCTCCTCCCCGACCATCTCGACGTAGAAGCTCTGTCGAGCGGGATTGTCGAGCGAGAGCACGACGCCGGACGCGAGCGAAAGCGCGAAGACCATCCAGAGCGTCACGACGTCCGTGAACACGAGCGTCGCGAGCACGAGCGAGATCACGGCTGCGCTCGATTGGGTCATCGTCAGGATGCGACGCTTGTCGAAGCGATCCGCCAGGACACCGCCCCACGGGCCGAGGATCAACACGGGGCCGAACGCGAGCGCCGAGTTGAGCCCGAGCGCGGTCCCGCTGCCGTTGCTCACCTTGAGCACCAGCCACGACGTGGCGGTGAAGGTCATCCACGTACCGATGGCCGAGATGAATTGCCCCGTGAGGAACAGCCGGAAGTTGCGCGAGCCTCGGGCGGCGCCGATCGTCCGCCGCCACGCGTCGACGATCTTCGACCTCACCGATCGCCCTCCGCGAGCCGCTCCAGCAGCGCCGCCGCCTGCTCGAGGACGTCGCGCTCCTCGGCCGTGAGCTTCTTCACGCGGCGGGCCAGGAACTCCTCTGTCCTGCGGCGCGCGCGCTCCAGCAGCTTCCGACCGGCGGGCGTGATGCTGAGCCAGCGGACGCGGCCGTCGAGCGGATCGGGCAGCCGCTCGATCAGCCCGCGATCCAGGAGCGCCTGGATCGTCCGGGTCATGGAGGGCTTCTGGACGTGTTCGTGCGCGGCGAGCTGTCCGGCAGTGATCGGCCCGTGCGTCTCCACCGTGTGGAGGGCGGCGTGCACGCTCGGCGTGATGCCGGGGTCGGATTCCTGGCGCATCCGGCGGGCGAAGCGCCAGCCGGCCACGCGGAGCCGGGCCGCGAGCGCGGCCGGCTCCGCCTGGCCGGCGACGGCGACGGTGGGGACCGGCTTCATGACGAACACTATAGTACGCCTTGCTAATTAGCGTCACGTACGACCGCTTCGGGCGATGAGCTCGACGCTAGGGTGGGCAGCCGGGAAGGGGGCACCGGATACGAGGATCGAGCAGCAGTACCTGCCATGAGGCCCGGGTCGATGCCGCGAGACTGGGACGCCGGCGCGTACGACCGGCTGCCGATCCCGATGACACGCTGGGGGACCGTGGTCGTCGGCTCGCTCGACCTCGACGGCGACGAACACGTGCTCGACGCGGGGTGCGGGACGGGGCAAGTGACCGAACGGCTGCTCGAGCGGCTTCCGGACGGCGAGGTCGTCGCGCTCGACGGCTCGCCGTCGATGATCGACCAGGCGCGCGAGCGGCTCGGCGAGGACCGGGTCCGGTACCTGGTCCACGACCTCCTTGACCCGATCCCGATCGAGCCGGTCGACGCCGTCCTGTCGACCGCGACGTTCCACTGGGTCCCCGATCACGACCGGCTCTTCGCGAACCTAGCGGAGGTCCTCGAACCGGGAGGACAGCTCACCGCGCAATGCGGCGGCGAGGGCAACGCCGCCGAGCTCTCGCACGTCGTGGGCGAGCTCGGCTACGACCTCGAGGAGGACAAGGTGTTCGCCGGCCCGCTCGAGACGCGTGAGCGTCTCGAGCGGGCCGGCTTCACCGACGTCGAGACGTGGCTCCATCCGGAGCCGACGCCGATCCCACGCGATGACCTGGAGCTCTACCTCGAGACGGTGTGTCTCGGGTCGGTGATCCGGCGCGTCCCGCTGGAGGACCGTGACGCGTTCCTCGCAGAGGCGGCCGAGAGGCTGCCCGGCGGCGTGATCGACTACGTGCGGCTCAACATCCGCGCACGGCGCGCCTAGATGAACAGCGAGATCGCGGCGTCGCGCATCTCGGCGATCGCCGTCGCCGCGCCGATCGGCTCCTCGAGCCCTTCGATCAGGTCTGCTCGCTTCAGACCGAGCAGATCCATCGTCATCTGGCACGGGATCAGCCGGGCGCCGAGATCGGTCGCGAGGGAGATCAGCTCTTCCGGCTTCGCGACGCGGTGATCGTCCGCCAGCTTCTTGAACATCGCGGGTCCCGCGCCAGCGAAGTGGTAGTGCGAGAGCTTCGCCTTCTCGGCCGAGCCCGGGTTCATCACCGACATCATCTTCTGCATCCAGTTCTCGCCCGTGATGCGGACGCCAGGTTTCACGATCGCGAACAGCCCCCAGAAGGTGAAGAAGACGCTCGACTCCATGCCGGAGGCCGCCGCCGTCGTCGCGAGGATCGTCGTGGGCCAGATCTGATCGAGGCTCCCGCCCCACGCGATGATCGTGAGCTTGTTCTTCTTGGTGATCTGCTTCGCCTGCTGCGCCTCGAGCGCCTCGACGCGCTGCAGCAGGTCGCCGAGTGACGCCGTCGGCGCCTCGGCCTCGATCGTGGCCATCTCAGGCCACCTTCCGGATCACGTACCGGAACGAGCCGTCCTCGAGCGTCTCCGCATCGAGGAGCTCGTTCCCGCTGAGCTCCGCCCAGCTCGGAACGTCCGACCTGGAGCCGGGATCGGTCGCGAGGAGCTCGAAGAGATCGCCCGCCTGCGCGTCCTTCAGGGCGCGAGCGAGCGCCACGAGCGGTCCGGGGCACGACTGCCCCTTCGCGTCGACGGTGTGGGTGGTGACGTTCATGGAAGGGACCTCCAGGGAGAGCGGAAGGGGATGATGCGGAACGGCCGGCGGCCTCAGCCGCTGCGGCCCAGCGGACCTAACAGCAGCGGTCGGGGATCATGGCCCCCACGGTGCCGGCTTCGCGTGTCCGGATCATTGCAGGTGCAACATCGTACCCGCGCCGGTCCCGGCCGAGCAACGGGCTACGGCAGCGGCGCCTCGGTCAAACAGCCGGCCTGACGGCCGAGCAGCGCGAGGCCCTCACGGTCGCCCGGTCCGAGGTCCGTGACGAGGCCACCCGACGGCTCCATCAGCTCGGCCTTCGAGGAGACGTGATCGAGCCCCATGATGTGGCCGAGCTCGTGCAGGACGGTCGGCCCCTGGTCGCCGGGCTCGTCCCACCCCGGCGGGTTCGGATCGAGCTGGTTCACGGCGATCCACCCGCTGACGAACTGGCGGGGGTCGGTCGGCGCCGTGAGTGGCCTCGCGACCGCCGCGAAGTCGTGGCCGTTGCCGGTGAAGGCGATGTCGGTCTGATCGGGGCGGACCCAGGCGATCAGCAACGGGGCCCAGCGCTCGCCGTACTCCTGCGGCTCGATCGTCGCGCGGTCCCGCTCCGGGATCTCGCTCGTGACGCCGTCGTAGACGAACCGGATCCCGGTGGCGGCCGAGATCCTCGCGATCGCCGTGTACACGTCGTCGAGCGACCCCTGCGGCGCGAGCCCCGGATCCATCACGTAGTGGATCGGCTCGCACGGGTTCCACCGGACCGGCCGGCCGCCGATCACGGCGAGGAACCGGTAGTCGTTCGAGGAGCCTCGTGGCGGGACCGTCCGCGTGACGTCGATGCCGCCCGCGATCGCGCCGATCGCCACGGTGGCCGCCACGAGCATCGCGATGAGCCCGAGCCATCGCCCGCGCCGGCGGGCCGGCGTCGGCGTCAGATCCAGCTGCTCCCAGTCCTCGAGCGACGGACGGTCCGGGCGAGGCGGGGGCTGCGGTTCCATCTCGACCATCGTAGGGAGGTATCGGTATCGAGCCGTGGCGCTACAACGCGGCCAGCGCGGCCCGCATCCGATCCGCGATCACGATCGAACCCTTGTTCTCGGCCGACCCGAGCGCGCGCTCCAACGCCGCTCGCGCATCGTCGGGACGGCCTTCCGCGACCCTGACCTCGGATTCGCTCATCGCGAGCCAGATCCGGTCGAGGAACTCGTCCGTCTGGGACGCCCACCGATCGGCCTCGTCGAGCATGCGGTCGGCTTCGTCGAAGCGCCCTTCCCTCGCGAGGAGGGATGCCTCGACGGTCCGCCAGAGGAAGTGATTGATCACGTCGTCGCTCGCCGTGAGCTCCCTGCACTCCGTGGCCCATCGCCGTGCCTCGTCGAACGATCCGATGTGCAGACACGACACGGCCCGATGGCCGGCCGAGGTGGATGCATGGCCGACGTCGCCGGAGGCCATCTGCCGCTCGTATCCGTCGCGCGCGAACCCCTCGGCCGCGGCGGGATCCCCGGCCGTCATCTCGAGACGCCATCGTGCCTCGAGCACCCCCAAGGGCACGTATCCGAGCACCTCGCGGAAGACCTCCACGGCGACGTCCTGGAGGCGTCGGGCGTCATCGGATCGGCCGCGATGCACGGCGACGAAGCTTCGGAGCCCGGCAGCCATCCCTCCGACCGACGGGAACGTCGCGGCGTAGTCCTCGAGCTCTCCGGCATTGTGTTCGATCTCCTCGATCGACGTTGATCCGAGCAGCGCCGAGATGGCGCTCGTCGTGAGGCAGATGCGCTCCCACCAGCTGCTTCCGGCCGCGCGCGCGTACGGGAGCGCCCGTCGACAGTCGTCGGCGCTTCGCGCGAACCGGCAGGCGTTCCAGTGGACCTGCGATCTGCAGAGGTACGCGATCGCGATGCCCCGATCGTCATGCCACTCCTCGAACCTCGGCAGGAGCTCGTCCACGAGCTCGGCCAATCGCTCGACCCCCTCCGTCGCGACGAGGCCCTCGACGAACGTCTCGCCGAGCGCCGCGTGGGCGCGCGCTCGCTCGTCCCCGGCGCCGTCAGCGCTGTCGGTCGCATCTCGGAACGCATCGAGCGCGTCGGTCGGTCGATCCTGTTCGACCAACGACCACCCCAGAGCGATCAGGTCCCATCCTCGTCGCGGATCCTCCCTGGGCCGCAGGACCACCGCGCGCCGGGCGAGGTTCTCGGCCGCGGGCGAGTCGGCGCGATCGAAGGCCCGCGCGGCCGCCGCCGAGAGGCGATCGGCCGCGCGGGCCGCGAGCGCTGTGGACCGTTCGTCGCTCGGGCCGAGCTCCGACCGATAAGCGTGCGCCTGCTCGAGGTGGTACCCGACGAACTCATCGAGCTCGGCCATCCCGGATCGTCCGTCGAGCCAGTCGGCGAAGCGCTCGTGCAGGTCGGCGCGCGCCTCCTTCGGCAGCATCTGGTAGGCGGCGTCGCGCAGCAGCCCGTGGTGGAAGCGGAACGCGTCCTCTCCCGGCACGTCGGATGCATCGGGGCGGATCAGATCCCGGCGGACGAGCTGCTGCACCGTCTTCGCCACGCCGGCGGCCTCTGCTTCGGCCGCAAGCGCGCCCAGCGCGCTCAGGTAGAAGACCTGGCCGATCACGGAGGCACGACCGAGCGTCGCGCGCTCCACGTCGTTCAGGAGATCGAGCCTCGCGGTCAGCAGCGCCTGGATCGTGGGAGGGACGCGAACGTCATCGAGTCCGCGGGCCGGGATCCAGCGGTCGCCGTCGCGGTGCAGCCGGCCCTCGTCGATCAACATCGCGACGGTCTCTTCGACGAACAGCGGATTCCCTTCGGCTGCGGCCACGATCCTCCGTCGGGCCTCGGTGTCCAGCGCCGCTCCATCGAGTAGGTTCTCCACGAGTCGTTCCGATTCTTCGGCGGACAGGGGCTCGAGCGCCGCGGTCGTCGCGTGGAGCTTCCCCCCGCCCCAATCGGGCCTCGCGTCGAGCAGGTCCGGCCTGGCCATGCACACGAGCAGGATCGGAGCGTCGCGGCTCCAATCCGAGACCTGATCGATCAGGTCGAGCAGCTTCGGCTCCGCCCACTGCAGGTCGTCGAACACGACGACCAACGGGCGGGACCGGGCGAGCGCCTCGAAGAACCTGCGGACCGCCCACCCGACCTCCTCGCCGGGGAGCGCGACGTCGCTCGCGCCGCCGGTCAGCTGGGCGATCCGCGATGCCACCTCGGCCGCGGAGGGTTCGTCGCCCATAGCTGCCGCGATCCGCTCCCCCAGGTCGTCGGAGAGCTCCGGACCGGTGATGTCGCGAACGATCTCGACGAGCGGCCAGTACGTGATGCCCTCGCCGTACGACAGGCACCGGCCCTCCGCGATGAGCGCGCGCTCACCGAGCGGCGCGAGGGCCTCGTGGACGAGACGAGACTTCCCGACGCCCGGCGGCCCCAGCACCGTGAAGAGGTGGCAGACGCGATCGGCCTCCACGGTCTCGAACGCCTGACGCAGCTGTGCGAGCGAGCGTTCGCGCCCCACGAGCGGGGAGTCCATGCGCCGGGCGACCCCGGCCGCGCCGGCGTGCACCGCGAGGAGGCGGAATGCGGCCACCGGCTCGCTCTTCCCCTTGAGGTCGAGCGGTGCGATCGCGTCGACCACGACCGCATCTCGGACGAGCTCCAGCGTCGTCCCGGCGATCAGGACCTCACCCGGCGGGGCCGCCTGCTCGAGGCGGGCCGCGACGTTGACGGCGTCGCCCGTCACGAGCGCCTGTCGGGTGCTCGCGTCGCCCGCGACGACCTCGCCCGTGTTCACACCGATGCGGCACGTGAGCGTCGCACCGTGATCCCGCTCCAGCTCCTTGTTCAGGAGGGCGAGCGCGTCGCGCATGTCTGCGGCGGCACGAACGGCGCGCAGGGCGTCGTCCTCGTGCGTCGTCGGGATGCCGAACACGGCCATCACGGCGTCGCCGATGAACTTCTCGACGGTGCCGCCGTGACGCTCGATCGCCTCGGTCATCGACGCGAAATAGCGAGACATCACCCGACGGAGCGCTTCGGGATCGAGCCGTTCGCCGAGCGCCGTCGACCCTGTGACGTCGCAGAACGACACCGTGACCGTCTTCCGAGCCTCGCCGACCGGTGCGGCCGGCTCCGGCAGCGCAGCCCCGCAGGCGTTGCAGAACCGCGAGCCCGCCGGATTCTCGGCGCCGCAATCCGGACATGCGATCATCGAGGCGAAGTGTAGGGCGAGCGGCTCAGCGCACCCTCGCTCGCCGCTCGATCGGCCAGTACACGACCTGGGCGCGCGCTCGGAGGGCACCTCTCGTCACCGGTCCGAAGTGGCGCGAATCGGTCGACGCGGGGCCATCGCCTTCGATCCAGTACTCATCGGGACCGAGGGTTCGCTCGCCGACCACGTCCCCCGGGAGGGCGACGAGCCGTTTCACCATCTCGTACCCCGGACGGCCCGGATGCTCCACCACGACGACGTCGCCGCGCCGGTACGACGACGGCGTCACGACGATCACCCAGTCGCCGGGGACGAGCGTCGGCGCCATCGAGGGACCTTCGATCTCCACGCGCGAAGGCCGGTACCGCAGGAACGCCCATCCCGTCGCTGCGACGACGGACGCGATGCCGATCCACGCGGGAACCCTGAAGCGACCCCGGCGGTAGGATGCCGATTCCGGTTGAGGATCCCCGGATGAAGGAGGGTGTCTCATGATCGACCGCATCCTCGCACCGCGGCGCATCGTCCACGCGCACTGCGACCTGCCCTGCGGCGTCTACGACCCGGCGCAGGCGCGCATCGAGGCCGAGTCGGTGAAGGCGTGTCAGGAGAAGTACCAGGGGTCGGACGATCCGATCTTCAAGGAACGCGCGATCTCGATCAAAGAAGAGCGGGCCGACCTGGTGAAGCACCACCTGTGGGTGCTCTGGACCGACTATTTCAAGCCCGAGCACCTGGAGAAGCACCCGAACCTGCACGACCTCTTCTGGAACGCCACGAAGCTCGCCGGCGAGTCGAAGAAATCCGAAGACCCGGCGCAGGGTCAGAAGCTCCTTGACTCTATCGACGAGGTCGCGAAGGTCTTCTGGGAGACCAAGTCGTAGGAACGACCTCTGACGTGCGCGGGCGGGCGGGGCCGTCGGTCCCCGCCCGCCCGCACGCTGCCCAACCCGACGGCCCACGTCGGAAGGAGACCGCCGGCCGGGGCGGGTCTGGCGGCGCCCCGGCCAGACCGGTCTCTCGCGCTCCATCGGCATCTCGACCCCCCCTCGCACACCGGCCGGAAGTCGGTTCGTCGCGGACCGGAGGGCGTATCGCCGGGACCGACCAACGGCGCGTGCTCCAGGTCATCCGCCGTCCGGCCGGCGTCGACCCGCCCGCCGGCGCGCGGCCATGAAGGGCATCGGCCTCGTCGGCGTCCCGTTCAGCGGCACGACGACGTTGTTCACGGCGGTCACGCACGCGGGCTCCCATGGTGGGCAGGCGAACCTCGCGGTCGTCCCGGTCCCCGATCCGAGGGTCGACGCCCTGACCCGGATCGAACGATCCGCGAAGACCGTGTACGCGCAGGTGCGCTTCGTCGACGTGCCAGGAGGCGTCACGAGCGCGCAAGGGCTCGCCCGGCTCCGAGAGGCCGACGCGCTCGCGATCGTCGTGCGCTGCTTCGGACCGAACGCGGCGCCGGCATCCGACCTCGCGGCGGTGCGCGCGGATCTCCTGCTGGCGGACCTCGCGGTGATCGAGGGCGCGCTCGGGAAGGCCGAGAAGAAGGCGCGGGTGAAACCCGGTCCGGAGGTCGACGCGCTCCGCGCCGCGAAGGAGGCGCTGGACGCTGAGACCCCGCTCCGGGACGCGGAGCTCTCGGCTGACCACATGGCGCTGCTGCGCGGCATCGCGCCGCTGACGTCGAAGCCCGAGGTCGTCGTCGCGAACCTCGAGGAAGGGACGAGCGTCCCGCCCGAGCTCGGCGATGCCGTCGGCGTCTACGCCGCGATCGAGGCCGAGGTCGCGGAGATGGACGCGGAGGAGGCGCGCTCGCTGCTGGAGGAGTTCGGTGTGCACGAGCCCGGCCTGCGAACGGTGATCGCCGCCTGCTACCGGGCGCTCGACCTCATCACGTTCCTCACGACCGGCGAGGACGAGACCCGCGCGTGGGAGGTCCGCCAGGGGGCGACGGCTCCCGAAGCTGCGGCCGTGATCCATACCGACCTGGAGCGCGGCTTCATCCGTGCCGAGGTGATCTCGTACGACGACCTCGTCGCCGCCGGATCGATGGACGCCGCGAAGGCTGCCGGGAAGATCCGCGTGGAAGGTAAGGACTACCGTGTGCAGGAGGGGGACATCCTGCACGTTCGTTTCGCCGTCTAGCTCGGGCGTCGTTCGGGTACCCGCTTCCTGACGTCACATCGCCATGTTTCGCTAGCGGCAGATTGACCCGAAGCTGTAAACTGCCCCGGTGGGTGGCGAGTACCGTATCGGCGAGGCGGCGAAGCTCCTCGGCGTTCGGGTGGAGACCCTCCGCCGATGGGAACGGGACGGCCGCCTGCGGACGAGACGTACATCCGGTGGCCAGCGCGTGATCCCGGCCGAAGAAGTGGCGAGGCTCCTCGCCGAACGCCGGACCGGTCGGGCTCCGGCACACACGAGCCGGCGCAACGCCTTCCCCGGGGTCGTCACGAAGGTGACGAAAGACAAGGTCTCGGCGATCGTCGAGATCCAGGCGGGTCCTCACCGCGTGGTGTCGCTCATCACCCGCGAGGCGGCCGACGAGCTCGAGCTGAAACCCGGGATGGAGGCGACGGCGACCGTGAAGGCGACGAGCGTGATGGTGGAAGTCACGTGAGGGCGACGCGGATCGCACCGAGGCTCGCCGTCATCGCCTGCCTCGCGAGCGCCTGCACCGGCACCACGCCGGTCGACTCATCGATCCCTCCGACACAGCTCACCGTGTTCGCCGCGTCGTCCCTCACGAAGGCGTTCACACAGATCGGAGAGGACTTCCACACGGTGTTCCCGGACGTCACGGTGACGTTCGATTTCGGTTCGTCCACGGACCTCGCCTCGCAGATCCAGAGCGAGGGCACGGCCGACGTGTTCGCGTCCGCCAGCGACGCGGCGATGGACACCGTCCAGAGCGATCCGGGCGTCTCCGACCGAACGAAGTTCGCGACGAACGATCTCGTGATCATCACCCCCGCCGACGACCCCGGCGGGATCGGGTCGATCGACGACCTGACGAAGCCTGGCGTGAAGCTCGTCCTCGGAGCGCAGGGCGTCCCCGTCGGCGATTACGCGAGAGAAGCGCTGAAGAACGCCGGGATCGAGCAGGAGGCGCTCGCGAACGTCGTGTCGAACGAGGACGACGACGCGAGCGTGGTCGGGAAGATCACGAGCGGCGAAGCCGACGCGGCGATCGTCTACAGCTCGGACGTCGCGGCCGTCGGCGATACCGTCCGGTCGGTCGAGATCCCGAACGACGTCAACGTCGTCGCGATCTACCCGATCGCGGCCGTCACGGGGAGCAAGTACCCCGATCAGGCGAGGTCCTTCGTCGACTACGTTGGCGGCACCGAGGGACAGGACGTGTTGCAGCAGTTCGGGTTCGGCCCACCGGGAGGCTGAGCCCATGCGGAGCCGACTTCCCCTCCCCGTCGTGGCGCTCGCGGCGCTCGGTGCGTTGTTCGTGGTCCTGCCCGTCCTGGCGCTCTTCGTTCGCGCGCCGTGGGGACAGCTCGGCGACACGTTGAGCGGCGTCGGCGCCTCGACCGCGCTCCGGCTCTCGCTCGAGGTCTCCCTGGGGGCCACCGCGATCTCGCTCCTCGTCGGTGTGCCGCTCGCATGGGTGCTCGCTCGCGGCGCGTTTCCCGGGCGGGCCGTGTTGCGCGCGCTCGTGGTGCTGCCGATCGTGCTGCCGCCCGTCGTCGGCGGGATCGCGCTGCTCGTGGCGCTGGGACGCGGCGGGATCGTCGGGCGGTGGCTCTACGACGTGGTCGGCGTCCAGCTGACGTTCACGACGGCCGGGGCGGTGATCGCGACGACCTTCGTCTCGATGCCGCTCGTCGTGCTCGCGACCGAGTCGGGACTCCGCGGCCTCGACGAGCGATACGAGCGCGCCGCGGCGGCGATGGGCGGATCGTCCTGGTACGTGTTCCGCCGTGTCACGCTGCCGATGATCGGACCGCAGGTCGCGGCGGGCGCCGTCCTCACGTGGGCGCGGGCGCTCGGTGAGTTCGGGGCGACGATCACCTTCGCGGGGAACCTCGCCGGCCGGACCCAGACGATGCCGCTCGCCGTGTACGAGGCTCGGCAGGTGGACCCCGGCGGCGCGATCCTCCTGTCCCTGATCCTCGTCGTCCTCTCGGTCGCGGTGCTCGTGACACTGGGTGGGCGCTTGCTCGGGGTCCGCTGAGGGCGCAACGGATGATGGCTCTGGCGGTCGATCTCGCGGTCACCCGGGGCGACCGGTCGATCGAGGCCGACTTCGACGTCGCGGCCGACGAGACGGTCGCGATCCTCGGCCCGAACGGCGCCGGGAAGACGACGATCGTCGAGGGCGTCGCGGGACTCGTCCCGGAGACCCGCGGGGAGCTGTCGCTCGACGGCGATCGGATCGACGGGCTGGCGCCCGACCGGCGGCCGATCGGGATCGCGTTCCAGGACGGGGTGCTGTTCCCGCACTTGAGCGCCCTGGAGAACGTCGCGTTCCCGGGGCGCGCGCGCGGCGCGCGACCGCGCGCCGCGCGAGCGCACGCCCGGGACGTGCTGGCGCGGGTCGCACCGGCGGTGAACCCCGGCGCGAAACCCGCGGAGCTCTCGGGAGGCGCGCGCCAGCGCGTCGCGCTGGCGCGCGCCCTCGCCGGCGACCCCCGCGTCCTCATCCTGGACGAGCCGCTCTCCTCGGTCGACGTCTC
>Ga0075433_10000196_pt1 | contig 34036 bp, 35 predicted proteins | sample RhiMethybrSRZTD2_FD_75299 | JGI IMG/M metagenome (GOLD analysis project Ga0075433, IMG submission 75299) | Populus rhizosphere microbial communities from Tennessee, USA - Rhizosphere MetaG P. TD hybrid SRZTD2 | ecosystem: Host-associated > Plants > Roots > Rhizosphere > Soil | place: USA... | reverse complement strand
CGCCCCCGTGGATCCACACCAGGACCGGCCGCCGGGCGCCATCGCCGGCGGCGGGCGTCCACACGTTGAGGCTGAGGCAGTCCTCGCTCTCCTCGTCAACCAGGATGCCGAGGATCGGGGCCAAGGGACGGCTGGCTTGATGGGAAGCGGGCCCGAAGCGCGTCGCATCACGCACGCCCCGCCAGGGCTCCGGCGCCTCGGGCGCTCCGAACCGCCGGGGTCCGACGGGAGGCTTGGCGAACGGAATGCCGCGGAAGACCCGGACGTCTCCTTCCAACGTCCCCCGCATCCAACCCTGTCGCGTCTCGACGGTCGGTTCGTTCCGGTTCACGTGTTCTCTCCTCGAGAGACGCTAGGCCCGCAATGCGAGGTCTGTCAACTGGTACGCCGACGGAGCCATCAACCCGGGGAACCTAAGGCCCGCCTTGACTTCTGGGTCGCTCCCCAATAGTGTGCTCAGCATTGTCGACAATAATGAATGGCCAATGAATGAGCCTCGACTTCATCATGGATGCCGGGTATTTCCTGACGCGCGCGGCTGAACGCTATCCCGATCGGCCGGCCTGGATCACTGACCGGGAGGCAGTGCCATTCCGACGGGCCGCCGACCGAGTTGGGCGCCTCGCACAGGCCCTGGTTTCCCTCGGGGGAGGGCCGGGCGGCCGAGTGGGCCTCCTCATGCCCAACTGTCCGGAGGGCCTCGAGGCGATTCTTGCGCCGATCCAGGCGGGGATGGCCGCGGTGCCGATGAACATCCGGCTGCATCCCGACGAGCACGCGTACATGCTGAACGACTCCGGAGCGTTCGCGCTCATCGCGGGCGCGGAGTTCCGGCCCCACGTGGAGCAGATGCGAGCGCGTCTCGATACGGTCAAGCATTTCATCTTCACCGGTCCCGCCGGGGGAGAGAGTCTTTCCTACGAAGCGATGCTGGAGGGCCAGTTGTCTTCGGCCGCGGATCCAGCCATCGAGCCCGACGACCTGGCCTGGATCTTCTACACCTCCGGTACCACCGGTCATCCGAAGGGGGCGATGCTCACCCACCGGGTGCTGATCACGATGGCCGAGCAGTTCCTGCTCGACATCGATCCGGTCGTCCCCTCGGACGTTCTCCTGCACGCGGCGCCGATCACCCACGGGTCCGGCCTAGCCGTGTTCCACCACCTCGCGCGCGGGAGCGCCAGTGCGTTTCCCGCGGTGCGGTCCTTCGATCCGGTGGGCATCTTCCAGGCCATCGAGCGCCATCGGGCCACGACGATGTTCCTCGTTCCCACGATGATCAACATGTTGCTGGGCAGCGCGGAGCGGGCCCGGTACGATCTCTCGAGCCTCAAGACCATCTTCTACGGTGGCGCGCCCATGTACGTGGAGCAGCTCACCGAGGCCCTCCGGGTCTTCGGCCCGATCTTTGTTCAGGTCTTCGGACAGGGCGAGGCCCCGATGACGTGCACGAGCTTGCCCAGGGAAGAGCACCTGGCCGGTGACGATCCGGTGAAGCTCCGACGTCTCGGCTCGGCCGGCCGCGCTACCACCGCGGTTCAGGTACGGATCGTGGACGAGGACGACCAACCGGTGCCACCCGGCATCATGGGGGAAATCGTGGTCCGCGGCGACCTGGTGATGAAGGGGTACTGGAACAAGCCCGATGCCACCGCGGAGACGCTGCGAGGCGGGTGGCTCCACACCGGCGACATCGGATCGCTCGACGAGGACGGCTATCTCTACATCACCGATCGCAAGAAGGACATGATCATCAGCGGCGGGTCCAACATCTATCCCCGCGAGATCGAAGAGGTGATCTGCCAGCATCCGGCCGTCTTCGAGGTGAGCGTGATCGGGGTGCCGGACGCCAAGTGGGGCGAGACGGTGAAGGCCCTCGTGGTGCTCCGGCCAGGGGAATTGGCGACCGCGGACGAGATCATCGAGCACTGCAAGCGGCATCTCGCGTCGTACAAGAAGCCGCGGTCGGTCGAGTTCCTGCCCGCGCTGCCCAAGAACGCCTATGGCAAGGTGCTCAAGCGCGAGCTCCGGGACCACTACTGGGCCGACCGGCGACGAAAGGTCTGATCTCCATGGGAAGGAAGCCCGAGAAGCCCCTGGTCGAGAAGATCCGCTTCCACCTCGAGGAGCAGATCATCGCGGGCCGTCTCAAGCCGCGGCAACGGCTGGTCGAGGAGGAGATCGCGCGCGAGATGTCGGTGAGCCGCTCTCCGATCCGGGAGGCGCTGCGCGCCCTCGAACGCGACGGGCTCGTGACCCTCACTCCGGGCCGGGGGGCCTGCGTCGCGGATCTGACCCCCGAGGAGGTCGACGACGTCTACGCGGTACGCGGGCGGCTCGGTGGGCTCATGTTCTCGCTGGCCGCCCGGCACATGAGCCAGGCCTCCCTCGACCGGCTCCATCAGATCGTGACCGAGATGGAGCGCGTAGTGGCCGACGCGGATATTCAGCGGTACTTTCTCCTCGACCTCGACTTCGAAGAGCAGGTGATGGAAGCGTGCCCGAACAAGAAGCTCGTCGTGGTGTGGCGAAACCTGGGTCGGCCGATCCTGCGCTTTCGCTACTTCTCGCTGTTTCCCCCCGGCCGGCTGCCGACCTCCCTCCAGTACCACCGCGACCTCGTCCTCGCGTTCCGACGCCGGGACGGCGCGGCCGCCGACCAGCTCGTCCAGCGGACGATCGAGGCGGCAGGCCGAGCCCTGCGTGACCACCTCCGGAGCGGCGTCGCGTGAGTGAGACCGCCGCCTGATCGAGAGGAGAAGAGCCCCATGGCCACCGACCGATTTGGGAACGTCATCGCCGCCGGTCTCCCGTACGCGCGGGGAACGATCCTGCGCAGCACCGAGGACGATTTCACCAAGCTTCGACAGGCGTGGCAGATCATCCGGGCCCGGATCCAGAAGGACGGCGCCGACTCGGTCTTCAACTTCACGGGGCTCGAGCGGGGATTGCGGGTCGATCCGAGCGACGTCCCCTTCCTCGACGACGAGATCGCGCCCGCGCTCTTCGGAGAGCGCCTGACCGAGCTGGCCCTCGAGCACCTCGGGGGCAAGCCCGACCGGCACGACGTCATGGTGTTCAACCGCCTGAGCGCGGCCACCCTCACCGCGCAGATGGTGATGGTCCGGCCCGGCGGGACCGTCGTCGGGGTCTCGGTCGGCTATAGCCATCCGTCGGTCACGCGGGCCGCCGCGCACCTCGGGGCGCGCTTCGTGGACACGGTGGGGCTCAAGGCCTTCGCGGAGGCCCTCGACCGCGAGCCCCAGGTGGACCTCGTCGTGCTCACCCGGCTGGCCGTCACCTACGAGGCGCTGCCGATCGACGAGATCCGGCAGATCGTGGCCCTCGCTCGGGCGCGCAAGATCCCGGTGTACGCCGACGACGCGGGCGGGGCGCGGGTCGGCCCCGCGGTTCTGGATCAGCCGAAGATGCTGGACCTGGGCGTCAACGTGGGCGCGACCGGCCTCGACAAGTACGGCACGGTGGGGCCGCGCGTCGGCGTGCTCGCGGGCGACAAGGACCTGGTGGCCCGGATGCGGGCCCGGGCCTTCGAGTTCGGCCTCGAGGCGCGCCCGATGCTGTACCCGGCGGTGCTCAAGTCGCTCGAGCAGTACCGTCCCGAGCGTGTGCGGAGCCTGGTCGAGTGCACGAAGGAGGTCGCGGCGGCGCTCCGCGCGCGGCTCGGCGACCGGCTCCGGGAGACGCCGGTGACCGCCCAGCTGTTGGGCGAGGACACCCTCGAGCTGGCGCGGGAGCGCGCGGGCCTCGCCGAGACGTCCCTGGTTCCCTTCGAAGCCTCCGCGACCCTGGCGATGCTGCTGCTGCGCGACCACGGGATCGTCAGCGTGCACTTCGCCGGCATGCCGCCTGGTACCTCCGCGATGCTGTTCAAGTTCGTGCCGCCGGAGACCCTCCAGCGCTTCGGCGGGGCGGCCGCGTTCGCGGAAGCGGTCGACAACTCGCTGTCCAGCGTCGCGGCGATGATGGGAGATCGCGAGAAGGTCCGGGCCCTGCTGCTCGGACCGGATCGCTGAGGAGGGGCGCCATGCGTAGTGTGCTCGGAGCGCTCGTCCTGGGAGTCTGGCTCGGGGCCGCCGGCGCGGCCCCGGCCGCGGAGCTGGTGGCGGCCAAGGGAACCGACGTCACCTCGTTCGACCCGGGAATCAACCCGACGCCGGACGCGCAGCAGGTCATCACCATGATCTACGACACGCTGATCCAGCGTGACGACAACATGCAGCTCAAGCCCGGCCTCGCGGTGTCCTGGCGCAATGTGGACCCGCTCAACTGGCAGATCAAGCTGCGGTCGGGCGTGAAATTCCACAACGGCGAGGCCTTCGACGCGCGCTCGGTCAAGTTCACCCTCGAGCGGCTGAGCACGCCCGGCGACAAGGCGGGCGGCCACGTGATGTTCTCCTCCTTCGGCGGTATCGAGCGCGTGGACACGCCGGACCCGCTGACCGTGAACATCAAGACCAAGCGCCCGGATCCGGTGCTGCCGGCGCGACTCGCCCAGACCTTCGGGGCTCAGATGATCCCGGCCGAGTACACGACCAAGGTGGGGTTCCCGGGCTTGGCCAAGAACCCGGTCGGCACCGGGCCATACAAGCTCGGCCAGTGGCTCAAGGACGACCGGACCATCCTCGAGGCCAACAAGGACTACTGGGGCGGGGCCCCCGCCATCGAGCGCGTGGTGTGGCGGATCATCCCGGACGATCTGGCGCGCGTGTCGGCCCTCCAGGCGGGAGAGGTTCAGGTGATCGTGCGGGTGCCGCCGGACCAGGTGCCGTCCATCGAGAAGCGCGGCGGGCTGCGGGTGGACCGGATACTCGGCAACGTCACGAACGTGTTCACGGTCTGCGGGATCAAGAAGGACACGGGGCCGCTGGCCGACAAGCGCATGCGCCAGGCCATCGCGTACGCGATCGACCAGAAGTCGCTGATCGACAACCTCTTCCGTGGGCTCGCCGCTCCCCTGGGTCAGGGGGCGCCCAGCACCGACTTCGGCTTCAATCCGGCGATCAAGCCGTACCCCCACGATCCCGCGAAGGCCAAGGCGCTGCTCTCCGAGGTCGGGTACAAGGGCGAGGAGGTGCTGGTCCGGAGCGCGAGCGGGTACATCGTCAACGACGTGGCCATCGTCAACGCCACCACCGAGATGCTCCGAAAGGTCGGCATCAACGCTCGATCCGAGATCGTCGACATCCAGACCCGTCTCGAGATGATCAAGAACGGCAACGTCACCGGGCTCCTCCTGATCAACCCGCAGGGCACGAATTTCGACACCGATGGGGTCGTATGGCGGCTGATGGGGCCCGGCGGCATCCTCGCGGTGCACTGGAAGGGGAGCGATCCGGACCAGGAGTTCGCCCGCCTCATGGAGGAGGCGCGGTACACCGTGGACCAGAAGAAGCGCCAGCAGAACTACTACCGGGCCGCCGAGATCTTCGCCGACGAGCTGCCGTGGATCCCGGTCTTCCAGGACGTGGCGACCTTCGGGATCTCGACCAAGGTGAAGAACTTCAAGCCGCGTCCCGATTGGCTGGTGCTGCCGCAGCGCCTGGGGCTGTAGCGGAGGAGCTCGATGGGATGGCTCGGCGGGATGTTGCGCGCGCTCGGCCATCTCCTCGTCGTGATGCTGGGCACCGCGAGTCTCGTGTTCGTGGTACTCCGGCTCACCGGAGATCCCGCGATGATGGTCGCGCCGCCGGGAGCCACCCTGGACGATCTGGCCGCGATCCGCCGGGAGCTCGGCCTGGATAACTCCATTGGAGTGCAGTACGTCGAGTTTCTTCGGAAGCTCGCGGTCGGGGATCTGGCCGAGTCGTTCCGTTACCGCCGACCCGCGCTCGAGATCGTGGGCGAGCGGGCGGTGGCCACCGTCCAGCTCGCCCTGGCCGCCCAGCTTCTGGCCATCGCGGTCGCGATCCCGCTCGGGGTGATCGCGGCCATCCGGCGGGACTCGTGGATCGACGGGGCCCTCACCGGGCTCGCGACCCTCGGACAGTCGATCCCTCACTTCTGGCTCGGCCTCATGGCGATCGTGGTGTTCGCGGTCCATCTCGGCTGGCTGCCCACCTCCGGCCGCGGCGGCTGGCTGCATCTCGTACTGCCCGCGATCACGCTCTCGTCCTATTCGATGGCGAGTCTCACCCGGCTGATGCGCTCGAGCGTGCTCGAGGTACTCGGGTCCGACTACATTCGCACCGCGAGGGCGAAGGGACTCGGGGCGGGGCCGGTGCTCTTCAAGCACGCGCTCAAGAACGCGATGATCCCGGTCGTCACCCTGACCGGTCTCCAGCTCGGCGTCTTGCTGTCCGGCGCGGTCATCGTCGAGACGGTGTTCGCGTGGCCCGGCGTGGGCCGGCTCATCATCGAGGCCATCCATACCCGCGACTACCCGCTCGTTCAGGCGGGCGTCGTGCTCATGGCGCTGCTCTTCGTCGTCGTGAACCAGGGGGTCGATCTCTGTTATCGCTGGCTCGATCCCCGCATGGTGGGACGGCGCGGATGAGCCACGTGGACGTCTCGGTCCCCGCCCGCCCGGCGGCCGTTCCGGCCACCCTCCCGCTGGAGCGCGCGTCGCTGAAGCGGCGCCGCTGCCTGACGCTCAAGCCCCTCTTCGGCCTCGTGGTCGGGACGGCGTTGCTGCTCGCCACGCTCTTTCCCGGGCAGATCGCCCCGGCCAGCCCCACCGACCAGCAGCTGGCCGAGCGGCTTCGCCCGGCCGCGTGGATGGACGGGGGCACCACGGGCCACCTGCTCGGCACCGACTCCCTCGGGCGCGACGTGTGCAGCCGGGTGATCTACGGGGCACGCACCACCTTCCTCGTGGCGCTCGTCTCGTCCCTGATCGGGGGCATCGGCGGGACGGGCCTGGGCCTGCTGGCCGGCTACCACGGCGGAGTCCTCGACGAGCTCGTGCGGAAGGCGGTCGACATGCAGCTGGCCTTCCCCTATCTCCTCCTCGCCATCTCCGCCATGGCGGTCGCCGGCAGGAGCCTGCCCATCCTGATCGTCGTGCTCGCGCTCAGCAGCTGGCCCGCCTTCGCCCGCATCGTGCGCGGCGAGGTGCTGTCCCTCCGCGAGCGTCAGTTCATCGAGGGGGCGCGGGCCATCGGGTGCGATGACCGGCGCATCCTGCTCGCCCACGTGCTGCCGGGGGTGACCGCCTCGCTCTGCGTGGTGTGGAGCTTCGACCTCGCGCGGGTCGTGGTGCTGGAATCGAGCCTGAGCTTCCTCGGGCTCGGCGTCCAGCCGCCCACCCCGAGCTGGGGCATGGATCTGAGTGAATCGCGGCAATTCCTGCAGATCGCCTACTGGACCGTGCTGTTCCCCGGCCTGGCGATCAGTCTGGTCGTACTGGCTGCCAACCTCGTCGGCGACTGGGTGCGAGACGTCCTCGACCCCATCGTCAAGCGGAACCGTGCCGCGGCGTAGCGGACGGCCCGACACCAAGGGAGCGAGAGGGGAACATGACAGATTCGAGAGAGTCCAACGCGGACTGGATTCGACGTGACGACGCGGCCATCCTTGGCTGGCGCCACTTCCCGCGGGTCGTCTTCGAGCGCGGCCAGGGCCTGCGCCTCTGGGACGTGGAGGGCCGGGAGTACCTCGACTTCGTGTCCGGCCACATCTCGCTGCTGCTCGGGCACAACCACCCCGAGCTGCGTGAGGTGCTGATCGAGCAATCCGCCAAGCTCTGGCACCACTACAAGTACTTCGCGGCGACCCCGGTGGTCGAGTTCGCGGAGACCCTCAAGGCGGCCCTGCCGCCCGAGCTCGACGTGATCAACTTCGCGGCGGTGGGATCGGAGGCCAACGAGGTCGCGCTCCGGGTGGCCCGTGGCGTCACCAAGGCGTTCGACGTGGTGGCGGTGATCGGGGGCCTGTATGGAGGCACCCTGACCGTGGAGGGACTCAACAGCATCGGGGGGCCGCGCAAGCGCCATCTCGGCCCGCTCCTGAGCCCGGCGCGGACCTCGACGATCCTGACGCCGGATTGCTACCGGTGTCCGCTGGGGCTCAAGTACCCGTCGTGCGACATCGAGTGCGTGAAGGCGAGCGAGGAGATGACGGAGCGCGTGAGCACCGGCGACGTGGCCGCGATCATCACCGAGACCATCCTGGGGGCCGGCGGCATGATCGTGCCGCCGCCCGAGTGGTTGCCGCGTCTGAAGGCGATGGCGGAGCGGATGGGCGCCCTCCTCATACTGGACGAGGTGCAGGTCGCGCCGTTCAAGACCGGCCGGACGTGGTGCTTCGAGCACTCGGGGATCGTGCCGGACGTCGTGAGCTTGGGGAAGGGGATCGGGGCCGGCATGGCCATCACCGCCATGGCGACCCGGCGCGACCTCGCCGATCGCGCGCGCGCCGCGGAAGTGGGGGTGCCGTGGGCCGGGACCTTCGCGGGCGAGCCCCTCTACGCGGCGGTGGCCAAGCGGAGCTTCGAGATCCTCCTGGCCGGCAACTACGCCCAGCGAGCCGCCGAGCGCGGCGAGCAGCTGATGTCGCGTCTGCGCGACCTTCAACATCGCTACGAGATCATCGGCGACGTGCGCGGGCGGGGGCTCTACATCGGCGTCGAGATCGTGAAGGACGCGATCGGCCGCCAGCGGGACAACACGATGATGCACCGCATCCGATGGAACGCCCTCGAGGAGGGCCTGCTCGTCGCCGGGTCGAGCAACGTGCTGAAGATGTTCCCCGCTCTCACGATCTCTCCGGCCGAGGTCGACGAGGGGACCGACAAGCTGGAGCGGGCGGTGAAGCGGGCGCTGGACGGGCAGCCCCGCGGGGTCGACCGCTTCACGACGACCAGCGTCGCCTGAACGGACCGGCCCGATCACGAACGAGTCGTGGCTGGTAAGTCGCCATCACGCGGCAGGCTGGACTCAGGGGCGTGCCGGGGCTCGGGTTCCCGGACACCGCGTATCCGCGGCGGCGGCGCCACGTCGGCGCACTTCGAACGTCGCGGAACGATGGACGATCTGATCGAAGGCCTGCGCGACGGCGGCCTCGAAGGCGCGCCTCTCGGGCGGATCGTAGTCGGGCATCGTCGGAAAGAGGGCGCGTAGCCTGCGTGGATCGCTCCACGCCCGATCAACGACCAGCCACCGAGCGTCGCGAACGACCCGCGCGCAGGTCTCGCTGAACTGCTGCGGCGTAGTGTATCCGGGTACGATCACGTCGAGGGCGGCCACTTGCTCCCGGCTGGCGAGGTACGGAAGCATGGGAAGGTAGGGATAGGAGAAGATCGGATCGGCCGCCGGGACGTGATCGAGAGTCGCCATGAGCTGAGCGAAATCGGTCGTCCACGGCCCGGCGCGGCGCACGACCGAGCCTCGAGCCGTCGCAATGGTCTCGAGCGGTTCGGCGACGACATCCATCCTCCGCTTCGTCGCATAGACAACCGCGAGAATACAGAGGCCGATCACGAGCGCGCTCACCAAGGTGCCCGCGGGACGGCCCAAGCGCTCGCTGACGTATCGTGCGGCGAGCGCCACGAGCGGGCAGGCGAGCGGTACCGTGAAGCTCAGATGTGCGATATCCGGCCGGGGGAACGCACCGACGAGACCCACGATCGCGAGAGCGAGCGCCGCACGGCCTCGCGGCTCACGCCAGATCGCACCGTGCGGTTTCAGGGCGACGGCCGCGCCGGTCAGAAGGAAGGCAACCGGAAAGACCGCGACGGTCGCCGCATCCGTCCACGTCGCGAAGCTCCCGAACGGGACGTCCTGGATGCCGGCATAGCGGTGGCTCGTGAACCAGATGAGGTCGTTCGCCGCCTCCGCGAGGGCGCCCGTGAGCACGAGATAGATGCCGATTGCGGCGGGCCAGACGGTCATCCCGGCGGCCGTACTCACGAGTCGAATGCGAGCTTCGGGCAGGGTAGAAAGGATGACGAGCAGGGTCGCACACAGCAGCACGCCGCGCGAGTGAGTGGTGGTGACCGCGATTCCGGCGAAGAGGCCGGCGGTGAAGAAGATGGCGGGGCGAGCGGACGAGTCGTCGAGGGCCAGGAATACGCACACCGCCGCGGCCAGTGACGCGGCGGTCGTGAACCAATGATGATTGTTCTCGAGTGGCACCCGGACGGCCCAGGCCATGGCGAGAACCAGGGGGAGAAGGCGGCGGCGCGATGCCAGGGTGGCGGCGGCGTAGGACAGCGTGGCGATGACCGCGATCGTCGCGACCGCGAGCACGCGGGTGGACCCGAAGTCCTCGCCGAAGATCGTCATCCAGGTGGTGACGATCAGGAACCCTCCAGGCGGGACGACCTCGAAGAAGTCGCGATAGATCACCTCGCCGCGAAGGAGTCGGATCGCCCCATGGAGTAGTATTCCTTCGTCACCGAGGGATCCAAGGTATCGGTAAATCGGGCCGCACGCGATCAGGGCGAACGCCGCGGCGGCATACAGGCATGGATCTCGAAGGAGACGCGATTTGAGGATGGCATGCTCCGTGGGATCGAGTGCTCTGAGTGGTGGTGTTACACTCGATCCGGCGTCAGCCAGCGGTTCGTATCTTTGCGTCGAGCGTAGCAGGAAGTCACCAAAGATGAGAAGGAGAAGACCCATGCAATTCCTGATGCTGATGATCCCCAAGATTTACAGAGGCAACAAGGCGGACCCCGGGTTTTTGCCCGACCCCAAGAAACTTGCCGAGATGGGCCGCTTCAACGATGAGCTGGGCAAGGCGGTCACGATCCTCTCGCTGAACGGCCTTCATCCGCTCAACACCGGCGCGCGGGTTTCGTTCGGCAAGGGGAAGCCGACGGTGACCGATGGGCCGTTCATCGAGACGACAGAAGTGCTGGGCGGGTTCTGGATGGTGGAGGCGAGCTCGAAGGAAGAGCTCGTGAAATGGGCGCAGCGGTGCCCCGCCGACGAAGGCGACGTGATCGAGATCCGTCAGATCTTTGACGAGGCGGACTTCTCGATCAAGAAATAGGAGGCGTCCACGGAGGGGCGGCCGCCTCCGGAGGTCGTTCTGGACGGACGGGGCTAAGATGGGTAGGCGCGATGAGCTGCCCATCCTGTGGACACGAGAACCCCGCCGGGGCGAAGTTCTGCAACGACTGCGGCGCGCGGCTGGCGGGGCCGGCGACCGCGCCGGAGCCCCGCTCCTACACGCCGCGCCACCTCGTCGAGAAGATCCTCGCCTCCAAGAGCGCGCTCGAGGGTGAGCGCAAGCCCGTCACCGTCCTCTTCGCCGACGTCGCGCGCTCGATGGAGCTGGCCGAGCGCGTCGATCCCGAGGAGTGGCATCGCCTCCTCGATCGGCTGTTCCGGATCCTCGCGGACGGCGTCCACCGGTACGAGGGGACGATCAACCAGTACACCGGTGACGGCATCATGGCGCTCTTCGGCGCCCCGATCGCCCACGAGGACCACGCCCAGCGCGCCTGCGCGGCCGCGCTCGAGCTGGCGCGCGACCTCGGGACGCTCGCCGAAGACGTGCGGCGCGAGCGCGGGCTCGACTTCGCGGTGCGGATGGGCCTGAACTCGGGCGAGGTCGTCGTGGGGCGAATCGGCGACGACCTGCGCATGGACTACACCGCGCAGGGGCACGTCGTCGGGCTCGCCGCCCGCGTGCAGCAGCTGGCGCCGCCGGGCGGCATCAGCGTGACCGAGCAGACCGCGCGGCTCGCGTCGGGTTTCTTCGACCTCCTCGACCGCGGAGAGCAGCACCTCAAAGGCGCGAGCGTCCCGGTGCGGGTGTTCGACCTGCGGGGTGCGGGCCCGATCCGGAGTCGCTTCGACCGTTCACGCGCCCGCGGCTTCTCGCGCTTCGTCGGCCGGGAACCTGAGCTCGCGCTGCTCGAGAGGGCTCTGCGCGACGCGCAGTCCGGTCGGCCGACGGTCGTACTGCTCACCGGGGAGCCGGGCGCGGGCAAGAGTCGCCTGTGTCACGAGTTCGTCGAGCGCTCCCGGGGCGTGCCGCTCCACTATGCCCGTGCGCTCTCCCACGGACGCATGCTCCCCTTTCACGCCATCGTCGAGCTGGCCCGCGGTCTCTTCGGCGTCGACCAGGGCGCGTCGGCGCCGGACATCCGAAGCGCGGTGGGGCGCGGTCTGGCGAGCGCTCAGTCCGCCGACCCGATCGCGCTGGCCTTCTGGCTCGAGCTTCTCGGCGCGCCCGATCCCGCGGTGGCCCCTTCGGAGCTGGAGCCCGAGGCGCGCCGCAGCCGTCTGTTTCAGTCGTTCTGCGATCTGATCCAGGCCCGCGCTCGGCGTGAGCCCACGGTGCTCTGGGTCGAGGACCTGCATTGGCTCGACCCGGCGAGCGAGGCCGCGCTGGAGATGCTGACCGAGCGTCTCCTGGCTCCGGAGTCGGCCGGCAGCCAGGCGCTACTGCTCGCGACCACGCGGCCCGAGTATCGGCCCGCCTGGTCGGCCCGGGTCGAGCGGCTGTCGCTGGCGCCCCTCGCCGCCCGGCACTCCTCGACGCTGCTCGACGACTGGCTCGGATCGGACCCCGCGCTTGCGTCGCTCTCGGCCCGGATCGAGGCCAGTGCCCGCGGCAATCCCCTCTTCGTCGAGGAGATCGTCCGCTCGCTCGTCGAACGCGGGGTGCTGCTCGGCGAACGCGGCGCGTACACGCCGGCCGCCTCGGGCGAGGAGATCGCCCTGCCCGAGACCGTCCAGGCCGTCCTCGCCTCGCGCATCGATCGACTCTCGCCGCGCGACAAGGACGTGCTCCAGGCCGCCGCCGTGGTCGGCCGAGATGTGCCGACGGAGCTGCTGCGGGCCGTGGTCGATCTGGCCGAACCCGATCTCGCCGCGTCGCTCGCGCGGCTCGCGACGGCCGAGCTGCTTGGCCCCGCGGATCCTCGGGGCGAGTGCGCCTTCCGGCATCCCCTCACGCAGGAAGTGGCCTACCGCACCCAGCTGCTGGATCGTCGGCGCCGGACGCACGGGCGCGTCGCGCGAGCCCTGCTTGCAATCCACGGATCCAGGGCCCCGATGCACGCCGCGCTCCTCGCCCACCACTTCGAGGAGGCGGGCGATCATCTCGAGGCCGCGCGCTGGCATGAGCACGCGGGCCGGCGCAACGGGCGCAACGATCCGGCGGATGGAGTGAGGCACTGCCGCAAGGTCACGCAGCTCCTCGCCGCCCTTCCGGAATCCCGCGAGACCCTGATGCTCGAGCTCACTTCGCGCATCGCGCAGCTCGAGATCGGCCGCATCGCGGGCATCGAAGAGCGGGAGTCCCAGGGGCTCTTCGAGGAGGCGCGCGCGGTCGCCGAGCGACTGGAGGATCCGCGGGGTCACGCGTTCCTGCTCACGTCCTACGGGCGCCTGTGCGGGCTCGCGGGCGACGTCACGCAGTACCTCGCGTGCGCGGAGCGAGCCGCCGAGCTCGCCGAGGACTCCGGCGACGCGGCGCTCGCGTTCGAGATGCACGCGGTGCTGGCGCACGCGCACCTGGCGGTCGGCCGCCTCGATCCCGCGCGCGGCATCGCCGAGCGTGCCCTGGCCGAGCTCGGCCGGAGAGCCGGGCTACGGGCGGCGGTCGGGCGCTCCACCGCACCGGCCTTCTGTCGCATCTGGCTGGCGCTGGCGAGCGCCTACCTGGGGAGAACCGCCGAAGCTCAGGTGGGTCTGGAAGCGCTCCTCGCCGAGCAGAAGGAGGCGGGGCTCGAAGCCCTGTACGGGACGCACGGGTTCCTGTGCGAGGTGCTGCGGCTGCGCGGCGATCTCGCCGGCGCGCTCGCTCACGGCCGCCGTGCCGCCGAACTGGCGGAAGAGCGCGGCAGTCCCTTCTCCCGGGTCGAGGCCGCCGCGTTTCTCGGCGCCGCGGAGCTCGCCGCCGGCGACGTGGCCGTTGCCACGAGCACGCTCGAGACCGCGCTCGGGCTCGCGCGGGCGAGGCGCACCGCCCTGTGGTACGCGCCGCGCATCCTGGCGACGCTCGCGGACGCGAAGCGAGTCGCAGGCGATCGCTCCGGAGCGCGCGCGCTCCTCGCCGAAGCGCGCGAGTCGGTCGAGCGGGGGCACGGCTGGCGACTCGGCGCCTGCGATGTCGAGCTGGCGCGGGCGCGCCTCCTGGCGTCGGAGCCGATCCCGGACCGCGCCGCGATCGAGAGCGCGCTCGACTCCGTGGACGTCCTCGCGACCGAGCTCGGCGCCGATCCCTACCGGCGGATGGCGGAGCTCGAGCGCGCGCGCCTCGCGCAGTAGCTCAGCCGCCGCGCCGCGTGTCGCGAATCCGCCGCGCCTTGAACTCGGTCTTCGGCAGCGTGCCCGGCGCCAGCACGTCGACGTCACACCGCACCTCGCACCGCGCCTGGATCTCCCGGGCCACTTGCGCACGGATCGAGGCGTCCGCGTGCTCCACCCTCGCGGTCATCACGTCGAGCCCGTCCGCGGTGGTGGCCAGCACGATCTCGTACTCGTCGCCCACCCCGGGCACGGCGCGCACCGCCGCCTCGAGCTGGACGGGGTACATCTTCACCCCGCGCAGATTGATCAGCTCGTCGGCCCGCCCCGCGAAGGCTCCCAGGGCCCGGAGGTGTGTCCGCCCGCAGGGACACCGCTCCGACGTGAAGACGGTGGAGTCGCCGACGAGGAACCGTAGTTGCGGCGAGCTCTCGGAGTTGAGGCTCGTACAGACGGTGAGGCCGCGGGTGCCCTCTCCGACGGGCTGCCGGCTCTCGGCGTCGACCAGCTCCCAGACCTGCACGTCCTCCATGAGGTGCGCGGTGATCGGTCCCGGCCCGAGCGCCGAGGCCTCACAGGAGTAGCCGCCGCAGTGGGGTGAGACCTCGGTGCAGCCGTAGAACTCCACCAGTCGAGCGTTCCACAGGTCCTCGAGGCGCCGGCGGGTGCCCTCGATGCCCGCCGCCGGCTCGCCGCCGACGAGGATCGTGCGGACCGAGCTCGCGGCCGGGTCGATTCCGCGCTCCACCATCACGCGGCCCAGGTGGAGAGCGTAGGACGGCGTGCAGGTGAGGACGGTAGGCTTGAAGCGATCGACCAGCATCGCGCGGGCCTCTCCGGTCATGCCACCACCCGGAATGCTGGCCACGCCCATCTTGGCGAGCGCGAACTGCACACCCCAGGCGAACACGTGCGGTCCGTAGCCCGAGCAGATCAACACGGTCTCTCCCGGCCGGAAACCGAAGGCGTGTAGCGCCCGCGCGTTCGCCCACGCCCACAGCTCGCGATCGATCTGAGAATAGCGGAAGACCCTCGGCACGCCGGTCGAGCCCGAGGAGGAGAACATCATCCAGCCGCGCGCGGCCCACAGCGCATCGTCGTGTGTAGTGTACGTGCCGAACGGCGGCGTGGCCTGTAGATCGTCCATCATCTCGGTCTTGTCGACGACCGGCCACTTCGGCAGATCGTCCACGGTGCGGAGGTCGCTGGGCAGCAAGCCGAGTCGGTCGAAGCGGCGACGATAGAACGTGCTGTTCTCGTAGAGGAACGGGGTGAGCGCCGCGAGCTTCGCGTCCTGGATGGCCCTCAGCTCGTCGCGGCTCGCGCAGTCGAGCGACGGCGACCAGTAGTCGGCGGACCGCGGACCATCCGGGTCGCGCTGGTACCGGGCGAGCGTTTCCAGCCAGTGTTTCCGTGTTCGCGTCGCCCGATCCTCCGTCATGGGAGCCTCCATGCATGTCGTTTCACGGGTTCAGATGGCGCTGGAAGAATGCCACCGTGTCCGCGGTGGATCTGGTCCGGGTGGTCTCGTCGAACCCCATCGTGTAGCCCGACCCCGCGGCTTGGCACGCGGCGAGCGCATCCGGGTCGAGCGGCTGCGCGCGCCCGTCCACGAGCATGGTGGGCGCCCCGCGCCCGAACAGGATGAAGGGGCACTTCCGCGGGCTAGCGACGTACTCGGGGTAGAAGCGCGGGGTGCCCAGGGTGGGTGCGGTCCAGGCGTGGAACGCGCCCGGATAGACCACCGTCGCGATCGGCGCCGGATGACCCGCGGCGATCGCGTATGCGAGATAGCCCTCGGCCTTGGCCACCGGCAGGTTGTCGTCCTTCTCCCCGAGCAGCATCAGGATCGGAGCGCCGGTATACGCGCCCGCCTCGGCCCGCGCGCCGTAGGTGCCCCCTGGATAGGTGGCGACGTGCGCCGTGAACCGTGCCGGCCCCGCCCCCATCGCAGCACGGAGCGTCTCGAACGCGGTGAGATGCGCCACCTCGCCGCCGAACGAGAAGCCGACGATGCCGATGCGGTCGGGGTCGATGCGCGGATGCCCGGCCAGGAACTGCAGCGCGGCGAACGCATCGGCCACCCCGGACGCCAGCGGCGGGCCGGCGCGGGAGCCGACGACCGCGGACTGGCTCAGGCCCCGCGCGCTGAAGCTGTCGTAGGTCAGCGTCGCGAACCCGCTCCGGCGGAGCTCCGCCGCCAGCCATCCCTCGTTGGCCTCCCGGAAGCCGCTGATCGTGTGGACCACCACTACCGCTGGATACCGGTCCCGCGGCTGATCGGGGAAGCGGAGCGTCGCGGGGACCGATACATCCGCCGGCGCCTCCCGCACGAAGACCTGACGGAAGTCGGCATAGGAGCCCGAGCGAAGCGTCACCCGCTCGATCGGGCCGGCGTCGCGGACCTGACCGTATACCAGCACCGCCCCGACCGCGACTGCGGCCGCCACCACCACCAGCACCCGTGACACCGCGCGTCGCATCATCGACCTAGACCGCAACGGCTGGTGTGCGACCGAAGCGCGAGAGGAGCGTGGCGCCGGCCGAGAAGGCGGCCGCGAGCATCAGCGCGACGGTGCCGATCCACGGGATCAGGCTCACGAGGACGAACACGACGCCTCCCAGGGCAACCGTCTTGACGGGTGTTTTCTCCTGAAGGAATGGCAGCCTCCCGCCGAGCCATGCGGCCGAAACCGTGAACCCGAACAGGAAGAGGGCGACGAGAAGCATCGCCGCCACCGGGATGAGCGGGATGCCGATGATCGTCACGGCCAGCAGGACGCAGAGCGGCACGAATCCCAGGAGGATCGCAACGCCGCCGAGCGCGGAGAGCCCGGGTCGATCGACGAGATATGCCCCGACGCGCGTCAAGGCGCCGGGGAAGGCCACCGCGATGAGCACCGCGATGACGAACAACAGCACCGCGCGCGTCAGCCGCGAGGCGAACCGGAACATCGAGAACACGTGAGGTCCGCCGACCACCCAGCGGGTCATCGAGCCGACCGTCGTCGGGATCGGCCCGCCGAGGCTCACGTTGTCGCCCTCGAGCGTGGCGCCCTCCGCGACCGACACCGCTCCGCCGATCGCGACCGAATCGCCGCCGACGCTGGCACCCGGGAGGAGCGTGACCGAGCCGCCTATCGCCACCGCATCGTATCGCACGTGACCCGCGACCGTGACGGAGCCGCCGATGGCCACGGCCTTGTCGACGGTCTCGTCGGCGCCGATCGTCAGGGATCGGCCGAAGACCACGCGCTCGGACCCGTGGCGCCCGCGCCGCTCCCGCCGTCGCTCGCGCCACGAATCCGCGGATCGCGCGGTGTCGTCCGAGCGGACGCGGAGGACCCCGTCGGCGAACGAGGCCCGGAGCGAGCCGGCGTCGAGAACCAGATCGAGCACCTCGCCGACGGGGCGCTTCGAGACCTGGATGCTGAGCGGGCGGGTGGTCGCGCTCTCCGGCGCGGTGACCACCAGGCTCCAGCCCGTCTGCTTGGCGATCGCGCTCAGCGCGTCGAGGACCGTCCCTCGCGGCTGGGCGAGGGACACGACGGGAGCGTCGTCGGGAAGTCGGCCCTCCACCCGACGGCTGTCCGGCGTGGCCGCCCGGGCGAGGCCGGGCAGACTCATGAGAGCGACGGCGAGAACGACGATCAGCTTGGTTGCGCGCATGTGAGATCTCCCTTCGCCCAGGGAGTACGGGCGAGCGCGCCGCTTATTTCACGGGCGCGAGCAATCGCGCCCGCGCGACGAGGACCAGTGACAGAACGGCCGCGGCGGAGCCCAGCGCTGCCGAGGTCCAGATGGCGAGCGGCACGAGCGCAAGGACGACGGTGACGCCGGTGGTCCATCTGGCGAGGTCGGCCGCCCCGCCCGCGAGCCACGCGAGAAGGGCGGCCGGCTCGAGGGTCGGACCGAGCAGAATCGCGACCACCGCCAGGCCGACGAGCGCGGCGACGAGCCCGGTGAGGACCTGACTCCGATCGCGCGCCGCCATCGCCACCAGATAGCGCCTCCGCGCGCCGGCGAGATACTCGGCCGATGGCTCCGGCACGGAGAGCGCCTGAAGCAAGCTGGTGAGCCGGTCGTTGTCGTCGGGTCGCTCGCTCATGTGACGGATGCGCCTTCCAGCGCCCGCTTGAGCTGGGCGCGGCCTCGATGGAGCCACGTCATCACCGTGCCCATCGGGGCCTCGAGGGCGGCGGCGATGTCCCGGTACGACATCTCCTCGATGTGAAAGAGGACGATGGCCATTCTCGGCCCCTCGTCCAGATCGTCGAGGGCTCGCTCGAGACGTGAAAGCTGCTCCCGCCGCGAGGCCTCACCCTCGGGGCTCGGCGCCGACGGACCAGTGACCGGGAGCGTCTCCACCCTGGCCATCACCTTCCGCCGCCGGAGCAGGTCCAGACAGAGCCGCCGTGCGATGGCGATGAGCCAGGGCAAGACCGGGCGCTCCGGATCGAACCGCTCGAAGTGGACGAAGGCGCGCACGAACGTGTCCTGGGCGAGATCCTCCGCGTCCGGAGATCGGAGCAGTCGCCAGCAGAAGCGGTAGACGGGCCGGTGAAAGCGCTGCACCAGCTCGCCGAAGGCCACCGCATCGCCGCGGTGGGCGCGACGCGCCAGCTCGAGCTCTGCTCGCCGGGTCTCCGCATCCGGGCCGGGGGTCGCCCCATGACCGGTCTCTATGACCGTACGCTCCTCGCCGTCTCCCAAGAGAGTACGAACGATGCCCCGGGGTTATTTCAGGCACCGGGAGGTTGTTTCTCAGCGGCTCGCGCCAGACGGCGAGGGGCGTCCTCTCCTCAGGGACCGAAGGTGAACACATACACTCGAAGCCCGGGCTCGTTCCCGGCCAGGGTCAAGACGTGCTTTCCACGGGGCGCCCGGGCGACCAGGCGCACCATGCCGGATCGATCGAAGCGCGCCACTCCGTCGGGACCGACGTCGGCGCCGCGTGCCTCGCCGACCGGCTTTCCGTCGAGCAGCACCGCGACCGCCGCTTTCCCCGTCGGTCCCGGTTGCATCACCAGGTTGACCTCGCCGGCCATGAACGGAAGGACGATCTTGCCGGTGCCGTTCTGGAGCTCGACGTACTCGCGCGCGCCCTTCCAGTTCCCCTGCAGGGTCACCGTGCCCGGCTCCCGGCGATCGGTCCCGACGTAGGTCTCGCCCGTGATGCCGGCGTACGAGGGCTGGCCCGTCTTCGCGAACGCGGTCGCCTCGGGGCTGATCGGGGGCAGCGCGGACCCCGGGTTGGCCGCGACCAACAGGCGCCGGATCTCGGTCTCGATGTCGTGGTAGCTGCCCTCTCCCACCCACCGCTTCACCAGCTTGCCGTGGGCGTCGAAGAGGTACTTCGCCGGCCAGGCGTCGTTGCCGAAGGCCTGCCACGTCGCGAAATCGTTGTCGAGGGCGATCGGGTAGGTGAGCCCGTGGTCGCGGACCCCACGGTCAATGTTCTGGGCTTGCTTCCCGAACTCGAACTCGGGCGCGTGCACGCCGACCACGACCAGGCCGCGGTCGGCGTAGTCGCGGTGCCACGCCTTGACGTAGGGGGCGGTGCGGATCCAGTTGACGCAGGTGTACTCCCAGAAGTCGACAAGGACGACCTTGCCACGCAGTGTGTCGGCCGTCAGTGGGCCTGAGTTCACCCAGCGCTCCACCTTGAAGGCCGGCAGGTCCATGTCGCCGGCCGCGCCGGCGGCCCCCGCACCGAGAGCGACACCGAGAAGCACGAAGGGCAGGCTGGCTCTCATTCTTCGCTCTGCTCAGCGCGGCTTGACCAACTCGTTCAGCTGTTTGAGCGCCGCGGCATCCTTGGCGCTGACCGGAGGATTCTGGCAGCGAGGGTCGGTTCGCTGCAGCGCTCCACTCATGTCGCGTGTCAGTGGGATCGGGGCGCAGCCGTGGCCCGCTTCGCAGACGAGATCCCACTCGGGGCGAGCCGCGACGTGGCACCCAAAACAGTTACCGCCGAACCGATTGACGACGTCGACGAATCCTCGTCTCCTGATCTGGGTGCCGTCCTTCGACACGTCGAGCTCGAAGAACTCCCAATCGCGCGTCGCCGGGTTGAAGCCCTTGGCCCGCTTGACCATCGCCTCGCCCGGAATGAGCTGAACGACGGATCCCGGCGGGTACACGGCGCCCGTCGGCGCATTGGCCGCGGCCAGCGTCGCGGCGAGATCGCCTCGGAGATTGTCCACGTAGAAGTGACGCACCGAGGTCATCTTGGTGATGCACCGAAACGACTTCGCGTCGACGTTGACGTCCGAGCCGACCGGACGATCCGCGCTGCTCGCGGGGCCCGCCGATAGGAGGACGGTGAGGGCGCCCAGTATCGCGGTGGACGCGGCGTTGATGATCGTGCGCCTGGCGCTCGCCCTAGAGAAGGCATTCAAGGCGCCCATACGGATCTCCTTCAGACGGCCCGGTATTCGATGCCGCGGCCTTCACCCACGCAGGAAGCTCAGCAGGTCCGCATTGATGGTGTCGGCCTCGGTTGTCGGCATGCCGTGGGGGAAGCCCTTATAGGTTTTCAACGTGCCGTTCTTCAGCAACTTTGCCGAGAGCGGGGCCGAATCGGGATACGGCACGATCTGGTCGTCATCGCCGTGCATGACCAGGACCGGCACCGTGACCTTCTTCAGGTCTTCGGTGAAGTCGGTCTGGGAGAAGGCGACGATGCCGTCGTAGTGCGCCTTGGCGCCTCCCATCATGCCCTGGCGCCACCAGTTCCAGATCACGGCCTGAGAGGGTTTCGCCCCGGGTCGGTTGTAGCCGTAGAACGGGCCGGCGGGCAGATCGTAGTAGAACTGAGATCGATTGGCGGCGAGCTGAGCCTGGAGCCCGTCGAACACGTCCTTGGCCAGCCCGCCGGGATTGGCCGCCGTCTTGACCATCAGCGGCGGCACCGCGCTCATGATCACCGCCTTGGCCACCCGGCTCTCGCCGTGGCGACCCAGGTAGTGCACCACTTCGCCGCCGCCGGTCGAGTGGCCGATATGCACCGCCCCCTTGAGGTCCAGATGCGCGGTGAGCGCCGCCAGGTCGTCGGCGTAGTGGTCCATGTCGTGGCCGCCATCGGTCTGGGTGGAGCGGCCATGGCCGCGCCGGTCGTGGGCGATGACGCGGAAGCCGTGCCTGAGGAAGAACAGCATCTGCGTGTCCCAATCATCGGCCGACAGCGGCCAGCCATGGCTGAAGACGAGGGGCTGACCCTTGCCCCAGTCCTTGTAGAAGATCTCGACGCCGTCTTTCGTGGTGATCGTGTTCATGTCCACCTTCCTTTACTCGAATCTGGTAGACCGAGTTGGACTGTAGGCGCGGCTGACGCAGGCGTCAAGTGGGGTTTGCAAATCAGCCAAACACTTTGACGTACACTCGGCCCGATGCGTCGCGCGACCAAACGCCGGGTGCGGATCTTCCTCTGGCTCGTTCTGGCCGGGGCTCTGATCGGTATCGCGTACGGCGGTGTGGTCGGCCGCGTGTTCCGTGAAACTGGTCTGATCGGGGGCTCCATCGGCGCGATCGATGGGGTCGCGATTGCGGTCCCGATCGGCGCCATCGAGGTCTTCGGGCTGCGAACCCGCTGGGGTCGCGCCGTGCAGCGCGCCCCGTTCCTCGTGACCTTCGGCCTCAAATGGCTGGTGTACGGGGTGCTGATCTCGATCGTCAATCTCCGATCGCTCGGCGTCCTCGTGCTGGGTCTGGTGGCGATCGCCGCTCCGCTTCCGGTCTCGGTGGCGCTGTGGTCGGTCGCCTTCTCCTTTGCGGCCGCCTTTGCGTTCGTCTTCGTCTTTCAGGTCAGTCAGATCGTGGGCCCCCGCACCCTCGGGCATCTCGTGTTCGGGCGCTACCACCAGCCGCACCTCGAGGAGCGATTCTTCCTGTTCGTCGACATACGCGGCTCGACGACTCTGGCCGAGCGAATCGGCCCCATCGCGGTCCACCGGTTCCTCGCCGCCGTCTTCGGCGTGGCCTCGGATCCCATCGCGGACCACGGCGGCGAGATCTACCAATACGTGGGTGATGAGATGGTCGTGACGTGGCCCGTGAGCGCGGGCCACACGGACGCCCGTCCGCTCGCTTGTTTCTTCGCCATCGAGGCGGCCATCGCGGCGGCGGCCGTGGAGTTCGAGCGCGAGTTCGGGATAGTGCCCCGGCTGCGAGCCGCGCTCCACGCGGGGCCCGTCATCGGTGGAGAGATCGGGGATTCCAAGCGGGAGATCGTCTTTCACGGGGACGTGATGAATACGGCGGCCCGCCTCGAGCAGGCGACCCGTGACCTGGACCGACCGTTCCTGGTCTCGGCCGAGGCGCTCGGCCGTCTGGACGGGACGGAGCCGTACGCCCGGGAGGCCCTCGGTCCCCGGGCCCTGCGGGGCCGGGAGGCCCCGGTGGAGATCTACGCGGTAACCGTCGCACGGTAGTTCTCCGCCCGCGAGCGGAGCTAGCGGACGAATTCGACGAGGGCGGGAATGACCGTGCGGGGCGCTTCCTCCATCAGCCAGTGACCGACGCCGGGAATGACCCGTCCCGTGACATCGGACGCCACGAGCTTCGCCTGCTCGATCAGGAACGAGCCTCCCGCCTTCTCTCCCGACAGGACGAGCATCGGCATGGACAGAGGGGTCCTCGCCAGGAGAGCGAAGTCTTCGGCGTCGCGCTCGAAGGCGCGAAAATACTCGAAGCCGGCGCGCATGGCGCCGGGCTGCGCGTAGGCCTTGGCATAGAGCCGGCGATCGGTCTCGGGAACCGAGCGCTTGGGATCGGCGGCGAAGTCATTCCAGAAATGTTCCAGGTAGATCCGCTCACGCCCCTTCACCAGGGCCAGCGGAACCTTGCCGTAGAAGTGAAAGTGCCACAGGTCGCGGAGCAGCCAGACGCTCTTCCAGTCCCCGACGCCGGGCAGGAAGGCGTCCATCAAGACCACCCGGTCGGTCGTCCGCGGAAACTGGGCCGCGTAGGCGTAGGCCACCATGAGCCCGATGTCGTGGCCGACGATGCGTACGCGGTCGAGCCCAAGCCGCGTGGTGAGCGCGTGAATGTCCGACGCCATCGTCTTCTTGTCGTAGCCGGTGGCCGGCTTGGCCGAGCCCCCGGCGCCGCGGAGGTCGGGCACCACGACGGTGTGCTCCTGGGCCAGCAGGCCCATGATCGGTTGCCACATGTGGCCGGTCTCGGCGTAGCCATGCAAGAGCACCACGGGGCTGCCCTGCCCGCCGATGAGATACCGGAGCCGGACGCCATTGACGGTGGCGAAGCGCTCGGCCAGGCTGGGGGCTCGACCGCGGGCTCGGGGCGTCTTCACACTGATCCCTGGGGCATGGCACGCGTAGTGTAGTCGTCACCGGTCCCGGGGGCCATCGATTGCTCGTGCGGCGCCCGGGCTCGCCGGCCGACCCGGCTCACGACCGTATCGTGACCGGAATCTCGGCCAGCTTGGCGAAGAGGCGCCCACGCCGCCGAATCGGGCGCCAGTCGTACAGAAACAGCTCGAGCGGGCGCCACATCGCGACCCATCCCACGATGTAGAGACCTTCGTCGGCGATCTGCGCGAGGAGTCCGTGGGTGGTCATGAGGGCCAGCTGACGCAGCGCGATGCATACGAAGAGGAAGGTCACGCCCACGATCAGGGCGGTCCGCCCCTCCCGGAAGAAGATACGCAGACGGCGCCGGGTCTCCTCGGCTCGATAGGCGAAGTAGTGATGAATCCCCGAGCCGAGGTCCGGTGGCCTTTTCGCCGAGTAGTCCGGCGGCAGGTAGATGACCAGTGTCAGTGGTTGATCGAGTGGGTACTCATCGGCTGAATCCACGATGTACGCCTCGGCATCCTCGTCGAGGTCGCGCTCGTGAAACGGGGAGGGGTCGAGCGAATTGAATAGCTGCTGGGGGTTGCTCAGACGAATCTCGATCGTCGTGGCCGCGGCGGGCATGGCGCAGAGGACGCAACTCTACCATGCGCGCGCAAATCAAACGCCTCGACGTCCTTGGTGAAGCCCGCGGTCCGACGCACCCAGCCCGGGAGTTAGATCCCCAGTTCCTCATACGTGTCCGAGTGAATCGGGCCTGGTGGGCTCACCGGTTCGCGCGGGAGAGCATGGTAACCTGCGAACCGTGGAGGTGTCCCGAGGTATTGGGCCACCGAGGGCGTCCCCGTCGGTAGACCGCGAGGGCTCACCGGGAGGATAGGTGGATGAACCGCGTCGACGATACTGAATTCGCCGGTAAGCGCGCGCTCGTGACTGGCGGGACGAAAGGCATGGGGGCAGCCGTCGTCGAGCGCCTCAGGGCGTCGGGAGCCACCGTGGTCACCACCGCTCGATCTCGACCCCCTGACCTGCTCCAGCCGGACCTCTTCGTGGAAGCCGACATCAGTACGGCCGATGGGGCAGAGAAGGTCGTTGGCTACATACGGGATCGCCTCGGCGGCGTCGACATACTGGTCAACAATGTCGGTGGGTCTTCGGCGCCGGGCGGGGGCTTTGCCGCACTGACCGACGCGCATTGGCAGGACGCGTTGAACCAGAATCTGCTCGCCGCCGTGCGGCTCGACCGAGGATTGCTTCCTTCGATGCTGAAGCAGGGTAGCGGTGTCATCATCCACATTTCCTCCATTCAGCGACGCCTCCCGCTGTTCGAGGCGACCCTCGCGTACGCGGCCGCGAAGGCGGCCCTCAGCAACTACAGCAAGGGGCTCTCGAACGAGGTCGGCCCCAAGGGTGTCCGGGTCGTGAGCGTCGCGCCGGGATTCATAGAGACTACCGCCGCCACCGCGCTCATCGACAGACTTGCGGCGAGCTCCGGCGTCGACCGGAATTCGGCACGCCAGGAACTGATCAGATCACTTGGCGGCATCCCCATCGGCCGTCCCGGCTGGCCGTCAGAGGTGGCCGATCTGGTCGCCTTCCTCGCCTCTGATCGCGCCGCGTCGATCACCGGAAGCGAGTACGTCATCGACGGGGGCACTATCCCTACGGTCTGATCTGCTCATTCCACGGTCGAGATCTTCTCCAGGCGCACCGCGATCGTGCGGCCGCTGACCGGATCCCTGCGGATACCGTAGAGCGTGTTGCCCACGTGCTTGAGGGTGAATCGGGAGCCACCCCGCTCGGCGAAGGCCACGCCGGAGTCGGTCGCGACCGCGGCGCCCGACGTCTCCACTCGAGAGCCTCGGGACGACCCGGCCACCACGCGTGTCGTCCACGTCGCAGTATATGTACCGTCGTCACCGACCTTGCAGTCGATGTCTCCCTGGACCTGCCCGGTATCCCCGACTCCGACCTGTGCGAAAGAGCCTCGCCAGATGCCTTTCAAGCTCGCGGTCTCGGGGGTCGGAGCGACCGACGGTGCCAGTGCGGCGCGCGGTTGATCGGCCGACATGGCGCATCCGCCCGCGAAGATCATCGTTGCCGCGACCAGCCCCATGATGTTCCCAGTACGTTCCATGCGTCTGCCCTCCGTGTCGATCATTTGATCGGGTGTATCCGATCACGGTTGGGACGCAGGACCACCTCCGAGCGATCCTCGGACCGAACAACGTGACGCGACCGTCATCGCATTGCCATGTAGATTGCGGGAAGGAGCTGGGACCAGTGATCAAGCACAAGCACATCGCTGGGCTCGTCGGGCGGATGGCCTCCGTCGGCATCCTGGTGGGCCTGTTGGTCGCCGGCTGCGCGGTGGATCAGCCATGCCGCACCGGAAAGACCGGCGGTTGGCTATCGGGCTGGGGCAGTGGCGGCGCCAATGCCTTCACGCTCGGCTTGCACCGCACCTGGCGGGATTGCGCCGACCGCACGACCGGGCCGGCACGGGCGCCGGTGGACGCCGGCCCGGTCCCGTCCGCCGATCCCGCGTCGGAGCAGCCGATGTCTCCCTCGGGCTCGACCCCGCCCAGGTAGAGAATCATCTTCTCTGGCGCCGGCGGGGCATAATGTCTCCCGGCTCATCCAGAAAGGGAGGTGCGACGATGCCAGGGCGCGCGATGGTCGTGGCGGTAGGGCTGGCCTTGATGCTCTTCGGCGTGACGGCAGGCTGGACGCAGACGGACCTCGCGAAGCTCCTGGTCGGCCGCTGGACCGGTGACCTGCGGACGGAGACGGGGACCTACGATAGAACGCTCGTCGTCAAGTCGATCGACGACAGGTCGGGCCAGCTCGTCACGACCGCGGAGTACGGCGACCGGAAGCTCGCTCCGGTGATCGGGGTCGTGGAGATGATCAACGGCGAGATCGTGCTCCGGTTCACGACTCCGGAGCGGAGGACGGCGGTGCTGACGCTCTACCGGGACGGCAAGAATCTGATCGGTCCCGTGAGCGGCTCGGGCCAGGTGGGCATGCACCGCGGGGGAGACGACAGTCTTCGGCTCCGGAAGGTCGACTGAGCTGTTGACAGCTCTCGGGCATGAGCGTATCTGCGAGGTGGAGGGACGACAATGTCCCAGCAGAGCCGTCGTGACTTTCTGAGGGCGCTCGGCCAGGCCGGTACCCTGCTGGCCGCCGCCGCCGCCGGGACTCCGGCCGCTCAGGCTGCGGACGATCCGCTGGCCGGGCGCCCCCTGGTACGCTACCCGGAGAAGACCGATCTCATCCTGTTGACCTCGCGCCCGCCCCAGCTCGAGACGCCCATGAAGTACTTCGATCGCGCCATCACCCCGAACGATGCGTTCTTCGTCCGGTACCACGTCTTCCCGGTCCCGACCGCGGTGGACCTCTCCACGTGGCGCCTCCGGGTGCACGGCCTGGTGGACCGACCCCTCGACCTGTCCATGGATGATCTCAAGACGAAGTTCCCGGCGACGCGTGTCGTGGCGGCGAATCAGTGCTCCGGCAACAGCCGCGGTCGCTTCTCGCCACGGGTGCTCGGTGGCCAGTGGGGCGACGGGGCCATGGGCAACGCCGAATGGGTCGGCGCCCGGATGCGGGACATCCTCGCGCGGGCCGGCGTGCGGACCGGCGCGGTGCAGGTCACCTTCGACGGGCTCGACAAGCCCGCTTTTCCCACGGTGCCGGACTTCGTCAAGAGCCTCGACCTCGCCCGCATCGTGGACGACCCGGACGTCATCGTGGCCTACCAGATGAACGGGCAGCCGCTGCCCATGCTCAACGGCTTTCCCGCGCGGCTGGTGGTACCGGGCTGGTACGCGACCTACTGGGTCAAGAATCTCTCCGAGATCGAGGTGATCGACCGCGTCTTCGAGAAGTTCTGGATGAAGCCCGGCTACCGGATCCCCGACACGCCGTGCGGGTGCGTGGAGCCCGGGACCGCGCCCGCGCGGACCGTGCCCATCAGTCGGATGCCGGTTCGGTCCTTCATCGTGGTGCCCGCCCCCGCGACGCGCGTCAAGGCTGGGCAGGCCGCGACGATCAAGGGCATCGCGTTCGACGGCGGCTACGGAATCAGCGAGGTCCAGCTCTCGACCGACGACGGCGCCACGTGGCGCCGAGTCCAGCTCGGCCAAGACCTCGGCCGCTATTCGTTCCGCGAGTGGTCGGCGACCTGGATTCCCCCCGCCGCCGGCGATCATCGGCTGATGGTCCGCGCCTTCAATGCGATCGGCGAGTCTCAGGGCACGACGCCCCTGTGGAACCCGGCGGGATACCTTCGAAACGTGATCGAGCGCGTGAGCGTGCAAGCCATATGAGGGGGCCGATGAGGCTCGCGCTCGCGTGCCTGCTGGGTGGCCAGGCCGTCGCGTCCGCCGCGATGGCTCAGGAGAAGCAAATCACCCTGCCGGCGGACAACGACTACGCCACCCTGAAGCCCGGCCCGCACCGTGACCTGGCGCAGACGCAGTGCCAGTTCTGTCATTCGACCGACTACGTCGTGGCGCAGCCGGGGGGCGACGCCAAGCAGTGGGACGCGGTCGTCACCAAGATGGTCAAGGTCTTCGGGGCTCCGGTCAGTGAAGCCGACGCGAAGGCCATCGTCGAATACCTGGCGGCCACCTACGGGCCGAGCAAGTGAGGCCGCCCGCGTCTCGTCCCCTATAGATTGAGGAGGCGGAGCAAGGCGCGCGTGAGCATGACGTTCGGAATCTGGTGCGTGGTCTCGACGGCCAGGACGCGCCAGGCCTTTTCGATCTCGCTCAGGGGGACGCGCCCGGCCCGGAGAACGTCCGTCAATCCGTCGAGGCCGTGGATGCTGCCGAGGTTCAGGGTGATGTCACCGGTCGCCGAGGAGCCGAACGTCACCAGGTACTCCGCGTTGACCGGATCGACGGCGGGCCGGATTCGCGTGACGCGGAGCCGACCGAGACGGCTTCGCCGGGCCATTTGAGGATCAGCATAAAGGTCCCTGAGCCTCGGGCCGGCAGGACATGATTCGGTTCCCGGAGTACGGGGCCGCGCGCCCCGTAGGTCGGTAAGAGTTACAGGGTGGAGGAGCGATGGAACTGATCAGCCGGATGATGGACGGATCGATTCCCTACGATGCTGGAGGTCGCCTGGAACCCGTCTCTTCCGGACGGGGGACGAAGCAGGACGACAAGATCGAGCGCCTCAAGGAAGTTCCGCTCTTCGAGGGCTGCAGCCACCGGCAGCTCCGGAGTGTCGCCAAGATCGCCCAGGTCTTCGATGTCGCGGCGGAGACCGTTCTGACCCGGGCCGGCGAGCCCGGCGACGAGTTCTTCCTGATAATCGACGGAACGGCGCGCGTCGACGTCTCCGCCGAGAAGCGCGTCCCCCTCCACCCCGGCGAGTTCTTCGGCGAGATGAGCTTGCTGGATGGAGGGCCGCGGTCGGCCACGGTCGTTGCGGATACCCCGGTGCGGTTGCTCGTCATCAGCCGCCGGCACTTCTCGGCGCTTCTCAAGGAGGTCCCTGGGCTCACCCAGAATCTGCTGATCACGTTGTCCCGCCGCGTTAGACAGGCGGAGGAGCAGGCGGAGCGTCTCCGGGCACCCGCGACCGGGCTATGAAGGTCGGGGTCGTGTCGGATACGCACCTTCCCCGGTTCGGTGATCAGCTGCCCGTGCCGCTCCTGCGGGGACTTGGCGCGGAAGGCGTCGAGAGGATCCTCCATCTCGGCGACTTCACGGGCCCGGAGATTCCGCGCCTCTTCGAGAGGGTGGCCCCGCTCGAGGCGGTCGCCGGCAACAATGACCCGGCCACCCTCGTCCGGCGGTTCGGCCGCCGCAAAGTGGTGACGCTCGACGGGGTGCGAGTCGGCATGGTGCACGGGGACGGGACGCACGGCACCACGGTGACCCGGAGCCTACGCACCTTCGAGCACGGGGAGGTCGACGTCATCTGCTTCGGGCACAGCCACCGGCCGCTGTGCGAGCGCCGCGGCGAGATCTGGATCGTGAATCCCGGATCTCCGACCGACAAGCGGACGGAGCGTCGCTACTCCTACGCGATCCTCGACATCCAGGGGGCTCGGGCCGAGCCCCGGCTCGTGTTCTTCGATCGCGAGTGATCGGTCGCGGCCCCCCGCGGCGCCGGGTCAGGCATCCAGCAGGGCTTGGCTGGCCTCCCGGGCCGGCGCGGAGAGGCGACCGTGATAGCGCGCGGCGAGCTGGGCTCGGCCGCGCAACGCGAGCTTCTGGAAGATGCGGGTGAGATGCGCCTTCACGGTCGCTTCGGTGATCCCGAGCCGGCTCGCGGCCTCGAGATTGCTTAGCCCGTCGACAACCAGGTGCACGATCTCCTGCTCTCGGGGGCTCAGCCGCTCGCGGAAGGCGAGCGTGCCCACCTCTGGACTGACCGACCGGGCCGCCAGCTCCGCCACGGTCAGGGCGATCACCCGATTGGTCGCCCATACCTCGCCCTGGTGGACGACGCGGATGGCCTTCAGGAGGTGCTCGACGCTGGCGCTCTTGGGAAGGATCCCGCGAACCCCTGTCTTCAAAGCTTCGACGGCCCACCGTTCGTGTCCGTCGGCCCCGGCCAGGATGACCCACGGCCGCACGCCATTCAGGCGAAGCTCGCGGCAGATCTCCAGGGACCCCGGGATCTGCGCGTCCACGAGGAGGATCTGAGGCGCGCTCGACCGCAGTATGTCCCGAACGGGGGGTGCCGTGATCTCGCGCACCACGACCAGCGAGCGGTCAGAGCCGAGAAGGCGACGGAGGCCGGACCGGAACAGGACGCTGTCGCTCAGCAGGGCGACCCGGATCGTCGTGGACGCGATAGAGGAAGCCGGCGCTCCCTCTGCGTAAGGGACTGCGTCGTGACCCCCTACTTCCGGTTGGCCGTTGTGACGGATCATTTGTGCCGTGTGCTTGGGGGAAATGTGAGCATTCCGGGTGCCACAATTGTAAGTCCGTATAACTACTGATTCCGGAAGAACCGAGACGGAAGGCACGGCTTGATGCCGGTAACAACGACTGGGACCGTCGCGGTAAAGAGTTCACTCCCGCTTGATCCGTTGTATCCCGAGTCGTTCCATGGCGCCCTCGTCCAGCTCCGAGAGGATGCGACGGTGAACGGCCTCGATCTCCTTGTCGCTCATGTCTTGAACCGACTTCCCCTGGCCTCTGACGCAGCTGAAGTGCGCGTAGAGCCGATTGTGCCTCGTCCGCGCGGTATCCCGGTTCGTGACGACATATTCCTGCTGGTCCAGGTCGACGGGCTCGCGGCACTCTGGACAGAGGAGGATTTCGGGGCTCATGCCCTGGCCTGCTCACCCATCCCGGCTCCCTGGTCTAGCCGCGAAGGCCCGTCCAGCGCAGCCCGGTCAGCCGAGTCATGACGCTCGGCCTGCGTGGGGCGAGCCAGCCTCTTCCGCCGAAGCTACCGATCGCCATGGCAAAGCCAACCAGGACTCCAAGACCTGCCGCCATCGTCAGCGCGGCGGCGGGCTCGCGCCGAGTATACGCGATGACCTCGTCGGCTCCATCTTGTACCCCGCGCTGGACGGTGACGGCGGCGTTCCTGAACGCCCGCACGACCTCGACTTGCGCCGCGTCGATGACGCGGCCGGGCTGGTGGATGTTGCGATTGGCCTCGCGGATCTCGTCCGGCGTCGGTTGGCTCGCGGGTGGGTATCCGATCTCGATGGGCGTCTTCTCCATGGCCGCCTCCCGGCAGTCCGACGCGCGTGGCATCGGAACTGGGTTATAGGGTTCCATCGGAAAGCCGCAAGACGTGTGCCACTCCCGAATGCAGAATGACGGAGAGGCTCTCATGAACGTGGCGAGGCAGATACGAGCGGCCGCGGCCACAGCGATCGTCGGGATCGAGGTCGGTCAGCGCGGACTTACACGGTAGTTACTTCCGTCGTGACTCAGCGGCGCCCGAGAAAGGCTCTCGCGTGGGCCAGCTCCGGACGCGTGGTGTCGGCCTTGCTGGACAGCGCGACGAGCTTCTCGAAGTAGCCGGCGGCGCTCACGCGGTCGCCGGCGGCCTCGGCGGCGAGCGCAGCACCGGAGAGGCTCCGATAGCGGTTCGGATTCTCCTTCAGCGAGGCCTCGAATTCCGCCAGCGCCGCCGCCGGCTGCCCGACCTGGAGCAGCAGCTCACCGAGTAGCTCGCGCATCGGATAGAGGCGGTTTTCCATCGCCACGTGCTTGACGCTGCCATCCTCGCCGTCGGCGGCGGCGCGCATGAGCTTCGTCGCCTGGGCGCCGACGCCCTCCGCGTGGGCCACCCAGGCGGTGACGGCCAGGATCTGCTCCCGGGTGCGATCGGCCCAATAGGAGTCGTTCGATTGCTCGAGGGCCCGGCGCATTTCCTGCAACGCCTGGATCTCGCGCTTCGCGCCGGCCGGATCTCCGCTGCGCGCCATGCCGAGGCCGCGGGCGAAGCGGGTCAAGGCGTCGGCCATGACGCGCCCGGTCGCGGAGATGGGCAGCGCGGCCGCGCCGGCCCAGTCGGCGCGCTCGAGCGCGTAGCGGGCCGGGATCGCGGCGACCGCGGTGAAGTTCGCGAGGATGGGGTACTCGCGCGGGGGCAGGCCCACGATCACGTCCACCAGCGCCTTGGCCTTGGCGTCCTGCGCGAGCTGGAGATAGGCGTAGACCATGAAGTCCGCCGCGTGATGGTAGTCGGGTTGAACCTCGAGAGCCGATCGGTTCGAGGCGATGGATTCTTCCCACATCCCGACCATCGAATAGATGTGCGACGGCATGTGGCGGGCATGGGGGGCGGCGGGTGCGATCCGCGCGTATCGCCCCGCGATGGAGATGCCCTTGCTGGCGAGCGCCGGATAGTCGTAGGCGTGGACCAGGTAGTGGGCCACCCCGGGGTGCTCCGGGTTCTGCTTGAACAGGCGCTCCAGGATCTCCGCTGATCTCAGCTGGTTCGCGTAGGTCTTGTCCGTCTTAGGCGCGGAGGCCTGCAGGGTCAACGCATAGTACGTCCAGGCCTCGAAGTCGTCGGGATACCGCTGCGTCATCTGCTCCATGGCCTTGGTGTAGGCGACGAGCCGATCGTTCAGCGCTCCCTTGTCCGGGTCACGGTAGTAGGCGCCGATCGCCTCGATCCAGTCGCGCTCGCGCGGGGTCTTGGCTCCGATCGCGCGCGCCCGGTCGAGCGCCTCCGCCGCGGCCGCGACGTCCTTCGGCGACGGCGCCGACGCCAGCGAGTTCCCGAGATAGTTGACCGCGAGCCCCCAGTGCGCGATCGCGCACCCCGGATCTTGGCGGATGACCGCGTCGAAGACCTTGCGCGCCTCCGAGAACCAGTATGAGTGCAGCATCGCGACGCCGCGCTCGAACTGACCCTGTACCCTGGAATCGCAGGACGTCGGGAACACGACCTTGCCCAGCACCTCGGACTCGGAGAAGCCGGGCCGCGGCAGGGCCACGATGCACAGAAGCGCCAGCACGATCGCCACGATTCTCATATGGCCTCCATGGCCGAGAGGTCGCCTTCGAGCCGGAGTCTAGGCAGCGGGTTGTCATGTGTCCAATGCGTTGTTCTGCCTATAATCGATGCGCTGGGTGCATCAAGGATGGATCTGCGACACCTTCGCGCCTTCGTGAGCATCGTCGACGCCGGCGGATTCGGCCGGGCAGTCGCCCGACTGAATCTGAGTCAACCGGCGCTATCGCGTCAGATCCGCGCCCTCGAGGCCGAGCTGGACGTCCGCCTCTTCGACCGGATCGGGCGTCGCGTCCAGCTCACCGCGGAGGGCGAAGACCTCCTGCGGCGAGCCCGCGGACTGCTGGCGGACGCCGATTCGCTCGGCGAGCGGGCGCGGGCCCTCAAGGGAGGGCAGGCCGGGGTGCTCCGGATCGGCGCCACCCCGCAAGCGATGGAGACCCTGCTGGCCGGCTTTCTTCCTCGCTATCGACGGGGACACCCCGGCGTTGAGGTGCACCTGGTCGAGGACGGCGGCGCCCGGCTGGCCACGCGCCTCGAGCGCGGCGACGTTCACCTGGCGCTCACGGCGTCCGCGGATGCGCGCTTCCGCTGCCGGCCGCTGGTGCCGCTCTATCTCCTCGCCGTGCTGCCGGTGTCGCCGTCGCGGGGCCGCGGCGCGACATTGGAGATCGGGGAGCTCGCCGACGCGCCCCTGCTTCTGACGCGTCGCGACTTCGCCTCGCGCGAGTGGTTCGACACGGCCTGCCAGGTCGCGCACCTGCGGCCGCGCGTGCTCCTCGAGAGCGGCGCGCCGTCCACCCTCGTGGCGCTGGCCCAGGCGGGGTACGGCGTCGCGATCGTTCCGTCCAACGTCCGGATTCCGCGCCGAGAGCTTCGGGCCGTGCCCCTCGTCCAGCGCGGGGTGCCGATCGGCCGGTGGTTGAACCTCGCGTGGGACCCGCGGCGATTCCTGGCCCCGTACGCCGAGCGATTCGTCGAGGGGCTGGTGGCGTACGCCCAGCACGGCTCGGCGAAGCCGGGCCCCATCCGCCGCGCGCCACCTTTGCCCCGTCCGAAGGCGCCGACAAATGGCCCTTGACATCGCGCCGCGAAGACATA
>Ga0075433_10000195_pt1 | contig 34040 bp, 26 predicted proteins | sample RhiMethybrSRZTD2_FD_75299 | JGI IMG/M metagenome (GOLD analysis project Ga0075433, IMG submission 75299) | Populus rhizosphere microbial communities from Tennessee, USA - Rhizosphere MetaG P. TD hybrid SRZTD2 | ecosystem: Host-associated > Plants > Roots > Rhizosphere > Soil | place: USA... | reverse complement strand
GAGCTGCTGTCGAAGGTCCGGAACCTCATTGGCGAGTAGGGGCGCCATCATGGTCACACATCAGGAGCTCGAAACCGAGAATCAGACGCTGCGGTCGCAGATCGAATCGATGAAGACCGCGGCCGAAGAGCAGATGGCCAACATGGCCAGTCTGTACATTGCGGTCAACAGTCTGCACGCGGCGCTCGATCGCACGTCGGTGCTCGCCTCCGTGCAGGACGTCGTCACGACGCTCATCGGCTCGGAAGAGATGGCGATCTTCGAGACCGATCCCGAGCATCGCCGTTTGAAGCTGCTGGCCTCGCAGGGCATCGAGCCGGGCCACTATCAGCAGGTCCATCTCGGCCAAGGGCTGATCGGCAAGGCCGCGACCACCGGCGAAGCCGTGATTCGACAGGACGGCGCATCCGCCGAGGCCGAGGGCGACGAAGCGATCACCGCCTGCATCCCGATGAAGATCGGAAAGCGCGTCCTTGGCGTGATCGCCATCTTCAGGCTGCTGCCACACAAGGGCGGCCTCAACTCGGTCGATCTCGATCTGCTCGATCTGCTGTCGACCCATGCGGCGGTCGCGCTGCTGTTCACGCGGCTCTATAGCGAGATGGACCACCCAATCGGAGTACCTCTGTGAAATCGTCGGTCGGCAGTGCCGTGGTTGCCGCACCCGCGGGTGCGCCGCAGGGCTGGTCGTCGCTGCCGCCGGCGGGCACGCTGCAGGCGGCCTATCTGCACGCGGGTCACATCCTCGTGTCGCGCGACCCGTGCCGCATCACCACCGTGCTCGGTTCGTGCGTCGCCGTCGGCTTGTGGGATGACGCGAACGGCATCGGCGGCCTCAACCACTTTCTGCTCCCCGAGCGCCTGGTCAATGGCGCGGCGTCGCCGCGGTTCGGCAACATCGCCGTGCGCGCGCTGATCGACGGCGTGATCGCCGCCGGCGCCCGGCGTCAGTCGCTGCAGGCCAAGGTCTTTGGCGGTGCCTGCGTGCTGCGGGCGTTTCGTGAAGGCGGCTGGCATCTCGGCACCAAGAACGTCGACGTCGCCCGGCGCATCCTGCGCGAAGAAGGGATTCCGATCGCCGCCGAAGACGTCGAAGGCACGCGCGGCCGCAAGCTGATTTTCCAGACGCATGACGGCGCCGCGTGGGTGAGGAGCCTCTGACGTGGATCCGATGCAGATCGATCGCACCGAGCTGATTCAGATCTTCAGCGCCGAATCCGAAGAGAACCTTCGCGAGATGGAGCTGGGATACGTGCAGCTCGAGTCGACGCCCGATGATGTCGAGACGCTGCAGGCGATCTTCCGGGCCGCGCACACGATCAAGGGCAACGCCGCCAGTCTGGGGTTCCCGGCGCTGGCCAAGTTCGCGCACGGCGTCGAGGACGTGCTCGATCAGCTGCGCACCGGCGCCACGGCGCTGACCACGCCGCTGGCCACGCTGCTGTTGCGCACCGTCGACATGTTCCGCCACCTGATCGAGGGCGCGGTCGCCGGCACCGTCGAGGATCTGCTGCCGGAGCACCAGGAGCTGCTCGACGATCTGAAGATTGAGGCCGGCGGGCACGAGATCACGCCTGCCGCGCATCACGAGCCCTCCGAACGCCGCTCGGGAGACGAGCGCCGCAGCGAGATCGAGCGACGCAATCGCAACAAGCCGCAGACGCTGCGCGTGGAGATCGACAAGCTCGATCGGATGCTGAACCTCACCGGCGAGATCGCGGTGGCGCGCGAGCGGCTGACCGGACTGCTCGACAGCAGCGACGGCTCACTGCTCATCGACGAGATCCTCGAGGCGCATCGCTCGTCCGATCGTCTGTTCATGGACCTTCAGGAAGAAGTGATGAAGGTCCGAATGGTTCCGCTCGGCCCGACGTTTCGGCAGTTCGTGCGCACCGTCCGCGATGTGGCGACTGCGCAGGGCAAGCAGGCCTACGTCGAAGTGAGCGGTGAGGACGTCGGCGTCGACATGAACGTGATCGAGCACCTGCGCGATCCGCTCACGCACATCGTCCGCAACGCCGTCGATCACGGCATCGAGACGCTCGACGAGCGTCGTCGCGCCGGCAAGGATCCACGCGGCTGCATCCGGCTGCAGGCGTGGCATGAGGGTGGTTCGATCGTCATCCAGGTGCAGGACGACGGCTCCGGTCTCGATCGCGGAAAGATCATCGAGCGTGCGCGGTCGATGGGCTATGTGTCCGATCTCGACAAGCTGTCGGACGCCGAGGTCTATCGGCTGATCCTCGATGCCGGCTTCTCCACCGCATCGACCATCACCGAGTACTCGGGCCGCGGCGTTGGCATGGACGTCGTTCGCCGCAATGTCGAGCAGCTGCGCGGCTCGATCGCCATCGACAGCCGTCTCGGCGCTGGCACCACGTTCACGCTGCGTCTGCCGCTCACGCTCGCGATCATCCGCGGCTTTGCCGTCGGCGTCGAAGGCGAGACGTATGTCATGCCGCTCGACGCGGTGATCGAGTGCATCGAATTTCCCCGCGTCGACATCAGCGACGCCGGCAATCGCGGGTTCATCAATCTGCGCGGTCAGGCGCTGCCCTATCTCCGGCTGCGCGAGTGCTTCCGCCTCGGCGGCCAACGGCCCGAACGCGAGAACGTGCTCGTGCTTCGCGTGCAGGAACAGCGTGTCGGCCTGGTCGTCGATCGGTTGTTCGGTGAAAGCCAGACGGTGATCAAGCCGCTCGGCCGCGTGCTCGGCGAGCTGCCGGGCGTGTCGGGGTCGGCGATTCTCGGAAACGGTCGTGTCGCGTTGATTCTCGACGTCGAGGGGCTGCTGCGCGAGGCGCTGCGGACCGACGTCCCGGATCACGGCATGCCCACGCCCGGTGGCGCGCAGTCGGGATGGACGCGCGACGGGGCAGTGTCGTAGCAGCGCGTGATGAGGCTTTGAGGAGGACTGGATCGATGAAGGGCATCTTTCAAAACTGGACCATCGGCAAGAGGCTGACCGGCGCCTTCGCGCTGATGTCGTTGCTCGTGGCGGCCGTTGGCGCCATCGGCAGCGCCAACCTCACGACGATGCGCCACGACGCCGCCGTCATCACGACCTCGGCGAGGGAGGCCGGGCGCTACGCACGGATCCAGGTGGACATGCTCAAGCAGGTCTCCGCCGAGAAGGACTTCCTGCTGTCGGGCGACGCCAAGCACCGCGAATCGCATCGCGGACTCGGGCGCGAGATCGAAACGGCGCTCGACGCCGAGATCAAGCGATCGCGCGAGGCCGGCGACAACAAGCGCGCCGACGCCCTCGACCAGGTCAAGGGAAAGATGAAAGGCTACGAGGCCACGTTCGCCGAAGTGGCGGCGCTCTACGAACAGAAGCACGTGAACGAGGCCGTCAACGTCTCGATGAACGAATCGGAGATCAGAGGCGGACAGATGGTCAGCGCGCTGGGCGCGCTGATTCGCGAGAACGACGCGCAGCTCGAGCTCTCGTCGCAGGCACCGGTGCTCGCGATCATGGCAGTGGCGTCGGTCCTGCTCGCGCTCATCTTCGGCGTCCGTCTGAGCCGCAGCATCAGCAGGCCGATGCGCGCGCTGGCCGAAGCGGCCGAGCGCGTCGCCGCTGGTGATCTCGCCTCGCATGTCGATCTCGGCCGCCGCGATGAAGTCGGGCAGGTCGCCGATGCCATCAACGCCATGATTGCCCGCCTGCTCGACGTCGTGTCGGAGGTGCGCGCCGGCGCCGCGAACCTGGCTGCCGCGTCCGCACAGGTGTCCGCGACCACGCAGAACCTCTCCCGCGGCACAAGCGAGCAGGCGGCAAGCGTTCAGGAGACGACCTCGAATATCGAGCAGATGAATGCGTCGATCTCGCAGAACGCCGACAACAGCCGTCAGATGGAGCAGATGGCGTCGAAGGGTGTGAAGGACGGCGAGGAAAGCGGCCACGCCGTTCGCGAGACTGTCACCGCGATGAAGTCGATTGCCGAGAAGGTGTCGATCATCGAGGAGATCGCCTATCAGACCAACCTGCTGGCGCTCAACGCCGCCATCGAAGCGGCGCGCGCCGGCGATCATGGCAAGGGCTTCGCGGTGGTGGCCACCGAGGTTCGCAAGCTCGCCGAGCGCAGTCAGTCGGCGGCGCGCGAGATCAGCTCGCTGGCGGCATCGAGCGTGAGAACCGCGGAGCGATCGGGAACGCTGCTCTCCGAGCTCGTGCCGGCGATCCGCAAGACCGCCGATCTCGTGCAGGAGGTCGCCGCCGCATCGCGCGAGCAGGCGTCCGGCATCAGCCAGGTCAACAAAGCCATCGGACACATGGACCAGGTCACCCAGCGCAACGCCGCTGCCGGCGAACAGCTGGCGTCGACGGCCGAAGAAGTGGCGTCGCAGGCCGAAGGCCTGCAGCAGCTCATTGCCTTCTTCAAGGTGAGCGGCGCCGAGAAAGCGCGCAGCAGGATGAAGTCGCGCGACGCCTCGCATGGCGGTGCGATCGGCTCCTCACCGCACGCGGCGGCGCTGCAGACGCTGATGGTCGATCGGTCGTCGTCGCACGCCGGCGGCGCCACTGATCCGACCACGGTGGATTCCGAGTTCCAGCGGTTCTGAGGTACGTCCATGGCCAGTCATGAAACACCGCTGAACCAGCGGCAGTACCTCACGTTCTTCCTTGCCGACGAGCAGTACGCCGTCGGCGTGCTGAGCGTGAAGGAAATCATCGAGTACGGCGTGGTCACGCGCGTGCCGACCACACCGCCATACATCCGCGGCGTGATCAACCTGCGCGGCAGCGTCGTCCCGGTGGTCGATCTGTCGGTGAAGTTCGGGCTGCAGGAGTGCCCGGTGAGCCGGCGCACGTGCATCATCATCATGGAAACGTCGTTGCGCGGCGAGCGCGCGACGATGGGCGTGGTGGCCGACTCGGTGAGTCAGGTGATTCAGTTCGCCGAAGCCGACATCGAGCCGCCGCCCGCGTTCGGCACCCGCGTGCGCATGGAGTACCTCGAGGGGATGGCGAAAATGGGCTCGAAGTTCGTGCTCATTCTCAACATGGACGAAGTGTTCGCGGCCGACGAGATCCTGATGCCGGCGACCGGCACACCCGTGCCGATGCCGTCGACGGGGGCGGCCGAGGGGCCATTGGCGCCGTGAGCTCAGCCCGAGCGGTTTCGACCCTCGGCGACTCACCCATCTGGAACATCAGCGACGAGCTGTTCGCCAGCTTCCGCGATCTGATCTATCGCGAGGCCGGCATCGCGCTGACCGATGGCAAGAAGTCGCTGTTCGTCAGCCGCATGGCGGGACGTCTGCGCGAGCTGCAGGTCCCGAACTTCGACGAGTACTACCGTCTGGTGTGCGATGCCGCCTCGCACGAAGAGCGCGGCAAGATGCTCGATCGCATCTGCACCAACGAAACGCAGTTCTTCCGCGACGGGCGCCAGTTCCAGTATCTCAACGACGAGCTCTTCCCACGCGTTGAAGCCGAATCGGCATCGCGCGCCTCGCGGCGGATTCGTGCCTGGAGCGCCGCGTGCTCGACCGGCGAGGAGCCGTACTCGCTGGCGATGACGATGCTCCATCGTTTTCCGCCGGCGGCCGGCTGGCACGTCGAAGTCGTCGCCACTGATCTGTCGAACAAGGTCCTCAACAGCGCCCGCGCCGGACTGTGGCCCATCGACAAGGCCAGTGACATTCCGCTGATCTATCGCAAGGAGTTCATGCTGCGCGGCACCGGCACGCAGCTCGGAAAGATGAAAGCGGGTCCCGAGATTCGCGGGGTGGTCAAGTTCTCGCGCATGAACCTCAACGACCCGGTGTATGCAGTCGAGGGGCAGTTCGATTTCATCTTCTGCCGCAACGTCCTGATCTACTTCGATATCGAATCGAAGACCCGCGTCGTCGAGCGACTGCTCGATCACCTGGCGCCAAACGGCTGTCTGTTTCTCGGCTACGCCGAGACCACCACCACGATTTCGGATCGGCTGCACACCGTCGGACCGAACGTTTACGCGCGTATCAACGAACCGCCGCCATCATGGCCATCGACTTCAACGCCAGCTCTCTGAGTCCGTCCCACCGGCCGCTCAATGTCCTCGTGGTCGATGATTCGGCGGTCATGCGCCAGGTCATGACCACCGTGCTGTCACGCGAAGGCCTGCTCGTCGACACCGCCGCACATCCGCTCATCGCGCAGGGCAAGATGAAGCAGAAGCGGCCGGATGTCATCGTGCTCGACATCGAGATGCCGTACGTCGACGGCCTGACGTTTCTGCAGCAGATCATGGCCACCGATCCGATTCCGGTTCTCGTCTGCTCGGCGCTGGCCAAGGGCGGCGCCGACACGGTGATGCGCGCGCTCGAGTACGGCGCCGTCGACGTGGTGCAGAAGCCGGCGGTCGGGATTCAGGATTTCCTGTACGAGCAGGCGGTGGTGCTCGTCGACAAAGTGCGTGGTGCCGCGGAGGCGCGTCCGCGCCGCCGCACCACGCCGGTGAACGCCGACAAGAGGCTCACCGCCGATGCCGTGCTGTCGCCTGTCCGTCGCGCTACGCTTTCGGTCACGACCGACAAGGTGGTGGCGGTGGGGACGTCGACCGGCGGCACCGAAGCGCTGCGCGTGCTGCTCATGGCGCTTCCACTCGACGCGCCAGGGTTCGTGGTCGTACAGCACATGCCGGAACTGTTCACCGCCGGCTTCGCCGAACGTCTCAACCAGATCTGTCAAGTCGACGTGAAAGAAGCGCGGGACGGCGATCGCGTGCGGCCGGGGCTCGTGCTGATCGCGCCCGGCAATCGTCACACCGTGATCGCCCGCAACGGCGCGCAGTACGCGGTCAAGGTGATGGACGGTCCGCTCGTCTCGCGTCATCGTCCCAGCGTCGACGTTCTGTTTCGATCGGTGGCGCAGGCGGCGGGCGCCAATGCCGTCGGCGTGCTGATGACCGGCATGGGTGATGACGGCGCTGAAGGTCTGCTCGAGATGAAGCGCGCCGGCGCATCGACGATCGCGCAGGACGAGGCGACGTGCGTCGTGTTCGGCATGCCGCGTGCGGCGATCGATCGCGGCGCCGTCGACGAGGTGCTCCCGCTGCCTCGCATCGCCTCCGCTGTTCTCAGCCGTACCGGCGTGGTGTGACGTCCGGCTCCCGCCGTCGCTGAAGCTCTGGCGGGTCCGCCGTAGCCTTGGCGGAGGCGGAGAAGCCGGACACTCCGTACGGACGGCCGATCGTGCATACTCGGGCGATGGACGCGTTGCGTCTCGACCTCAAGTACGCGCTGCGGCTGCTCTTCGTGCACCGCAGCGTCACGGCGATCGCCGTGCTCACGCTGGCGATGGGCATCGGCGTCAACACCACCGTCTTCACGATGCTGAAAGGGATCGCGCTGCGGCCGCTGCCCGGCGTCCGCGCGGCCGACGATCTCGTTGTGCTGTTGACGACCTCGCGCAGCGGCGAGCGCGGCCCCATGAACTTCCGCGACTACATCGACGTGCGCGACCGCACCCGAACCCTGGCCGGCGTCGCTGGCACGTTCCCGGTCGCGATGACGATCGGAAGAGGCGATGCGGCGGAGCGTGTGTGGGGCGAGCTCGTCACCGGCAATCTCTTTCGAGTGCTCGGTGTCTCGCCGCTGCTCGGCCGCTTGATCACCGAAGACGACGATCGCGGAGAGGGCGCGCCGGTCGCGGCGATCAGTTACGCGCTGTGGCAGCGCAAGTACCACGGCGATCCAGGCGTCATCGGCCAGTCGCTCCAGGTCGGCACGCGCGTGCTCACGATTGTCGGGGTGACACCACGCGACTATCGCGGATCGATGGTCGGTCTTGGTCTCCACGTCTTCGTGCCGATCAGGATGCAGCCACTGCTGCTGCCGATGGGGAACTTCATCGATCGGATCGAGCGCGACAATCACTGGCTCATGACCGTCGGCCGCGTGAAGCCCGGCGTGCGCGTCGAGCAGGCGCGCGCCGAAGTGAACGTGTTGAGCGATCGGATCAAGGCCGAGCATCCCAGTGACTATCTCGACGATGCTGCGCTACTGGTGCCGCTCAGTCAGTCACCGTACGGGGCGCAAGCGGTGCTCCTGCCGGTCTTCACGGTGTCGATGATCATGGTTGGCCTGGTGCTGCTCGTGGCGTGCGCCAACCTGTCGAACATCCTGCTCGCGCGCGCGACGGTGCGACGCCAGGAGATCGCCGTCCGGATGGCGACCGGCGCCACGCGTAGCCGCATCGTGCGTCAACTGCTCACTGAATCGCTGCTGCTGGCCATGCTCGGAGGCGGCGCGGCGTTGCTGATCACGCTGTGGGCGGCGCAGGTCTTGAACGGCGTCGAGCTGCCGTTGCAGTACCCCGTCGTCGTCAACGCGGGCTTCGATGGCCTGGTGTTTCTCTTCACCGCCGCGGTGTCGGTGCTCTGCGGGATCGTGTTCGGCCTCTGGCCGGCGTGGCAATCATCGCAAACAGCGGTCGGCCCGGCATTGATCGATGCGCGATCGACGATGCGATTCCGCCGTTCGTGGGTGCGGTCCGGTCTTCTCGTCGCGCAGGTGGCGGTGTCGCTCGCACTCCTCGTCGCGGCGACGCTCGTGGTTCGCAGTCAGGCGCAGGCGGTTCGTGTCAACCCGGGATTCGATCCGTCGGGCGTTAACCTGTTTGCCATCGACGTGTCGCAGAGCGGCTACGACGCGAGCACCGCACCCGTGCTCTATCGGACGCTGGTTCGCGAGGTGTCGTCGTTGCCAGGGGTGCAGTCGGTCAGTCTCGCCTTTCAGCTTCCGCTCGTGGTCGTCGGCATGATGACGCGCGGCGTCGACGTCGATGGCTACCGCCCTGGCACCCGCGAGGACATGAACTTCGGCTACAACGTCGTTTCCGAAGACTATTTCGCGACCATGCGCATCCCGGTCGTTCGAGGCCGTGTCTTCGAGACCCGCGACGACGCGATGGCGCCGAAGGTGGCGATCGTGAACGAGCCGTTTGCCCGCCGCTACTGGCCCGGTCAGGATCCGATCGGACGGACCGTCCGCATTGCCGATCAATCGCATCGCGTCATCGGCGTCGTGCGCGAGATCAAGTACGTCAGCATCACCGAGGGTCCGCGTCCGTATGTCTACATATCGCTCGCACAGAACTACATGCCGCAAGTGACGCTGCACGTACGATCGTCAGGACAGGCGTCGGCGGAACAGCAGCGGGTGCGGGCGGCGGTGCACCAAGTCGATGCCGCGCTGCCGTTGTTCGACGTGCGCCCGCTCCAGACGCAGATCGACGTGTCGCTCGGGGCGTTTGCGATCGCGACGCTGTTCCTCAGCGCAGCGGGTCTGCAGGCGCTGCTGCTGGCCGCGATTGGCATCTACGGCGTCGTGTCGTTTTCAGTCGCGCAGCGCACGCGAGAGATCGGCATCCGCGTCGCCGTGGGGGCCACTCCTGCGCACGTGTTGCGCCTGGTCATGAGTCAGGCATTCGCGCTGTCCATGCTCGGTGTCGTCGTCGGCGCAGCGCTTGCGCTCGCCTCCTCGCGCATTCTGGTCGGCATGCTGTACGGCGTTGGTCCGCGCGATCCGATGACCGTGGGTGCTGTGGCTGCGTCGCTGATGATGGTGGCGATCGTCGCGTGCTGGGTGCCGGCCCGCCGCGCGCTGCGCGTGGATCCGACGACCGCGCTGCGTTACGAGTAGCGCGGCTCACGAACCGGCCACGCCCGCGACGATCGCCTTCCGCCCCGGACACTCTGCTTTCAGCGGGCACGTCGGACACTCCGGATCGGCCTGCTTGCAGATCGTGACACCGTGATGGGCGAAGTACACGTAGGCCGTGCGATACGCCGCTGATGTGGCAGGCAACTCGCGGGCGACCGCGTCGCGCACGTTCTTGGCGCTCTGCTTGAAGTCCCTTGCGCCGCTTACTCCGTACCCGAGACGCCGCGCTGTTCGCTCTACGCCGGCGTTCACGGGCAGCACGGCATGATCGCCGGCGAAGAGGAGCATGCGATAGGCGCCGCTGTCACCGCCCATCTGCGTCAGCCCTTTGAGCGATTTGAGCGCGATCGGCATCGGGCCCTTGAGTACAGCGGGGAGATCGGGCCGCTCGTTGAACGTCTCGACGACGCGTCGCAGCGCCTGGACGCGTTGCAAGGTGTACGGTCCGGCGGCGGCGATGATGGCATCGAGCTTGGCCCTCGGCGCTCGTCCCATCGCATCGGGCGTCAGCGCGCGCAAGCGCTCGAGCGCACGCAGCGCGGCATCGCGCTTCTCGGGGGTCGAGTGCCACGACAACGCTTCCCAGACGAACAGCACGAACGCATCGGACGGCGGCTCCGGCAGCGGACCGTAGTGCTTGCGCAGCTTCGCGATCAGCTGTTCGAGTCGGGTCACGTCACGTTACGGTCGAGGAGCGGCCGGGGGCGCGAGCGTCGGCGGCAGCGGCCAGTTGCCGTCGTAGGGTGGCCAGTTGGGAACCGGCACCTCCGGTGCGGGGTAGAACATCGCCGAGTAGATGCTCTTGATCTTCTGGTTGTCGATCACGAACCACTCGCTGAAGACGTTGCGCCGTGTCGGCGTGCCTGGCTTGCGGACGAACACGGCCAACGCGAGCACGACGCCGGCCTCTTCGTCGACGACTGGATAGCGTCGCGCCGCCACCAACTGGATGTTGATCGTCTCGAGTCCAGACGTGCAGTCGCTCGCGCCGCCCCGGCCTGCGGCCGCACCGCCGCGCGCGCCCGGTCCGGTGGCGCTGCCAGTGGCGCGGCCGGTGACCGTGAGGCCGTTCTCAGTTCGCGCGCATCCGGCATGCGCCATGATGATCGAGCCGTCGTGCGTGGTGATGCCGTCGAAGTAGCTGTTCGTGATGCCAATGAGCGCTTCGCGGGGCAGCCGTTCCTGTTTCGGCAGGGTGCGCTCGGGCGGCGGATTCTTGGTGAGGTTGTCCGGGTCGAAGAAGTTGCCGGCGGGCTGGCCGGGTTGCTGCGGTCCGTTCAGACCTGGGTCGCCTTGACGCGCCATGTACCACTCGGCTTCCGCAATCTGACGCCGCTCGACCTTCACGCGCACGGTGACAATGGCCGATCCGTTTCCTTCGTTGACGACGCCGAAGAACGCCGCCTGTCCGCTTACTGGATCGAGATAGCGACGCTGCAGCGAGCCCAGACCCGTCACCGACTTCCAGGCGCCGGTGCCCAGTTTCACCACGACGGCGTTCTCGGTTTGACGGAAGCCCACCGCGAGCGGCGCCGCCGCCGGCTCGTGAGTGGTGACCGCGGTGAGATAGCGATCGAGCGTCGATCGCAAGCAGGCGCGGTCGCAGTCCTGCGCCTGAGCCGCGGCAGGATACAGACCGAGCAGCGCGACAGCGAGCAGGCGCCCCAGCCGTGTCATCGAAACCCTCCCATAACTCTTCGCGTTCTTCGGGTCTTTGTGGCGCAACTTTATTCTTCGCGTTCTTCGGGTCTTCGTGGCGTAACTCTATTCTTCGCGTTCTTCGGGTCTTCGTGGCGTAACTTTCTGCCGGTCTCCGAAGTTAGAGTGATTGAACGCTGTGGTGACGATCACAGAGGATCACGACGAGCGGGCGCTGATCGAAGCGGCGCAGGCCGATCCTGCCCGCTTCGTTGACCTCTACGACCGCAATTTTCACCGGGTCTACGCCTACGTGATCCGTCGTACTGGCGTTCGAGCCGAGGCGGAGGATATCACCTCGGAGGTGTTCGAGCGGGCGCTGACGAACCTGTCGCGCTTCCAGTGGCGCGGCGTGCCGTTCGTGGCCTGGCTCTATCGCATTGCGGCCAACGCGCTGGCGGATCGACGGCGCGAGACCGGGCGCGATTCGTCCGACCCGCCGCCGGATGTGCCTGACGCTCGCGAGTCGGGGGAGATCGAGCGCCGGACGATGGTGTTTCAGCTGGTCGATCGCCTGCCGGAAACGCAGCGCCAGGTGATCGACATGCGGTTCGTCGAGGGCAAGAGCATTCGCGAGATCGCGGCGGCGCTCGATCGATCGGAGGGCGCGGTCAAGCAGCTGCAGCTGCGCGCGCTCGAGAACCTGCGCAAGAGCATGGAGGGCCGCGATGGCTGAGGCTCTCATCGACCGTCTGGATCGCGCGATCGACGTGATCGTGTCGAGGGGCGATGCGACAGCCGCGCTCGCCGACGCCGAGCTGGCGCCGCTCGCGGTCCTGGCGAATCAGTTGCGATCGTGCCCGAGCGCGTCGTTCAAGGCGCGGCTGCGGGCGAATCTGGAACGGAGGACGGCTATGTCAATCGTGCTCGAACCAACAATCATTCGCGAGGGGTTCACGACCGTAACGCCTCTTGTCCAGGCACGTGATTCGGGCTTCCTGGACTTCATCACCAAGGCGTTCGGTGCCGTGGAGATCGCCAGTGCGCCCACGCCGAACCATATCCATCGTGAGGTGCGGATTGGAAACTCGATGGTGATGATTAGCGAACGCACCTCGAAGGAGTCGCCAGCTCCTCATGGGTCGTTCCACCTCTTCGTGCCCGATGTGGACGCGACGTTCGAGCGTGCGATTGCCGCCGGCGGCAAGTCGAAGGGCGAGCCGCAGAACCGCCCGTACGGTGAGCGCGCAGGGTTTGTCGAGGATCCGTTCGGCAACTACTGGTTCATTGCCACGAGCCTCGGACCTGCACCTGTACCTGAAGGGCTGCGGACGTTGACGCCGTATCTCCATCCTCGCAGCGCGCCGACCTACATCGACTTCCTCACCCGCTCGTTCGGCGCCGTCGAAGAATTCCGCGCCGAACATCAGGGAGTCGTGATGCACGCTCGCGTGCGGATTGGAGACGCGGCCGTGGAAATGGGAGAGGCACCCGATCGCGGCGAGAAGCCAGGATTCTATTTGTACGTCGCGGATGTTGACGCGCTGCACGACCGCGCGGTTGCCGCGGGTGCGACGTCGCGCATGGCTCCCGCGAACCAGGCGTACGGCGATCGCCTGGCGATGGTGGAGGATCCGCTCGGCGTCATGTGGGCGCTGGCGCGACCGGCGTAAGAGGTTCGAGGTTCGAGGTTCGAGGTTCGAGGTTCGAGGTTCGAGGTTCGAGACTTGTAACGTCGAACCTCGAATCCGGAACTGCCGAACGTCGAACCTCGAACCTCGAACCTCGAACAACACTATTGGAACAACTGCGGCGCGAATTCAGTGAGGTAATCTCGCCAGTTGAGCCACGTGTGTCCGCCGCCGCTCTCCTTGAAGACGGGCGAGAAGCCGTGCTTCTTGAAGAGATCGACCGTCGCGGTCGTCGTGTTCAGCAGGAAGTCGTCCTTGCCGGTCGCGAACCAGAGGACGCGCAGGCCTTTCTTGAGGCCCGCATCATCCAGCTTTGCGGCGTAACGCGATTCCCATTCGCCTGGGCCGCTAGCCGGCGCCGCGGCAGCGCCTCCGCGCCCGGGGATTGGGAAGGCGCCGAGCAGGCCCGAGCTGTACACACCGATGTAGCCGAACTTCTCGAGGTGCGGAATCGCCACGTTGAGCGTCTGGCTGCCACCCATCGACAGCCCCGCGATCGCCGTGCTGTTGCGATCGGTGAGGACGCGGTAGTTGTTCTTGACGTACGGCATCACATCGTCGACGAAGTCGCTGACGAATGGATCGGTGCCGGTGGTTGGCAGCGTAAGCCCCGCCGGACCTCGCGTATGTCCTGCGGGCATGACCACGACCATCGCCTTGGCCCGTCCGATCGCGATCAGATTGTCGAGGATGAATCCAGCGCGGCCAACCGTGCTCCATGAATCGTCGCTGTCGCCGGCGCCGTGCAGCAGATAGAACACCGGGTATCTCTTCGAGCTCGTTTCGTAGCCGGGCGGCAGGTAGACGTGCATGCGCCGAAACGCGCGGAGCGCAGACGAGTAGTAGTTCACTTCCGAGACGCTGCCGTGCGGCACGTTCCTCGTGTCGGCGACCTCGGAGCCGGATACGTAGACCATGCTCCACGAGTTGTTGTTCGATTCGCTCGTCGACGGATTGCGCGGATCCATCGTCGAGACGCCGTCGATGTTGAACGCGTATCGGTACGCACCGGGTGGAACAGCCCCGGTGGTGATCTCCCAAATGCCGTTGGCGCCCTTGGTCAGCGGCGCGGCAGAACCGTTGCCCGGAATGTCGGTCGCGTTGAGGCGTACCGCCTGCGCTTGCGGCGCGAGGATGCGAAACGTGATCCGCTTGTCGCCAGTCACTTCTGGCGACACGACTTGCGGGCCTGCAGGTGGGCCTTGAGCCAGCGCGACTCGAGCCAGGCACATTGTGGCGACGAGAACGGCGATAACGCGACTCATGACGTTGTGACCTCCCTTTGGCTGTGGCATAGTCTGCACCACTACGGCGAGGAGTTCACCATGACAAGAGTGCCTTTGGCGATCGTGTTGACGGCGGTGCTGGCGATGGCGGTGTTTGCGGCCCAGGCGCCGACGACGCCGACCGCTCCCGCGGCACAGGCACCGGCGCAGGGCCAAGGTCGCGCGCAAGGCGATGCCGGCCGCGGCCAGACGACGCCCGGCCGTGCCGGTGCGGATCCCTACGCGAACAACACCACCGTCACGAGCTTTCCGCTTGCCGCGCCGGCGGGCAAGGACAGCAACGCGAAGAACGTCGCACCGATGGGCGCGGTGAATCAGGGTGCGTTCGATCCCGCCACATGGAAATACGGCACGGCGTTCAACCCGCCTCCTGGTTCGAAGATCTGGAATCCGGTGAAGCTCAAGCTGATGGCCGGCGGCAAGGTCACCGGCGGCACGCTGTTCAGCGCGACCGATCCCGCCACGTACTGCGCGATGGCCAACGCCGGCTACGACTTCATCTGGACCGAGATGCAGCACGATCAGCGCGACTGGGAGGCGGTGTCGAAGATGTGGCACACGTGTCCGTACGCGAAGGCGGTGCCCGGCGTGCGCGTGGCCTACACCGACGAGCGTGAGATTCAGCACGCGCTCGACGCCGGTGCGCTCGTGGTCGTGGTGCCGACGGTCGACACCGTGCAGGAAGCCATCGAGGCGCGCAACTGGGCGTACTTCCCGCCGCTCGGACGACGGAGCAACGGCGGCGGTCAGGCGTTCGACGCCAGCATGTGGGGCGGCGTCCCCGGCGGCTATCGCAACACGATCAACGACAACATCGTGCTCGTTCTGATGATCGAGACGCTCGAAGGCTTGAAGAACGCGGACGAGATCGCGAAAGTGCCTGGCGTGTCGGCGCTGTTTGCCGCGAGCGGCGACCTGGGCAACTTCTCGGGCTTCAGACAGGGCACGCCCGACTACGAGCGTGCGATCAACATCGTCCACGACTCGACCATCAAGGCGGGGATTCGACTGTGCGGCCCGATCGCGTGGCGCGATCGCCCCGACTTCACCTGCTTCCAAGCCGGCAGCGAAACCGCGGCGATTGCACGCGGCGTGACGGCGGAGTTGGGACCGCTGGCGAACACGCAGGGACAACCGGACGTCGGGCCGTTTGCAAAGAAGTAGTACGTAGGGGCCGCCTTCAGGCGGCCCTTCACCGGAGAGCTGACATGAAGAGACAGATCGTACTCGGCACGCTGATCGCGATGGGACTGCTCTCGATCTCGCTGGCAGCACTGCAACAGGCGCCGGCCCGCGGCGGCGGACCCGCGCAGCCTGCGCCGCGCGAGGTGCAGGTGAACAAGTTGAAGGACAACCTGTTCATGATGACGGGCGGTGGCGGCAACAGCGCCGTCTTCGTCATGGCCAACGGCGTGGCCGTGGTCGATACGAAGAATCCTGGTTGGGGCCAGCCGCTGCTCGACAAGATCAAGTCGGTGACCGACAAGCCGGTGACGCTGATCATCAACACGCATACGCACGGCGATCACGTGAGCGGCAACGTCGAGTTCCCGACCACCGTCGAGGTCGTGACGCACGAGAACACCGCGAAGAACATGCAAGAGATGCGCTCACCCACCGGCATCACGCCTGCACCCGACGCACCGAAGAACATCTTCAAGGAGAACGGCGGCAAAGGCCTGCCGAAGAAGACCTTCAAGGACAACATGAAGATCGGAAAGGGCAGCGACGAGATCGATCTGTTCTACTTCGGCCGCGGCCACACGAACGGCGACGCGTGGGTCGTCTTCCCGGCGCTGCGCGTGATGCACGCCGGCGACATCTTCTCCGGCAAGAATATCCCGCTGCTCGACGCCGTCAACGGCGGCAGCGGCGTCGAGATCGGCAAGACGCTCGCCAAGGCGGCGAAGTCGGTCAAGAACGTCGACACCATCATCACTGGACACAGCACGACGATGACGGTCGCCGATCTGCAGGAGTACGCGGCATTCAATGACGAGTTCGCGGCCGCGGTGCGCGACGGGAAGAAGGCGGGCAAGAGCGTCGACCAGATCGCAGGCGCTTGGAAGCTCCCGGTGAAGTACAAGGGCTACGCCGACCCGGCGGCCACGCCCGCGGCGACCGATCGCCTGAAGAACAATGTGAAGATAGTCTTTGATGAGACCAAATGAGCAAGTGGAAGAAGTGAAAGAAGTGGAAGAAGTTGAAAAAGTGAAGTGACGGAAGTACTCAGTGACGAAGTGCAACGAGCTGCCCTCGTTGCACTTGTTCACTTGATCACTTGAACACTTCGACTTTTTCCACATTTTCCACTTCTTCAACTTTTTCCACTTGTAAGCGCACGTCCATCACCACCGGCACGTGATCCGATCCGAACGTTTTCTTCAGCGTCGTGCAGGTGCGCGCGTGGCCGGCGTCGTCGAACGTGCTGAACATGAAATCGAGCCGGTGAAGAAAGAACACGTCCAGCCGCAGCGGCCATCGCATGGTGCGGCCGGTGCCGCACGCGTCTTCCCGATGAACGACGTCGCTCAGCGCAGCGACGGCTTCGTCGTGGATGCCCTTTGCTGAGTTCAGATCGCCGGCGACAACAAGCGGCATCGTCTTCTCGTCGACGAACCTCTTGACGCGCGCTGCGAGCGCTGCCGCCTGTGCGTCATGGGCGTGGCCTCGATCGAAGTGCAGCACCACGACCCGAATCGGCTTGGCATGCGATCCGCGCGGCACTACCGTGGCCGCGATCGCGACGCGGCGCTGACGGCCGAAGGGCAGCTCGATCGCCACGACATCGCGCAGCGGCTCGGTGGAAAGGATGGCGTTGCCGCGATCTTCGCGCTCGGACGCGTTGGTGGCCGGCCCGTTTCGCATCGACGGCACGTACGCGAGCCAGAGATCCGACCGCGTTGCCAGCCCCACGACGTCGGGCGCGGGGCGGCGCCGGCGAATCGCGTGAGGCACGTTCAGACCCCGAGGGTACGCGTCGGGGACGTCCCATCCCGCTCGAAACGCTTCCTGGAGCATGACGACCACGCCGGTGCTCGATCCCGCTTCCTCGAGCAGCCGCGGAATGAATGCGTCGGCGCGGCCGCCGCCAACGTTGATGTTCCAGCTCACGATTCGCAGGCCCGTGATGTCCGCGTCGGCGACGTAGACCGGCGATCGCAGCACCGGCTTGCCGACACTCGCGCACCATTCGTCGAGCGCCGAATCGACGTCGTTCCGATCATCGTGGTCTTCGTGTCCTTCGTGGCTCCAGCGTTCCCAAGTCACGCCTTCAGCCGGTTCGACACAAGGCAGCATGGCTCGCGATTGCCCGTGCAGAGCACGCGCGCCACACGCGAGCGCGACGATGAGAAGTACACGTACGAGCGACACGCGGCCTGCTCCGCTTGTGACAGAACGCTTCACTAGAATAGGCTGTTGCGCCGGGAGGAACGAATGAGGCGAGCGATCGTACTGGGGACGTTGATTGGCGTTGGCGCGTTGGCGGTTGCCGTGGCTGGACAGGGACCGCCAGCGGGACCGACGCCGGCATCTCTGGCGGCCACCAAGATCGAGAAGGTGAAGGACAACCTGTACGTCATTACGGGTTCGGGCGCTGAGGATCAGAACGCATTCAGCGGCGGCAACACGGCCGTGTTCATCACCGATAGCGGCGTTACGCTCGTTGACACAAAGCTCCCGGGCTGGGGACCGACGATCCTCGAGCGCGTCAAGGCGGTCACCAACAAGCCGATCACTCGCATCATCAATACGCACACGCACGGCGATCACACCGGCAGCAACGCGGCGTTCATGAGCGCCACGGTCGAGAGCATCGTGCACGAGAACACCAAGGCCAACATGGCCAAGATGCCTGAGTTCAGCGGCGCCAACGCGAAGTTCCTGCCGAACAAGACCTACAAAGACACACTCACCGTGGGCACGGGCAAGGACGAGATCGATCTCTACTACTTCGGCCGCGGGCATACCAACGGCGACACCTTCGTCGTGTTCAAGGCCCTCCGCACGATGCACGTCGGCGACATCTTCGCGTGGAAGGCGCTGCCGTATGTCGACACGATGAATGGCGGCAGCGTCGTGGAGCAGCCGCAGACGCTCGCCAAGGCGGTTGCCGGCGTGAAGGGCGTGGACACGATCATCAACGGCCACATCCCGGTCGGCACCTGGAAGGATCTGCAGGAGTACGCGCGGTTCACCAAGGAGTTCGTCGACTACGCACGCGCGTCGATGAAGGCCGGGAAATCGGCCGAGCAGGCCGGTAAGGAATACAAGCTCGATCCGAAGTTCAAGGGCTACACGGTGAGCGCCAGCCCCACGTTGGGAGGCCCGGCGGGCAACTTGCAGATTGCCTACGACGAGCTCAAGGCTAAGAAGTGACCCTTAATGCAGAATGCAGGATTCAGAATTCAGACACAGTGTGATGTCTGCATTCTGCATTCTGAATTCTGCATTACACGAGATGTAGAATCTGCCTCGCCACCGCCGGTGACGCAACCTCGCGTTCGTACTCCGCGCACAGATCTCTCACGCGCGCCACGAGCTCCGCGTTCGACGCCGCCAGACGCGTTTTGTCCCATCGCACGTTGTCTTCGAGACCGGTGCGGCAGTGGCCGCCCATCTCGAGGCACCACTTGTTGACGTCGAGCTGATGGCGTCCGATGCCGGCCGCGACCCACGTCGCCCCGGGCATGAGCTGCCTGAGTTTTCCGACCTCGAACTCCAGGATGTCGCGCTCGGCAGGCAGCGCGTGCTTCACGCCGAGCACGAACTGCACATGGAGCGGCGCCTGCAGCAACCCGCTGCGCGCGTAGTCGATCGCGTTGTAGAGCATCGCCAGATCGAACACTTCGATCTCCGGCTTCACGCCGTACTGCGTCATCTTCTGAGCGAGCTCGACGATCAGCCCCGGTGGGTTCTCGTACACGCGGTTGGGGAAGTTCACCGACCCGGTCGACAGCGACGCCATTTCAGGGCGATGGTGCAGCATGCCGCCGCGCTCGGAGCCGACGCCCGACCGCCCGCCGGTGGAGAACTGCAGGATGATCTCGGGACAGTGACGGCGGATCTGCTCTTTGAACGCCGCAAACTTGTCCGGATTCGACGTCGTCGACTGATCGTCGTTGCGGACGTGCACGTGCACCATCGCCGCGCCAGCCTCGTGGGCGGCGTGCGTCGACTCCACCTGCTCGGTCACGGTGATCGGAACCGCCGGATTGTTCTCCTTGCGCGGCACTGATCCGGTGATAGCGACGGTGATGATGCAGGGGCCTGGGGTGGACGGCACGGGTCTTATGTATATCTCGGCAAAGTGGAAAAGTGGAAGAAGTGGAAAAAGTGGAAGAAGTAGAAGTTGTGAAGTTCCAAAGTCGGAAAGTAGGGCCGGCTGCTATTCTTTGGCCCATGACACGCACTCGCATCGGCTTGGTCGCCTGTTTCGCTGTGCTTCTCGTAGCGGATGTCGATGTCGCGCTTCGCGCGCAAGCGGGCGATCGGCACGCCGTCAGCGCCGAGCAGTACGAGCGATGGAAAAAAGAGCTGTCCAACTGGGGACGATGGGGCAAAGACGATGAGATCGGCGCGCTCAATCTGATCACGCCGGCGAAGCGAAAGCAGGCGGCGGCGCTCGTCAAGGAAGGCGTCTCGGTATCGCTGGCGGCCGACGCCGATACGATGAAGGCGGTCGACAATCCGAACCCGTACGAAGTCACGCACATCGGTATCGCGACTGACCGGATTGCCGTGGAGTATCACGGCATCGCGCACACGCATCTCGACTCGCTCGCACATATCAACGAGCGTGGCGTTTTCTACAACGGCTACACGCCGCAGGCCGATGCCGTCGTCAAAGAGGGGCATGCGAAGAACTCGATTCACAACGTCAAGAACGGCGTGTTCACGCGAGGCATCCTGATCGACATTCCTCGGCTCAAGGGCGTGCCCTATCTCGAGCCGGGCACGCCGATCTATGTCGAAGACCTCGAAGCATGGGAGAAGCGCGCGGGTGTGAAAGTGTCGGCCGGCGACGCGTTGTTCGTGCGGACCGGTGTATGGGCACGGCGCAAGGCGGTGGGACCGTGGCTGCGCGGGCGCGCGGAAGGCGGACAATCGGCGGGGCTGCACCCATCGGTGCTGCCGTGGCTGAAGGCGCGCGACATCGCGCTGCTCGGCAGCGATCATCCGCAATATGTGTCACCAGGCGCGCCGGGTGCGCCGCGCGGCGCGGTGCACGACTTCGCGCTCGTCTATCTTGGCGTGCACCTGTTCGACAACTGCGATCTCGAGGCGCTGGCGGACGCCGCGGCGTCGCGCAAGCGATGGGAGTTCTTGCTGACTGCGGCGCCGCTGGCCATCCGCGGCGGCACCGGATCGCCGCTGAATCCGATCGCCACTTTTTGAAAAGACGAGGCAGGTGTCAACTCCCAAAACCCCAACTCCCAACTCCCAAAGAAAGATAGGCGCCTGGGCGTTGGAGGTTGGAGGTTGGGGAATTGACGACTCCTTCAGCCCCGAGAGGACATCACGATGATCAAGAGCCTTCGAGCGCTCACGCTCGCCGTTGCGCTGTTCAGTGCCGGATGTTCGCTGGCCACCGGAATTCGCCAGAACACCGACGCGATCGGAAAGAGCACCGCGGCGATCAGCAGCAACACAGGGGCGATTCAAGAGTCGACCAAGGGCACGACAGTCCTGATTCCGGCGCTGCAGGGGACGGAGCGGCTGGCGGCTCCACTCCAGGCTGTGTCGGGGCTCGAACCGACGCTGCGAAGCGTCGCCTCGCTGGGTGAACCGCTGGGACGTGTGGCCACGCTCGACTCGGGCCTGCGGGCGGCCGCCGACCTGAGGGATCCGCTCACCCGCGTCGTCGCGATCGGTCCGGGACTGGATCGAGCCGCGGCGCTGGGCGTTCCGTTGACGCGAGTTGCCGAGATGCGCGCCAGTCTCGAGTCAGTCGCATCGCTGCGTGGATCGCTCGATCAGGTGTCGCAGCTCGAGCCGCGCCTTCGCGCGGTTGCCGATCTTGGCGCGCCGCTGCAGCAGGTGAGTGCTCTGCGAGCGCCGCTCGAACAAGTGGGCGGGCTCGCCGCTCCGTTGGCATCGGTCGCTTCACTGCTGAATCGTCCGCTCTTGCTGCTGGCGATCGCGGTCGTCGGTCTCATCGCGTGGGGACTGGTGACGTTCATGGCGGTCCGTCTCGCAATCTTGAGCACACAGCGGGCGCGATAGTGGAAAACTGCGTCAACTGCGGCGCGCCGATGCAGGCGGACAAAGCGCGCGGTGGATTGGTCTGCACCCATTGCGGCTCCCTCGAAGCGCTGGCGCCGCTCATCCGCGACATAGAGATCGGCGATGCCGCCGACCTACCGTGCCCGAGCTGCGGCGCCTCGCTGTCGAACGCGCGGCTCGACGGCAACCCGCTGCTCGTGTGTCCGCAGTGCAAGGGCATGTTGATCGCGATGCTGCACTTCGTGTCAGTGATCGATGCCGCGAGCGGCCACGAAGATCAGCACGGTGTCGTGATGCCGCGCGCTCAGAAGCCAGGCGATCGCACGCTCACCTGTCCGCACTGCCGCCAATCGATGCTGAGTCACTTCTACGGCGGGCCAGGCAATCTCGTCATCGACACGTGCGAGCAGTGTCAGGTGAATTGGCTCGATCAGGGGGAACTGCGTCGAATTGCGCGCGCGCGATAGAGAGCACGGAGCACAGAGGGAGCGGAGAGCACGGAGTTTCAACACGGGGACCACAGGGGACACAGGGGGGCGTCGCGGGTGACCCGCGCTCAGCGCGGGATGGATCGAGAGGAGAGTACGAAAACGAACGCCACGCAATTCAACGCGCTCGTTTTCGTACTCTCCTCTCGATCCATTCGCAGGCCGAAGGCCTGCGCCCACCCGCGACGCCCCTCTGTGTACTCTGTGGCCTCTGTGTTAAAACCCTGCGCCCTCCGTCCCCTCTGTGGCCTAGCGGGTCTTTCTCCCCGCCTCGTCCGCGCGCGCCCCACTGAGGATGTTTCGCATCGCGTAGTTCCCCTCGTGGCACGCGTATTCATAGAGGGCTGCGTCGTGGCTGCGTGTCAGTGAGATCAGGATCGTCCATGGCCTGGTCCACGTCTGCGGATCGTCGACCGTCGCGGTGTAGTCGAGTGTGTTTTCGCCCGTGCGAGTGAAGCGCTCGGTGAGACGCAACGCCTGACTGTGGTAGCCCGGGTCTCCGGGATAGCCGGCGCCGTTCGATCCGATCGCTACCTTGTCGGTGAAGTTTGTCGTCTCGACGACGAGCGAGTCGCCATCCCAGCGTCCGCGCGAATCGCCCATGTACATCCGGATGGCCGCGGCGGGATGCGGACGGCCATCGAGCGGGATGACGCGGCCCTCGTGAATCATCTCGTTGCGGAAGACCACGTAGCCCGGCGCCTGCACGATCTCGTTGCCGTTGCTGTAGATCACCGGGATGACCGAGCCGAGCACGCCGCGCGTGATGCAGCGGTAGTAGATGTTGAGATCCTCGAACGAATCGGCTTCGCCGCGCCACTCGCCGGTGAAGCCGCGACCGCCTCTCGCTTCCTTGCGGCGGCGTTCGGCCTCAGGCGTCAACGCCGGCAGGCGCCCGTTGGGCGGATCGATGACGAGCGACGCCTGTCGCGTCGGCCTGCCGCGTTCGACCCAATGAGACGGTCCCCCGATGCCGCCGCCACCATCGCCGGCTCTCACGAAGACCTCTGCATCGGACGTGGCTTGCGCCGCAGCCTGCGCCTGCCGTCGCGCGAACTCGGCGTCGGTGAGCTGCGAGCGCTCACCGAAGTCGACAGGTCTCTGCATCGGCACGCCCATGTTGCCCGGCCAGATCCCTTGAAGATCCGGATCGCCCCACGGCGTTCGCGGCGGCGTGTAATGACTTTGAGCGAGTGTTGGAATGACGATGGTGAGCGCGATTCCGATTCCGGCCAGTCGACCTCTCATCCGGGCCTCCACTCGCTCGACCTTGCGGTTGCCACAGGGTAACCCAGATCGTGTGGGCCGCCTGAAGGCGGCCCCTACGTACGCGAGGATGGCTACGGCACCTGACAGGTCGATCCGTTCAACGTGAAGTTCGTCGGCCGTCCGGGTGTGCCAGTACCGATGAATCCGAACGTGACGCTCGCGTTGGCGCCGATCGTGCCGTTCCAGAATCCTGCTGGATTGCCGACCGTGACGACGTTGCCGTTCTGCGTGTAGTTGGCGTTCCAGCCGCTGCTGAATCGTTCACCAGATGTGAACGTCCACGACAGGGTGTATCCCGTGATCGGCGCGGTGGATCGGTTGAACACGGTGAGATCCGCGTGGAAGCCGCTGTTCCACTGCGTCACGATCGCGTAGTTGACCTGACACGCGGCGCTGACCGGCGCTGGTGGCGGCGGTGGCGGCTGCGGCGATGGTGGTGGTGGCGGCGGTGGTGGCGGCGGTGGTGGCGGCGGTTCAGGAGCCGGCGGCGTCGAGGGCGAGCCGGCTGCCATCTCGACGAAGTTGGGGAAGTTGCCGGTCATCAGCAGCATGGCGAAGAGCCGCCACGCGTTGCCGTAGTAGCTGTTCGGCGTGTCTTTCGTGTTGACGACGCGGTCGTACGCCGACTGCCTCGATTCCTTCAGCGAACCAGTTGCCGCACCGCAGTTCGCGGGAGCAAGCGAATCGGCGGCCCAAATGGCTGCCCCCGCGTTGGCGACGAAGAACGGCCACGGACCGCCGCCGGTGCGCTGCCCGTTCATGCTGTGTTCGCCGATGTTGCTCAGACCGACGCTGCTGAAGAAGCTGCCGATCTCGTTCATCGTCGCTCGGGCGTCGGCGGTGCCGTACCACGCGCGATCGACCGCGGCGCGCCACGCGAGACGCCCGGCATCGTAGCTCCACCACGCGTAGTTGGTCGGCTGCCATGGCACCGACTGCGCTGCGCCGTCATAGCGAACCCAATTCGGCACGAGCTTCGAACAGTTGCCAGGTTGACCCTGCGCGAGGTTCACGACTGCGTAGTTGCGCGCGTTGACGGCGGACCATGCGCTTTGAGTACTCGTGTACTTTCCGAAGGCGGTGTAGTAGCCGGGTGAAAAGTACGAGAGGTTGATGATGCCTTGTGGGTAATCGATGGCGAGCGTCCATGAATCACCTGGCAGCACCTCGCCGCCGGTGTTGTTGGAGAGTCCCGCCGCGGGACTTCCGCCGGCTTTGTCGATCTCGTACTGGTAGATCGCGCCGATGACCGCGGTGGCCTGGGCGCAGTAGTTGATGCCGGCACCGCTTGCCGGCCACGATCCGTGCTGCACTTTGATGCAGGCGTTCAACAGACCGAGCGCGATGTCTTCGTCGCCATCAGTTGCCGATCCCGTCCCCAAGCGTTGACCGGGATTGCCGATGTGCCAATCCATCAGACCGCGCCAGTTGAGATGGTCTGATGTGAACAGCCACAAGCCATCGAGCGTGGTCTGGTCATCGAAGATCGAGGCGAGCAGGATGCCGTAGCCCTGTCCTTCCGAGACCGTCGACGTGTTGTCGACGCCGCCCATCACCCGCAGACGTCGGTTGCCGCCAGCGTTGTTGCTGGTGATCTGCGCCGACTTCCACTCCTGCCACGCCTGCGACAGCCGCGCCGGATCGAACGTGATGCTCGTCGGCTGGTTGTAGGGCCAGAGAAATGGATCGTTCGGATTGGCGAACGCCGCCGACGCGGTGATGACGATCGCTGCGAGAGCGGCGGTCAGTGTGTGTCGTCTGACGATCATGCCTCTCCTCGCCAGCCACCCTGGCAAGACCTCACAGGGATCGGCATCCCGGTGAGATCTTGCACAGCGGTATCAAGGCGCGTCTTAAGGACGGGGTGACCCGGGAGACGCTGGTCCATCGGGGGCACCAGGTGTCCGCGGTGAAGTGGGATCACGCGGCGACGTCGGGTCGGGCGATCCCGGCGACGTCGGGGCTCCCGGCGACCGCGGTGAGCTCGGCGACGATGGCGACGGCGACGACTTCGCGCTGACGTCAATGCTGGTGGCCATGTTGCTCTGGCCGTCCTTCTTGTAGTTGATCGTCACCTGCGAACCGGTCGCGGTTGCCAGACCGGCGACGCTCTTCGACGAGCCACTCACTTTCGTGTCGTCGTCGTACTTGAACTTCATCTCCGATCCGCTCGAGGTCTTCACGCTAATGGTCTTCGATTTCGCATCGACGTCGGTGATCTCTCCGATCGCCACGGTTGCGGCCTGCGACGAACCGAGCGCCGGCGACGAGGGGCTGGGCGATCTCGGAGAGGTCGGAGACGGAGCACTCGTCGAAGGCGGCTGCTGAGAGGGCGCACCCGCCGCGGGGCCGTCCTGCTGTGCGCGTGACGTCTGCACGCCGAAGATGGCGACAAACGCCAGTGAAGCGAGACTGACGAATACACGTTGACTACCTTGCATGTGTTGCCTCCTCGCCCGGACTTGGCAACCACCGTACCAATCAACGACTCTGCATTGAGAATCCAGGAACGCCGCGAATGAGCGTATGAACCATCGCATTGGAGCGCGCGCAGGGTGCGAGCGGCTCGTCAGTCGCAGACCGTGTAGCCCGGTAGAAAGCGAGGGGGGCTGTATCGCTGGTAAACACAACCTTAGGTGGCGCCGGCGCGCTCATTGCGCGGTCCACTTCGTGCGCAGCCGACCTCGAGCGTCGAACCAGAACAGTCCTTCGCGCGCGCCCACTGCGAAGAGTGCGAGGTTCTGATCGTAGTACTTCGGCGGGCGCCCGAGCAGCCCGCTGTCGACGTCGATCGACGATCGCGTGCGCGACCACTGCTCGCGCGCGAGACCTCGCTCGCCGAGCGCATCGAGATACGGCAGCAATGCGGCGGAGAATCCCACAGGGCCTTTGGGATCATCGACAACGCCCGCTGCTGTGACCTTGGCCGGTGGCGTGCGCACGGTGCGGACGATGCGCGCCATGCCCGGCATTGCCTGCAGCATCTCAGCGCGCGATGGCGACTCCGGATCGAGCATGCCTGCCCACAAGTAGGCGCGAATCGCATCGTAGCTGCCATGTGACGAGGGAGTAACGCCGCCGTCTTCACTCACGTCAATCCAGTCGGTCGCGAAGCCGTTGGGCGATGAAGCGCGTACGAGCGCGGGGATCTGCTCAGCGATCTCCTTCCACGGACCGTCGCGATGCCATTCGCCCAGCGCGACGAACAACTGCAGAGGGAGATAGCTCACATTCAGGCGGTATTTGCCGTCGCCATGAAATCCTCGTGGCCCAGGCAGCAGCATGCGGCCGATGCGCGGAACGTCGGCGACTTCCTCGTCGGCGATGCGTGCGGCCAGCTGTTCGGCGAGACGTGTGTACCGCGGCTCGCTCCACGCGGAGCCAGCCTCGAACAACGAGTACGCCATCCACACATCGGCATCTGACGCGGAGTTGGCGTCGAGCACACGCCAGTCGCCATCCGCGCTGCGACCCCAGAGCCACGCGGGAAGACGCTCGGCGAGCGAACCCGCGGCAAGGTTCAATTCCGTCCATCGCAGCAGCTTGTCGAAGCGCGTGCGATCGTTGGCAACGAGCGTGAAGAACATCGCATACGCCTGGCCTTCCGACGTCGTGCGATCTCCAGAGTCGCGATCGATCACGCGAATCTGACCGTCCATGAACGAACTCGAGTAGTGGCTCCACAGACGAGGCCACTCACCTGGGCCGCAACTCGCCAGCGCGCCGACGACGGCGAGGCTCATGACCAGACGTGATAGCACCGAGGTGTTCCCGCGTTCCCCATGTCGCGGCTCCTCTCGGAAGCACCCTGATGCAAATCTGCTGCACAACCCGACCCACCTGAGCCGGGCATCCCGAGCATCGATATTGCTAGGCAGGGTCGCCGGTGAGCGCGATGCACGCGAGCCGCGACTTCAATTCCCGACGCGTACACGACGATCGTGTAGATGTGGGTGACCTCATCCTGGATCGTGGACGCTCGACCGGCGACGTCGACTTTCGTAGCGATGGGCTCCGGCCTCCGCATCCGCGGCTGTACCGCCGTCGCGGAAGGTTCGCGATCGTCGCGCTCTCCATCTTGGCGTTCGTCCTCGCCTGTGTACTCGGTGTGCTGCTCGTCATCCCGCTGGGATGGCGTGAGCAGGCGATTGCCGGATCGATCCTGATCGCCGGTGCCATCGTCCTGTCGCGGCTGTCGCGATCGCCCACCGTCACCATGGCGTTGATGGCGGTGTCGATGTTCGCGACGCTGCGCTATGGCTACTGGCGTGCGGTGCAGACGTGGGAGGGGGTGACCAGTGCCGGCCACCTCCACGAGTGGGACACGGTGTTCGTCGTCATGCTGCTGGGCGCGGAGTTCTACGCCTTCGCCACGCTGGCCCTCGGATACTTCCAGACCCTCCGGCCGCTTCGTCGCCCTCCGCTGCCCTTGACCACGCCGCCTGAGACGTGGCCAACCGTCGATGTGTTCATCCCGACCTACAACGAGCCGCTCGATGTGGTGCGCGCGACGGTGCTTGGCGCGCTCGCGCTCGACTATCCCGCCGACAAGTTCAAGGTCGTCGTCCTCGACGACGGACGTCGCAAGGAATTTCGCGAGTGGGCCGAGCATGTCGGCGCCGGCTACATGATCCGCGGCGACAACGCGCACGCCAAGGCGGGCAACATCAATGCGGCGCTGAAGCGGACCGGCGGCGATCTCGTCGCCATCTTCGATTCCGATCACGTGCCGACGAAGTCGTTCCTGCGGATGACGGTCGGGTGGTTCCTGCGCGATCGGAAGCTGGGGCTGGTGCAGACGCCACACCATTTCTATTCACCCGATCCGTTCGAGCGCAATCTCGGCCAGTTTCGCAAGGTGCCCAACGAAGGGGCGTTGTTCCATCGTCTGGTGCAGGACGGCAACGACTTGTGGAACGCGAGCTTCTTCTGCGGGTCGTGCGCCGTGCTGCGGCGCGAAGCGCTCGACGAGATTGGCGGCATCGCCGTGGAGACGGTCACCGAAGACGCTCACACGGCGCTGCGCATGCAGTGTCGCGGCTGGAACACCGCGTACATCAACGTGCCGCAGGCGGCGGGGCTGGCCACCGAGAGCCTGTCGGCGCACATCGGCCAACGGGTGCGATGGGCGCGAGGCATGGTACAGATCCTTCGTCTCGAGAACCCGCTGTTCTGCCGCGGGCTGTCGCTGGCGCAGCGCCTCTGTTACTTCAACGCCACCACGCACTTCCTGTTCGCGGTGCCGCGGCTGATCTTCCTGAGCGTTCCGCTGACCTACCTGCTGCTGGGGATGGTGAACATCTACGGCTACTCGCTGAACGTGTTTGCCTACGCGCTCCCGCACCTCGTGCTCGCACACGTGACCAACGCGCGCATCCAACGCGGCTTCCGCTCGGCGTTCTGGAATGAGATCTACGAAGCGGTACTCGCGCCGTACATCCTGTTCCCGACGCTGCTCGCGCTGATCAGCCCGCGCCTCGGCAAGTTCAACGTCACCGCCAAGGGCGGAATCGTCGCGCGATCGTATTTCGATCACCGCGTCGCGTTGCCGTTCATCCTCCTGCTCGGACTGAATGTGGCCGGGCTCGTTGTTGCGCACCAGCGGTTCGTCAGCGATCCGGCGCATCACGACACCGTCATCATGAACGCGATATGGACGGTCTACAACATCGTGATTCTGTCGGTGGGCGCGTCCGTCGCGCGCGAGCGTCGTCAGCGGCGCAGCGATGTCCGCGTCGACGTGCGCGTGCCGCTGACGCTCGTCCTGTCGGACGGCCGCTGGGTCTCCGGCGTGGCCTCGCAGCTCTCGCGGCATGGCACCACTGGATGGCTCAACGCGCCCCTCACCTCGCCGATGCGCGCGCAGGTCACGCTGGTGCTCGGCGCGCGCGACTCGCGATGCGAGATCGACGCGCGTGTGGTGTCGGTGCGAGGCGGTCGCGAAGTGCACATGCTGTTTCCGCGCTTGACCACCATTCAGGAGCGATTCCTGGTCGACGCGATCTACTCGCGACCCGAAGCGTGGCTGGGGTGGGACGCCGGACGACGTGACGATTCGCCGCTGCGAAGTCTCTGGCGCGTCATCTGGCTTTCCGTGCGCGGCCTGCTCGTGGTCATCACCGGCATGTTCACGCTGCCGCGTCACGGACACAAGGAGGCTGGGCCGCGCCGGAGCCGCAAGCGCGCGCACGCCGCCGCGGCCTCGATGTTTGCGGTGGTCGTGCTGACGCCGGAGTTGAGCATCGCCCAGGGGCCACGCCAGGCCGGGCGCGAAGCGCCACCCGTGATGTTTCACGATGCCTACGAGCTTCGCGAGATCGGAGGGCAGACGGCAACCGCGCTGCAACGCGACGGCTCATCGCTCAACTTCTTCTTCGGCGTGCCGGTGACCAAGATCATCAGCGAAGCGTCGCTGGCCCTGCGCTATGCCGCGCCGCGGGCAACGCCGGGCGACATGCGGCTCGAGCTGCTGCTGAACGGATCGCGTGTGGGATCGTTCGCGGTGACGGCTGGCCGCGACGTCGAGGCCGACGTGCCGCTTCCTGCCGATCTGCTCACGACCGACAACACCCTGTCGATCAGGCTCGAGGGCCGATGCGATGCATGCGTCCGCGCGCAACTGCCGTGGGTCGTCGTCGATACGCGAAGCCGGCTCACCATCGGCGGCACCCGATTGCCGCTCGCGAACGATCTGGCGCTGCTTCCGATCCCGTTCTTCGATCCGGAATCGCGTCGTCCGTGGCAGTTGCCGGTGGTCTTCTTGTCGCCGCCCGGTGTCGACGAGGTGAAGGCCGCGTCCGTGGTCGCGTCGTGGTTCGGCGTCGTCTCGGACGTGCGGGGCGTCCGGTTCCCGGTAACGATTGGTGAGCTGCCCGCGGGCAATGCCGTGGTGCTTGCTAAACGCGGCGCCGAGGTCGACGCGATGCTGTCGCTTCCGCCGGCGCCTCGCACGCTCGTGGCGATTCGCGACAACCCACGCGACGTCTACGGCAAGCTGCTCGTGATTGCCGGCGACACGACCGAGGATCTGCTTGCCGGGGCTAATACCCTGGTGACCCACGACTTCACACGCACGCCGCACGTCGATGCGCTTGCCGTGCAGCCAATCAGCCTGCCGCGCCGCCCTCAATACGGCGCCCCACGCTGGTTGGGCGCGAGCAAGCCAGCCCCCATCGGTTTGTACACGAGCGCTGATCGCATGAGGCTGGTGGGCTCCGGATCGATCAACGTGTACTTCCGATTACCGCCGGACCTCTATCTCTCGGCTCGACAGTCGGTGCCGCTGCGGCTGCGTTTCACCTATGCGGGCGTCGGTGCCGATGCGAAGGCAGCGGTGCACGTGCGACTCAACGCCCAGGACGTCGACAGCATTCGCCTCGCGCCGGCGGCTCGGTTGACGAAACGCGACGAGATCGTGCGGCTTCCGACCGGTCGGCTTCGGCCGTACGCCAACGAGTTGACGATCGACGTCGACTTCGGACGCGTCAGTGCGCCTATGGGTGTGGCGCAGTTCGCCTCGTTCGATCGCGAGTCGTCCATCGATCTCCGCGGGCTCCCACACTCGGTCGTGCTGCCGCGACTCGAGCTGGTGGTGGATGCGGGATATCCGTTTACCGCATGGCCCGATCTGTCAGGCACTGCCGTCGTGCTGTCGGATACGCCGAACGCTGGTGAATACGAGACGGTGTTGAACATGGTGGGCTTCTTCGGGGCGCAGACCGGCGCCACCGTCACCGGCCTCACCGTGCTCGACGCTACGCGCGTGGACGAGGCGCGCAACAAGGACCTCGTGGTGCTCGGCAGGCCGTCGACGCAGCCGCTGCTGCCGATGTGGGCGCCGTACATGGCCCTCGGACTCATGCGCGATGAATCGGTGATCAACAGCGCAACTCCGTCAGAGCTGTGGCTGCATCCGCAGTGGCCGTTCCGCCACGAAGACCGCGAACGCCTGGCGCGTCTCATCGGTGCCGGGTACACCTTCGACGCGGTGCTCGAGCATTTCGTCTCGCCGTATCGTCGAGACCGCTCGGTGGTCGTCATCGTCCCTGGAGACGAAGGAGGCTCGACCGCGGCAGCTGCGTTTACCAACGCACGCAAGGGGCCCATCTACGGCGGTGTGTCGGTGGCTCGCAACGGACGGTTCGAATCGTTTCTCCTGGGAGTCACGGCGTATCACTCGGGCCGCAGCGATCGGTATCAACAGGTGTTCGTGCTGGTTCTGGAGCACTACTGGCTCATTCCGGGAGTGGTGCTCATCGTCGCCGGGATGATCGGCGGCGCGGTCTACGCGAGCACAGAACGCATCGCGGCGCGGCGGCTGGCTGCCGGGCGAATCTGAGTCGAATCTGAGTCTTTTCAAACCAGGGAGTCCAACTGATGACGTCACTGAGGCGCACCCTTGGGCCATTCGTGTTGGCGGTCGTTGCCACCGTACTCGTCGCCGCTCAGAGCGGTGAGGGGGTGGACATTCTGCTCGGCAAGGCGCGCTCGCTCGAGGCGCGAGGACGCATGGACCTCGCCGCCCAGAACTGGAATCAGGTATTGCTGGTCAATCCCACTCAGACCGAAGCGCTCGCCGGTCTGGCGCGATACGCGAAGCAGAACGGCGACGCCGCGGGTCTTCGCACCTACCTCGATCGCTTGCGAAAGGCGAATCCACGCGATCCGGCGATTGCCGCCGTGGAACGAATGCGCGTGCTCACCACCCAAGATCGCGCGCGGCTCGACGAGGCGGTGCGGCTCGCCGGCGCGAAGCGGCCCGACGAGGCGATGAAGATCTATCGCGAGGTGTTCGGCAGCGATCCGCCATCGGGCAAGTACGCCGAGTCGTTCTATCAGACGCAAGCGGCGACGGCCTCGGGCCGCACCGACGCGATCGCGCAGTTGCGCACGATGACCGCGCGCGATCCAGGCAACGAGGTCTACCGGTTCTGGCTCGCCCGGATCCTCAGCTACGAGCCGACGACCCGAATCGAGGCCCTGCGGCTGCTCGAATCGATCCGTGATTCCGGTGCCGCTGAACAGGCGCGCCCGGTCTGGCGTCAGGCGCTGGTGTGGGAGAAGGAGAATCCCGCGGTGCAGTCGTCCGTTGACGCGTATCTCAAACGGTATCCCGATCCCGAGCTCAATACTGCCGCCGCGCGGCTGCAGGAACATCGCGATCGGGAGCAGCAGGACGCCAGCCGGCAGCGCGGTTTTCTCGCGCTGCGCCAGAAGGACATGGGCACCGCCGAGCGGCAGTTCGAAGACGTGCTGCGGCGATCGCCGAAGGATGTGAACGCGCTCGCCGGGCTCGCCTTCGTCCGGCTCGATCAGAAGCGATTCGCCGACGCCCTCGATCTGTTCGACAAGGCTCGCGCACTGGCGCCCCGACGGGCCGACATCACCGAGGGGTATGAGAACGCGCAGTACTGGTCGGCGATGCAACGCGGTCAGGCCTTGGAGACGCGCGATGCGGACGCGGCGATTGCGGCCTATCAAGCCGCGCTGGCCATTCATCCGGACGAGCAGGGGCCGGTGCTCGCCATCGCGCAGATCCTGCTGCAGCGCGAGAATCTGCCCGAAGCCGCGTCGCGATTCGAGCAGGTGCTGAAGCGTTCGCCGTCCAACGCCGACGCGATCACCGGTCTCGGGTTCGTTCGTCTGAAGCAGCGGAACTTCACGGAAGCGGTCAATCTGCTCGGCAAGGCGCGTACGCTCACGCCGAATCGTCGCGAGGTCGAGGACGGCTATCGCACGGCCATGTTCTGGGGCGTGATGACCGAGGCGTCAGCAGCCCTCGAGCAGGGTCGAGCGGACGCCGCGATGAAGGGGTTCCAGCAGGCGCTCACGATCGATCCGGCCTCGCGCGACGCGCTGCTCGGTCTGGCCGGAGCTGCCGAAGGCGTGCGCAATCAGCCGGTCGCCCTCGATGCGTACGACCGTCTCACGAAAGCCGCTCCCGATGAAGTGCGGGCGTGGCTCGGGCTGATTCGTCTGCAGGTGGCATCGAAGGATAACGCCGGGGCGATCCGGACGTTCCAGCGCCTGCCTGACTCCATGCGCGCGAAGGTCGACTCGCGCGCGGACTATCTCGCGCAGCTCGCGCTCGTCCTCTACGCCACCGGCCGTGAGTCCGACGGGCAACAGGTGCTGCAGCAGGCACTCGACGCCGCCGGTCGCGACGACAGCGACGATGCGCTCGCGGCGCGCCTGCAGCTGGCCGACGTGCTGATGCAGCAAGGCCACGATGATCGAGCGCTTCGCATCTACTCGCAGGCGACCGACCTCAATCCGAGCAACGTCATCGCGTGGCAGGGGCTGATCGCCGCCTATGCCGTCCGGCGCGACTTCGATCGGGCGATGAACGCGGTGCGGATGATGCCGCGAGCGACCTACGATCTCGCCAGCCGGAATCCCGGGTTCCTCAACGTCGTCGCCGCGGGGTATGCCGCGGCCGGACGATGTGGCGAGGCCGAGAACCTGTTGACGCGTTCGCTCGATCTCGAGCGCGGGGCCGGCCGCGCGCAGTCGCCGAGTACGCAGTTGCAGCTCGCCGACATCTGGATGCGGCAGGCGCGCTATGACAAGGCCGCCGAAGCGTTCCGCGCCGTCATCGCCGCCGATCCCCGCTCCATCGATGCGTGGCGTGGGTACATCACCGCGCTGCACAACCGGAACGACGATCGCACGATGCTCGCCGAATCGCGGCGGATTCCCATGGCCGTGCGCGCCGAGCTCGCAAAGGACCCCGGCTTCACCACGCTCATTGCCGGCGCCCATGCGGATGCGGGTGAGTACGA